>QWCN01000167.1_pt1 | contig 110389 bp, 83 predicted proteins | sample 1972711 | NCBI WGS metagenome assembly QWCN01 (sample SAMN09866707, study PRJNA288562) | Human gut metagenome isolate term1_stool, whole genome shotgun sequencing... | isolation source: gut | host: Homo sapiens | place: USA: California | reverse complement strand
GGAGCAGGGCTTCATAGGACTGCTCCCGCACCTGCCAGAGCATGGCCGCCGTCAGGCTCACCGCCACGGCAAGCAGCAGCGCCGCGCAGAGCGCTGTCAGTTTTGTTTTCAGCTTCATCGCTCCTCCAATCGGTAACCGGCCTTTGAGATGGTGCGGATTTCCTCGGATAGGTTCAGCTTTTTCCTGAGGTTGGCAATGCGCACGTCCACGGTGCGGATGTCCCCAAAATAGTCCTGCCCCCAGATCTCGTTCAGGATGCGCTCTCGGGAAACCGTGCGGTTCTTGTTCTTCATCAGCACCGCCAGCACATCAAATTCCAGAGGCGGCAGGGGGATCTCCTCCCCATTTCTGCTCAGGCGGCGGTTGCCGTTGTCCAGGGTCAAGTCCCGGAAATGGTAGACTTCCCTGAATTTTCCGCTGCGCCTGAGTACCTTTTCCATACGCACCATCAGGGCGAGCATATCGAAGGGCTTGGCGATGTAATCCTCCGCGCCGCCCCGCAGTCCCTGCACCTCATGCCGGGTATCGTTCATGGCGGTCAGGCAGATGACGGGGATTCCGTATTCCTGTAGTTTGGGGAGCAGCGTAAAGCCGTCCACTCCGGGCAGCATCATGTCAAGCAAGGCCAGATCGTAGTCGTGGCTTGCTTCCAGCGCATTCCACGCGGCAAGGCCGTTATCAAAGGCGGTCACGGTATAGTCCGCGCATTCCAGATTCAGCCGCAGCACCTGGGCGATGGCCGCGTCGTCCTCGACGATCAGAATATGGTTGCTCATGGGATTCCCCTCCATCCGGCGTTTTCGTCATTATAGCACAGTACCGTGTCCGTGTGTTTACCAAAATATTACTGTTTTTGCGATACTGCAAAAGCCGCCGTTTTTGCAAAACGGCGGCTTTTCAGCTCTTAATGATTACGTTCCATTCCCACGCAGTTCGATGATCTGGTCACGCAGTACGGCGGCATACTCGTATTCCATCATCTTCGCCGCTTCCTTCATCTGCTTTTCCAGACGGGCGATCTCCCTTTCCTTCTCTGCCCTGGTCATCTTCACGCCGGTTCTGCCCTTGCGCTCGGCAGTTGGCGAAGAAATTTCGATCAGATCCCGCACGGACTTGATGATGGTCTTCGGGACGATTCCGTGGGCTTTGTTGTAGGCGTCCTGAATCTCCCGGCGGCGGGCTGTTTCGTCGATGGCCGCCCGCATGGCGGGGGTGACCGAGTCGGCGTACATGATGACTCTGCCCCCGGCGTTCCGGGCGGCGCGGCCGATGGTCTGAATGAGGCTGGTCTCGCTTCGCAGGAAGCCCTCCTTGTCCGCGTCCAGAATGGCCACCAGACTGACCTCCGGCAAATCAAGGCCTTCCCGCAGAAGGTTAATGCCCACCAGCACGTCGAATTTTCCCATCCGCATGTCCCGGATGATCTCCATCCGCTCCATGGCGCCGATGTCCGAGTGCATATAGCGCACCTTAATGCCCGCTTTTTGCAGGTACACCGTCAAGTCCTCCGCCATCTTCTTGGTCAGGGTCGTCACCAGAACCCGCTCGTTTCTGGCGGTGCGGGCGTTGATCTCCCCGATCAGATCGTCGATCTGCCCCTCGATGGGACGCACCTCCACCTCCGGGTCCAGCAGTCCGGTGGGACGGATGACCTGCTCCACCGTCTGGCCGGAGCGGGTGCGCTCATAGTCGCCGGGGGTGGCGGAGACGTAGATCACCTGGTTGATCTTCCGGTCGAACTCCGTAAAGTTCAGGGGGCGGTTGTCGTAGGCCGAGGGCAGGCGGAAGCCGTAATTCACCAGCGCGTCCTTCCGGCTCCGGTCTCCGGCATACATAGCGCGGCACTGGGGCAGGGTCACATGGCTCTCGTCGATGAACATCAGGTAGTCCTTGGGGAAATAATCCAGCAGTGTGGTAGGCGGCGTCCCCGGCGCACGTCCCTGAATCACCCGGGAATAGTTCTCGATGCCGTTGCAGAAGCCGATCTCCGTCAGCATTTCCAGGTCATAGGCCGTCCGCTGGGCAATGCGCTGGGCTTCGATGAGCTTGTCGTGGGCGCGGAAGAAGGCCACCTGATCGTCGCACTCCCGCTGAATTTCCACCATTGCCCGCTGCAATTTTTCCTTGGACGCTACATAATGGCTGGCGGGGTAGATGGCCACGTGGTCAACATACCGCTCCGCAATGCCGGAAACGGCGTTGATCTCGCTGATTCTGTCCACCTCGTCCCCGAAAAATTCCACCCGGATGGCACGGCCTGACCAGTAGGCGGGGTAGATTTCCAGGGTGTCCCCCCGGAGGCGGAACTTGTTCCGGGAAAAGTCCAGGTCATTTCGCTCATAGCGGATTTCCGTCAGCTTTTTCAGCACGTTGTCCAAGGGGTACTCCTGTCCCACCCGCAGGGAAATGACCATGCTCTTATAATCGATGGGGTCGCCCAGACCGTACAGGCAGCTGACCGAGGAAACCACGATCACGTCCCGCCGCTCAAACAGCGCCGAGGTCGCCGAGTGACGGAGGCGGTCAATTTCCTCGTTTACGGAAGCGTCCTTTTCAATATAGGTGTCCGTGTGGGCGATGTAGGCTTCCGGCTGGTAGTAATCGTAGTAGGAAATGAAGTATTCCACCGCGTTTTCCGGAAAAAACTCCCGGAATTCTGAGCAGAGCTGAGCGGCCAGCGTCTTATTGTGCGCCAGCACCAGGGTCGGGCGGTTCAGCTTTTCAATGACCGAGGCCATGGTGAAGGTCTTGCCGGAGCCGGTGACGCCCAGCAGCGTCTGCTCCCGCAGTCCCCAGTTCACGCCGTTTGTCAGCGCTTCGATGGCCTGAGGCTGATCGCCGGAGGGCTTATAATCCGATACCAGCTTGAATTTGTCCATAATAACTCCCTTCATCCAGCCGGTAGCCCGACTGCACCATGGAGACATAGTCCCCGTCCGCCACCACGATGTGGTCAGCCAGCTGAATTTCCACCGCGTTCAAGGCCATGGCCACCCGGCATGTGGTCTGCACGTCCTCGCTGGAGGGGACCGCAATGCCGCTGGGGTGGTTGTGCGCCAGAACCACGGTGGTGGCGTTGGCAGCCAAGGCCGTCTCTACGATCTTCCGCACGGAGATTCCCGCGGAGTTCACGCTCCCCTGCCCGACCTCCTTGCAGCCGAGCACCTTGCACTTGGCGTCCAGACACAGCAGGAACACCGTTTCCACCTTCCGTCCGAAGAAGAACGGCACCAGATATTCCCCGCAGGCCTGTACCGTGGGCAGAATTTTCTCCCGCATGGTTCTGTCCACCTGATAGTACCGCGCCACGTCGTTCATAAGGCTGAGCAGCAGCGCCGACTGGTCGCCCACGCCCTTGACCTTCCGCAGTTCCTCCACCGGCGCTTCCAGCACCTGATACAGGCTGCCGAAATGATCCAGCAGCGCATGGGCGATGGGGTTGGTGTCCTGCCGGGGAACGCTGAAAAACAGCAATAACTCCAGCACCTGGATATCCGTGAAGCTCTCCAGCCCCTCCTTCAGGAAACGCTGCTTCAGCCGCTGGCGGTGTCCGTCGTGAATCGACATAATTTTCACCTCGTAGTTCTTCCCCCTTGCTATTTTGTCCCGTTTCCGCTAGAATGAGAATTGAAAAGAACGTCGAATCTTGCCGGGAAAGTTTTCACCCATTCTGCGCATGATAAGACTGCTAGGAGGATCGTCATGGAAGAAAAGAAAGATACGCTGGGGATGCTGGATCTGGTGATTCGCCCCGGCTTCTGCGTAAGAAATAATCAGATCGTCAAGGTCAATCAGGCCGCCGAGAGCCTTTTTATCACCCCCGGCACCGATATCCGCCCGCTGCTTCTGACCGGCGCTGAGGAATACGCCGCGTTCACCGGCGGGTGCCTGTATCTGACGCTGAGCCTGTCCTCCCACAGCTGCGGCGCGTCGGTCACACGGGTGGAGGACACGGACGTTTTTCTGCTGGAACAGGAATCGGACAACAGCGAGCTTCGCTCCATGGCGCTGGCCGCCCGGGAGCTGCGGGAGCCGCTGACCAACGTCATGATCACCGCCGACAGTCTGTTTCCCCTCTGCGCCACGGAAGACAGTCCCCATGCGGCGGAGCAGGTCGCCCGCCTGAACCGGGGGCTGTTCCAGATTCTCCGGATCATCGGCAACATGTCCGACGCCGAGCGCTGCGCCGCCGTCTCCCACCAGGAAACGGTGGACATTCCGGCGCTGTTCGCCGAATTTTTTGAGAAGGCGGAGACGCTCATTTCCCATACCGGCATCACCCTGACCTATGAAGGACCAAATCAGCCGATCTACGGTCTTGCCGACCGGGAGCAGCTGGAACGGGCGGTGCTGAACATTCTGTCCAACGCCATCAAGTTCACCCCGAAGGGCGGAACCGTTGCGGCCAAGCTGACCCACAGCGGCCGGATGCTTCGCCTGAGCGTGACGGACAGCGGCTCCGGCATTGCCCAGAACGTCCGCAGCAGCGTCTTCTCCCGGTATCTGCGTCAGCCCGTCCTGGAGGACAGCCGGTACGGCATCGGCCTTGGCATGGTGCTCATCCGCACCGCCGCCGCCCATCACGGGGGAACCGTCCTCATCGACCAGCCGGACGGTGCGGGTACCAGAATCACCATGACCATGTCCATCCGTCAGAGCAAGCAGGCAACGCTTCGCTCCAACGTCCTGCGGGTGGACTACGCCGGAGAGCGGGATCACGGGCTGATCGAGCTTTCCGAGTGTCTTCCCACAGAATTATACGAATAATTTCTCCGTCCGGTCTGCTGAGCAGACCGGACAATATTTTTACAAATAAGACTTGAGATACTGTCCCGTATAGCTTTCGGGAACCTGCGCCACTTCCTCCGGCGTGCCGGACGCGACCAAGGTTCCGCCGCCGTCGCCGCCCTCGGGGCCGAGGTCGATGAGATAGTCCGCCGTCTTGATCACGTCCAGATTGTGCTCGATGACCAGGACGGTGTTCCCCGCCTCCACCAGCCGCTGCAAAACCTCAATGAGCTTATGCACGTCGGCGGCGTGGAGGCCGGTGGTCGGCTCGTCCAGAATATAGATGGTCTTTCCCGTGGAGACCCGCGCCAGCTCCGTCGCCAGCTTCACCCGCTGGGCTTCGCCGCCGGAGAGGGTGGTGCTGGACTGCCCCAGCTTCACATAGCCAAGGCCGACCTCCACCAGCGTCTGGGCTTTTCTGCGGATTTTGGGCAGATTCTCGAAGAAATCCACCGCATCCTCCGCGGTCATGTCCAGCACCTGGGCGATATTTTTCCCCTTGTAGCGAACTTCCAGCGTCTCCCGGTTGTACCGTGCGCCGTGGCAGACCTCGCAGGGGACGTAAACGTCCGCCAGGAAGTGCATCTCGATTTTCACCAGGCCGTCGCCGCAGCAGGCCTCGCACCGGCCGCCCTTGACGTTGAAGCTGAACCGTCCCGGCCCGTAGCCCCGGATTTTCGCCTCGTTGGTGGACGCGAACAAATCCCGGATGTCGTTGAACAGCCCTGTGTAAGTGGCGGGGTTGCTGCGGGGGGTTCTGCCGATGGGGCTTTGGTCGATGTCGATGACCTTGTCCAGATACTCCATGCCGTCGATGCCGTCGCAGAGGCCGGGACGGGTACGGGCATGGTTCAGCGTGGCAAGCAGGGTCTTGTTCAGAATTTCATTGACCAGACTGGACTTTCCCGAACCGGACACGCCGGTGACGCAGACGAAGGTTCCCAGAGGAATCTCCACATCCACATTTTTCAGGTTGTTCTCCCGTGCGCCGCGAATGCGCAGGGACTTGCCGTTCCCCGCCCGCCGGGTAGCGGGAACCGGGATTTTCTTCACGCCGGAAAGGTACTGTCCCGTTACGGAACGGGGGCAGTTTATGACATCCTCCAGCGTTCCCGCCGCCACGATCTCGCCGCCGTGACTGCCCGCGCCGGGGCCAACGTCTACGATAAAATCGGCGGCGCGCATGGTGTCCTCGTCGTGCTCCACCACGATCAGGGTGTTGCCCAAATCCCGCAGATGCTTCAGCGTCCCCAGCAGCTTATCGTTGTCCCGCTGGTGCAGACCGATGGAGGGCTCATCCAGAATATACAGCACGCCCATCAGAGACGAACCGATCTGGGTAGCCAGCCGGATCCGCTGGCTCTCGCCGCCGGAAAGGGTTCCCGCCGACCGGGACAGGGTCAGGTAGCTCAGTCCCACATCCGTCAGGAATTGCAGGCGGGACTTGATCTCCTTGACGATCTGCTCGGCCACCATGGCCATACTGCCCTCCAGGCGGAGATTCTTCATAAATTCCAGCTCGTCCCGGACGCTCATGCGGCAGAAGTCCATAATGCCGATGCCGCCCACCGTCACCGCCCGGGCGATCTCCGATAAGCGGTCGCCGTGGCACTGGGGGCAGGGGGCAGTCGCCATGCACTCCTCCAGCTCCTTCCGGGCGGCATCGGACTGAGTTTCCCGGAACCGGCGGGAAATGTTGTTGAGAATGCCCTCAAAGGGCTGCTCCAGCACGCCCATGCCGTTGCCCCGGTTATAGCTCATGCGCAGCTTTTCCCCCTTGGTGCCGTAGAGGATTACGTCCATCACGTCCTCGGGCAGATTCTTCACCGGCTCCGTCAGGGAAAAATGATATTTCTGCGCCAGCGCCTCAAAATACATCCGGAAAATGGAATCCGTCCGGGCGCTCTGCCAGCCGGACGCCTGAATCGCGCCGTCAAAAATAGACTTATTCTTGTCCGGAATCACCAGATCGGCGTCGGCAATCAGCTGGAAGCCCAGACCGGTGCAGCTGGGGCAGGCCCCCGCCGGGTTGTTGAAGGAGAACATTCTCGGCTCCAGTTCCGTCAGGCTGATGCCGCAGTCCTCGCAGGCGTAGTTCTGGGAAAAGCTCAGCTCCTCCCCGGTGGCGGGCAGCTCGATGGTCACAAGGCCGCCGGAGTGGCTGCAAGCCGTTTCGACGGAGTCCGTCAGACGGCGGCGCAGACCGTCCTTCAGCACAAGCCGGTCGACCACCAGCTCGACGGTGTGCTTTTTATTCTTCTCGCAGGGGATGTCCTCCGTCAGGTCGTAGAGAATGCCGTCCACCCGCACCCGGGCGAAGCCGGATTTCCGGGCGTCCTCAAACACCTTCTTGTGTTCGCCCTTTTTCCCCCGGATGACCGGAGACAGGACGATAAAGCGGGTTCCCTCTCCCAGGGCTTCCACCCGGTCCACGATCTGATCGATGGTCTGGCGGCGGATTTCCTTACCGCACCTGGGGCAGTGAGGAACGCCCACCCGCGCCCACAGGAGGCGGAGATAATCGTAGATTTCCGTCACCGTTCCCACGGTGGAGCGGGGGTTTTTCGAGGTGGTCTTCTGGTCAATGGAAATGGCCGGGGAAAGGCCGTCGATGGAATCCACGTCCGGCTTGTCCATCTGTCCCAAAAACTGACGGGCGTAAGAGCTCAGGCTCTCCACATACCGTCTCTGCCCCTCGGCGTAAATGGTATCGAAGGCCAGACTGGACTTGCCGGAGCCGGAAAGTCCGGTGAAAACCACCAGCTTGTCTCTGGGGATGGTCAGGTTCACGTTTTTCAGATTATTCTCCCGTGCGCCCTGGATGATGATCTTGTCATTCATATTTTATGATGCTCCTGAATGGGTAAAAAGTCTGTACCCGTTAGTATATCACAGATTCAAAAATCTCTCAAGATATTTTGCAAACAAAATTTCGTTTTCCATCTTATTCCGGAATTCTGTTTTCTTCGCCAGAAACGCCTTGATTTTCTCCGCTTTTTTCGGCAATATAACACATTTATTCATGTTGCATTTTCCTATGGTGGAGTGATATAATGGGTATGTAAGTTTGCGTCCGAGATACAGCCGGGGGCAGAAAAAAAGAAAAAGTGAGGTATTCATCCGATGATTGCTTACGGTGAAAACATTCAGGTTTTCTGCGGCAATTCCAATCCCCAGTTTGCGCAGACCATCTGCAAAGAGCTGGGCGTGCCCATGGGTAAGGCCATTGTGACCCACTTCGCCGACGGAGAGGCTTCCGTCACCCTGGAGGAAACCGTCCGCGGTGCCGACGTGTTCCTCATCCAGTCCACCTGTAAACCCGTCAATGACAATCTCATGGAGCTGCTGGTGATGATCGACGCCTGCCGTCGCGCGTCCGCCGGCCGTATCACTGCCGTCATCCCCTACTTTGGCTATGCCCGCCAGGATCGGAAGGCCAAGTCCCGTGACCCCATCTCCGCCAAGCTGGTGGCCAACATGCTCACCGCCGCCGGTGCCAACCGCATTCTGACCATGGATCTCCACGCCGCCCAGATTCAGGGCTTCTTCGACATTCCTCTGGATCACCTGCTGGGCAACGTTACCTTCGTTGAATACTTCATGAACAAATTCCCCGAGAGCGAATACAACCACGAGGACTTCGTGGTGGTCTCCCCCGACGTCGGCTCCGTCGGCCGCGCCCGGAACTTTGCCACCAAGGTGCATATGGGTCTTGCCATCGTGGACAAGCGCCGTCCCAAGGCCAACGTGTCCGAGGTCATGAACATCATCGGCGACGTCCGGGGCAAGAGCTGCATCCTGTACGACGATCTGGTGGATACCGCCGGTTCCCTGTGCAATGCCGCCAAGGCTCTGATGGAGGTCGGCGGTGCCAAGGATGTCTACGCCTGCGCTACCCACGGCGTCCTCTCCGGCTCCGCCTACGACCGCATTGAGGCCAGCCCCATCAAGGAAATGGTGTTTCTGAACACCATTCCCGAGGTCGCCAACACCCCCAGCCACAAGATCAAGTTCCTGGACGTAGCCCCCGTGTTTGCCCGTGCCATCGGCCACATTCACGGCGCCACCTCCATCGCCGACCTGTTCTGAAGCCGTGTTTTCCAAGCAAAGTAGCGACAGCTGGCTGGTCGTCGGTCTGGGCAATCCCGGCCGGGAGTACGAGAAGTCCCGGCACAACACCGGCTTCCGGGCAATGGACATTCTGGCCGAAAAGCTGGGCGCCAAGGTGGACAGGCTGAAATTTCAGGGTCTGTACACCCAGGTGAATTACGGCGGTAAGAAGCTGTTTCTCCTCAAGCCCCAGACCTATATGAATCTGTCCGGGCGCTCCGTCTTGCAGCTTTCCGCCTATTTCGGCATCCCGCCCCAGCGGATCATCGTGATGTTTGACGACATCTCCCTGGAGCCGGGACGGCTGCGGGTACGCGCCGAGGGTTCCGCCGGTGGGCATAACGGCATCAAATCCATCATTCAGGAGCTGGGCAGCCAGGATTTCCCCCGGGTCAAGATCGGGGTCGGCGCGAAGCCGAATCCGGAATACGATCTTGCCGCCTGGGTGCTGTCCACCTTCTCAGCAAATGAGGAAAAGGCGCTGGCCGTGTCCCTGAAAAACGCCGTCGACGCCGCCTTAAGCATCATCGACTATGGCGTGCCGGAGACCGCCAACCGGTTCAACGGCAGCCACCCATAAATCACAGTATATTGTCACAAAACCACGGAAAGGGGGTCAGGTCCCCCTTTCCGCGTTGCCACGTTGTGTATCTTCTTTTTGAGGTAATATATGGAACAGCTTCTGTCTCTACTGAAAACCATTCCCGAATACGCCGCCATGGTGTCCTCCCTGCAAGGCGGTGAAAGCGTTGCCGTCACCGGCATCGGGCAGATCAACCGCAGCCACATGATTGCGGGGCTTTGCCGCAGCTTAAGCCGCCCCATGGTGGTGCTGTGTCAGGACGATCTGGCGGCGCGGCGGCTTCAGGAGGAATTGAAGGGCTTCCTTTCGGACACCGCCCCCATTCTCCCCGGCCGGGATCTGACCCTTTACGATGCCGCCGTGGTGTCCAGAAGCTGGGAGCAGAAGCGCCTGCGGCAGCTGTATGACCTGGCTACCGGGAAGACATGCCTGCAAATCATGACCTGGGAATCTCTCAGCCTGCGCACCATGCCCAAGGCCGCACTTCTTTCCGCCGCCTTCTCTCTGGAGGTAGGCCGGGAATACGCCGTGGAAGACCTGATCTCCCGTCTCACCGCCGCCGGGTATAACCGCTGCGGCATGGTAGAGGGGCCGGGACAGTTCGCCGTCCGGGGCGGCATTCTGGACATTTTCTCCCCCGCAGAGGATCAGCCGGTTCGGGCGGAATTCTTCGGCGACGAGCTGGACACCATGGGCTTCTTTGACCCGGCGACCCAGCGACGCAGTGAGAACATCACCTCCGTCACCGTCCTGCCTGTGGCGGAGACCCAGCCGGGACTCCATCCCGGCGGCGTGGCGGGGCTGTGCAGGGACATTTCCTCCCTGATCTCCCGCCAGAAGCGGCGGAAAAACATCAACGAGCCCCTGATCGCCACGCTGGAAAAAGACCTGAACAAGTACGAAAGCGGCCTGCACAATCCCGCTTCCGACCGGTATATGGCGCTGATTTATCCGGAAATGGCCACCGCCGCCGATTACATTCCGGACGGTGCGGTGGTCGCCGTCTGCGATCACGGAAACCTCCAGCGCGCCGCCCGCAGCCGCTGCGACGAGATGGGAATGCAGCTGGACAGTATGTTGGGAGCCGGTCTCGTGGCGGGGGAGCTGTGCGATTATGTGAGCCAGTGGGAGGACTTCTGCAAAACTCTCCGGAGGAAAACCGTCGTCTATTTCGACGCCTTCGGCGGCACCTCCTATCCGGAGGACTGCCCACCAAAGCAGCTGTACCCCCTCACCGCCAAGCAGCTTCCCGGCTACGGCGGCAATCTGGACACCGCCGTCTCCGATTTAAGTCACTACCAGAAAATGGAATTCGGCAGTCTGGTGCTTTGCGGCACCCACCGCCGGGCGGAGCTGTTGCAGCAGCTGCTTCATGAGAAGGGGCTGTCCGCCTTTCTGTGCATCCCCCTGACCACCCTGCCCAAGCCCGGGCAAATTCTTCTGACGGAGGGGACACTTCCCTTCGGCATGGAGTATCCCCTGTCCAAACTCGCCGTCCTGACGGAGGGGCAGCTGATTGCCCGGGGCGAGCCGAAGCGAAAGCCCGCGAAAAAAGCCGGCTCCACCAACCGCCAGAAGCTGAATTCCTTCACCGACCTGACCCCCGGCGACCTGGTGGTTCACGAGAATTACGGCATTGGCCGGTTCGTGGCCATGGAGCAGATCAAGGTGGACGGCGCGGTCAAGGACTATATCAAAATCGCCTATCAGGGCAGCGACACCCTGTTCGTCCCCGCCACCCAGCTGGATTTGGTGAGCAAATACATCGGCGGCGGTGGAGAAGACAGCAGCGTCAAGCTGAACAAAATTGGCTCCGACGCCTGGCAGAAGACAAAGGCCAAGGCCCGCAAGGCCGCCAAGGACATGGCGGGAGAGCTGATTCAGCTCTACGCCGCCCGAAAGCGTCAGTCCGGCTACGCCTTCTCCGCCGACGCCCCCTGGCAGAAGGAATTTGAGGACAACTTCCCCTACCCGGAAACCGACGACCAGCTGCGCTGCATTGCGGACATCAAGCACGACATGGAGTCCCCCATTCCCATGGATCGTCTTCTCTGCGGCGACGTGGGCTTCGGTAAGACCGAGGTCGCCCTCCGCGCCGTGATGAAGGCCGTCATGGACGGCAAGCAGGTGGCGATTCTGGTTCCCACCACGGTGCTTGCTCAGCAGCATTATCAGACCGCCGTGGCGCGCTTCCGGGGCTTCCCCGTCACCATCGACGTTCTCAGCCGCTTCCGCACCCCGAAAATGCAGCAGCAGACCTTGCAGAAGCTCCGCGCCGGTTCTGTCGATCTGATCATCGGAACCCACAAGCTGCTGCAAAAAACCGTCCAGTTCAAGGATTTGGGGTTACTCATCGTGGACGAGGAGCAGCGCTTCGGCGTCAGCCATAAGGAGCGCCTGAAGGAAATTTCCAAGGGCGTGGACGTACTGACCCTCTCCGCCACTCCCATTCCCCGGACGCTGAACATGGCGCTATCCGGCATCCGGGACATGTCCACCATCGAGCAGCCCCCCGCCGACCGCTATCCCGTGCAGACCTTCGTGATGGAGTACAGCGAGCCCATCATTGACGACGCCATCCGCCGGGAAATCGAGCGGGGCGGGCAGGTCTATTACCTCCACAACCGCACGGAAACCATCGACCAGTGCGCCGCCGCGATCAAGCGCCGGATTCCGGGCATCAGCGTGGGCGTCGCCCACGGGCAGATGGGCGAGGACGCCCTGGGGGACGTGATGCAGTCCATGGCCGAGGGCGAGATTCAGGTGCTGGTATGCACCACCATCATTGAAACCGGTCTGGACATCCCCAACGCCAACACCCTGATCATTGAAAACGCCGACCGGTTCGGCCTGAGCCAGCTCCACCAGCTCCGCGGCCGGGTAGGACGCTCCACCCGCCACGCCTACGCCTATTTCACCTACCGTCCGGAAAAGAATCTCACCGAGGTCGCCGAAAAGCGGCTTTCCGCCATCCGGGATTTTGCCGAATTCGGCTCCGGCTTCAAAATTGCCATGCGGGATCTGGAGATCCGGGGCGCGGGCAATCTTTTAGGCGCCGAGCAGTCCGGCCACATGTCCAGCGTGGGCTACGACATGTACCTCAAGCTGCTGGACGAGGCGGTTCTGGAGGAAAAGGGCGAAGCCCCCAAGGCGCCGGAATGTACCGCCGACCTGAACGTCACCGCCAACGTGGACAAAGATTACGTCTCTCGGGGGGAGGAACGGATGGATTTGTACCGCCGCATGGCCGCCATCCGCTCTCAGGAGGATGCCGACGACCTGCTGGACGAGATTGTCGACCGCTACGGCGAGCCGCCAAAGGGCGTGCTGAACCTCATCGACATTGCCCTTCTCCGGGCAAAGGCGCGGCAAGTCGGCATCAAGGACATCCGTCAGAAGTCCGGGGACGTGCTGTTCACCCTGAGCAATCTGAACTTCGAGGCCGTGGGCGCGCTGTGTTCCGACCCGGATTACAAGCAGCGGGTCACCTTCCTGGCCAGCGCCAAGGAACCCACCCTCCGCTTCAAGCTCGCCAACGGCGTGGACAGTCTGAAACAGAGTAAGCTGTTTGTGGAGCATTATACCAGCTTTTTCCAGAGCTGACGTTCTTGACATTCCGTGTTATAATAGCGTTGAATCCAACCTTCCCTCAGGAAAGGAGCAGCCTATGTCTAAAGGCAAATTTTCCAATCCCCGGCCATACCGGGAAGAAGAACGTGAAATTGAAAAGAGCTTTCGCCAGCTGACCGGTCAGGAGAAGCCCCCGAAGCCGGAGGATCCCATCTTCTCCCAAGCCTCCGTTCCCGATCTGGATGCCGCCGACCCGGAGGCCGCTGGTCTTATCTCCGAGGCCGACAGCCTGATTCCCGAAACGGACGGCCTGTTTTCCGAAGGGGACGCCCCGGTTTCCGATGAGGAACCGGACTTCTCCCTGGACGAGAAGGAGGAAGCCCCGAAGGGCGGCGCCCCGGCCTTCCTGAATAAGATTCTTTCCTTTGTGGACAACAACCAGAAGCCCGTGATGGTGGCCTTATGCGCCGCCGCGCTGGTTCTGATTCTCTCCCTCATCGCCATTTTCGTCGTCAACGTCTCCGGTGACCCCTACGGCAAGAAAATTCTGAACAACGTCACCGTTGCCGGTGTGAATGTGGGCGGAATGCGCAAATCCGACGCCGTCACCGCCGTCCGCGCCGTCACCGACCAGACCTACACGAAGCAGGACATGGTGGTGACGCTGGGCGATACCACATTGCGGCTGTCCCCCGGTGACACCGGCGCGAAGCTGGATGTGAAGGCCGCCGTGAACGCCGCCTATGAATACGGCAGAACCGGCACCAAGGCCGAGCGTCAGGAGGCATATCAGGCGTCCCTCAGGAGCAACCACATCATCGGACTGCTGCCCTACCTGCATCTGAAGCAGGATTATATCAAGGGCGTTCTGGAGGACTACGCCGGAACCGCCGGCAGTCTGCTGACCCAGACCACCTACGCCCTGGAAGGCGACGTTCCCGAGCTTGCGACGGACAAATTTGACAAAGACCGCGCCCCCCAGCTGACGCTGGTCGTCACAATGGGGACTCCCGGCGTGAATTTCAACGTAGATGACCTGTTCAACCAGATTCTGGACGCCTACAGCATGAACGTCTTTGCCGTGGAGGCGAAGGGCGCACAGGCCGAAGGCGAGCCGGATGCCGTGGATTTGCAGAAAGTTTACGACGAAGTCTGTGTAAAGCCCGTGGATGCCACCGTCAACATGCAGACCTTCAAGGCCGTCCCCGGCTCCTACGGCTACGAGTTTGACATGGTGCAGGCGCAGAAGCAGATCAGCGCGGCGCAGTACGGCGAGGTCGTCCGCATTCCCATGGAATATGTCGCCCCGGAAATTCTGGACGACGATGTCTTTTTCCGGGACGTTCTGGGCAGCACCAGCACGCCCCACTCTAACAACGCCAACCGCACCGCCAATCTGGAGCTGGCCTGTAAGGCGCTGAACGGCGTTGTGCTGAACCCCGGTGAGACCTTCTCCTTCAACGACACTCTGGGCGAGCGTACCACCGGGAAGGGCTACAAGTCCGCCCCTGCCTACTCCGGCGACGATCTGGTGAATCAGGTGGGCGGCGGCATCTGTCAGGTTTCCTCCACGCTGTATTGCAGCGCCCTGCTGGCCGATCTGGAAATCGTCTCCCGCACCAACCACGGCTTCCCCGTGAACTATATCAATTACGGCATGGACGCCACCGTCAGCTGGCGCTCCCCTGATTTCAAGTTCCGCAACAACACCAATTACCCCATCAAGCTCGAAGCAAGCGTCAGCGGCGGCTATGTCAATGTGCAGATTCTCGGCACCGACGAGAAGGACTACTACGTTGAAATGAGCTACGTCATTTCCGAGACCTACAAGCCCGAAACGGAATATAAGGACTTCAAGCCCGACAATCCCGATGGCTACAAGGACGGGGACGTGATCGAGGAAGGCACCACCGGCTATCTGGTCAAGACGTACAAGAGCAAGTACAACAAGGCCACCGGCGCGCTGATCTCCAAGGATTTTGTGGCCAATTCCCGGTACAAGACCGTGAACAAGGTTGTCGCAAGAGTCGAAGCGGAGCCGACGACGGAACCTACCACAGTTCCCACGACCCCCTCCACCGAACCCGCCACCGAACCCACGACGCCGCCCACTGTGGCGCCTACGACGCCATCCACCGAGCCCCCCACCACCAGCACGCCGGAACCCAGCGGAGAATCCGGCGGCGAATAACGAACAATAGCATACACAAAGGGCGTGACCTTCCCCGGTCACGCCCTTTGTTACTTACTGCTTTCTGATGTAGTTGTGGACCTGCCAGAACAGGCTCAGTGCCGTCAGGATGTCATGGGCTTCCCACTGCGCACTTCTTCCGTCGAATGTCCCCTTCCACGGGAAATTGTCCGGTGCGTCGAAAAAATGGTCTTCCGTCAGGTTGAGCTTGCAGACATATCTGTCCAAAGGCGGAAAGGCCGTCTTGCTTTCGTAGTCCCCAAGCGCTTTCCTGACCCCCGCGTATATCAGGGGGTACGTATCTTCCGGCAGGGGCTCCCAATGCTTTGCCTTGTCCTTTACCGTGATGCAGGAAACCTCGGGCGACAATTCCAGCGCTTCTTTGTGAGACGCCGCGCAGCCGATATTGGCAATATAGGGAACACCGGAGAAGCACATGACGCTTTCTCCGATTTCCGCCACGTGGATGCCGTTGATGAAAAACGACTCGATGGGCGGCGTGTGAATCGTGTGTGGAAAATAAGCGTTTGCTTCCCCGTTTCTCGCGTGCTGTCCCACCGTTATGATCCCGTAAGGCTCCATTGCCGCCTGTCCGCGAATCCTGTCCCACAGCGTTTCCCGGTTGGGCAAATCAAAGACGCGGACGCATGCAGGCAGCTTGTCCAGCTCGACATTTGACTCTGTGCATCCCGCAAAATGCATATCGTACAGCAGAATATCGTCGATTCCGGCATCGACTGCGGCATTGCACACAGCCAGAACGTCGCTGCTAATGCAGGGTCTGCCATAGGCTCTCCACAATTTGTACTGGGGATACAGTTCCTCATGCCGGCAGGCTTCCCTGTTGGCGTCGAAAATCCCGCTTGCCCCTTCCATATCCGCAATCACGATCAGCTGTTTCATATCCGGCATCTCCCAACATTTTTCTCATTTTATCACATAACGGCCGAAAACGCAACCGCCGCCCGGTTTCCGGTCTTGCATTTGCCGGGAAATGCTGTATAATGAGGAAAATGCAGTTTTCGTTTTGCACCGACTTTTTTCAGGAGGAAAATCCATGTCAAAAGGCCATTTTTCCGCGGATTCCCCGCAAAAAAGCGTTTCTCCCCGCCGAATTATCACGGTGGCCGTGATCTGCATGCTGGTTCCGGCGCTGGCAGCGGTGGGATTCTTCTTTGTCCGTCCCGTCCTTGACCCCTATCATTGCCGGATGGCCGACGGCGTTTCCGTCGCCGGGGTGGATGTTGGGGGCATGACCAAGGGAGAAGCCAGGAAAGCCCTCCAGGCGGCTCTGGATGAGACGCTGTACCGGGAAAGCCTGACGGCGGAACTGCCCATGGAATCCCTTTCCCTCTCCCCCGCCGACACCGGCGTTCAGGCGGACGTCCGCGCCGCCGTGAACGACGCCTACCGCATGGGTCGCTCCGGCGGTTCGCTTCCCGGCGATGTGGATTTGCGCCCCTATCTGAGCGTAAACTCCGAATTTATCCGCACCGCGCTGGAAAGCTATGCCGGCACGTTTGACACCCAATTCAGCGACTCCCACTACGCCCTCGTCGGCGACGCCCCCGACCTAGGCACGGAAAACCACGACCCCAGCGCCCCCTGCCAGACGCTGGAGCTGACCGTGGGCGTTCCCGAGGCGCACCTGGATGTGGACAGCGCCTATGAACAGATTCTGGGGGTCTACGGTCAGGCGGTGGCCGCCTGCCGGGCGGGGGAATACCGCGTCATCGTGGACATCCCTGCGGAATCCGCCCCCGCCGAGCTGGATTTGGACGCCATTTCCGACGAAATCTGCACCGCCCCCGTTGACGATTCTCTGGACATGACGGAATACCGGTTCGTCCCCGGCTCCTATGGCTATTCCTTCGATCTGGACGCGGCAAAGGAGGCGCTGGCGCAGGCCAAGCCGGGGAAAACCGTCTCCGTTCCCATGACATTTGTAGAGCCGGAAATCCTGGGGGGCGCGGTCTATTTCCGGGATGTCCTGGGTTCCTGCGAAACCAAGCACGGCGACAACGAAAACCGCAACACCAATCTGCGTCTGCTCTGTGAAGCCCTCAACGGGGTCGTCGTCCAGCCGGGAGAGACCTTCTCCTACAATGAAACCCTGGGCGAACGCACGGCGGAAAAGGGCTACAAGCCCGCCCCCGCCTACTCCGGCAATCGTCTCACCGACGCCATCGGCGGCGGCGTGTGTCAGGGTTCCAGCACGCTGTACAACTGCGTGCTGCTTGCCGACCTGGAAGTCGTCGCCCGCTCCTGCCACGGCGCTACGATTGCCTATCTTCCTCTGGGGCTGGACGCCGCCGTGAACTGGGGAACCACCGATTTTCAGTTTCGCAACAATTTCCACTTCCCCGTAAAAATCGAAGCGGAAACCACGGTCGACCTGGTCAAAATGCGGATTCTGGGTACGGACGAAAAGGATTATTACATCGAAATGACCTCCGGCTACGACGACAGCAGAGAAGATGTGATCTACGCCGTCAGCTACAAGAACAAGTACAGTAAGGAAACCGGCGAGCTGATCAGCAAAGACCGGGAAGCCTTCTCCACCTACTACCGGAATGTCGGATAAGCAAAATTGCCTCCCGCTTTTGGCGGGAGGCAATTCTTTACAAAACCATAAGTAAGGTTCCTGCGCCGATGAGCAGGCAGCCGATCAGGGATTTGGCGGTGAATTTCTCGTGGAGGAACACAAACGCCAGCACCAGCGTGATCACGACGCTGAGCTTATCCACCGGCACCACCTTTGACGCTTCCCCGATTTGCAGCGCCCGGTAGTAGCACAGCCAGGACGCGCCCGTGGCAAGTCCGGAAAGAATCAGGAACAGCCAGCGCTTTTTGCTGATTTCCCCGATGCCCCCCTGGCTGTCTGTCAGGAACACCATTCCCCAGGCCATCACCAGCACCACCAGCGTCCGAATGGCCGTGGCCAGATTGGAATTGACGCCGTCAATACCGATTTTTGCGAGAATTGAGGTCAATGCCGCAAACACCGCGGAGCCAAGGGCAAACAGTAACCACATACTATGTCTCTGCCTTTCCCCTTATTTTGCCCGAATATCCAGATGATAATCGATCATACCGGCTTCGGTATTTTCAATGATGATCTGGTACGCCAGATCGATGGAACCGCCGTCGGATACAATGTCATAAAATACGTTGGTGGCCTTCACCGTGATCATCAGCGTTCCGTATTCCATCTGGTACAGGGAATCGTGGGCAACGCCCTCCTGGAAGAGCATTCTGGAATTCAGCGCGCCCTCCCGGTTCAGCATGACCTTCCCCGGCTCCACCCGGAAGGTGGTGACCACGCCGGCAAGGCCGGTCAGCTCGCTTTCCTCATAGGTGATGTCCCAGCCGCCGTCCCGGAATTCCATCGTCCCCTCGGTGACCAACTCAATGGTCTCCGGCTCCTGGTCGCCATAATGCTGACGACCCTGGATGGATAGAACCACGTCCCGCTTCATCGAAACGCCTCCACAGCCAGCCGCAGCAGCTCGTCGATGAGCTGGGAATAGGGAACGCCGCTGGCCTCGAACAGCTTGGGATACATGGAAATGGAGGTAAAGCCCGGCAGGGTGTTGATCTCGTTGAACACCACCCGATTTTCGTCGTGGGTCACGAAGAAGTCCACCCGGCTTAAGCCCTGGCAGCCCACGGCGTTGTAGACCTTCACCGCCGTCTCCCGCACCACTTCCTCCACCTCGGCGGGGATGCGGGCGGGGATATATGCCTTGGAGGTCTCGGTGAGGTACTTGGCGTCGTAATCGTAGAACTCCGCCCCGGAGTCGATCTCGCCGCAGACGGAGACCATGGGATTATCGTTGCCCATGACGGCCACCTCGATCTCCTTGCCGTTGATGAATTCCTCCACCAGAATTTTCTTATCGTACTTTCCGGCATAGCGCAGGCCGCTGCGCAGAGCGTCCCGGTCGCCGACCTTGGAAACGCCCACAGAGGAGCCGGTACCGGCGGGCTTGACGAACATGGGATAGCGGAAGCGGTTTTCCAGCAAATCCAGGGTGTTCTCCATATGGTTTTCCAGCTCGCCCGCCCGAACCAGCTGCCAGGCCGCCTGGGGGACGCCCGCCTGATCTGCCACCAGCTTGGTCAGGCTCTTATCCATGGCCACGGCAGACGCGGCAATGTGAGGGCCGACGTAGGGAATGCCCGCCATTTGCAGCAGTCCCTGCATGGCGCCGTCCTCCCCGTTCTCCCCGTGAAGCACCGGGAATACCACGTCGATGCGCTCCCGCACCACGCAGTCGCCCTCGAAGCTCAGAAGCCCCTGCCCCCGGACGGGAGAAATGGTCGCCCGGCGGTTTTCGGGGCAGCTTCTCCATTCGCCGGTGACCAGCTTGGAATAGTCCTTGCCGCCGTAGAGAATCCAGTCCCCTTCCTTCGTGATGCCCACAGGGAACAGATTATACTTGCTTTCGTCAATGTGATTCAGCACGGACTCCGCCGAGCGCAGGGAAACCTCATGCTCCGGGCTCATCCCGCCGAATAAAATACAAACACTGAGTTTTTTCACGTCATCGCCTCATTCTACCTGAAAATCTGTTGCTTTCCGTAAATATATTTTTTACAATTTTCATCTGGAAATCCGAAACTTTGGTGCTATAATAGAGAGAATATAAGAGCGGCGCGGCGGCGGATACCCCGCGCTTTCCCGTGAGCGTGTTCCGCGCGTTTTTGAAAGGAGGGTATGTATGCAGATCAATCTGACACCGAAAGAATTCCGCCGGCTGCTGGATCTGGTGTACATCGGAAACTGGGTGCTGAACTCCACCCGTGGCGAAGACCGCTTCGCCGACTATGACAATCTGGAGAGCAAGCTGTTCGCCCTGTCCCCCGCCCTGTCCGAGCATTGGAACGGAACCGTCGTTCCCTCCCGCGCCTATCAGGAGGGCGGGATCCACGAGGCCATCGCCTGCTACGAGGACAATGTTTTTTACGAGATTCTGGCAGAGGAGCTTTCCCGCCGGGATATGGACTATCCGGAGATCACCGACGACAATTACGACGAGATCGTCACGCGGATGGATCGGTATATGTCGGAATTTGAGCTGTCCGGCGTCGACCACCTGGTCCTGGATGAAGAAAATGCTTAAAGACACGTGCCGGTTTCCCGGCACATTTAGGCTGTCAAAAAAGGCCGCTGGCCTTTTTTGACAAAAGGATTCCGACTTTATTTGCCGCCTGCGGGCGGCAAACTCTGCGAGGCTTTTTAATATACCGTGACGTGCCGGTTTCCCGGCACGTTTTTTACTGTTCTCCGTTAATCAGCGCCTCACCGGCACGGAAGATATCGCCCGCGCCCATGGTGACCACGATGTCCCCCTCCCGGACGTTCTCCCGCAGATAGGCGGTGACGTCGGGCAGGGTCTCGCAGTACACCGCGCCGGGGATCTGTTCCGCCAGCTGGGCGGAGGAGATGCCGATGGTGTTCCGCTCCCGGGCGGCGTAGATTTCCGCCAGAACCACCACGTCGGATTTTTTCAGTTCCCGGACGAAGTCGTCAAACAGTGCCTTGGTGCGGGAATAGGTATGGGGCTGGAAGGCCAGCACCACCCGCTTGTAGCCCATGGAGCGCACGGCTTCCAGAGTCGCCTTCAGCTCGTCGGGATGGTGGGCATAATCGTCGTAAACGTCCGCACCGTGGAACTTGCCCTTGAACTCCATCCGCCGTCCCGCGCCGTGGAAGGATTGGATGCCCTTGGAAACCGTCTCCCCGGGAATGCCCATCATCCAGGCGGCGGCCGACGCCGCCAGCGCGTTCATGGCATTGTGCCGTCCCAGCACGCCCATATCCAGATGGCAGTAGTATTTCCCGTCGCAGATCACGTCAAAGTGCCGCCAGTCGGGATGCATGTTGGCCGCGTGAATGCGGTTTCCTTCCCCAAGACCGAAGGAAACATAGTCGATGCCCTCCATGGCCTGCACCGTATGGGGGTCGTCGCCGTTGGCGACCACGCCGAAGGTGGCAAGCGCCGCGAACTTGTGGAAGGACTTCTGAATGTCCGCCAAATCCTTGAAATAATCCAGGTGATCCGCTTCCACGTTCAGCACGATTGCCAGGGTGGGAAAGAAATTCAGGAAGGAATCGCAGTATTCGCAGCTCTCCAGCACGATGGTGTCCCCGTGGCCGACCCGGTGTCCCGCGTGGAGCAGGGGCAGATAGCCGCCGATCATGACCGTGGGATCCATATTCGCTTCCATAAGGATGTGGGTCAGCATGGACGTGGTGGTGGTCTTTCCATGGGTGCCGGAGACGCAGATGGCGTTATGGTAGGACTTCATGATCTCGCCCCAGGCCTGCGCCCGCTCAAACACGGGGATCCCCGCGGCACGGGCGGCGGCGATCTCCGGGTTGTCATTGTGGGCGGCGGCAGTGCGGATGATGCAGTCCGCGCCCTCAATATTCTCCGCCCGGTGTCCGATGGCGACGGGAATGCCCTGCCCGATCAGCTCATCCGTGGACACGGATGCGTTCATATCCGAACCGGTGACCTCCATGCCCATGCCCTTCAGCACCAGACCCAGCGGCCGCATGGATACGCCGCCGATTCCCACAAGATGCACATGATGGCCGGGCGTCAGATATCTCGTGATTTTCTTACTATTCAGCATGTATGTCAGTTCCCCCACAGGTGATTCCGCTCCGGAATTTCGTCGCCGGAGCATAGAATGAAATTTTCCGCAACTCATAGCATTATACACCATTGCCTTATATTTTACAACCACAAAAAGTTACTGAAGGGATGTTTTTCGTCATAATCTTCCTGATTTCCCGAAAAATCCCCGGTTATGCCCTCCGGATCACGCCGCAGGCGGTCTTTTTGCCCGTGTTTCCGCGAATGACCGCCGGGGAGCGCAGATGGAATTCTCATACGAGTTTTTAATAAAACGCTTAAAAGCGTTTTATTCGGCCGCAGGATTGCGGCCAGCGGCCACTGCCGCTAAAAAACGAAGTCGATACATTTCTTACCGCCGCCCAGGCGGTCTGCCGTGAAACGGCTTAAATAAAATGATGAAATCATTTTATTAAGAAATAGTATCATAATCCGAGCACCTCCTGACCATTCTATGCATGACGCTTCTTCTCTGCCCCCAAATTGTCGAAAATTGGCGAAAGGAAGTGAATTGAAAATCAGATGCAGCTGTGCTATTCTATATCCATCGGAAGGTGGGAGACATATGGACGCACGGAAGCTGTTGATCGCGGATGGAAACGAGGAATTCCGGCGGGCGCTGGCCGCCGAGCTGCAAGGGGCATACCATGTCCGGTGTTGCGATGACGGGAAGGAGGCGCTGTCGCTTCTGCGTTCCTTCGCTCCCGACGTTCTGGTTCTCGATCTGATGCTTCCCGGGCTGGACGGCATCAGCCTGCTGCAATCCGCCGCCGCGTCCGGCCTGTGTCCCATGGTGCTGGTCACCTCCCGCTTTTACAATGACTATGTTCTTACCGCTCTGGGCGAGCTGAGCGTGGGCTACATGATGCGCAAGCCCTGCGACATCCCCGCCACCGCAGCCCGGATTGGCGACCTGAGCCGTCAAATCCGCACGCCGCTGGTGACACCGCCCGACCCTCAGACCCAAGTGACCAATCTGCTGCTGTCCCTCAGCGTTCCCTCCAAGCTCCGGGGCTATGCCTACCTCCGGGAAGCCGTCCCCATGATGCTGAAGGATCCCGACCAGCCCATTACGAAGGTGCTGTATCCGGCGGTGGGCGCAATTTTCGGCTGCAAAGGCACCCACGTGGAGCGTTCCATCCGAAGCGCCATCGAAACCGCCTGGAAGCAGCGGGACGACCGGGTCTGGCAGCGGTATTTCCGCGTCGGCTCCGACGGCGTCATCCCCCGGCCTTCCAACGCCGCCTTCATTTCCCGTCTGGCAGACGCTCTGCGGCTGAGTCAGGACGTCGGCTAAACGGATGAATGGATCGGAAAAACAGACATACCCTAATGATACCAACCGACCAGGAGGCACCATCATGAAAAAACAACCCTCTCCCCCCAACCGCCGCGGCAGACTCGTGATGCTGTGCTTCGTGCTGGGGCTGATCTTCCTTGTGATGCTGGTGGGAACGGTCTACTTACAGCACCTGCTGGGACGCATCCATTATGTGGACTCCGGCACCGCCCCCAGCCTTTCCCCGGAGGAGCTGGACGCCTATCTTGCCACCCAGCCGGAGGAAGCCAACACCGCCCCCACCATGAACCCCGAGGACGTCACCTTCCCGGACTACGACGCCGACATCGGCAAGGACAGCGACATCATCAACATTCTGCTCATCGGTCAGGATCGCCGGGAAGACGAGACCCGGGCGCGGTCGGATTCCATGATTCTGTGTACCTTCCGCAAATCCGAAAAGAAGCTGACCATGACCTCCTTCCTCCGGGACACCTATGTGAAAATCCCCGGCTACGGCCGGAACCGGATCAACGTGGCCTATGCCGCCGGCGGCATGTCCCTTCTGAATAAGACATTGGAAAACAATTTCGGCGTCCACATCGACGGCAATGTGGAGGTGGATTTCCACCAGTTTGCCGACATCGTTGATCTTCTGGGGGGCGTGGAGGTAGACCTGCGGAACGATGAAGCCCAGTGGGTCAGCCGGGAGACCGGCAGCGCCCTTTCCGAGGGAACGAACCGCTTAAACGGTCAGCAGGCGCTGGCCTATGCCCGCATCCGCAAGCTGGACGCCGACGGAGATTTCAGCCGGACGAACCGTCAGCGCAAGGTCATCACCGCCCTGCTGGACGCCTACCGGGGCACCAGTCTCCCCGCTGCCCTGTCCCTTCTGGAGCAGATTCTGCCCCTGATCACCACGGACATGACGGACAGGGAAATTCTCGGCTACGCCGTCAGCCTGTTTCCCCTGCTTTCCCGGGGTGAGATCGTCAGCCAGCACATTCCTGCACCGGACACCTATTCCAGCCGCAGCATTGACGGCATGGCGGTGCTGGTGGCCGATCTGGAAGCCAACCGAAAAATCCTGCAGGATACGTTGGGCGGCTAACGTTTCTTAGGGTCTATCCGAAATCGCCCTTCCAAAAAAAGGAAATATTTTCCTGCAAACTTTTCTGAAAATGTTTCAGGATTTGGATTTTTGTTTCATAGCACCCGATTTATTTGTAAAATTTTTTGTGAACTTATATAATATCTGAATTGACAAATTCCGCAACTCAGGATATAATAAGCGCTAACCGAAAGAATATAGAAGGTGTGAATATGGAACTCACGAGAAGCGAAATGGAAATCATGGATGTCCTCTGGGAAGCGGGGAAACCCCTGTCCCGCGCAGACCTATTGGAGCATACCGAGGAAAAGACCTGGAAGGACAGTTCCGTGCATATACTGCTCAACAGTCTGCTGCAAAAGGGCGCCATTCAGGAGGCCGGTCTTGTAAAGCGGGGCAAAACCTTTGGCCGCGTATTTGCGCCGACCGTAACCCGGGAGGAATACTTTGCCAACACCATTTTCAGCCATCGCCACAAGCCGGAACCCGTAGGTCTGTTCCGGGCGCTGCTGAAGCGGGAGGAAGTCACCCAGGCGGATCTAGAGCAGATATTGGCGCTTGTGCAGAAGGAAATACGGTAAGGGATTGGCGGAGCCGTTTATACGGCTCCGCCTTTTTGTTGGAAATCCGCGCCGGTTTTCCGTGGGAGTCGGGGACAGGTTTTACCGCCGCCCCCCCACAGAATATCCGTATCACGCACAACTGCCCACCCCTCCCGCCCTCATTTCATAGAAAATTGCACAAAAATAATTGAATATTGCACCAAATTTGGTAAACCCGATTGACAACGCCCTGTGCGGGGTGTATAGTAGGTGCGTTATGTGGCTTAACCTCAAACCGAATGGAGGAAGTTTCCATGTTAAAAACCGTTGATCTATACGACATGTCCCACACGCTGGCAGGGGCGTACCTCTCCGGATTCGAGTACCCCTGGCAGGCACTCAAGGGCATCAAGGAACTGATCTTAGCCCTGGGTCCCACCCTGGGCGAGGACTATACGGAGGTATCTCCCACCGTCTGGGTACATAAAACCGCCACGGTCGCCCCTACCGCCTTTCTGGGCGCGCCCTGCATCATCGGCCCGGGGACCGAGGTGCGCCACTGCGCCTTCATCCGCGGCTCCGCCCTGGTGGGCGAAAACTGCGTGGTGGGCAATTCCGTGGAGCTGAAAAACGCGATTCTGTTCGATAACGTCCAGGTTCCCCACTTCAATTACGTGGGCGACAGCATTCTGGGCTACAAGTCCCACATGGGCGCAGGCAGCGTCACCTCCAACGTCAAGTCCGACAAGACCCTGGTCGTGGTGAAAAACGGCGAAGAGCAGGTTCCCACGGGGCAGAAAAAATTCGGCGCCATGCTGGGCGACTTCGTGGAGGTCGGCTGCAACAGCGTCCTGAATCCCGGCACCGTCATCGGCCCCCACTCCAACGTCTACCCCACCTCCTGCGTCCGGGGCATGGTTCCCGCCAACAGCATCTGGAAAACCGGCGGAATTATTGTCGCCAAGAAATAATTCGGGACAGTTCCCGGCCATCAGAAAGTGAAAGGAGTCCATTCCCATGGGCAAATATTTTGGAACCGACGGCTTCCGTGGAGAAGCCAACTGCAATCTTACCGCTGACCACGCCTTCAAGGTCGGGCGTTTTCTCGGCTGGTACTACACCCAGCTGAAGCGCCGCTCCGGCTCCGACGGCTCCGCCAGAATCGTCATCGGCAAGGATACCCGCCGGTCTAGCTACATGTTCGAGTACAGCCTGGTGGGCGGTCTGGTTGCCTCCGGCGCAGACGCCTATCTGCTCCACGTCACCACCACCCCCAGCGTGGCCTTCGTTGTCCGCACCGAGGGCTTCGACTGCGGCATCATGATCTCCGCCAGCCACAACCCCTACTATGACAACGGCATCAAGCTCATCAACAACTTCGGCGAGAAGATGGACGAAAGCGTCATCCGTCTGGTGGAGGCGTATCTGGACGGCAATCTGGAGGCCTTCGGCCGGAAATGGGAGGAGCTGCCCCTGGCCAAGCGCGACCAGATCGGCCGCACCGTCGACCACGTCGCCGGACGAAACCGCTACATCGGCTATCTCATCAGCCTGGGTATGTACTCCTTCAAGGGCGTGAAGGTGGGCCTGGACTGCGCCAACGGTTCCTCCTGGAACATTGCAAAATGCGTCTTTGACGCCCTGGGCGCCAAGACCTACGTCATCAACGCCGACCCGGACGGCTACAACATCAATCAGAACGCGGGTTCCACCCACATTGAGGTTTTGCAGCGCTACGTGGTGGAGAACGGGCTGGACGTGGGCTTTGCCTACGATGGCGACGCCGACCGCTGCCTGTGCGTGGACGAAAAGGGCAACGTCGTCACCGGCGACCACATTCTGTACATCTACGGCAAGTACATGAAGGAGCGGGGCAAGCTTCTGGGCAACACCGTCGTCACCACCATCATGTCCAACTTTGGCCTGTACAAGGCCTTTGACGAGCTGGGCATCGGCTATGCCAAGACCAAGGTGGGCGATAAGTACGTCTACGAATACATGATGGCCAACGGCTGCCGTCTGGGCGGCGAGCAGAGCGGTCACATCATCTTCTCCAAGTACGCCTCCACCGGCGACGGCATCCTCACCAGCCTGAAGATCATGGAGGCGATGATGGCAAAGAAGAAGACCCTGAGCCAGCTCTGCGAGGGCTTCACCTTCTATCCCCAGGTGCTGAAAAACGTCCGTGTAGCCGACAAGGCCGCGGCTCAGGGCGACCCCGACGTGCAGAAGGCCGTCGCGGAGGTCACCGCCAAGCTGGGCGACACCGGGCGCATTCTGGTGCGGGAATCCGGCACCGAGCCGGTCATCCGGGTCATGGTAGAAGCCGAGAGCAAGGACGTCTGCGAGCAGTACGTGGACTCCGTGATTGCGGTCATCCGTGCCAAGGGTCACTGCGTGTAACCAAAAGTTCAGCCCCCAAACCGCATGGTTTGGGGGCATTTCCGTTAAAAGTCCCCGGCTGCGCCGGGGACTTTTTGCTGTCCTTATGGAATTGCCGAGTAGGTGCCGCCCGTTATGGCGTACCCCTCTCCCGGCTTCGGCTGCCACTGATAGCGGTTCTTCCCTTCCTCCGGGAAGAGACTGGCCATGATCGCGGCAATGACGCCGCCATGGGTCACGATCACCGTGTCTTCTCCCCGGCCTTCCACCGCCTTGTACGCCGCCAGGACGCGCTTCGTCATCTCAGTGCCGCTTTCGCCCCCGGGGGGCGGGGTGATCTCCGGGTCGCGGGAGAGCCAGGTCTGGTAGGCCGGATCGTCTCTCAGCATCTCATAGCTTTTCATTTCAAATGCGCCAAAGTCGATTTCCCGGAAATCCCTCATGACCTCATAGGGGACACCGCCGAACAGCAGCGCCAGGGTTTCCTTGCACCGCCGCATTCCGCTGGTGATAAAATGCGCCGCCCCCACGTCGATGGACGGGCGGCTCGCCAGCGCTTCCCTTCCCCCTTTGGATAATGGCAGGTCGGTGCTGCCGCAGTAGAGGTGCTGCTCATTGGCAAGGGTGCGGCCATGGCGAATGAGAAAAATGGTCATTTCAGCCGTTCCTCCAATCCGCAGAACAAGCGGCTGACCCGGGCTGCTTCTCCGGACAGATACCGGCACAGCAGCCCGTTCATCTGCCGCCACGCCCGCATGTCCGCCCCCAGAGGCACTACCCCCGCAGAGATGTCCTCACAAATGAGAATGCTGTTCTGCCACCGCTCCCGGCAAGACCGGAAGAATTCCACAGCGTCCACCCCCGACTGCGCGCACCAAAGGGTAAATTCCTCGATATGGTCAATGCACCGCTTGGAAAAATCAATCTCCCCGCCGGTGCAGGTGAAAATGTCGCTTTCGCTCAAATCAAAGGAGGATTTCGCAAAATCCAGCTTTCCCTGATAAGCGCCGCCGATGATCAAAACCATAGTCCCCTCCTACAAAAGTGCGTAGACCGCCACGGCGCACAGTTCGCCGACGGTCAGCGCGTATCCGGCAATGTCGCCGTTCATGCCGTCCAGAGATTTGTACCCCCGGCGCAGCGCCAGAGCGTACCCGGCGACGCACCCCACCGGCGCAAAGCCGTATTTTCCACAAAGCAAAAATCCCGCCGCCAAAAATACGGCCAGCATTCCGGACAGAATCCACAGCTGCGCCTTGGGCTTTTCCTGCCCGGCGTACTGGCTGGAGGACATGGGGCGAAGCCCCGTCACCGCCAGCGCCGAACAGCACCGGCTGACCGCCGGGACGAACAGCAGTATCCGGAAATCCGCCTTGTCCGGGGCGGCGGAAAAGAGGGCAAACTGGCTGAGCATCAGCAGGCACAGTCCGATTACGGCGAAGGAACCGACATGGGAATCCTTCAGAATCGCCCGGCGCTTTTCCAGATCCCGCCAGGATTTCACCGCATCGGTGACGTCCATGAATCCGTCTAAGTGAATGAATCCCGTCAGCAGGAAGGGACAGGCGCACAGCGCCAGTCCCCCCACCGGCGTCGGGAGCTTTAAGAAGCGGACAGCCCAGGCAAGCGCTGCCCAGACAAACCCGATTTCCAGCCCAACCACGGGCAGAAACAGGAGCATTTTTCCCCTTGCCTTCTCGTCCCAGAGCCGGCCGGGGAACGGAATCGCGCAGAACATGGACTGGCACATGGCAAAGGCGCAAAGATAGGTTTTCACAGCGGCAATGCCCCCTTGTAAAGTCTCGGATTCCCCGCCGCCACCTCGACGACAACGTCGCAGGCCGCCGCCAGACGGCGGTCAATGGCGGCGAGGCTCTTGCGGTAACGCTCCGTGGTCTCGTCGTAGCGCTGGGCGTCGGAATAAACGAAATCACTGACGACCACCGCGTTTTTCACGGTTTTCACGAAGGCGATCAGTTCGTCGGCGCAGCGGTTTGCCCCGTCCAAATCCAGCTGCCAGTCCTTTTCCGCCGGAAACATGGCGTTTTGCAGCAGCGCCGTGGCGCTGTCCACCAGGAACGTGCCGTCCCTGTCCGCGATTTCCAGACAGGACAGCATGTTCTTGCTGCACTCGATGGTCTCAAAGTCCAGCCCGTCCCGGTCGGCAACGTGCCGCCGGATCCGCGCCAGGTCTTCGTCGTCCGTAGGAATCATCGTCGCCACATAGTACCGTTTCCCTTCCCCGGACAGCTTCACCGCAAGTTCCTGCGCCAGGGTGGATTTCCCGTTTTTCGCGCCGCCGGAGAGGAAAACCGTCATGCTTTTCCCTCCACGGTGAATTGGTCGCCCTGCCGGATTTCGTCCAGATACCCGTCGTCTATCCCCGCCTGGTCGAAGGTCGCCATGTCATTCATAACGGCGCAGGCGGCGGAAAGCACCTGGAAGGCCAGCGGACACCCGCTGCCCTCTCCTAAGCGCATCCCCAGCAGAAACAGCGGCTCCAAGCTCATGGCCTCCATGGCAAGGCGGTAGCCGATCTCAAAGGACGCATGGCTGGGGACGAGATAATCCCGCACCCGGGGACACAGCCGCACCGCGCACAGCGCCGCCACGGCGGAAATAAACCCGTCAATGACCACCGGACGGCGGGTCGCCGCCGCTCCCAGAAACGCGCCGCACATGGCGGCAAGGTCAAAGCCGCCCACCTTGGCAAGCACGTCCACTGGGTCGTCCCTGTCGGGACGGTTCACTTCGATTGCCCGGCGGATGACCGCTTTTTTTCTCATAAAGCTTTCGTCGGTCACGCCGCCGCCCCTTCCGGTGACGGTCTCCACCTCCGCCGAAAGCAGCACCGCCAGAACGGCGGAGGACGTGGTGGTGTTGCCGATGCCCATCTCCCCCACGCCGAGAGCGTCGGCGTCCGTGTCCGCGGCAAGCTTGGCACCGGTGAGGATGGCCGTGACCGCCTGTTCCCGGGTCATGGCGGGGCCGCTCGCAATATTCTGCGTGCCGTAGGCAATTTTCCGGTTCAGCACTGCTTTCTCCTTGATATCGGCATTGACGCCCACATCGCAGACGGTGATGCCGCTGCCGAAATGCTTGGCAAGGACACTTGCGCCGGTTTTTGCCCGGGTCAGGTTCACCGTCTGCATCAGCGTCACGGACTGGGGCGCGCTGGACACGCCCTCCGCCACCACACCGTTGTCGGCGGCAAATACCAGAAGGTGGGTCTTTTCCATTTTATTATGCACCCGGCCGGTGATGCCCGCCAGCTGGACGGACAGGTCTTCCAGCCGTCCCAGACTTCCGGGGGGCTTTGCCAGCTGCGCCTGACGCTCCCGCGCCTTTTCCATGGCGGATTCGTCCAAAGGAGAAACGGCGGAAAGCAGTTTGTTCAGTTTTTCTTCCATGTTCACCCCTCCAAAATCTGTTCTGCCAGCATCCAGTTGACCGCCGGCGCCGCCTGAAGCACTTCCAGTGTAAAGGTTGCCTTGGGGCAGAGGGTCTGCGCCTGCCGGAGCAGCGCGGCCATGGGGATCGTCCCATCTCCCGGGGCGCAGTGGGCGTCTTGGGTGCCGTCATTGTTGTGGATATGGAAATGGGATAGAAATTCTGCGCAGACGCTCACCCATTCCTCCACGGGAACCGGGGAGTAGGCGTTCACATGCCCCACGTCCAGACACATCCGCAGCCGGGGGCTATCCACCTCCCGGAAAATCCCGGTCATCATTTCCGGCCGCTCCTCCAGCACGTTTTCCAGTACAATGTCCACGCCGGGGTCATCCTTCAAAAAATCCTTCCAGAAAACAACGGATTGCTCCGTGTACCAGCAGGGATAGTACAATCTTTCGTTAAAGCCCCCGTGAATGACGATCTTCCGGGCGTCATACCGCCGCGCCAGGGCAATTGCCTGCCGATAGCGCAGCGCCGCCAGCTCCCGGGCTTTCGGGTCGACGGCGCAGGGAAACAGCTCGTTGAAGGGCGCGTGAAGCAGTCTTCTGCCCACCCCCGTCAGCTCTTTCGTCACGGCGGCGTGGGTAGACTTGAACTGCTCGTCCATATTCCAGGCGGTGCAGTATTCCGCGATTTCCAGCCCAAGGCCGTGCCGCCGGGCTTCCTCCGCGGCATCCGGGGCAATGGTGGAAAGAAACAGTTGGTCTTTTTTCACGCTTCTTTTCCCCCGTTGTCCAGGATTCCGTATTTTGTCTTGATCCGGTCTAGCTTTTCCAGAAGGGGGTTTCCCAGTACCAGCAGCACGATCGCCGTGGCGACGGCCTGCCTCAGATTCACCGGGAATCCGGAAATATAGAACGCCATGGCTCCCTTGAGGGTGATTCTGGACATCACCAGGAACACCGAGCAGGTGTCCAGCAGCGGCCCGACAAAAAACGTCACCGCCAGGAATCCGAAAATTCCCATGATCACCGGCTTGCGGGGGAGTCTGCCCTGGGCAAACACGAAGCCCGCCAGCATCCCGCCCGCGCCGTAGGCCATCATCTGCCAGGGGGTGTAGGGGCCCTGGCTGTAGAAAAAGTTGCTTGCCAGAGCGCTGATCGCCCCCACCAGAAAGCCGGATTCGGGGCCGAAGGCAATTCCCGCGATCATGATAATGCCGAAAATCGCCTTGAAGCTGGGGATGGGGATGGCGACCCGCCCGGCCACCGCCAGGGCGCACATCACCGCCAGCACCACCAGCTCCCGCGCCTGGGGTCTGCGCCCCTCAAAGGCCAGGAAAAAGGGAATCAGCAGCTCCACGATCACCAGCGTGCTGGTGACGTAAAACGCCCGCCCGGACAGTCTGCTGCCCAGTATCAGCGTCAGGGGAATCAATACCAAAAAGACGATCAAAGTGGCAATATGGGATTTTTTCATGCATTTCTCCCCCGGTTTTGTTTATATAGATCGATCACGTCCTCCGCCGTCACCGCGTTCCTAAACACATGGCGGCTCATACGGTTGGCGGCGGTGGTATAGAAGCTGTTGGCGCCGAAGAACCGGCGGGGCGTATCCGTGGTCAACACCTGGCCGTCAAAGAACATGCTCACCTGGTCGGCATACCTTGCGCAGAACTCCACATCGTGGGACACCATGACGACGGTGATGCCCTTGCGTTTCAGCTCCGTCAGAATGGAAGCAAAAATTTCCTTAAAGAAGCTGTCGATGCCCTTGGTCGGCTCGTCCAGCAGAAGCAGCTTTGGCTTGGTCAGCAGCACCTTCGCCAGCGCCGCCCGCTGCTGCTCGCCGCCGGACAGGTCGTAGGGGTGGCTTTTCAGCAGAGGCGTAATTTGGCAGATTTCCGCCGTTTCCCGGATATCCTGCTGGTTTTGGGTCATTTCCTGCAAATCTTCCAGCACGGTTTTCCTGACGAACAGGCTCTTGGGATCCTGGGGCAGCATGGCAAGGCAGCCCCGGAACAGCTCCTGCGATTTATACTTCTCCACCGGCTTTCCCAGCACCTTCACCTTACCCCGGTAGGGTCTGCAAATGCCGCAAACAGCTTTCAGCGTCGTGGATTTTCCCGCGCCGTTGCCGCCCACAATGGCGTGAAGGCTGCCCTTCGCCACGTCGACGCTGGCGCCCCGGAGAATATCCGGGCTGTTCTTTTCATAGCGGAACCACAGTTCCTTCAAAGAAAGGGCGGTTTCACCGTTTTCCTCCGCCTGGGGCTGTGCCAGAGGTTCGGAAATTTCCGGCGGATTCGGGAAAACGTCGCTGAGCCAGTTTCTGCCCTCCCGCACGGTCAGAGGACACGCCCCCGCCCCGCCGCTGCCGTAAAACACCCGCACCGGCGTGGGCATGGCGGTGAACATGTCGTTCTTTTCCTCCCAGAGCCGCTCTCCGATGCGCCGGGGGGTGTCGTTGGCGATCACCCTGCCGCCGTCCATCACGACGGCGCGGTCGGCATAGGGGAAAATATCCTCCACACGATGCTCCGTAATGAGGATGGTCGTCCCCAGCTCCGCGTTGATCTTCCGCAGGGTGTTCAGGAAATCCGACGCCGCGATGGGGTCAAGCTGGCTGGTGGGTTCGTCCAGAATCAGGATTTCCGGCTGCATGGCCATGATGGACGCCAGATTCAGCAGCTGCTTCTGTCCGCCGGACAGGTTGGACACGTCCCTGTGGAACCAGTCCTGAATGCCGAAATAGCAGGCCATTTCCGCCACCCGGGCGCGCATGGTTTTCTGGTCGCAGCCCAGGCTTTCCAGCCCGAAGGCCAGCTCATGCCAGACCTTGTCCGTCACGATCTGATCGTCGGGATTCTGCATGACAAAGCCGACTTTTGCAGCCTGATCCCGCTGGCTCATGTCTTCCAGGGAAACGCCGTTGATGCGGATGTCCCCGCTTCGTTTTCCGTGGGGGGTCAGCACCGATTTCAGGTGCCGCAGAAGCGTTGTTTTGCCGCTGCCGCTTTTGCCGCAGAGCACCACATACTCCCCCCGCCGGATGGCCAGGCTGACGTCGGTCAGAGACGGTCTGCCGGCGGACGGGTAGGAAAAGCTCAGATTCTCGATCTCGATATGTGCCATTGAACGGCCTCCTTCAAGTGTAGTGCAGAGGGGATAAAGAGGTAAGCACAGTAGGCGGTAAAGCCCAGCGCGTAAATGCCGGTAACGGGCTGAATGGCAAGCTTCGGCGTAAACTCCGCCGCCGCACCGCCCATGGCGGCCACCGCTGCGGCAACACCCGCGAGGGTGAGCATCGCCGTCAGAAGCGTCCAGTCCAGCGTCTTCATCCGGTAAATCTGAAAGCTTGTGCGTTTGGCGGTGCCGTAGCCCCGGGCTCGCATGGAGTCTCCGGTCACGACGCTCCCCTCCAGCGCCCAGTCCGTCAGGGCGGATAATGTGCGCATTCCGCAGGTGAGCTTTTCTCTCACGGTGCTGTTCTCCCCCGCGCCGAGGCCGATGGACTTTCTCGCGCCCATGATCTGCCCCGCCTTGCGGATAAAGCTGGGGATCATCCGCAGCACCATCACCAGCAGCAGCGAAATTGCCGGGATCAGATTTCCGAACAGGCTCGTAAACTTGTCGCTGGTCATGACCGCGTTGTAGCAGCCGAACCAGAGCATCATCACCAGAAACACCCCGGCAATGGCCGCGCCGTAGAGCAGCGCCTCCACCGTGTAGGGTCTTCCGAATACATGAAACAGCACCCGCTCGCCGTAGGTATTGAACAGCGGGTTCACCGCCGTCAGCATGAGAACCATAGGAAGCAGCATCGCAATTCGCTTCCAGCCGGCTTTGCCGCTGAGGAGCAGATAGTAAACCGCCGCGCCGATTGCCCCCGCGATCAGGTACGCCGGGTGCTGGATCAGCACGCCAAAGCCGATGGCTCCCACAAAAAACAGAAAATTCACCGCCGGGTGGCAGTTGGAAAAAGCGTCCGCAGTCATAGCATCCCCCAAAAAGAAAAAGCCCCCAACGGGGACTTCATAAAAACCGCCGGCAGGCATCCCCAAGAGCCTCCCGGGAGAAAGGTCAGGTCACCGTGTTCCGGCTCTGGACGCCATTTGCCGAAGGTCTTCTCAGGATGCCCCAATGACCTTCCGCGGCTCAACTGTCCATCTACGGCGGCTTGGTACCGCTGGGATTGCCCCATTCCAATGTGTGACCCGACTTTGTGTTTTTATTCTATGCAGCATATTCTATCATAATCTCCGAAAAACTGCAATGTCTTTCGGATGCGCATCGTGATTTTTTCGATTGAAAAAAAGGGAAAGCTGTGCTACAATATTCACGCTGTTTGTGAACACAAAATGGCGAAACCTTCACCCAGCCGTTTCAAGGCAGGCGGAGAGGGAATAAAATGTTAGGAGAATCGTTATGAACAAATTCAGCATGAAAAAGCTGCTGTCCATCCTTCTGTGCATCGCGCTGATTGCGGCATTGGCGCTTTCCACCGTTGGATGCAGCAAGAATGACAAAACTGAGCCTGTGGCCTCCGCCGAGGCTTCCGGCGGCACCGTTTCCATGGGCGAGGGCGAAACCATGTTCCTGTTCAACGTGGTTGACCCTGACGGCAAGGAAAGCAGCTTTGAAATCCACACCGATGAGAAGACCGTGGGCGCGGCGCTGCTGTCCCTTGGTCTGATCGCCGGTGAGGACAGCGAGTTCGGCTTGTACGTCAAGACCGTCAACGGCGTCACAGTGGACTACGACAAGGATGGCAAGTACTGGGCATTCTATGTGGATGGCGAGTACGCCGCCACCGGCGTAGACTCCACCGACATCACCGCCGGTGCAACCTACACCTTCAAGGCAGAGTAATTTTTCGGACGCAAAGCAGCCGGTAAGATGGGAAAGACCATCTTACCGGCTCTTTTCTGTTGCAATTCGGAAAAATCATCGTATAATGGTAATGATATTTTACGGAACAGGAGAAAACGCAATGGAAAACGGCGGGGTGTACTTGAAAAAGGGCGAGGGGCGCAGCATGAAGGCAGGCGGCCCCTGGGTATATGACAACGAGGTGGAGCGCGTCGAGGGCGAGCCGCTGGACGGAGACGTGGTCTCCGTCCACGACTACAACGGCTTTTGTCTGGGCAAGGGCTTCTTAAACCGCCGCTCCAAGCTCCGTGTGCGGATGCTGACCCGGAACCGGAATCAGGAAATCGACGAGGCTTTTCTCAGAACGCGGGTGGAGAACGCCTGGGAATACCGAAAAAAGGTGGTGGACACCGGCAGCTGCCGGGTGATTTTCGGCGAGGCGGATTTCCTGCCCGGTCTGGTGGTGGACAAGTTCTCCGACGTGCTGGTGGTGCAGTCTCTGGCGCTGGGCATGGATCGGTACAAGTCCTTTATTTTGCAAACTCTGACAGAATTGATGGCAAAGGATGGCATTTCCATCCGGGGTATTTATGAGCGCTCCGACGCCAAAGTACGGGAGCAGGAGGGAATGCCCCGGGTCAAGGGCTTCCTGTCCGACCCCTTTGACACCAAGGTGGAAATCGTGGAAAACGGCGTTAAATATTTCGTAGACGTGGCCGAAGGGCAGAAAACCGGCTTTTTCCTCGATCAAAAATATAACCGCAAGGCCATCTGGCCGCTGTGTCCCGGCGCGGAGGTGCTGGACTGCTTCACCCACACCGGCTCCTTTGCCCTGAACGCGGGTCTTGCCGGGGCGCGCCACGTGCTGGGGGTGGACGCTTCGGAGCTGGGCGTAGCACAGGCTCGGGAAAACGCCGCTCTCAACGGTCTTTCCGACCGGGTGGAATTTCTCTGCGCGGACGTGTTTGCGCTGCTGCCGGAGCTGGAAGCCAAGGGGCAGAAATTTGACCTTGTGATTCTCGACCCTCCGGCCTTCACCAAATCCCGCGCCTCCGTGAAAAAGGCGGTGACCGGCTATCGGGAGATCAACCTCCGGGCAATGAAGCTTATCCGGGACGGCGGCTTCCTCGCCACCTGCTCCTGTTCCCATTTTGTGGACTGCGCGCTGTTCACCCAGACCATCGGTCAGGCCGCCCGGAACGTCCACAAGCGGCTGCGTCAGGTGGAATACCGCACCCAGGCGCCGGATCACCCCATTTTGTGGGACGCCGAGGATTCCTACTACCTGAAATTCTACATTTTCCAGGTCTGCGACGAGAAATAACGAACGGGAGCCATCACATGGAAATGTGATGGCTCCCGTATTTTTCTGCTTTCCGTCTTGCCCTCTGAAACCGGTACTCCGTCCAGCATTCCAGCCCCATGGGCAGCAGACACAGCGCGGCATAGCCGACGGCGGTCAATGCGCTTACATTTTCCAGGGGCTTCCATACAATCCGGGGATTGTAGAACATCGTCGTTGCCCCCAGAATCGCCCCCATGGCGGTCAGGGTGATGCCGGAAAACAGGGCGATCACAAACGCCCTGTCCCGGTTATCGAAGCGGTAGACGGAAAACGCCGTCCGCCCCCGAAGCAGACTGCCCCGGGAACGCATGGCGTCGGATTCCAGCACCAGCGCGGAGATCATCCAGGTGATCAGCATGGAGAATATCCCCAGGCAATTGACGAGCCGCCGGAAAAGACTACCCTGATTGCTCCCCCGGCCGATGCCCTTCCGGGCGAGGTTGATTTTCCTTGCCTCCCGGCCGACTCTTGGAATGAAGCGCAGAAGAATCGTAAGGAAAAGCGACAAGCGCGGGCTGATTCTTCCGAACAGGTACCCTACTTTGTCCGAAGTCACTACGCGGAATATGACCTCCAGCCACATGCACAATACCGCAAATCGCAGTCCCGTGACCAGACCGTAGACAAAGCTTTCCACCGTCAGATTGTTGCCGATGAAATTCTGCCGCAGCACCGTCACGCCGAAGTGGTGATAGGAGCTATAAAAATCAGCGGTATAAAGAACAGGTTAACAGCCACCGCCCGTTTTCCGCAGCGCCTGACGCTGTAGGCAAAGGCACTGACATAGGCGATCGCCAGAAACACCGGATGGTCGAAGCGCACCGCCCCGTACAGCGCGGCGGCGAAGAAAAGGAAATTCACCGCCGGATGGCAGCTTTCAAAGCCCATGTTCGCCCTCCGTCATTCCGCGCCACCCTCAGCTGCCATCCATGTGCTTCCCACGTCCTTGCCGTAGCCTTTGCAGGTGTAGCACCAGACGATGTCGTCCCCGTTTTCCACCGCATAGGCCGAGCAGCCGTAATTGGGGAACCAGTCGTTCACCTTGTACATCCAGCCGGATTCTTTGCCGCAGTCGAACTCGTACAGATGATTGATGCCCTCGATGTAGCTGCTGTCGTACATGGGCGTCCAGCTGTATTCCAGCTGAATATCCGCCGCGGTGCTTACCCTTTGCAGCACATCAAAGGCGGTATCCCCCTGAGCGAAGGAAACCTGGGTTTTGGGCAGAATCACTCCGTCTTTCGGGACATAAGGCGCTTTTTCTTTGTCAAGCGTCCTCAAATTGTCCAGAACTGTGTCACAGACGATGGTGACAGTGCAGACATTCCCCTCCTGCCCCGGGGTGATGAGAGAATTGTCCGGAATCGCCGTAATTTTGTACAGGCTTCCCAGATTGCTGTCTTCCCCGCCCCGCAGGTGAAGCGCCGTCAGAACGCCGGTCACGGCGATCACGGCGATCAGCAGAACCATCACGATATTCCCAAGCCGCTTTTTCTTCATCCGCTGTTTCCCCCGCGAAACTCTTTTACTCCCCTGTCATCGTGTACAGGGTGGATTTTCCCTGCTCCGCCCGGCTCACGGCCACGAGGGCATAGAAGCCCTGCTCCGTGGCCATTACGTCTTCCTCCCCGTCGGGGATATGCCGGAACGCGCCGTTCTCCGTCCGGAATTCCAGAAGCCTGCTCACCAGCGTGTTCCCGCCCTTGACGAACCGGGAATCGGTCAGGCTGACGCCCAGCTCCGTCAGCGCCACGATCACCTGGGCAATGGACTCGCTGCTTTCTGAATCGTAGGCGACAAAGCCGCCGTTTTCCTCCTGCTGCTGAGACAGGACGGTCAGTCCCCGCTCCACTGCCTCGGACACATCCTTCCGGTCGCGGTATTTGGCCAGGGCTTGCAGCGCCATGGCCGTGATATCCGTCTCCGGGTCGCCCCCCGCAAACGACCAGCCGCCGTCGGGAAGCTCCGCGTTCAAAATGTAGTCAACGTACCCGTCTCGCGTGGCCTGGGTGGTTCCGGCGGTGTTTTCCGGGATGTCATACGCCCCGCTGTCCAGCGCCAGCAGCGCGAAAATGGGGCCGTTGATTCCCTGAAATACCGTCTGGTCAAAGTCTGCCAGAGGAATGAGCAGATTGAACCCGCCAACGTCCGCGGCGTCCCGCCCCAGCGCCGTCCACGCCAGAATCACCCGGGAATACTCCGTGTATTTTTTCGCGTGGAGTACGCCGCCGTGTTCCGCCGTGTAAGCCGCCACGTTTTCGCCGTAGCTTTCAAAATATTCCTTCGGCACCGCAACGCCGGAGCGCGCCAGACCGAACACTGCCCACTCGCCCCCCACGGAGCCGTAGGTTGGCTGGGGAATCTGCTCCATCAGCCACCGGGCGGTCTGGGTCAGTTCCTCTTCCGTTACCGTGATTCCCTCAGCGGCTGTCCGGGTTTCCACAGCCGCAGTCGTTCCAACGCTTTCCCCCTGCGGCTTGTCCGCGGCGCAGCCGGTGACCGGCAGCGCCAGGATAAGCGCCAGCAAAAGGGCAATCCATTTTCTGTTCATAACATACTCCTATTCCTTGTCTTCCGTTTCCTTCGGGGCAGCCGCCGGGAGCTCCTTCAGGGTTCCCGCGGCATACTGGAGAATCAGCACGGCGTCGTTGCTGTCAATGACGCCGTCGCCGCTGACATCCGCCGTCTTCAAAGAAAGTTCTGTATCAAGGCGCTTCGCTTCATAGTCCAGAATCATCTGGGCGTCGGCCTGATCGACCTTGCCGTCGCCGTTGACGTCGCCGAGAAGTCCATCGCCCACGGTCAGGTTCAGCGTGACAACAGGTATCATCGTCTCAACACCGGAGGTCATCTCCGTTCCGTTTTCTTCATTATGGTACATGACATACGGGAAGGAAATGACAAACTCCCCGTCGCCACCGTCCAGCGGCTCACGCTTATACGTCACATAAGCCGTAACGTCTCTTGTCTTTCCGTTGGCATAGACCGCCGTGACGACCATTCCGGCGGGGTCGAAGGTCTCCCCCTCCCCATACGTGGTCTTCGTGGGCTGCTGGGTGATCTCAAGGCGCTCGATGGCACTTCCGTAGGCCATCAGCCGCGCCGAGTCGTTCTTGAAGTAGACCGTGCCGTATTCGTCGGTGATGGGGCTGCAAATGGCATACTGCGCCTGATCGCCGGTGGGGGTGAACAGCGCGTAAGCCGTCGTGCGGCCGCCCTCGGTAGTAACGTAATCCGGTGTCGTCTGCCCGGCTCTGTCCCGCAGAACCCGCAGCTTGCCGGGGGTCATGTTGTCGAAGAAATAGACGTATACGCAGCCGCTGTCCTGTTCATAGGCCGTCGTCAGCAGACCGCTGGTCTGGGGATAGCCCTGGGTCTCCACGCGGTAGGCAACGTTCCTTTCGATGACGTCGATCACCGTAATGTTGTGGCCGGAGTACGAACTAAACTGTCCCGCGCCGGAAACGCCCAGGTAGGCTCTGCCGTTGTAAACCACAGGTGTGGATGTACTCATGGGAACACCGCCCACGCCGTTTGCCAGATTCACGCTCCACTTGCTCGTCAGCTTCCGGTCGCCGGATACCTGAACGGAATAGAAGGTGCCGCCCTTGGAGGTAAAGTAGTAAGCGTCCGTCTCATCGTCGTAAACCACCGTACTGCGGATATCCGCGTTCAGATTGTCCCAGCTGTCCAGCAGCTCGCCCGTGGCGGGATCCAGGAGCAGCAGCCGGGAGGTCTGGCTGGTGTAGCCGTTTCCGCCGTCGTCCGTTCCCACCAGCAGGAAGTCGTCGGCCACGTAAGCGCCTGCCCAGTAGAAGCCGCCCTTGCCGGTATAGTACCAGGAGGCGCACTTGCTTTCCCCGGACTGCGCCGGGTCTTCATCGGTGACGGACAGGCAGACGAAGTTTGCGTTGCCGGTCTCGCTGTTCCAGAAGCCGGTGTAGAGATAGCCGTTTTTCACCGTCAGCGGGCAGTTGGGCTGTCCGCCCAGTTTATCCGTGTAGATCCAGAGAGATTCCAGTGTGGCCGCATTGAACGCCTGCACCGTGCCGCCGGACAGCGCCACGAAGACCATGCCGTCCGCGTAAACCGGCGGGGTGATGGAGAAGCTGGATTTGTGATCCATGGCCGCCTTTGCCTTAATTTCGCCGCTTACGGTGTCAACGCGGTAGATTTTGTCGCCGGCGTAGGTAATGATATCTCCGTCCACCAGAATCGGGCTGCCCACGGCGTCCGAGTCAAATCCCACGCCCAGCTGGTTTGCCCAGTACAGGGTACCGTCCTGCGCCGCCGTGGGAATCGGGGCATCGGTGACGCCGTTGTTGGTATCCGAGCCGCGGAAATCCGCCCACTGAGCCGGGATGTACGGGTCGATGGCAGGATTGGACGCCGCCTGATTCAGCGACCAGGCGATGGTGGCCGCTCCGCCATCCTCCGTTTCGGTGACGGGGTAAACCTCCGTACCGTTGGAAATCACCAGCGCCCCGGCATCGTCCCGGGTCACGGTCAGGGTGCCGGACACGGCCTCGTAGCCGTATTTTGTCAGCGCGTAGCTGTAGCTGCTGCCCTCGCAGAGAAGATAATGCCCCCCGTTCTCCGGCAGCTGCTGCTCGCCGGTGAGAACGCTGCGTATGTGCAGCAGCGCATCCGCCGGTTCGGTAGTGAAGGTCACTTCCACCGGGGGAGATTTCAGAATGTTCAGCGTATAGGTTCCGGTACCATCCGGAGCCTTGTCGTTTTCCACCGTGACCCTGACGGTCTGGGTGTTGATGGTACCGTCCAGGGGGATGACCGCGATGCCTTCGGCGGTCACATCCGTGCCGTCCACCTTGACGCGGTACCCCACGTCCTCTTCGCCGTAGCAGGTGTTATCCGCATAGCGGGAAAGCCCCAGCTCCAGATTCTGCGCCGCCATGGAGACCGTCACGGAATAGGATTTGACGCCGGGGGCGAAGCCTGTGGTTCCGTCCTCCCTCGTCAGGGTCGCGGCTGCGCCGTCGCAGCTGGCGGTTATGTCCTTCAGCGTCAGCGTCCGGGTGAATTTTGTCAGATAGTCCTGGTAAAATGTAATACCGTTTTCTACCTTTGTCAACCGAAGGGTGACCGTACCCGAAACGGGGTTTTCCTTCATCAGCAGGCGGTTCAGCTGGGTGCCGGAAGCTGCTCCGGGAATCAGATCAACGGTTTTTTCCTTCCCGTGGTACAGGCTGCCGCTGAATACCTGATTATAAATTGCCTGAATGCTGACATTTTTCTCTCCGGTCGCCGCCCAGGCGTAGACCATATGCTCCGTATCCTCATAGGAAACCCTGTAGCTGTGATTCTCCGGGGTGAAGGGAGCGTCGGTTTTCAGGGAATTTTTGGAGGCCGCAGCGGCTTTTTTCCCGTAGGCCAGACTTGTCAGCCAATCGCTCATGGAGCTGAAATCCACGGTGATGGTGCTATCGGCCACTTCCTCAAGGGAAAAATCGTCCGTAATGTGGTAATACGTACCCCGGGTCGCAACATAGCGGTAGGTCTCCCCGGGAACCAGGGTGTACCGGTATCGATTCTGGGTCGCGGACTCCCGGTGGGTCACGTAGGGCATCACCACGCCGTTGCTGTTGACCACCTCAACGGTCACGGAACGCTCCGACAGGAAGGATAGGCTCTTACCCTTCCCCGGCTGAATGGTCAGGGTATAGGTGCTGGAATAGCCGTTGGCGGAAACCGTCACCGGGATAACCGTCTCGCCGGAAACAGGCACCGTCACGCCGTTTGCCGCGTTCTGGCCATCCACCGTTACGGTATAGTCCTTCTCCAGGGGCTGCCCTGTGACGGTGACCGCCGTGACCGTGTCCAGAACCTTATAGGGATACGCCACGGTCTCCGGCGTGAAGGGGACGGAGGCCGCCTGATCTACGCCCTTCTGGTCTGTCACCCGGATGGAAACCAGGGTGGGGACACGGGCGAAATTGACCTTGTAGTCCTGAGAATAGGTATAGCCGTCCTCGCCCTGGCTGGTGAGACGGTAAATGACGGTGCTGCCCGCCGCGCCCCGCGCCAGCACGCTGTAAGCGCCGCTGGTCAGGGACGCAAACGCAAGCGCCTTTTCCATCCGCTCGCCGGTGCTTGCCAGGGTATAAATGGCGGTCAGAGTCGGAACCTCTGCCAGCAGACCGGTATCGTACTCCGCGTAAGCGTAGACGGAGCCGGTGAAGGTGTCCGGCACCGGAACCGTCACTTCTCTGTCGGACCAGTCCCCCAGCTGCCATTCTTCATCCGTGAACCTGTTGTCCTTGTTGGTCTCCCCGCCATAGCTTCCGGAAAGGCGGAAGGTGTTGGTGATCAGCCACTCCGACTGAGGCAATTTTCCCGACACCGCCCCGGCGGCGCTGACCGTGATCTTGCCCCCGAACCGCAGCCCCGCCTGCTCGACGCGGAAGGTGTAGTCGCCCTTGGGCAGCTCCAGCACGCCGTCGCCCTCGTCCGTCCACTGCTTTCCGTAGGCATTTTCCGCCGTAATAGACACGCCGGGGTAGTTGGCGTCGGAGTACGCCGCCGACCCATCCGTGAAGCGAACCGGGTAACGCTGGCCGGTGAGGGAATTTTCATAGTTTTTGACCGCGTCATTCAAGCTTGCCGCAAGGGTCTTGGCGGACTCGCCGTTGATGCCCACGAACAAATCCCGGGCAGTGCCGTATTCCTTTTTGGCGGCCGCCTGGACGTCGCTGTCCTTTTTCTTGTAGTCCGCCATGGCGCGCATCAGCTGCTTCAGCCCGTCGCTGGGCTTGCTGTCCATATCCTCGCTGAAGCGCAGATAGCCAATGGATGATGCGCTGACGGACAGATCGTAATTGCCGTTTTCGTCGCTGCGGGTAAAGTTGCCCGTCACGCCGTCGATGGCGGAGATCATGCCGGTATCCAGCCCCGTGAAGGTGTGTCCGCTGGCGCTCAGCGCCTGGGCAGCGGTCTGCCCCGCCGTATAGGAAACGTACTCCGGCGCGATGACCAGCTTTCCCCCGGCCTCCGCCACGAGAATAAATCCGTTTTCCGCTGCGAGAGCCGTCACCGGCAGACAGCCGATGAGCAGCAGCGCGGAAAGCAGCAGGCACGCAAGGCGCTTTCTCAAATTCTGTTTCATTCCTTTTCCTCCTAGTATAGGCACTGAACCCATTTTATCCACACCCGGCGGTACCATTTAACATTCTTTTTTAGGCTCCCCCGGGTATCGGCGTAGAATTTCAGCGCCGACTCTCTTTGCGCCTGGGTGAGCGCGTGGCTGCTGAACAGGGCAAGGTCATTCAGGCGGATGGCCTCTTCCAGTGCCGACGCGTAATCGTCGCCAAACCGCCGTCTCGCCGGTTCCAGCAGCGCCCGCATGGAGCCGTTTCCTCTGCGCAGACCCAGCTTTTCCAGCAGCGCCGCCGTATCCGCGAAAATCCAGGAAACGGCTTCGTTGACATTTTCCAGCTGATATTTCCGCTCTCTGCGCTTGCGAAGCAGCTTTCTTCTGAAGATCAGAAGCAGGAGCAGCAGTAGCACAGCCAGAAGCACCCAAAGTGCGCCCAGCAGCACAGTTTTGGTAATTTTTGTCACGGTGCCGCCGTCCGGCTCGGGGTTCTCGGAGGGATCCTCCCCCGGGGTCGTCTCCTCCGGCTGGGTCTCCGATTCGGCACTGTCCGAATCCCCCTCATTTGGGGTTTCCTCCGGCTTCTGTTCCGGCACTTCCCCCAGTCCGGGGGTCAGCTCCATGGGAATCCAGCCGATCCCATCCTGATAGACCTCCGCCCACCCCCGGGCGCAGCTGCTGTCCACGGTCAGCGGCTCGTTCGCCTTGGCAGCGGCGGCCATTTCTTCCGAAATAACGTACCCTTCGGCGTACCGTGCCGGGATTCCAAAATGGCGCAGGGTCATAACCGCCACCGTGGCATACTGGAAGCGCGTCCCCTTCGCCGCGGCCAGGGGCAGCTCCATATCCTCCGGTGTTCCCTCCTCCGGGAAGCACCGGTTCAGGAAGTTCAGCGTGCATGTCTGTGCCTGAAGCAGGGTCAGGTTTTCCCTGGAGCCGTAGTCCGCCGCAGTTTCGTCCCAATACGCCCCCAGCAGCTGGGTCACGCTTTCCGGAACCCGGAGATAATTGCGGTACACAAAGCTTCGGTAGGCGCTTTCCGCCTTCCGGAATTGCAGAACTTGGGCATCATCGGAGGTTTGCAGATACGCCAGGGTCTGTTCGATTCCGTTCCCGCCGCCGGTTATCACGGAGTACCGGTATGTTCTCTCCCCGTCGGAGAAAAGGCTGTCCTCTTTCAGATTTTCCGCCGGCAGATTTCCCGCGTCCCGCAGGGAAAAAGGAACATATTGGTAAGCGCTGCACGCGCCGATATTTTCAATCAAAACGCTGCCTGTTTTTCCGTCCGTTCCGGCAGCGGCCGACGCATACTGCGCCGCCGGGTGGAAGGCGTTTTCGTTCAGCCAGTATAAAAGTTCCTGATTTTGCGCCAAAACGGCGGAATCCGCCGTTTTCCAGGTGTCGCCATCCAGCGCAGCCCCGGTGAATCCCCGCAGATACAGGGTCTCCGGGTTCGACATGGTCACTTCCAGCCCCGGCCGGGTACCCTCCGGCTTCCGATAATCCGTGAAGTCTCCCTCGGGCAGTACGGTGTTTTCCGTCTCATAGCGGTAAGCATGAATCGCCTTGCGGCTGTTTTCGCCGATCTTCTGCGTCCAGCCCTGCACGCCGGGAGCCGACGCACCTAACAGCAGCAGTCCCGCCGCGATTCCGCAGAGAACCCAACCGGCTGTGACCGGAAACGTCGCTTTCCGGCTCTGCCATCCGCTGTAGATGAGAATCAGCGCAGCCGCCGCCAACGCGGTCAATCCGGGAAGCACCTGATTTGTCTTGAAAACCGCCATTCCCATCAAAGCGGCGGCGGGCAGCACCGCCGCCAGCGCGACCGGTGCATAGCTGCTCAGCCGGCAGCAAATCAGCGCGGCGGCGCTGGCCGCCGCCACGGCAAACAGCGTCAGGCACAGCCCGCTTTTTTCCGCAGGAAGCTGCGTCTCCCACTTGGGAAGCACCCAGCCCGTTCCGGCGGTGTAGGTATTGCGCATCTGGTTCCAGAACAGGCGATAGCCCTCCAGTACCTGCTGCCTGAAAATCATAACCAGCAGAAACAGAATGGCCAACGCCGCCGGGAAAAACCATCGCTGCTTCCGGAACCGGATCGTCACGCCGTAAGCGATGCACACGTACCCGCCCGCCGTCAGCAGGATGGGCAGGAGGTTTCCCGTCCGGAATCCCGCCACCGCCGCAAGGGCAAACAGCAGCGCCCCGCAGGCCAGCATCGCCGCCAGCATCCGGAGCACCCATCCGCCGTCCGACGAACTCTCAGGTTGGCGCAGGCGCATCCCCTGTTTTATTTTTGAGGTCAAGGCTTTCGCCTCCCTTACACGTCAATTTCTCCTAATTGCTCCCGATACCGCCCCACGTCGAAGGGAATGCTCCCCTCCAAGGGTGACTCCCCGCAGAGCAGCGCGGTGACATGTCCCAGCCGCTGCATCTGCAATACATCGGCGCAGGGTTCCTCCCCGATGTACACCATATGCCCGCACAGGGCGTCCGGCCGGGTCTGCACCAGCAGGGACGCGCCGCCCACGCCGCTGCTCCGTCCTGCGGCACGCAGCAGACTGGGGATGACGCCGACCAAATCCTCCATGGCGCAGATCTCATGCAGAACACAGACGTTGCCCTCCGTATCGTTCCACCCCAGCATGAACTGGACGCCGCCGTCCGCCAGGCTCCGGCACAGGGACACCACCGCTTCCGCCTGAGCGTCAATGCGTCTGACATTGCCGGACTGCCCCGTTCTCTCCCAGAACACCAGCACATTGCGGGTGATGGGCAGCGCCGGATCCCGGACGATCAGCCGGTCGAATTTGCCGCTGAGCTTCCAGTGGATCTGCCGGATGCTGTCGCCGGGAACGTATTCCCGGATCTGGAAGGTCTCCGTCAGATCGGCGCCGGGTCGCTCCTGAGAATAGCTGTCGCTGTCCTCCTGGCTGTCGGGGTTGGGAATCAGATTCACCCGAATGGGGAAGGTGTCCGGCTGCACCGTCATATGGGCTTCTCCGGTACAGCCGCAGGGAACGCCGATCAGGCCGAAGCAGTCATAGAGCTTCACCTGCTCCACGGAAATCCGGATGCGCCCGCAGTATTCGCTTCCTGCGCGGAGGGACGCGCGCCGCTGCCCTTTTGGGAACGCCCAGGTCATGACATGTTGGGTGCAGCTCTCGCCGTTCAGCTGGTTCCGGGCGGTCACCCGGCAGCGGATCCGCAGGGCGGGCAGCAGCGTGGGGTTTTCCAGCCAGACCGTGACGCTGCCCTCGTCCCCTTTCCGCGCCACGGCGGGCGCTTCCACCCGAACCCGAAGGCGTTTTCTCAGGCAAAGGTGAACCGGGAGGCTGCCCAGGGGCAGAATCAGCAGCATCGCCCCCAGAGCCAACGCCCCGCCGCTCCCATAATACAGGGTAAGCCAGACGCAGATGCCCTCCAGCACCGCCCAGCCCAATTTCATTGCGATCATAAGCAGTACCTGCTTCCGTTTATTGTTTCACCACCGGCATCTTCACGGAATCCAGAATGGCGGCGATAACCGTCTCCGGCCGTTCCTCCATCATTCTTGCCTTGGTGGTCAGCACCAGACGGTGGCAGCACACATCCGGGAATACGGCGGCCACATCCTCCGGGATGACAAAGTCCCGGCCGTTTAAGTAAGCGTAGGCCTTCGCCATCCGGCACACCGCCAGCGCGCCCCGGGGGCTGACGCCCAGCTGCACCATGGGATGCTCCCGGCTGGCCTGGGTCAAGCGGGTGACGTATTCATAAACGACATCCTGAATTTCCGCCTTCGCCGCCTCCTGAATCAGCGCTTGCAGCTGCTCCCGGTCGATCACCGGCGTCACCCGGTTCAGGGGGTTTTCCGTGTGCCTGTCCCTTAAAATGCTGATCTGGCTTTCAAAATCGGGGTAGCCCATGCTGATCTTGATCATGAACCGATCCAGCTGGGAGGGCGGCAGCAGCTGCGTTCCCGCGGAACCCACAGGGTTTTCGGTGGCCAGCACCACAAAGGGCTGGGGCAAATCATAGGTCTGACCGTCCACCGTCACATGCAGCTCCTCCATGGCTTCCAGCAGCGCGGACTGGGTCTTGCTGGAGGTACGGTTGATCTCGTCGGCCAGGAGCAGATTGGTCATCACCGCGCCGGGCTTATAGACGAAGCTCCCGCTTTCCTTGTCGTAAACCGAGTAGCCGATGATGTCCGAGGGGACGGTGTCGGAGGTGAACTGAACGCGCTTCGTGTCCAGTCCCAGCACCTTGGCAAAGGTCATGGCCGTGGTGGTCTTGCCCACGCCGGGAACGTCCTCCATCAGCACATGGCCGCCTGCCAGGATCGCCATCAGAATTTTCTCGACAATTTCGTTTTTGCCTACAACCACCGTTTCAATTTGCTGTAGGATTTCAGGAATTTTCTCATTCATTGTGATTCCCCCTATTTTTAATGCATTCTTGGGAAAAGCCAGTGCAAAAAGAGCATCTGTACGCTGTATGTGTTCTCTTCGCTTGTCCGATAGTCCTCCGCGCCGCAGGCATCGCAATAGCGGACTTCCTTCCCATCTCCTGCGGGCGACCATTCGCCCCAGGTGTGGCCGGTGGCCGGGAGGGGTTCCCTGTAGGAGTCCCCGCAGTCGCAGGTGTGCTGGATGTAGCCGTCCTCCGTGCAGGTTGGCTCAACCCGTTGCGTCTCGTGGTAGGCATGTTCATGCGGCACATGATTGGGGTCTTCTGCGCCGCAATATTGGCAGATGCCGTCCACGTAGTTATGGTATTCGTCGAAGGTTCCGGGCTTCGTCATGTCATAGCCGCAGCTGTCACAGTGGTACACGATTTTCTGGCAGGTAGCTTCCTGAATCGTCAGGGCGCCGCCGCAGATTTCTTCGTGGAGCACATGGCAGATACGGCACTCATACTCGTCCCAGTCCTCACTATATGTGTACTCATGATTTCCGCGGTCAAATTCCTCGCCGCAGGTCGAGCATTTCTGATAGTGCTCCAGCGCCGTGTGGTTCCAGCGATTGTCCAGCGTGTGCCCCTTCGCTTCGGCTTCTTCTTCCTTTTCCATGCCGCAGATGCTGCACTTGACGATTCTGACCCCCGGCTCGGTGCAGGTGGCGGTGTTGGTGCCTTCCACTTCCTTCCAGAAATGCTGCTCCGTCGCGCCGCACTCCGCGCAGACGTGGTTGTCCTCCGTGTCCCCGGCGGCGTATGTCCAGTTGTGGGGGAGCGGGTCGCCGATGGCCGCCTGACAATCCTCGCAGAGCAGAATATGGGTTCCGTCCTCCAAATCCTTGTAGGTCGTATGCGCATGGGGGCAGTCCTGAACCATGCCGCAGCAGCGACACACGTAGCGAACGGCGCCGTCCGGGTCTTCCGCGGTTTCCCATCGATGGTTAACATCAATTGTGCCGTTGCGCCCTTCGACACAGTATCCCACAACATTGCCGTAATTGTCGCTGCCGCCGCCGATGTCCCATCCGTAGGCCAGAGTGTAGCGCAGCGTCAGCACATCTCCGTCCCTCAGATGCACCGCAGACATGGACTGACCCGGGTAATAGCTGCCGCCTATCGAGTACATCCACCCGGAGCCGCTGGTATAATCGAACTCGCCGAAGGTGCTGCCGGAGCCGGCGCTTTTGTTCAGTCCGTTGCGGTACAGGCAGCGCCACAGAACTGCAAGACCAGTCCCCGCGCCGAACCGGGCGTCGATGGCATCCAGCACTTCCTCTTCCGTGCTTCCCGGCCAGACCGCATCTTCCAGTGCATCTGCGTGATAGTCGGTATTCAAACTCCGCAGATAGAAACCAGTGTCCAGCGTCCCGCCATAGTCGCCCCGCCAGTGAAGCGTCCCTTTTGTTGCCGCGCCGAAGGGTTCACCGGTGTCCTTTCCCATGATCGCCTTGGCGACCACATAGGAAATCGGCTCGTCCGCCAGAACCTCATAAGGGATAGGGCCGACAAAACCGGCCCCCAGCACCGCCATATCTACATAAATATCGGCTTTTCCGATTATCTGTCCGGGTTCTACGCGGAAGCCAATCAGTGTCAGTTCCTTTTCACCCCAGTTGCCATAAGCGTCCTCGGCATAGACGTAAAGGGTATGTTCATTTCTATCCCCAGTCTCCGGGTTGGATGGAATCAGTCCATACTCCCACTTGTCTCCGGAACGGGTAGGATCAACGGCCTCGATTCCATCCAGTGAAACCTGAATAAATTCATTCGTTCCCTTTGCCGAAATGCTGACCGTATTCCCTGCCGCATCTTTTCCCTGCGCGGAAACTTTAAGATTGGTTATGACTTCGTTGGGAATTTCGTCTTGGTCTTCGAGGTTCAAATCGATATCTATACTCTTCGTTCCCTTGTGCTTATAGGGAACATTGATTTTGAATGTATACTGATTCCCCGAATCGTCTTTTGCTTCGATCGTGAAATTATTCTGACCGGCTTTTCCGTCATTCAGGTAAAGCTGAACCGCGTCCGATGTTCCAAGGGTCAGGGTTTTATTTTTGTTTCCGGGCTGAGTGCATTTGACGGAAGTGATCTCAACGCCGTCGGCATCGGAACCGACAACGGACATTTCATATGGCAGCATATCCCCGGTCAATTGGTCGTCATACACGGTATCCGCCGTTCTGGACTGTTTGTTTTGGCAAAAAATGCTCCTCTCGCTGCCATCGTTGAGGGTATAGCGCATTTCCAGCGTCACATCGTTGCCATAATGCAGAATAACCTCAAAATGCGCCGGATGTCCGTTTGCAAGAGCGGCAACTGAAATCCGATAGGTATTGGAGGTCTCACCCGTCGACATTGTCATAGGCAAAAAGCCTTGGTCAATCGGCTTCAACTGACTGCTGCCGGATGCTCCATCGGAAGTATAGCTGGCACTCAAAATTTTTGCGCCCGCGCTCTCGGCGTCCGCGCCGACCAATTTCATCTCGTAGCTTATCCTGCCTCCGGCCAGCTGGTTACTCTTGATTTTATCCACAACGCTGCCGCTGGGCATACAAAGCAGCGTGCCTTTGTGATTCCCGGTTCCTCGCCATGTAAAAGAAAGCTGCACATCCGGGAGCTTCTGGTACGTAATTTTATACCGGAAAAACACATCCCGTTCCGCAGTCCTGACCGTAAATGAAAAATTGTAAACTTCTTTGTCCGTTCCCGCTGCCGGATTCATGATCAATGAGTCGCTGGGCCACTTCAGTTCTCTTGCCGTCTGGGTGGATTCCGTAATGGAGATGCCATTCACGATCTTTGCGTCCTGCGCCTGTGTTCCGGTCAGGCTTACGCGAAACCGGAACAAGTCCTCGTTCAGCTCATAGCTGCTTACGGAAAACGCCTGCGTATTGCCCGCGGCGCAGGCAATGCCCTTTGCGTTCCAGGTCAAAACCAGCGACAGCTCCGAGGGAGAAACTTCCCCGCCGTCGGCGCCCTGATTTCCGTTCTCCTGACCGTCGTCTCCGTCGTCCGGGGCAGAATCAGGCCGGGGCTCTTCCGGACGGGGTTCCGCGGAGCCTGACTGCCCGCCGTCGGGAACCGAAACGGCATTCAGCTGCTGCCCGTTTTCCCCCAGCTTCAGAGCCGTGATTTCCCGGACGCTCTCCCCTTGCAGGGGGTCGTCCGGTTGGGCTTCCTTCAGCCCCGTTCCCGGAAGCCACAGTCCCAGCAGAATCGCGGCAATCAGCAAAGCGCACAGTCCGCCCCGCAGATATTTGCTTTGAATAAACGAATTCCAATCCATACTGCCGTTCCCTTTGCCATCGGAATTTGCCCGCATTCAAGCACATCCGTATGAATGCACGCATACCCCACCCGGAAAAATCCGGGTGGGGGCGCATGATCTTACAGCCACTTTGCGTAGAGTGTCATACTGTCTTCAACCTTGTCGTTGTCAAAATCCCAGCGCTTGGTGCAGCTCTCGTCTGCAAACCATCCGGCAAAGGCTCTGCCCGGCCGCATCGGCTGCTCGGGGCGCGTCACCAGATTGCCCTTTTTCACCTTTTGATCCTTCACCTTGCTGTCACAGCCGGTCTCGAAGTGAACCGTCTTTCTGCCCAGCAGCAGAGGCAGCAGGAGCAGAAGCAGCAGACCGGGCAAGCCCAGACCCAGCAGCCACCACAGGCCGCTGCCGGTACCGTCGCCGTCCGTCTCAGGTGCGTCGCCCTTCTCCCATTTTGCGTACAGGGTCATATTGCCCTGTACGGTATCGGCGTCAAAATCCCAGGGATTTTGCAGATCAATATCCGAATACCAGCCCACCAGGTGGTAGCCCTCCCGGGTGGGATTGTCCGGCCGCTCCACGGTCTCGCCGTACCGGACGGTCTGACCGGGAACCGCCGTGCCGCCGTTCGGCTCGAAGGTGACCGTGCAGTCGGTGGAAATGATGACGGTCACATCCTGACAGGAGGCCTTATATTCCCCGGTTCCGTCTTTGGTGGAGACCAGATAGTCCTGATTCGTGATCTTGGACACGCCGGACGTGGCGATCACCTTCAGCTTGAAGGAGCCAACCAGGCGCTTGGCTTCCCACGTTTCGCCGCCGGACAGGGACACGAAATTCATGTAAAATTCCCGGTAATTGTCCCGCAGGCCGATATCCGTGGTGGAAATTCCGTTGCTCAGCAGGGCGCTGCCCTCCACCAGCTGGAAGAAATTGCTGTCGTAGCGGATTTCGTTCTGCATACCGTACATGGTGTAGGCGTCCGCGCTGTCGGTTCTGTTCAGGTTAAAGTCCACCTGAATGATATCCCCGGGCTGAACCTCCTTCTTGTCACTGCCGTCCACGGACAGCTGGAAGAAAAAGTCCCGGGAGTTGTCCGCCGCCAGAGCCGCGGGAACACAGGTCAGAAAAAGCATCACGGTAAGTAAGCAAGCCAGCACTCTTTTCATCATAGTTCGCTCCTTTTTTATGGGGTTGGTCGTCACCGACCATTCATTACAATTGCGTAAATCGCCATCACATCGGCCACGTTGATTCTGCCGTCCTGATTGACATCCAGCCGGCTATAATCGTCTGCCGAGAAAGACTTTCCGTTCATGATCGCGCTGAACAGTCCCATGACGTCAGCCACGTTTACCCTCCCGTCTCGGTCGTAATCGCCCACCAGCGCCGTCGATACGGTTCCGCTCACGGTCGTAACGGGGATGGCGTCAAACACGGACAGCAGCCGTTTGTTGCTGCGCATATACTGCACCACCGGCTGTACCGCCGCAGTGCCGGAAAAGTCCTCACTGACCCGGAACGTGGCCGTAAACAGAATTCCGTCCTCCGTCACGGCATCTTCCAAAGCCGCCGTCACATAGCCATAGGTCTTCCCGTCCGCGCCTGCCCACTGGGTATTCCCGGCGGCCACAGCGCCGCAGAGGTAGGGTGTTTCCCCCTCCGCCGTCTGGATGCTCAGCAGTTCCAGCTGCGCCCGGTCGTAATCCAGGGCAATGCCGAAATTGGTAAAGCCCCGGTTCCCGGTGATCCTGACGGGTACGGTCACGGTCTTCCCCGCCGACACGGAATCGGCGGACACGGTGCATTCCGCGATCTCCGCCGCCATCGCCGTCACAGCCAGCGCGAATATCAGCGCGACAGCCAAAACAATGCTGATGATCTTCTTCATATGTCACGCTCCTTACTTTTCCCGGAGAATGCGGTTAACAATCCACACCGAATCCTTGATGTCCACCTTCCGGTCACCGTTGACGTCGCCGTTCAGGAATTTGTGCATCATCAGGCTTACCAGCGTGTATCTCGCGTTGTACACGTCGTGGGAAAGATGCACGTCGTCCACATCAATACGCCCGTTGAGATCCACGTTGCCGGAGGAATCGACGGTGGCAGCGGCCTTCCCCTCTCCGATGGTGATACTGTTCCGGGCAGTCTCCACGATCTCTTTTTCGTCGGCGGAGGAGATCACCAGCCAGGCGTAGGCGTTGTATGCCTTCGACCAGTACATGTTCTGTCCGTCGTACATGGGGACATGCCCGTCCTCCACATTACCGGTGTAAATCACAAGGTACATGCTCTGATTGTCCAGCGTGACGTATGTGCTGACCTCCACCGGAGCGCCCTTTGTGACGGTGACGGTGATATCTCCCGTGACCGCGCTGCCGGGAATGCGATAAATGTCCTTTTTGCTGTCGTAGGTGCATTTGACGGTAACACCGTTGACACTGGCGGATACGTCATAAAGGGTACCGTCCTTGCGGCTTACGCGGAATGTGTACTCCGCGCCCCGGCGGGTGCTTGTCTTTCCCGATGCGTCTCCCGCACCGGAGCCAATGAAACTCACCGACACATATTTGGCAGAGCTTCCGCCGCTGCTGCCGCCGCTTCCGGAGTTGATCTTGTTTTTCAGGGCGGTGATGACGATATCGCCCGTAATGTCCGCGCCCGGGATTACATAGCCGCCATTCTCCGCCTTGTAGCCGGTGTAGCTTTTCCCGCCGATGGTCATGCGCAGAACATAGCTGTATCCGGCCTTCCTACCCAGCTTGAAATGGTAGGGCGTGTTGTAGGTCGCGGAATTTTCGCCGGACAGGTCTTCCCCCTTGAATGTGACCTTATAGCTCTTGGGGGTTCTGTTTGCCTTGACCGTGATATTTCCGGTGATTTTGTCGCCGGGGATGGTGTAGGTTCCGTCGCCGTTATCCTTCACCGTGACGTCCTTGCCGCCTACTTTCGCCGAGGGCTTGTAGTCATAGTGAAGCGGGTCTGTCGACCGGAAGGTGTAATCCTCTCCCGCCGCCGCGCTCAGGCTGTTGGCGGTCAGGCCATTCTCCAGCGTCACGGTGTACCCCGGCTGGATGGTAAATCGGGTGGTGTTGTTCTTGATTAAAGCCAGCGGCGCGTCCTTGGTCGGGGCGTTCGCGCCGGCGTCGATTTTCGCCGAGGAAATCCTGACTTCCGCCGTCCCTGCCGCCTTTGTCTTGAATGTCAAGGTTACGACCTTCGTGGAAGCGGACTTATCCGCGCCGTAGCCGATGACGCGGATGCTTCCGCTCTTTTCGGTTACCGAAGCCCCTTTATCCGCCGCCTGACCGGACACATAGGTCAGCCGCGCGGTGTCATAGGTCAGTGCCAGATCGTAGGCATTATAGCTGCCCCCCGCAACGGACACGGTCATGCTCACGGTCTTCCCCACATCCGTAGTCTGATCCGGCGAAGCGGCGACCGAATAGCGCGTTTCCGCGGCATAAACTCCCATGGGCAGGGCGGACAAAAGCATTACAAAAGCAAGCAGACCAGATAAAACTCTCTTTTTCATAAAATCACATCCTACGGCAAAGGTGTCGGAAATTCACAGCTGTCCCCACTTTCCATAGGGACACCTGTGACCCTCCGAATTCTGCGGTCTGGCCTCCCCCGCCTTTCACGGCGGGGGAGGCACTTTGGTTTCGGGTCAGAAGACCCGGTCATTCAGAAAATTATGGGATGAGGTTGACGATAGCGGTAGCGTCAGCGGTATTGACCTTCTTGTCGCCGTTCACATCGGCGTTCAGGAACTTCAGCATGGAGACAACATCGAAGCTGCTGTACTTGGTGTTGTACATATCGTAGGTCAGCTGAGCGTCGTTAACGTCGATCACCTTGGTGCCGTTCACATCGCCGCTGTAGTCCACGGTTCCGGCGGCGGTGCCTTCCGCGACCTTGACCTTCCCGGCGGCTTCCGCCTTCACGGTCTCCAGGTTATCCGCGGAGATCACCAGGTAGGCGTATGCGTTGTACTTCTCGGAGAAGAACATGCTCATGCCGTCGTACTTGGCGACCTGACCCTCGGCGAAGTTGCCGGAAGCGGTCACCAGGTACATGACCTTGCCGTTCAGGGTGATGTACTCGGTAACGTCCACGGTGACGGCTGCGGTCTTGGTCACTTCGATGGTGATGTTGCTGGTGATGCTGGAGCCGGGGATGGTGTAGCTCCCCTCGCCGTTCTTCACCAGCTTATCGGTCACATCCACGCCGCCGACCTTGACGGTAGGCTCGGAGTAATCATAGCCTTCCTCCTTTTCGACGGTGAAATCGTAATCCTGACCCTTGGTGGCGGTATCGTTGCCCTTCACGTAATCGGGCTTGGTGACGGAAACCACGGAGGAGGGCGTCACGGTCTTGGTGACGCTGATCACAATGTCGCCCTTGATATCGGTGCCGGGGATGGTGTACTTACCGTTCTCGGGAGCGCCCAGAGAATAGGTCTTGCCGCCCACGGTTACGGTGGTGTTATAGGTATAGTTGCCGTCCTCGGTTACGGTGAAGGTATAGTCGGTGTTGTAAGTGGCCTTATCGGCAGCGGTCACATCGCCTGCGCCGGTGCCTTCCACGGTGACATTGTAGCTCTTGGGCGTCATGGCAGCATTGATCACCAGATTGCCGGTGACACCCGGGATGGTATAGGTGCCGTCGCCGTTGTCGTTGGCAGCGGTGGTCTCGCCGCCCATGGTGGCGGAGATGACGTAGTCGTAGTTGCCCGCGTCGGTAGCGGTGAAGGTGTAGTCCGCGCCGGGAGCGACGGTGGATTCACCGGACAGGCCCTCGCCCAGAGTGACGGTGTAGCCGGTCACCTTGATCACGGTGGTGTCGTCCAAAACGGTAGCCGCAGGGGCGTCGTTACCGACGGCCTGAGAGCCGATATCCACCTTGGCGGCGGTGAGCTTCACCTCCGCATCACCCACGTCCTTTGCCTGGAAGGTCAGGGTAGCGGCGGCGGTGTCCAGGGTCTTGTCATCGCCGAAGCCGATCACACGGATGGTGCCGGGAACGCCTTCCTTCACGACTGCGTTTTCGTCGGCGGCGGTGCAGGAGACGTAGGTCAGCTTGTCAGTGTCGTAGGTCATGGTCAGATCATAGGCGTTGTAGGTGGTGATGATGCTGTCGCTGTTGGAAACGGCGACCTTGACCTCGGCATTTTCGCCCACGGCGACGGTCTTGTCCTCGGAGGCGGAGACCGCGTAGCCGGTGAACGCGGGGGCTTCCGCGGCGGTCACGTCCACAGCGCCGGGGGCGGTGGCGACGGTCATGATAGAACCGCCCGTGACGTCCACAATCACAACCGTGGTCAGTGCGAAGTGATAATTGCCGGTCTTCAGAACCTTGAACTTCAGCTCAGCGAACTGTCCCTGGGGGATCTCGGCTTTGCCGTCAAAGTTAATGGTGGTCAGACGGATATACCGGTCTCCGTTGTCGTCGGTGTTGTGATTGGGGGTATATGCCGTCTCGGCGCCCAGATACTCAAACATGTTCTGGTCGTAGTACACATCCATCTGGAACGAGCCGATGGAGCCGATCGTGTCGCTGGCATTCAAGTAAACGCTGAACTCGTCACCAACGGTCAGGTTGGTCTTGCTGGCCGTTAAGCTCAGGGTAGCCGTGGTTTCTTCAGCAAAGGCGGTGACCGCCAGGCTGAAGACCAGAAGCACCGTGAGCAGCAGGCTCATGGATTTCTTAAAAAGCTTCATAACTTCCTCCTGTCTAAAGTCGTCTGTTCTCTTTGGAACAGGCACTGAAAAGGGGTTTTCCGGTTAAAATGCGGAATTTTGGCAGGCGAATGATTTAAGATTTGCTGCCGTTCTGGACAAACGCGTACAGAGCCATTACGTCGGCCACGTTAATAATGCCGTCGCCATTGAAGTCCGCCACAGCAGCATCCGGCTTCTCGCCGCTGCCGATCGTGGTATACAGCGCCATTACGTCGGCCACATTCACAGTACCGTCGCCGTTGATATCGCCCTTTACGACGGGCTTCTCGTGAACGGTCACACGCACGCCGCCGGGGGTGGAGCAGATGGCGCCGGGGTTTTCCTTACCGGGCTGGCCGGCCAGAGCAAAGATGTACTCGCCGGGAGCCAGGGTGCTGGTGTCAACGACCAGGCTGCCGTCGGCTTCCGCATCTCCCACACGCTGCCATGTGGTCACATCGCCGGAACCGATATCGTTGACAGGCGTGCAGTAAACACTGGGGCTGTAGTCGATGAGGGTGTGGGCAGTGTTGTAAGAACCATTCATGTCAGCGCCCGCATGGTACAGCTCCAGCTTGATCTTGTCGCCCTGAACGGGATCCGTCTTGTCGGCTACGATGTAATTAAAGATGCTGGTGGTATCATTGAAGAAGCTCCAGTCGGAGAAGTGGCCGAGGGTGACGATGTCGCCGTCACGGAGCAGAATCTGATCGGAGGTGCTGCCCCAGCCGGGACCGGCCAGAGGATACTCATAGTTCAGATAGTAGTTCAGGTTCAGATCGTAGTTCCAGATTTCCTGCAGGAAGGTGGAGCCGGTGGAACCGGTGACGTTGAAGATGCTGCTGCCAAGACCGTTGTCCTTCAGGTAGCCCTTGCCCGCATCCGCAGGATCAATGCCCAGATAGTAAACCTCGGTGGCATAGATGAACAGATGGAACATGGTGACCTTGCCGTAAGCGAATTCCTTGGTGCCGGGGTCCAGAGCGCTGCCGGGGCCGCCGGTGGGATCGCCGCTGGCGGGGCCGTAATTCTCGGAGGCGAAGTAGAAGTCCTCAAGGCCATACAGCTCCAGGTCGAAGTAAGGAACGGTGACCTCCTTCAGTGCCATGGTTTCGCCGGATTCGTTGCAGGACTCGAACGTATCATCATGAGAGAAGGAGAAGTAGACCGTGACAGGCTTCAGAACCTTCTCCTTCACACCCTTGACGGTGATGACCAGATCGGTAGAAACATTCTTGACGGTGTAGACGCCCTTCTCGCCGGTGACGGTCTCGCCGTTGACCTGCACGGCAAAGTCCTCCCCCGCCTCGTAGCGGTAGTCAAGCTCCAGCTTAAAGGTGTAATTCTTGCCGCCCTTGGCGGTCTTCTCACCGGTGATGGTGTAGCCCTCGCCCGTGGGGATGGTGACGGTGTAGTCGGCAATCTCAGCGGTCACGGTCTTCAGGCCGTAGTTCTCGTTGTCAAAGCCGTAGGTGTAGGACACGGTGTAGCCGCCGGTCTGCTCGTTCTTGGTGACGGAGACATACTTGGAAACGTCCCGCTCCTCGCCGTTTCTCAGCTTGGTAACGGCCTTCAGGCCGTCAACCGTCAGAGTGCCGTCCTCATTCTCGGTGATGGTGGGATACTGGGTGATCTCCAGAGATTCGATCTTGGAGGTGATCGCCATCATATAGCAGGAGTCATTCTTATAATAGAGGGTGCCGTACTGGTCGGCGATGGTGGAGCAGATGCAGTACTGCGCCAGGGGGGCGGCAGGGGTGAAGACCTCGCTGTAGCCGGAATTGGTGGTGGTCAGAGGCGCGGTCTGTCCCGGTCTGTCCTTCAGAACGGAGATACCACCGGGGGTATAGTTGTAAGGCAGATAGATGTAGACATAGCCGTCCTCGCCCGCATAGGCCGTCGTGACCATGGCAGAGGTCTGGGGATAGCCGATGATGCCATAGGCATATGCCTTGGTCATGGAGCCGTCGCCGTTCAGATCATAGACCGCAATGGCGTGGCCGCTGTTGGCGCCGAACTGGCTGGTGCCGGAAACGCCGATGTAGATTCTTCCGTTATACACGGAGGGCGTACAGGTGGACATGGCATAGGTGTTGCCGTTGGCGTCAGAGATAACGGCTTCCTTGTAGTCCAGAATTTTGCCGGTCTCCCAGTCGATCTTGGCGTTGCCCAGAATGCCGCCCTTGGTGGTAAAGAACACCCGGTCGGACTGGGGATCATGGGAAACGTTGGAGCGAATGTCGCCGCGGATACCCTCGTGGGCATCGAGCTTCTCGCCGGTGAAGCGGTCGAAGACCAGCAGTGCGGCGCCGTTGGTGTCGTAACCGCCTGCGCCGTCATCGGTGCCGACGATGGCAAGCTTGTCGGTGACGTAGGCGCCCGCCCAGTAGAAGCCGCCCGCTCTGGTGTAAGTCCAGCTGGCGTACTTGACCTCGGTAGCGGAGGCGTGATCTTCGTCAATGGTATTGATGCAGGCGAAGTTGGCGTTTCTGGCCTCGCTGTTCCAGAAGCCCGCGTAGATGTAGCCGTCCTTGTAGGTGATGGGGCAGTTGGGCTGTCCGCCCAGCTCGTCGGTGTAGACCCACAGAGACTCCAGCGTCTTTGCGTTGAACGCCTGAATACGGCCGTCGGACAGGCCGACGAAGACCATGCCGTCGCCGTAGGTCATGGGGACGATGGAGTAGCTGGAGGAGCCGACCATGGTGCCTTCGGTCACCGTCTCGCCGGTCATGCTGTTGAGACGGCGGATGGTGCTTCCGGAGTAGGTGTAGATGTCGCCATCGACCATGATGGGAGAACCGGGGGCAGCCGCCCAGCCGGTGCCGTGCTTCACAGCCCACAGAAGCTCCGTGTCCTCAGGAGCGTAGGGGGTCTTGGCGTTGGTGATGCCAAGGTTGTTGTCGCCGTTGCGGAAGTTGCCCCACTCGGCAGTGACGCTCTTGTCCAGGTTCGGGTTCTCCGTGGCCACAGCCAGAGTAATGTCGATGGTGCTGCTCTCGCTGAACTTGAAGCTGCTCTTCTGGCTGACATAGCCGTCCTTCTGTACAAGGTAAGTGTACTCGGCGCCGGACATGACGGTGTACTTGCCATCCGTGGGAGCAACTCTGTCCTTGTTGGAATCCCAGACAGCTACCTTGGCGTCGGCGGGGTCAACGGTGAAGCCGACCTCGATGGAGCCCACTCTGGTAACGGTAATGGTGTAGGTATTGGTGTAGCCGCCGGGGTTGGTGACGACCACGTCGATCTTGTTCTCACCAAGATTCAGCGGAACGGTGGTATCGCTGCCGCCGTTGACGGTGACGGTGTAGCTTTCATCACGGGGAGTCGCCGCAACGGTAACGCTCTCGGCGGCAGTGGTCGCGGTGTAAGCCGTCTTGGTAGCGGAGAAGCTCTCCGCGAACCGGATGCCGTCCAGAGACAGGGCGGTCAGGCTCGGCGCAACACGGACGGAGGTGAGCTTGTACTCATCCTTGAAGTCGCCGTCCACAACGGTGACGGTCATGGTGTTGACCTTCGTGCCGGTGGGTGCGAAGCCTGCCAGATTCTGGCCGCTGGCTTTGCCGGAGGTCAGAGCCTGTGTCTTCTCGGTATCGATGTTGAGGTTTACCCACTTGGCCGTGATGGTCGTGCTGCTGCTTCTGTCGTCAGCCTTGGTCGCCCATGCGTAGAACATGTTGGAATTGTCCGGCACGAGCACGGTGTATTCCTTGACCGCCGGGTCGAAAGCCGGAATCAGCTGGAACATCTGCGCCTTGGCCTCGGTGCTTGTGTCGCCGAACTTCAGAACGGACAGGCCGGCCGTCTCCTGAACGGCTTCGGTCACGCCCTCAACAGTGATGGCCAGGTCGGAGGAAACCTTCTCGACGGTGTAAATGCCGTCAACCGCGGTAACTTCCTCGCCGTTGACCTTGACGACCATGTTGGCCGCGTCGTAGCCTTCGCTCACGGTCACGGTGAAGGTGTAGTCCTTGCCATCCTCTGCCGTGGCTTCTCCGGTCAGGGTATAGCCCTCGCCGGGAGTCAAAGTCACAGCGTGACCAGCAGCCTGCTTTTTCACGACGCCCTCGACGGTAACGGTCAGATCGGCAGTGACGTTCTCAACCGTGTAGCTGCCGCTTTCACCGGCCGTCAGCGTTTCGCCGTTGGCCTTGACTACGAAGTTGTCTTCCATCTCGTAGTCGTCGGCGATGGTGACGGTGAAGCTGTAGTCCTTGCCGTCCTCTACCGTGGCTTCTCCGGTCAGGGTATAGCCCTCGCCGGAGGTCAGGGTAACCGCATGGGTCGGGGCTGCGTAAGTAAAGTCAAAGAATTCGGCAGCAGACTGGTTCTCCTCGTCAACGTAGTATGCCATGCCCACAGCAACTGAACCATCCGTACTCAGCATGAAATTTTCAACAGGAATGGTCACCGTCTTGCTTCCGTCATTGTTGGTCGCAACCGTGAGAGCCCCGCCGAGATCAATCGTGCTTTGTCCCGGGTACGTATTTCTGTAGAAGAAAACTGCCCCGTCATCCCCGGAAAGCACAAGCTTGACACTTTCCGGATAGGTGAGAAGCACCTTTCCGGTTCCTTCAGGAATCGTCACATGGTAATACGGTGTGTTGATCGATTGACCCCACGCCGCTACACCAACAACCGTTTCCACATACTCGACGGTCACATTTTCGCCGGATTCCGTGGTAATCTTGGTGTAATGAGCGGCTGCATCTGCCTCTGCGGCAAACGTGTTTACCGGCACAAGGCTGAACGTCATCACAAACGCCAGCAGGAATGCCAGTAGTCTTCTCTTCATAAATAAACCTCCTCGTTATATGGTATTGCAACGCCCGCAGGCGTAAAGCGGAATTCATTCCGGCCAGCTCCGGCACGTCGGGTTTACCGCTGCCGGGGCTTTCTGCTTATGCTGCACGTTTTTCAAACGCACAGTTTGTAGGTCTTCTGACTAACACGTTCGGACGAAACCGTCCACGCCGCTTCCCGCCTTCTCAGGTTTCCCCAATGACCCGCTTTCGCGGAAAGGAAGTCGGCTCCGTGCTTACAGCACGGCGGGTCTGCCCGCCGTGTTCCGGTTTTGCACCGGATTCCCTTGTTCAGCCGAACAAGAATGCGTGTCTCCCGTTTCGGTCGGTCGCGCATTTGCCACAAAATAAGCCGGATATCTATTTGCACCGCCGGATACCCGGCGGAGGTTTTTGTTTCCTTGATACCGCCGCCTCTGCTCCGACGGCGGTATTAAGGGAGGAAAAGCTGTTCCTTGGGCAATCAAAACAGCTCACTATATTACTACAGATTCGCGCAAGGGGGTTACGCGGATCAGGTAATACCGGATTGACGATTCTTTCTTCTTTTTTCTTCCTGCGCCTTCATGCGTTCCTTCGCCCGCTCCCGTTTCCGGGCTTTCTTCTGGCGGTAAAGATCTCTCTGGCGCCGGGTCTCTTCCCGGACACGCCGGAATTTATCCGGTTGGTCGGGATGCTCAGGCAAGGGAAGCCCCGCCTTTGCCACGGCCAGCTCCCAGCTTCCGAAGCGCGCCTGCACGGTCATGCCGCCCGGAATTTCCCGCGGCCAGGGCGTGTGTCCCAGCTCCCGGGCGCACCTGCGGAGATAATCGGCAAGCTGCTGCTCCGTGTCCCCGGCGTGTTCCCCGGCGAAGCGGTTCTCCGTTTCTTCCAGAGCGCTTACGGTCATTCTGCGGATGGTCGCGTCGTAAATCGCATTTCTGCTTGGCGTCGGCATGATGCACCTTTTCTACACTTCATAATAAATGGAAACGGCCGCGGCAGTCCAAAGCAATAGACCGCCGCAGCCGTTTTTCTGCGCCGCAAACCGCCGCTTCCGCCCAATCTCCGGGGCAAAGCGGCCGCGATATGGAAGCTCTGATTAAATCGGCAAGCGCTGTGAGCGAGAGATTTTTCACCAGACGAAGGTTCCAAAAGCGGAGGAATACTGCATGTATTTCCCGCTTTTGGAACTGCACGGATGGGGAAAAAGATCCGCTCTCAGCCGAAGACGATTTATTCAGAGATTCCAAAGGTTTCCGTAGGTCTCCTGACTTGTGTCTCGAGCGACTGACCTGTCTGCCTTCTCGGAATGCTCCAATGACTGGCTTTCACCAACGGCAGGCCGTCTCGACACTTACAGTGCCGGCAGCGTGGGGACTTGCACCCCGTTCTCTTGTTCAGCCGGACAGTCTGAACGCCCCGTCCGGCCACGGAAACATGAATTAGGTTGTAATTTTAGAGAAACCACGCAAAAATGGTCATCGCGTGTTCCACCAACGGGCAAAACATCGCCATGACCATTCCAAAGCAACATTCTGACGAAACAGTAGGTCTCCCGACTCGCGCCTCAAGCAAAATCTGCCCTGCCTTCTCAGGTCGCCCCAATGACTGGCTTTCGCCAACGGACAGATTTCTAAACGCACACGGTATTGGTCAATGCGGGGCTTCCAGAACCCTCTGATTACCCCATTCCCTTGTTAAGCCCTGCGCCTGACGAAGCCGCCGTTGCGAACGCAGTGCCTCTGCTCGTGTTTCTCCATTCGGTATTATAAGACCGATTTAAGAAATTGTCAATACAATTTTTATAATCCCCACAACATCTTGTGTCGAAAAAGCCGTCAGAATCCACATATTGTTACATATTTGTAATCATTTTCTCTCAGAGGCCGCCACCCGGAACCATGCGCCGCTGGTTTCAATCCACCCGGCCTTTTTTAGCTTCCCGATCTCCGCCGACATGGCGCTTCGCTCCACGCCAAGATAATCCGCCAGCGCCTGACGGTCGTAGGGAATTGTAAACTCCGCGCTGCCATGGCGCTTCGCCTGATCCAGGAGGAATTCCATCAGCTTCTCCCGGGTCGTTTTCCGGGACATGCAGCGGATTTTCTCCGTCAGCGCCAGATTTTTCCGGGCGATTCCCTGCAAAAGATTGAATACCAGCCGGCTGTGGAACAGGCAGTCGTGGCCGCAGCCGGTCATCACCCGCCGGCAATCCAGAAGCAGCACGGTGCTGCTCTGCAAGGCGAAGGCGCTCACCGGCAGGGCATCCACCCCCGCGCAGACGAAGGCCTCCGCAAACAGCTCGCCGGGAGAAACCACCGTCAGCACGCTTCTTCTTCCGTAGTAGTCGTCCCGGACGATCTGCACCCCGCCGGACAGCACCACCCCCACAAACCGGGCAGGCTCCCCCTCCAGAAACACCGGGTCGCCCTTTGGAATTTCGGCCACCCTTTTGTCCAGGCAGCCAAGTATTTCCGGCATTTCCTCCCGGGAAATGCCCGCAAACAGCGGACACCGGGACAAAATTTCATAATAAGCTTCCATAACCGCTCCTTTGTTGGAATTCCAACATACGTTTTTGCAATAGTATAGTAAACTCTGATTATAAAGTCAAGGGAAGCTCTGAACAAATCGGCGAGAGCTGGCAGCGAGAGATTTTTTCCTAGACGAAGGCTTCGCAAGCGGAGGAATACTTTGTGTATTTCCCGCTTGTGAAACCGCACGGCTGGGGAAAAAGATCCGCTGTCCAGCCGAAGACGATTTGTTCAGAGTTTCCCCCAAAAAACAGGAGGAATTTGTTATGATTCGCAGAATTATTGAAATTAACCGGGAAAAATGCAACGGCTGCGGCGCCTGCGCGGCGGCGTGCCACGAGGGCGCCATCGCCATGGTGAACGGCAGGGCGCAGCTGATGCGGGACGACTATTGCGACGGGCTGGGCGACTGTCTCCCCGCCTGCCCCACCGGTGCGATCACCTTTGTGGAGCGGGAAGCGGCCGCCTATGACGAGGCCGCCGTTCTGGCCGCGAAGGCGAAGAAGGGAGAAAAGCTGCCCTGCGGCTGCCCCGGCACTGCGGTGCGAGCCATTCACCGGGAGGAATCCCCCTGCGACGTCAGAACGCCCCAGCAGTCCCAGCTGCGCCAGTGGCCGGTGCAGATCAAGCTCGCGCCCGTGAACGCCCCCTGGTTTGACGGTGCAAAGCTTCTGGTCGCCGCCGACTGCACCGCCTATGCCTATGCCAATTTCCATCAGGATTTCATCAAGGGTCGCATCACGCTGGTAGGCTGCCCCAAGCTGGACGCCGTGGACTATTCCGAGAAGCTCACGGAGATCCTGAAGCACAACGACATCCGCAGCATCATGGTGGTACGGATGGAGGTTCCCTGCTGCGGCGGCATCGAGCAAGCGGTGAAAAACGCGCTGCTGAACAGCGGAAAGCTGATCCCCTGGGACGTGGTAATCGTTTCTACCGACGGCCGGATTCTGGACAGGGTCTAAGCTTCTCCGTGTGACGTTTTGTCCCCGGTGAAATGCCGCAATCTCAAATCTGCACTTTTCTGCCTGTATTCAGGTTCTCCATTCCGTTGTCAGAAGACAGTTTATACTAAAATCTAGTAAAACACTTTACCCGTCTTACCAGATATGCTATACTGTATCTGGGTGATGAATAATGGCATCGAACTATAAATTCAGCAATCGGCCCTCTGATTTTGGGTACAAAAAAAGGACATTTCTTCTTTTCAGAGGAAATGTCCTGATTTCTTGTACGGGCTGACAGCCCGCCCAAACGGTATTTTATTTTTGTCGTTACTATAACCCCCCCACGATATAACTACTTCGCGGCTCGATTTTCCGGTTTGAAAAAGGGTGAAAAACCTTGCCAGATAACCGAAAGCCCTTGATATACGGGGCTTTTCCGGTTTGTCGTAATTATACCGTAAGGGCATAGCTGTGCCAGTTTGCTCTATGCCAATGGTGTGAGCCTGAAGGAGATTCAGGAATGGCTGGGACACAGCGGCATCAGCACCACTTCCAATATTTACACACATTTGGATTTTTCCAGTAAGGTCTCGTCTGCATATGCAATTCTTCCGGCGTTTCCGAAAAATGTTCAATATTTTGCTTCTGAGCAGTAAAAAATGCTCCGAAGCATGACACTTCGGAGCAAATATGGTGCCGGTGGCGGGGGTCGAACCCGCACGGGGGATTAGCCCAATGGATTTTGAGTCCACCTCGTCTACCAATTCCAACACACCGGCAGGCACCTCTACAGTATAGTACAGATTCAGGAAAAATGCAAGAAAAAGTTTTTCCCCCGCCCGGAAAGACACATGAGCGTGTCTTTCCAGGTAAAGTGTCCTGCGGATGCTTTATTCGCCGTCGAGTTCCTCGATCAGATATATGTCGGAGCCGAAATCTCCCTGGGTGCGCTGTTCGGGGGCGTAGCCGGTGCCGCGGAACAGCGGAGAAAGCACAATGCCGCTTGCCAGCGCCGCGCCGGAGGCTGTCAGCGTTTCCGGATTTCCCGGAAGGGTAAAGTGCCGGTCGGCAATGCGCAGGAGTGCGCCGTTGGGGTTCACGTTGACCGGGGCGACATGCTTGAGCAGGTTCCCGAACTGCCCCACCCGGATGGCCTGCGCCAGAGACGTGACCCGGTAGTCCGTTTCCGGTTTCAGATCCTTCACGCGAAGACGTTCATACCCCGGGGCAGCGTGAATCAGGCGGTGGAACACCCCCGCCAGCGTCACCTTCCCGTCCGACACCTGCCAGCCCAGCTCCGTGCGGCGGAATGTGCCGAACTGAAAAGCCTCGCGGTAGCGCTTATAGAACCCGATCTGCCCCCGGATTTCCTTGATCTCCACGGGAAGCAGCGTCCTTAAATCCAGCTCATAGCCCAGGCAGCCGAAAAACGCCACATTGCCCCGGGTGTTCAGAGGCGTGGAGCGCAGCGTCTGGGCATGGGGCGCGGCGGAAACGTGTGCGCCCACCGTGGACTGGGGATAGAGATAGGAAATGCCGTTCTGAATGGTCAGGCGCTCAATGGGGTCGGTATTGTCGGACGCCCAGATCTGGGGCGAAAAGCAGAGCATTCCCAAATCAAACCGGTTGCCGCCGGAGGAGCAGCTTTCCAGCAGAATGTCCGGCCGGGGCGCGAAAATCCGGCGAAGCACATCGTACAAGCCCAGGACAAAATCGTGGGCTTTCGCGCCCAATGCCACGGAATGGCGGTTCATGTCCCACTTGACGTAGGAGATGCTGGCGCTGTCCAGAATCCGGGAGACGTTCTCCACGATATAGTCCCGCACCTCCGGCCTGGTCAAATCCAGCAGCAGCTGGTTGCGCCCCAGTATCGGCTCAAAGCCGTCCGTCAGCGCCCAGTCCGGATGGGCACGGTAGAGGTTGGAATCGGGATTTACGGACTCCGGCTCAAACCAGAGGCCGAAGGAAAGTCCCCTGTCCTTCAGGTGCCGGGACAGCCCTTCCAGCCCCTCGGGGAGTTTTTTTCGGTTCACGGTATAATCTCCCAATCCGGCGCGGTCGTTGTCCCGTCCCGCGAACCAGCCGTCGTCCAGCACGAACAGCTCGCAGCCCAGCGCCTTCGCCCGGTTGGCCAGGCTCAGCAGACGGTGCTGGCTGAAATCAAAGTTGCAGCCCTCCCAGCTGTTGTACAGCACCGGCCGGGGACGGCCGCGCCAATGGGGCGGGATGATGTGGTCGGTGACAAACGCGTGCATATTGGCGGACAGCCCGCCGAAGCCCTTACCTGAGTGACACAGCACCGCTTCCGGGGTCTCAAAGCACGCCCCCGGCGGCAATTCCCGGGAAAAATTGCTGTCATTGATGCCCTGCATCACCCGGGTCAGCCCCTGAAGGGACTGCCGGGCGGCGGCATAATGGTTGCCGGAGTAGATCAGGTTGAAGCCGTAGACGGTTCCCGCGTCCTCGGTCGCGCCCGTCTCGTAAAGAAGGAAGCCGGGATTGTGGCGGTTGGAGGAGGCGCCGGTGAGGCTCTCGTTGACCACCTTCGACGCGCCCACGGGGGTGTCCCACCGGCGCATTTCCGCGATCCAGCCGCCGTTGAAGGCTGCCATGGTGTAGCTTCCGGGCAAATCCACGCAGAAGCTCATGAGCTTATTCAGCCGAAGGGGCTTATCACCGGTGTTCGTCAGCACCGTCCGGCGAACGATTGCCGTTGGGAAGGCCGTGTAGAACAGGGTCAGCTCCCCGCCGGGCTGGCGCAGGGTGATTTCCAGGGTTTCCGGGGCGTCATGTGCCTGGGGAAGACCGCAGGCCATGGGAACGCCGCCCTCATGGATTTTATAGCCGGTATAGCGAAAATCCCCAGGCTCCCCTGCCAGCTCCAGGGGCGACTCCCGGTAGTCTCCCCGTCCGCTTCCGCTCCATTCCAGCGGCAGGACGTCCGGGCAGCTGGCGGTATCCTTTGCATCAAGGAGAATGCTGGCACCCCAGCCCAGACCGGGGCGGCAGCTGAGGGCGCCTGCGTCCCGGGTCTTTACCGGCGTACCGAAATGCAGATGCTCCGGAAGACCGTAGGCATCGATTTTGAACAGGTAGGAATAAGTATCCGTCCGGATGTGGAATACGCCGTTTTCCTCGGTAATCATAGTAGACCCGCCTTTCGTTTTTCTTCCATTTTATACGGTGAATTTCTCCCTGTCAACGAGATTTTCTGGTGACGAATCAAGGCTTCCGTGCTATAATGTAATCAAATTCCAAAAAGGAGTGAACTGCATGGAGCGCAAACGGTGGTACAAGGACAAGGTATTTTACCAGATCTGGCCGCGATCCTTCAAGGACGGCAACGGCGACGGCATGGGCGACCTGTGGGGCGTGTATGAAAAGCTGGACTACATCAAAAGTCTGGGCTGCGACGGCATCTGGTTTTCCCCCATCTACCCCTCCCCCGGGGCGGACTGCGGCTACGATATTTCCAATTACCGGGACATCGCGCCGGAATTCGGCGGCATGGAGGCATTCCAAAAGGTGCTGGAGGGCGCTCACGCCCGGGACATGAAGGTCGTCATGGATCTTGTGGTGAACCACACCAGCGACGAGCATGAATGGTTCCAAAAAAGCCGTCAGCGCATCGACCCCTACACCGACTACTACATCTGGCGTCCCGGGAAGCCCGGCGGGAAGCTCCCCAACAATTGGGACTCCTTCTTTGAGGGAAAAGCCTGGACGTTCGACGAGGTTCGCGGCGAATACTACCTGCACCTGTTCGCCGTGAAGCAGCCCGACCTGAATATGGACAACCCCAGGGTGCGGGAGGAAGTGAAGGGGATTCTGCGCTTCTGGCTGGACATGGGGGTGGACGGCTTCCGGGAGGACGTGATCACCTACATCTCCAAAAAGGAAGGTCTGCCGGACGACCACCTGATGCCGGCCTGCAAAGGACTTCCCTGCTACAACCATGGCCCCCGCATCCACGAATACCTGAACGAATTCAAGCGCGACGTGCTGGATCACTACGACTGCTTCACCCTGGCGGAGGCTCCCATGGTGACACCGAAGCGGGCGCTGACCTACATCGACGAGAAGGACGGCCAGCTGGATATGATGATCCAGTTCCAGTGCGTTGCCGCCGACTGCCTGTTCACCGATTACCTGCCCATGAGGTTCAGCCTGCGGCGGATGAAAAAAGCCTTTTCCTCCTGGCAGGAGAAGCTTCGCGGCCGGGGCTGGAACTCCCTTTACATCGAAAACCACGACCATCCCAGAATCGTTTCCCGCTACGGAAGCGAGGAATTCTGGGCGCAGAGCGCCAAATGTCTTGCCGCCATGTACCTGTTCCAGCAGGGGACGCCCTTCCTCTATCAGGGTCAGGAAATCGGCATGACCAACTGGCGGCCGGAACGCGCCGACATGTACGAGGACGTGCAGACCCGCTACACCTATGCCCACACGGCTCTAAACAAGCCGGAGGAGGTGCGTCTGCACCGGCTGTGGCGCTCCTCCCGGGACTCCGCCCGCACGCCGGTGCAGTGGGACAGCAGCGAGAACGCCGGATTCACCACTGGAAAGCCGTGGTTTTATGTCAACCAAAATTATAAAGACATCAACGTCGCCCAGCAGGACGCCGACCCGGACTCCGTGCTGAACTTCTACCGCAAAGCCGTCGCCCTGCGCAAGAGCCTTTCCTGTGTCCGGTACGGCGAGTACCGGGAATATAACAAGCTCTCCGGCAAGCATTACCTGTACTCCATGGACGACGGACAGCAGAAAATTCTGGTGGTCTGCTCCTTTGCCAAGAAGAACACCCCCTTCCGCGCGCCCAAGGGCTTCCGTCCGGAGGACGGGGAACTGATTCTGTGCAATTACCCCAAGCCGCTGGAAGGCTGCTTGCAGCCCTACGAGTGCCGGGTGTATCTGTGGAAATAACGATTTCGGGCGGCTTCTTCGGAAGCCGCCCGAAAGCCCTCCAATGATTGCTTTTCCTCCCACGCCGTGGTATAATGACGGCGTTGACACTCTGCACAGGAGGGATCTGTGTGAAAGGAATGATCTCCATGATACTGATAGGGGCGCTTGCCCTGACATTATCCGGCTGCCATGCCCCGGTGGACGCCGCCGCGACCGCGCCGACGCAGACGCGGGAAACCACCGTCCCAACGGCGGCGGAAGCCCCGCCGGAAACCGCGCCCGCGGGCATCGAGCGTCCCGAACCGGAGGACGCCGACTTTGTCCTGGTGCGGGACTACCTCCCCGATGTGCTTCAGGAGCTTCCCTATGCCGGTACGGAGAATTTCACCGGCCACCGGATTTACGAATTTACTGAGGTATTCCTCCGCTACGGCACGGTGAAAAAGCTCCAGGCCGTATGCGCGGAGCTGGCCGGACAGGGGCTGACGCTGAAGATCTGGGACGGCTTCCGCCCGGTGAGCGCCCAGTTCAGGCTCTGGGAGGTCTGCCCCGACGACACCTATGTGGCGAACCCCAACCGGGGCTTCAGCGCCCACAGCCGGGGAAACACCGTGGACGTAACCCTGGTGGACAGTCTAGGGAACGAGCTGGAAATGCCCACGGGCTTTGACGATTTTTCCGGCAAGGCCGACCGGGACTATTCCGACGTGGAGGAAATCCCCACGGAGCACGCCCTGCTGTTGCAGAGCACCATGGAAAAGCACGGATTTGTGGGGTATTTCGGAGAATGGTGGCACTTTCAGGACGAAATATCCTACCCAGTGGAGGACGTTTTCGAGCCGGTGACCGCCGAGCGGTACTATGCCCAGTGTAACGAATTCATCAGCCTTCGCACCCACCCGGACACCGCCGCCGAGGTCATCGTCCGGATTCCAAAGGACGAGGAATTCACCGTTCTGGCGCTCTGCGGAACGTTCGCGCTGGCGGAATATGCCGGAACCTGGGGCTACGTCCACAGGGACTTCATCCAGCCGGTGGCGGTCGGCTGACCGTATACTTTCATCCCCCTGCCGTTGGGCAGGGGGATTTTAGTTTATTTTTGAACTTTTTCTTGACAGCCGCCCCGGTGCGTGCTATAGTAACTTCGTTCAAAAATGAACCAAAGGAGCCACGCATATGCAGTTTGCTTTTTTTGAAACGGCGCTTCGGGCGCAGAAAAGCTACAGCCGCCTGATGGAGCCGGTCTGCAAAAAATGGAACCTGACCCACAACGAGCTGGATGTGCTGCTGTTTCTGGCCAACAACCCGGAGCGAAACCGGGCGGCGGATATCGTCCGGGGGCGGGGCATGTCCAAGGGGCATGTCTCCCTCTCCCTGCGGAGTCTGGAAGATCGTGGACTGGTTGCCTGTCGGGCGGACGGGACAGACCGCAGAGCCGTCCATCTGGCGCTGACCGACGGGGCGGGAGAAATCGCAGAGGACGGCCGGGCCGTCCAGCGGGAATTCATCCGCCGCCTCCGGGAGGGGATCACTCCGGAGGAAAGCGCGGTCATCCTGTCTGTCACCCGGAAAATGGGCGACAACATCCGCGCCATGGAGCGGGAGCGAGGGTCTATCTGAGAACCGGAAATATGACCAACAGCGAGGGATTTTTCGCCTGATGAAGCCATTTTTCCGCGGGAATACTTTGTGTATTGCAAGGGAAAATGGTGCACAGCAGGCGGAAAAGACCCGCTGTTTGGGCGTGTTTACGGTTCTCAGATAGACCCTAAGATAAAAGCGAGGGGATTTTTATGTCAAAAGAAACAAATCAGGACATGGGAACCGGCAGCGTCAAAAAACTGATGGTGCAGATGGCGGTTCCCGCGGTGGTCGGGCAGGTCATTAACCTGCTGTATAACGTGGTCGACCGAATTTACATCGGCCACATTCCGGAGATCGGCGGCGCGGCGCTCACCGGTGTGGGGCTGTTTACCCCCATTCTGATGCTCATTACCGCCTTTGCCATGCTGGCGGGTGCCGGCGGCGCACCCCGGGCGGCCATCGCCATGGGCAAGGGCGACAGGGACACCGCCGAGAAAATCGTGGCCAACTGCTTTACCGTGCTGCTGCTTCTGGCGGTGGTACTGACCGGGGTGTTTTACGTAACACTGCCAACGCTTGTCCGGCTGTTCGGCGGCAGCGACGTGACGCTGCCCTACGCCGTTCAATACGGAAGAATCTATGTCCTTGGCAGCGTGTTCGTGCTGGTCGTGATGGGCATGAACCCCTTCATCACCACCCAGGGCTTCGCCGGAACCAGTATGCTGACCACCGTCATCGGCGCGGTGATCAACATTGTCCTCGACCCCATTTTCATTTTCGTCTTTGACATGGGCGTGGCCGGGGCGGCCATTGCCACGGTTCTGAGTCAGGCGGTGAGCGCGGTGTGGATTCTGCGGTTCCTCACGGGGCGCAAGACCATTCTGCGGCTGAAAGCCCGGAATATGCTCTTGCAGGGGAAGATCATCCTGCCCTGTCTGGCGCTGGGGATTTCCAGCTTCGTCATGGTCTCCACGGAGAGCATTCTCTCCGTCAGCTTCACCTCCTCCCTGTCCCGGTACGGCGGCGACGTGGCGGTGGGCGCCATGACGGTGCTGACCTCCGTCAACCAGCTGATCACCATGCCCCTGCAGGGCATCTGCCAGGGCGGCCAGCCGCTGATCAGCTACAACTACGGCGCGAAAAAGTTAGAGCGGGTGAAGGAAGCCTTTTTCTGCCAGTTCCTTGTGTGCGTGGGGTACACCACCGTGTTCTGGCTGCTGGTACTTTTCCTTCCCCGGGTGTTCGCGGGCATCTTTACCAGCGACGGGGCGCTTGTGGATTACACGGCCTGGGCGATTCGGATTTTCCTTGCGGGGACGTTTTCCGTGGGCTTTCAGGTCAGCTGTCAACTGGCGTTTATGGCGCTGGGGCAGGCGAAGATCAGTCTCATCATGGCCTGTCTGCGGAAGCTGATTCTGCTGATTCCTCTGATCTTCATTCTGCCGAACTTCTTCGCGGACAAGGCGTTCGCGGTCTTTCTGGCGGAGCCGGTGTCCGACATCCTCGCCGCCGCCGTGACGACCATTACGTTCTTCACGTTTTTCCGCAAGTTACTGAAAGCGGGGAAACAGTAACATTCACGCCGTACCCGGATTTGGGTACGGCGTAAACTTTTATCCGTTCAACAGCTGGGAAATGGGCTGCATTCCCTGATCGACGCGGGAATATTTGGCGAGAATCGCCTTGGCGTCGGCTTCGGACATGGGAGTGCCGTAGTAGTCGGACTGCCAGGAGGCCGTCGCTTTGTTGTAGGCAGCAAAGTCCAGCATTTCCTGCTGGAAGCCGTTACAGCGGAAGAAAGATGTCCCCTCTATCTCAACGCCCTCTTCCTTGTTGAACAGCTCAATCTGCTCCATAACATTGTTCTCACAGAGGTAAAAATCCATGGTGGGAAGCAGTTGCAGATTGCCATATCGGTAAGTCACGATATCCCAGTAGCGTTCACCGTCGCCGCTGCGCAGAAGATCCTTTACCCCGTCGCCGTTGATGTCCATGATCCGGTAGTGGGTATAGAAGGAACCCTGCCTGCTGAGACAGTCCTTGTAAATCTGGAGCAGCTCGTCGTCAGAGGGCTGGACATCCTTCGCTTTCAGGTAGCTTCCCAAAGTCAGCCCGCTTTCGTCAAGGGGATAGTCCATCAGCGGCTTCCAGTCCAGCTGAATCCGAGGATATTTTGCCATGATAGCCGCGGCCTCGTCCTGAGAAATCTCCGTACTTTTCAATCCATGGGGGTCTGCATACCGATACCATTGACTGCCCCGACGTTGAATATTTGCAATTACGTTGTCATCCTTGAGTGCCGCAGTGCCGTCTGCAAATGCAAAGTACGTATGCCTTTCACCATCCCAATACCTGTCTGGTGCCTGATATAGTTCCAGAACGTTCCCCTTGCACAGATACGATTCTCCGTAACCGTGAAACATCACTTCACCGTTCTCCATTTCCAGCCAGTCGAGGAACGCACCGTCCTGCCCAAGCAGCAGCTCGTCCACGCCGTCCCCGGTCAGGTCATAGAAACTGTATTGTCTGGATTCATCGGGAATATAGACATTTTTCTTCAGATAATCGGAAAAGTCCGTATAGGTTTCCGGAACATAGGCGTGTTCCGCCTGATAGGCCGCCTCTGCCACGGCCAGCTTCTCCTCTACGACGGCTCTGTCCACATCCTTCGGCTGGATGGAATAGTCAAACTGATCGGCGATAGATTCCAGTTCCGCCTTCGTCATGACCTCGCTGGCATCCGGATATCTGCTGTGGCTGAGGGAACGGTTTCCGTCAATGCTTATCATAATCATGGCGTTTTCCTGTTCGGCAATAATCTCACCCTGTCCCTTGCTGTTCAGTGCCAGCAGCAGCTTCGTGCCGCCCGGAGTGGTGTGATCCCACTGCTCATAGGCATCAATGTCCATTCCGCCGGCGAACGCGCTGGGGAAATAGTCCTTCCGGGCGTAGCCATAGGACGTCATCAATTTACCGGCATTTTCGGTCACAAGCTCAAAATCCATGCTGAAATTGTAGGGCAGATAGAGCATTCCCGCCATACCCGTAATCTGCGCGTCGGAATCTTGGCGTATCAGAGACCGGATGCCGGTTTCCTCCAGGAAAATGTCGCTCTGATATCGCTGGAAGGGTATCCATCCCTCCAGCAGCTTCAAATTGTACTTTGCGGCGATCTCGTCCACCTTGTCCACCATTTCCTGGGTATAGCAGCTGTAGGTGTACTCGTACTGGTTGGGAATGCCCGGAATGTCGGGTTCGTTGGTTGCAAGCAAATAATCCGGGTCGTAGCTCTCCTGAAATTCGTACCATTCCTTCAATGCCTGCTGGATGGCGTCGCCGCTGCGGCCGTAGGGGGTTATGATGTCCAGACTCTTTTCCACCGGGTCGATGGCCTTGCCCTTGTCGTCAAAGCGCTGGGTGTAGCTGGCCTTGCCGATGGACATGTCCTGCAAACGCAGGGCGTACACGATTCCGCAGCCCACCAGCAGCAGCGCCGCGGCAATGGCGGCGGCGACCAGCAGCGGCCGGCGCAGACCTCGCCGTTTTGGCGCGGCCGCCGGGGCGGCTTCTTCAATGTAGCGGCCGTCAATGCCGCTCATAGCGGTAAGTAAATCTTTTCCCGTCATACGGCAATTCCCTCCTGCATCAGATAGACCCGCAGCTTTTCCCGGATACGGTGGAGCCGGGTCTTGACCTTGCTTTCACTCATGTTGTAGCGCTGGGCGATCTCCGCCACGGTGTCCACGTACCAGTACCGCCGCACAAACAGCCGCCGGTTCTCCTGGGTCAGCGTGCCGAGGAATGCGTTCAGCGCCCGGGTGATCTCCCGCCCTTCGGCGGCGGAATCCCGGCTGGTGTCGGGAATGCACAGCTCCATTTCCTCGCTCAGGGTCACCACCTCAGCCTTCCGTCTGGCCGCATCAAGCCAGTCCAGCTTTCCGAAGGCAAAATTCCGGCATATTTTCGCAAGATACGCGAAGAAATACTTCGGGCGCTTGGGTGGAATCGTCCGCCACGCGGCGAGATAGGTGTCGTTCACGCTTTCCTCCGCGTCCTCGTAGCTCTGGACAATGCGCTGGGCGATGGTTTGCAGCTGCCGCCCATAGGCCGCCTGGGTCTCCATAATGGCCTCATCCTTCCTTTCCCAATACAGGTCGATGATCTTTTCGTCTTCCACTGAGGGAACACCTCCGTTTCTGTTTTGCTTCCTCACCCTATAAGAGGGAATTTCTTGGGAAAGGTTACACTTTGCAGGAAAAAATTTTTGCTTCGCCGTTTTTATAGCGAAAATGCCGGCTCATGTGAGCCGGCATTTGCTATGTAGATTTTTACACCAGAGCGGCGGTGATAATGGCCATCTTGTAGACCTCGTCGGCGTTGCAGCCCCGGGACAGGTCGTTGATGGGCGCCGCCAGACCCTGCAGGATGGGGCCGTAGGCCTCGAAGCCGCCCAGGCGCTGGGCGATCTTGTAGCCGATGTTGCCCGCCTCGATGGTGGGGAAGATGAAGGTGTTGGCGTGACCGGCAACGGGAGAGCCGGGGAACTTCAGCTGGCCGACCTCGGGAGCAACTGCGGCGTCGAACTGCATTTCGCCGTCGATCTTCAGCTCGGGATCCATCTCCTTGGCGATGGCGGTGGCGTCGTGGCTCAGCTTCACGGTGCCGCCCTTGCCGGAGCCGTTGGTGGAGAAGCTCAGCATGGCAACCTTGGGGTCAATGCCGAAGACCTTGGCGGTCTTGGCGGTCTCGATGGCAACCTCCGCCAGCTTCTGGGCTGCGGACAGGGTCACGTTGCCTTCCTTGTCAACGGAATCTTCATAGCTGATGTTGATGGCGCAGTCGCCCATGGCCAGCTTCTCGTCGCCCCGCACCAGAATGAAGCAGGAGGACACCAGATGCGCGCCCTTCTTGGTCTTGACGATCTGCAGAGCGGGACGGACGGTGTCAGCAGTGGAGTAGGTCGCGCCGCCCAGCAGGGAGTCGGCATAACCCATCTTCACCAGCATGGTGCCGAAGTAGTTGCCCTTGGACAGCGCCTTGCGGCACTCGTCGGGGGTCATCTTGCCCTTGCGCAGCTCCACCATCTTGTCAACCATGGCGTCCATTTCGGGATAGGTCTCGGGGTCGATGATTTCGACGCCCTCGATGTTGTAGCCGCCCTTGGCCGCGTTGGCCTTGACAACGTCAACGTTGCCGATGAGGATGGGGGTCAGGAAGCCGCCCTTGACCAGACGGTCGGTGGCTTCCAGAATGCGGGCGTCGTGACCCTCGGTAAAAACGATCTTTCTGGGGTTCGCTTTCAGCGTTTCGATCATTGCATTGAACATGGAACATTCCCTCCAATATCCGGGCGTATGCCCGTAATTTCACCCAATATTATATACCAGCTTTCCTTCATGCGCAACCCTTTTTTGCGGCGGTGCGACATATTTTGCGTTCCTCGCAGCCAAAAAGGCGGCGGCGGAAAAATATTTTTGTTCATTGTGATGAAAACCATTTCCAAAAAGGCGAAATTCCTCTTGCTTTTTGTGAAAAATCCCTTTATAATGGTATTAAATTCTGGCATTGGAGGCGATGGCGCGTGGGTGAACTCTTCGCGGTTGTGTCCGGGAAGGGCGGAACGGGAAAAACCTCCCTCTGCGCCGCCCTCGCCACCGCCCTTTCCAGGGAAGGAAAACGGGTCCTGTGCATCGACTGCGACGTGGGGCTTCGGAATCTGGACATCTCTCTGGGGCTTTCCGAATGCGGGGCGCTGTCCTTTTGGGACGTCTCCGAGGGGGGCTACTCCCTGGAGGACGCCTTCCGGCACCCGGTCTACCCAACCCTCGCGTTTCTGACCGCCCCCATGAACTGCCCGGTGGAGAAGATCGACGACGCCGCCTTCAGGGAAATGCTTGGCCGGGCGCGTCAACTGTATGACTACGTGTTTCTGGACGCCCCCGCCGGGGTGGACGCCGGTTTCCGGCTGGCGGCGCAGTTCGCCGACCGCTTCCTGCTGGTCACGGGGGCAGGCCCTGCCGCCGTGCGGGACGCTTCCCGGGTGGGCGACCTATTAGAGCTGATGGGCAAGAAAAACATCCGCCTCATCGTCAACCGGGTGGACAAAAGTATGCTGGGTACGGTGTGCCTGACCATCGACGACGTGATGGACGCCGCGGGACTGCCCCTTGCGGGAATCGTCCCGGAGGATCCCCATGTGACCCTTGCGGCATCCTTCGGCCAGAGTCTTCTTCGCTATTCCCCCAACTGCAAGGCGGCAAAAGCCAGCCGCAGAATTGCCAGACGCATTCAGGGCTTCCACGAACCGATCGCCCTCCGCTGATAACGGATACATATACAATTAAGGAGTGACTGTTGTGAATATCGCATTTTTGGCGCATGACAAGAAAAAAGAACTGATGGTTCAATTCTGCACCGCCTACAAGAGCGTCCTCATGAAGCACAATCTGTTTGCCACGGCCACCACCGGCCGTCTGATTGCGGACAATACCGGTCTGCCCATTACCCTGCTGCTTTCCCACAAGCAGGGCGGTCATCAGCAGATCAACGCCCGCATTGCCTACAACGAAATTGATCTGGTGCTGCTGTTCACCGATCCCAACACCACCGACCCCTGGGACGATGCCCAGATGATCGAGACCATCCGGCATTGCGACCGGCACAATGTTCCCATCGCCACCAATCTGGCCTCGGCGGAAATGCTCATCATGGGCTTGCAGCGGGGCGATCTGGATTGGCGGGAAATGCTGCACAACAAGACCCGTTACTGATTTAAATTAACCGAAACACGTGGGTGAGCACAGGGTACTCTGAAATGGCAGGGTACCCTTCTGCCCTGTGCCCTGCGGCTTACTATTGGAGAGGATAACTATGGAGATCATCAAGCCCCGGACGCTGTCCGGCTTTATGGAGCTGCTGCCGGAAAAGCAGCTGAAATTTGATCGCATGGCGGAGGTTCTGCGCAAGACCTACGCCTCCTACGGCTTTGCCCCTCTGGACACCCCGGTGATCGAGGACGCCCAGATTCTGCTTGCCAAGGGCGGCGGAGAGACGGAAAAGCAAATCTACCGCTTCACCAAGGGCGACAGCGACCTTGCTCTGCGCTTCGACCTGACGGTGCCCCTGGCAAAATACGTCGCCCTGCACTATAACGAGCTGGCTTTCCCCTTCCGCCGCTTCCAGATCAGCAAGGTCTACCGGGGCGAGCGGGCGCAGCGCGGCCGGTTCCGGGAATTTTATCAGGCGGACATCGACATCATCGGCGACGGCAAGCTGGACATTCTCAACGAGGCGGAAATCCCCGCCATCATTTATAAGGTATTCAAGGGCTTCGGCCTGACCCGGTTCCAGATTCACGTCAACAACCGGAAGGTTCTCAACGGCTTCTACGCCATGATGGGTCTGACGGAAAAGTCCGGCGACATCATGCGCACCGTGGACAAGCTGGACAAGATCGGCGTTGACAAGGTGAAGGTCATTCTTCTGGAGGACTGCGGCCTGACGGAGCAGCAGGCGGACGACATTCTTGCCTTCATCTCCATCAAGGGAACCAATGCGGAGGTTCTTGCCGCGCTGGAAAATTACGCAGGACGGAACGAGACCTTTGATACCGGTCTCGGCGAATTGAAGGTGGTCGCTTCCAACCTGGCGGCCTTCGGAATGCCCGAAGAAAACTTCGTCGTTGACCTGACCATCGCCCGGGGGCTGGACTACTACACCGGCACCGTCTATGAGACCCTTCTGCTGGATCACCCGGAGCTGGGTTCCGTATGCTCCGGCGGCCGGTACGACAATCTGGCGGGCTACTATATTGAAAAGCAGCTGCCCGGTGTGGGCATTTCCATCGGCCTGACCCGGCTGTTCTACGTTCTGGACGAGCAGGGGCTTCTGAACCCCGAACTGCCCAGCGCCCCTGCGGACGCGCTGGTGCTGCCCATGGGCGACATTGCCCCGGCCATCGCGCTGGCGGAGACGCTGCGCTCTTCGGGGCTGCGAGTACAGCTGTACTGCGAGCAGAAGAAGTTCAAGCAGAAAATGGCCTACGCCGACAAGCTGAAGGTTCCCTTTGCCGTCCTGCTGGGCGAGGACGAGATCGCGGAGGGCAAGTGCAGCGTCAAGAACATGAAGACCGGCGAGCAGCTGAAGCTCACCCCCGCCGAGGCCGCCAATCACATCAAGGCATCGCTGGACGCGGAGACCGGCACGCTGATTCTGGAGAAATAATACATCAGCGGGCGGCTTCCGACGGAGCCGCCCGTGATTTTTCGTCCGCATAGTTTTCAGCACATCACATCCGCAATGGCGCCCAGCAGTTCCCGGGTTGGATCGTTTCCGTGTTCCCAGTACATGATGCCGAGAAGCCCCTTCTCCTTGACGTACGCGCATTTCAGGCGCACCGCCTTGGGGGACTCGTAGCTGACGAGAGTCCTGCCGTTCCACAGATAGTTTGCCTCCGCGTCGGCATCCCAGTACACCCGGAAATTGTTCTCCCGAAGGTATTCCGGGGTGATCTCCCCATAGGACGGGCCGGGCAGGCCGCCGCCGGAGGGCTGCAGCAGGCCGTGATTTTCAAAGGACGTGACCGCAAAGTGCCGCCCGTAGAAGGCCGCGCCGATGATGAGCTTTTCGTAGGGAACGCCCGCCCGGTGGTAGGCTTCCACGATGTCCCGGGTGTTCAGGCCGGACTTGTCGCCCCTGGTCGCGCCGAGAGCCGCATGATGTCCGGCGCGGGTGCCGTCCACCATGTCGTAGGTCATGAGCTGCACATAGTCCACGATTTCCGCAACCTTATCCATCTGGGTATCCGCAATGCACCGCCGGCTCGCCCCTACGGCGACGGACACGATACGGCCTTTTCCAAGATATTCCCGCAGCGTCCTCAGCAGGGCGGTGAAGTTCTCCTTATCCCGGGGGTCCGCGCCGATGCCCGCGGCGTCGCTGCAGGGGTACTCCCAGTCAATGTCAATGCCGTCCAGATTATATTTTTCCACCGCATCCAGGCAGGACTGTGCAAACTTCCGGCGGCCTTTCTCCGTCATAGCCATGTGGGAGAAGCCGTCCGCACCCCATCCGCCCACGGACAGGACGATCTTCATCTCCGGATTCCACGCCCGCAGTCTGGGCAGCAGATGGAGATATTTCAGCAGATGCAGATCCAGCAGCCCGTCTTTAATGCGTCCGAAGGCCAGATTCACATGGGTCAGGCGCCGGGCGTCCTCCTGGGTGAAGCCCGCCAGGGCATCGTTCCAGCAGTAGGCGATGACATCGTATTTCATGATAGGCACGCTCCTTATTTTTCATCCTTCTGCCATTATAGTTCAGTGCAGTAGCCTTGTCAAAGTCTGGAATTGTTCACTTTGGAAAATAAAGTGCAACGACAGGCAAGAAGGTACATTTTCAGACCTTTTCAAGCCGCCGCTTTTCTGATATACTCATTGTGAAAAATCCCAAATCAGGCGGAGGTAATCTTATGCGTTATGGGTACTTCGACAATGAGCATCGGGAATATGTCATCGATCGGGTAGATGTCCCCGTTTCCTGGACAAACTACATCGGCCTCAAGGATATGTATGGCGTATTCAACCACACGGCGGGCGGATACCTGCTGTACAAGACTCCCGAATACCATCGCATCACCCGGTTCCGTCCCAACGGCGTTCCCATGGACGGCCCCGGACACTACGTGTACCTGCGGGATCAGGACACCGGCGACTATTGGAGCATCTCCTGGCAGCCTGTGGGCAAGCCCAAGGCGCATTTCTCCTGCCGCCACGGCCTGAGCTACATCAAGTATCACTCCGATTACGCAGACATCGACGCCGAGCAGAAGCTCTTCGTCGCCATGGACGACCCCGTGGAGATCTGGGACGTGAAGCTGCGCAACGATTCTGATAAAGTGCGCCATCTTTCCGTGTTCTCCTATCTGGAATTCAGCTTCCACCAGGTGGACATGGACAACAAGAACTTCCAGATGAGCCTGTACGCCACCGGCAGCCGGTACGAGGACGGCGTCATTGAGAACGAGCTCCACTACGAAGAGGACGGCTACCAGTTCTTTACCTCCGATTTTACCCCGAACGGTTTTGACAGTGTGCGCGGCAGCTTTATCGGCAGCTACCGCACCGAACGCGATCCATTGGTGGTGGAGACCGGTGTGTGCGGCGGCTCCGCCGAAAAGGGCGGCAATCATTGCGGCGTCCTGCAGAAGATGCTCACCCTTCAGCCCGGCGAGGAAACCCGCCTCCTGTTCCTCCTGGGCGAGGGCGGCATCGAAGCCGGCAAGAAAATGCGCCGGAAGTACACCCAGGCCAGAGCCGACGAGGACTTTGCCCGTCTGCAAAAATTCTGGGACGACAAGCTCAGCTGCTTACAGGTGTCCACCCCCAATGAGGGCATGAACACCGAGCTGAATATCTGGAACCTGTATCAGAGCGAAATCAACGTCATGTTCTCCCGGTTCACCTCCTTCATCGAGGTGGGCGGCAGAACGGGTCTCGGCTACCGGGACACCGCTCAGGACGCCATGACGATTCCCCATTCCAACCCCGACAAGTGCCGCGGCCGCATTATTGAGCTGCTGCGGGCGCTGACCAAGGAGGGCTACGGCCTGCACCTGTTTGAGCCCCGCTGGTTCGAGCCGGAGGAAAAGCCCCAGTCCTTCAAGTCCCCCACGGTGGTTCCCACCCCGGATAAGAGCCAGATCGTCCACGGTCTGAAGGATGCCTGCGCCGATGACGCCCTGTGGCTGGTGACCGCCATCGTCCAGTACATCCGGGAGACCGGCGACATGGCCTTTGCCCATCAGGTGGTGACCTACGCCGACGGCGGCGAGGGTACGGTCTACGAGCATATGAAGCGCATTCTGGACTTCTCTGCCCGGCAGGTGGGCATCAACGGCATCTGCAAGGGTCTGCGCGCCGACTGGAACGACTGCCTGAACCTGGGCGGCGGTGAAAGCGCCATGGTCAGCTTCCTGCACCACTGGGCGCTCCGGAACTTTATTGCTCTGGCTGAGCAGCTGGGGGAAACGAAGGACGCGGCCGAATATGCAAGGATTGCCGAGCACGTCAAAAAAGTCAGCGAGTCCGTCCTCTGGGACGGCAAGTGGTACATCCGCGGCATCACCGCCGGAAACCGCAAGATCGGCACCCAGGCAGATACCGAGGGACGGGTGCACATGGAAAGCAACACCTGGGCGGTGCTTTCCGGCGTTGCCGACCACGAGCACGGCATCTCCGCCATGGACAGCGTGGACGAGTACCTGTACACCCCCTACGGCCTGATGCTCAACGCCCCCTGCTTCACCACCCCCGACGACAGCATCGGCTTCGTCACCCGGGTGTATCCGGGTCTGAAGGAAAACGGCGCCGTTTTCAGCCATCCCAATCCCTGGGCATGGTGCGCCGAGGCCATTCTGGGGCGCGGCACCCGGGCGATGAAGTTCTACAACGCCCTGTGTCCGGCGCTGCAAAACGATATCATTGAGGTTCGCCAGTCCGAGCCTTACGCCTACTGCCAGTTCGTGGTGGGCAAGGATCACACCGCCTACGGCCGGGCGCGGCATCCCTTCATGACCGGCTCCTCCGGATGGGCTTACTTTGCGGCCACCCAGTACATGCTGGGCATCCGTCCGGACTTTGACGGCATCACCGTGGATCCCTGCATCCCCGCCGACTGGAAGGAGTTTTCCGTCCGCCGGAAGTGGCGGGGCGGGGAGTACCGCATCCACGTATCTAACCCCGACGCCGTGGAAAAGGGCGTCAGGAGCATCACCATGAACGGAAAGCAGGTGCGTAAGCTGCCCGTTCTGCCCGTTGGCACCGTCTGCGACGTGGAGGTCGTCATGGGCTAAGGCCATTACCCCGGTGGGGACGCATGGTTTGGTCAATCGAAATTTATCCGGTGAAAAGCCGGGAGAGGAGAACAGTAAGATGATTAAATTTGGTACCGGTGGATGGCGGGCGATTATCGCAGACGAGTTCACCAAGGAAAATATCCGTCTGGTGGTAGCCGGCCTTTGCAAGCTGATGCTGCTGGAAGGACACGCGGGCAAGGAGATCTGTGTCGGCTATGACCGGCGTTTCCTGTCCAAGGAATCCGCCCACTGGGCGGCGGAGGTTCTGGCAGGCTACGGTTTCCACGTCTTTGTAGTTGCCCGTTCCTCCCCCACCCCGCTGATCATGTTCACCGTCAAGCAGATGCAGACCCCCTACGGTCTGGCGGTCACCGCCAGCCACAACCCCGCAATCTACAACGGCATCAAGGTCTTCACCGCCGGTGGCCGGGACGCCGATCAGGTCGTCACCGGAAAGATTGAGGCGCAGATTGCCCTCCTCAAGCCCGAGGACGTCAAGTCCATCGACTACGATCAGGCAAAGGATATGGGTCTGATCCGGGAGGGCTACCCCTTCAACGAATACATCGACAGCATTTTGCAGGTGGTGGACACCAAAAAAATCAAGCGCGCCCACCTGCGCATCGCCATCGACCCCATGTACGGCGTCAGCCAGAGCAGCCTCAGGACCATTCTGCTGACCTGCCGGTGCGACGTGGACGTGATCCACGAGCAGCACGACACCCTCTTCGGCGGCAAGATGCCCGCCCCCAGTGCCGACACTCTGAAGCTGCTGAGCAATTATGTGGTGGACAACGGCTGCAATCTGGGCGTTGCCACCGACGGCGACGCCGACCGTCTGGGCGTTATCGACGAGAAGGGCGCGTTCCTCCATCCCAACACCCTGCTGGTTCTGCTTTACTATTACCTGCTGAAATACCGGGGCTGGTCCGGCCCCTGCGTGCGCAATAACTCCACCACCCACCTGCTGGATCGGGTTGCCAAGGACATGGGGCAGCAGTGCTACGAAGTCCCCGTGGGCTTTAAGTACATCTCCGCCAAGATGGCGCAGACCAATGCCGTCATCGGCGGCGAGTCCTCCGGCGGTCTGGCTGTCCGGGGCCACATCGCGGGCAAGGACGGCATTTACGCCGCCGCTCTGCTGGTGGAGATGCTGGCCGTCACCGGCAAGTCCGTGTCCCAGCTGTACCGGGAGATCACCGACAAGTATGGGATGCTGTATTACGAAGACGCCGCCTTCACCATGACCCAGGCGCGGAAGGCGGAGCTTCAGGAGAAGCTCTTCGTGAAGCTGGAGGTGCCGGACTTCGGAAACACCGTGGAGAAAATCAACCGCACCGACGGCTGCAAGGTCTACTTCACCGACGGAAGCTGGGTCATCTGTCGCTTCTCCGGCACGGAGCCGCTGCTCCGCATGGCCGCCGAGGGCGAAAGCCAGTCCCAGGCCAGAACCTACATCCGCATCTGGCGGGAAGCGCTTGGGCTGTAAATTCCATAAGATTCGGGCGGCTCGCAAGAGCTGCCCGTAAGTTTATCGGCTACAGCCGCAGCGGTTATTCGCTGCGGCTGTTCTTGTATTCTTTGGCGCTATGTGGTAATATGATAATCGGATTTACGGAAGAAGGTGTGCAGGGTTGAACGACCTGTTTATACAAGGAATATCGCTTCATTGGGATAAAGTCGGCAAGGACAGCTATTTACGGGAAATCGCGGCTTTTCAGGGGCTTGACCAGATCAGGTTCAACAAGCCGGTCACTTTCTTCGCCGGTGAAAACGGCAGCGGCAAGTCAACCCTGCTGGAAGCGATCGCGGTGGCACACGGATTTAATCCGGAAGGCGGAACAAGGAATTATAATTTCTCAACACGAGACACGCATTCCGAACTTTGTGATGCCATTACGGTTGCAAAAGGGTACAGAAGAGAGCGCTGGGGATATTTTCTTCGGGCGGAAAGCTTCTATAATGTGGCCACGCAGGAAGAACAGTATGCCGATGCAGCACACCCTTCGGCATTATACCACGAAAAATCTCATGGCGAAAGCTTTTTGCAGCTTGCGCAAAACAATCTCCGTGGGGACGGCCTATATTTCTTTGATGAGCCGGAAGCCGCGCTTTCCCCACAAAGGCAGTTGACATTGCTGGCAGAAATCTACGAATGCGCGAAAGCGGGGGCGCAGTTCTTCATCGTTACCCATTCCCCCATACTGCTGGGTATTCCAGATGCGGATATTTACTGCTTTGACAGAGACAGGCTTCACCTGTGCGATTATGAGGAAACGGGCAGCTATCAGATTACAAAAATGTTCGTCAATAACCGGCAGGCATTGCTGCGCAATCTCTTAAATGACTAGTATTGCGGGCCGTCAGTCATGCCCTGTATCTCTCGATAACACATCACAAAAACAGGAGATAAAATTATGGAACAGCTCGTCCAGAACGCGACAAAATTCATCAAAGAGATTTTTCAAAACGATTTCAGCGGACACGACTTTTTTCATACCATGCGTGTTTATCGAACCGCGATGAAAATTGCCCAGGCGGAACACGCCGACCTGGAAGTCGTGGCGCTGGCGGCGCTGCTCCATGACGTGGATGACCGGAAGCTTTCCCCGGCGACCGCCGAGAAAAAGGAGAATGCCGCCCGGTTCATGCGCGGTCAAAATGTACCGGAAGCCGAAATTTTGCAGGTATGCCAGATCATTGACGAGGTATCCTTCAAGGGGACGGATTCCGTCCGGCCGTCCACGCCGGAGGGGAAATGCGTGCAGGATGCCGACCGGCTGGATGCTCTGGGTGCCATCGGCATTGCCCGCACATTTGCCTACGGCGGAAGCCATCACCGCGCCATCTACGACCCGGAATTGCCGCCCCGGACGGCAATGAACCAGGCGCAATATTACAGCAGCAAATCAACATCCTTAAACCACTTCTACGAAAAGCTGTTCCTGCTGGAAGGCATGATGAACACCGAAACTGGCAAGGCGATCGCGAGAAAGCGGACGCAGTACATGCAGCAATTTGTAGACGAATTTCTGAGTGAGTGGGACGGACTGGACAAATAACGTAACGAAAACCGGCGTGACCGCACAGGTCACGCCGATACGCTTTTATACGAGTTTTTAATAAAACGCTTAAAAGCGTTTTATTAGGCCGCAGAATTGCGGCCACTGCCGCTAAAAAACGAAGTCAATACATTTCTTACCGCCGCCCAGGCGGTCTGCCGTGTAACGGCTTTCATAAAATGATGAAATCATTTTATGAAGAAATAGTATTATAGAACTTAAATGCAGAAAAATCCATTGCCGCGGCAACATAGCAGCTGGGCGAAATAGCACAGGCACAGACTGGCGCAGGGGCTGCCGCCCATGGCAAAGCCCCGGAAATTCCCCGCCTGCTGACGGTAGGCCGCGCCGCCGTGTTCGATGACGTCCAGCGCCCTTACATACTCCGAATTGTCGGGCTCCATGCTCACCGCCCGGCGGATATGCTCCAGCGCCGTCACCTGATTGCCCAGGCCGTCGTTTGCCAGCGCGCTGAGATAATACCACCGGGCGCTGCGCTCCTGGGAATTGTTCAGGACGTTCAGCGCTTCCCGATACCGGCCGAACTGGATGTATCGCATCGCCGCCTGCTGGTATTGATCCCCCGCTGCTTCGCCGTAGGACTGACGGCTGTAACCGCCAAAGCCGCCGAAGGGATCGCCGTATCCGTAGCCGCCGTATCCGCTGCCCGCGCCCGGCTGCTGCGCCTTGTCCGGATCCTTGATCTGCTCGTAGGCCGCATTGATCTCCCGCATTTTCTGGGCGGCGGCTGCGTCCCCCGGATTTCTGTCCGGGTGGTATTTCTTTGCCAGCGCCCGATACGCCCGCTTGACCTCCTCGTCGGAGGCATCGGGGCTTACCCCCAGAACCTTATACGGATCATCCATCGTTGGCTGCCTCCTCTTTCCGCTTTCCCCGGTAGTTTACCCACACGCCGCTGTACAGAATATTGTCCAGCAGCGCCTTGTCCTGCACCAGGGGCAGCTTTTCATAGCGTTCCGCGCATCTGCCCATGGCAAGCACCAGGTATTCCTCCCAGCGCTTCTCGTCTCTTTCCATGCCCATGGCGAGATACGGGTTGTATTTGCCCTTTCGTTTGTCCTTGTCGTAATCCGCCGCCGCGTCCAGCAGATAGATAAACCTGCCCAGGCTGAAGCCCATCTGCCCCAGGTCTTTTGCCCACATATCCTCCCGGTAAACCAGCAGCTGCGCCATCAGCTCGCCAAAGCAGGAGGCCGGCTCGTCGGGGTTGGGGCAGTTCTCCTTTTCCAGCTGGGATAATCCGGAAACGCAGCTTTGAATCGCCCCCAGCTGCCTCGGCCAGCGATTCTCCAGCTCCGGCAGGAAGGGCGCCAGCTTGTCCGCCAGGAATTTGGCGGCGCGCTTTCCGTCGTCCTGCCAGTCGTCCAGGCAGTTGTAATAGCCCAGCGCCACGTTCATGTCCGCGGCGTAGCGGATGTATTCGTTGTCCACCCAGGGACGGGGCTTCACGGAGTGCAGGCGGCAGGCCTTTTTCCCGCTTTCCTCCTCCGGCTCGTACAGGCTCATCAGCAGCAGCGCGAGAAACGCCATGTCATAGCTCAGGCAGATTCTCCCCATGCCCGTGCTTCGCTGCCGGATCTCCCGGCAGATACCGCAGTATACCGCCCCGTAGCGTTTCTGCTCCTGGGCGGTCAGCTCCTTCCAGCTGGCAGTCACATATCCAAACATACCGCATTTCTCCTTTTTGCCACATCCTACAGAGGAACTGTGAACTGCGGTTAAACAACCCGGAAATTTTCAAATTATGGAAGCTCTGAATAAATCGGCGAGAGCTGACAGCGAGAAATTTTTCACCAGATGAAGGTATTAAAAGTGGAGGAATACTTTGTGTATTTCCCACTTTTAATACCGCACAGCTGGGGAAAAAGATCCGCTGTTCAGCCGAAGACGATTTGTTCAGAGTTTCCTTTATTTATCCATCAGATACCGGTTCAGCGCGCCGCCGTAGAACAGGATGCTCATGCAGCAGTACAGCCACAGCATGGTGATGGCAATGCCATACACCGAGCCGTAGATCGTGGAGTATTTGGAAAAATTCTCCACATAAATGGAGTAAATATCCGAAAACACCAGCCAGCCCAGGCTGGACAGCACCCCGCCGGGAAGGCTTTCCATAAAACGGCTGCGCCGCTTGTTGGGCAGCACCATGAACATCAGGGTAAAGACCAGACTCTGTAAAAACAGAAGCAGGAAAAACCGCAGGTCGATCAGGTCGGTGAAGAAAATCACCACCGGATTGTCCACTTGCCGCATTAAATTGATGATCGAATTGCCGAACACGTGCAGCACCAGGGTCAGCAGCAGAATCAGAATGAACACGAAGGTATACACCACGCTGATGGAGCGGGTATAAATGTATCCCCGGTTCTCCGACACGCCGTAAACCGCGTTCAATCCGGTGAGCAGGCCGTAAATGCCCCGGCTGGCCGACCACAGCGCCGTCACGGCGGAAACGCCCACCATTGCGCCGGAGGAATTGCGGTAGGTGCTGTAGATCAGTTCCTCGGCTCCCTCCGCCATGGTACTGGGCAGGATGTCGTCCAGCAGCTCCACCAGACCCCGCACCTCCATTCCCGTATAGCGCAGCACGCTGAGAATCAGCACCAGCGCCGGGAACACGGCCAGCACAATAAAGTACGCGGCATAGGCGGCGTGGAGGGGAATATGCATTTGCTTGACGGTCTTGGCGGCGTCCATAATTTTGCCGATCAGCCCGCCCTTGGGAAATTCCTTCATCGTCTCCCCCACTTTACTTGTTCCGATAAGTCAGCCCGCAGCCCGAAGGGCTGCGGGCAAATCCGTTTCTGGGAAGCTCTGATTCAATCGGCAAGAACTGTGAGCGAGAGATTTTTCGTCCAATCGAGGTATCGAAAGCGGCGGAATACTTTGTGTACCCGCGAGGGGTATGCCGCATCCGTAAGCCGGCTTATGCCGGCAACGGCTGCGCAATATTTCCCGCTTTCGATACCGAAGAGTGGACGGAAAAGATCCGCTCACAGTCGCAGACGATTTAGTCAGAGTTTCCCATTATTCTGCGGAGATCAGGTAGTAATATACCGGCTGTCCGCCGCTGAGCAGATTCACGTCCGCATTGGGGCAGATGTCCGCGAAAATGTCCGCCGCCTTCTGGGCATGCTTTTCCTTCACGTCCTCGCCGTAGTAGATCGTGATATACTCCTTGCCGTCGTCCCGAACCTTTTCCGCCAGGGACTTGAGCAGCACCCGGATGTCCTGGCTGGTGCCGAACAATTGACTGCCGTACAGCGCCAGATAGTCGCCCTCATGGATGTTATAGCCGTCGAAGTCGGAATTCCGGGCGGCGTAGGTGATCTGCATGGTGTCCACGGTGTCCAGCGCCTCGGTCAGGGCAGCGGTGTTTTCCTCAACGCTTCCCTCGGGGGCGAAGCTCAGCATGGCGGTAATGCCCTGGGGAACGGTCTTGGAGGGAATGACCACCACGGTCTTGGGGGTCAGGGCGTCCACCTGCTGGGCGGCCATGATGATGTTCTTATTGTTGGGCAGGACAAAGACGGTCTCGGCGGGAACCTTGTTCACCGCCTCCAGGATGTCCTGGGTGCTGGGGTTCATGGTCTGGCCGCCGGAGATGATCTGATCAACGCCCAGATTCTGGAACACATCCGCAAGACCCGCGCCGGCGCAGACGGAGACGACGCCCAGAGGCTTCTCCGGCTTGGCGATCTTCGGGGCGACCTCCTGCTCGGAGAGTACCTTCTCGGTATGCTGCAAACGCATGTTCTCGATCTTCACCGTGACGAAGGAGCCGTAGTTCAGCGCCTCGGTCAGCGCCTTGCCGGGATCGTTGGTATGGACATGCACCTTGATGATCTCGTCGTCGTCCACCAGCACAAGGCTGTCGCCCAGCTCGGACAGGAACGCCCGGAGATTCTCGGGGTCACGGTCATTTTCCCGGGAAATAATGAACTCGGTGCAGTAGGAGAAGGTGATGTCCTCGGTATTGAAGTCGGAGAAATCCGCGCTCTGCTTGGTCTCCGTCACCCCACCGTCCTCCGGCAGCACCACGTCTTCCCCTTGCAGGGCGCTGAGCATGGCTTCCAGCGCCACGACCCAGCCCTTGCCGCCGGCGTCCACAACACCGGCCTTTTTCAGCACGGGGTTCTGGTTGACGGTATCGGCCAGCGCTTTCACGGCCTCCTCAATGGCGGCTTCGTGGACGAACTCAATAAAGTTATTCTCCCGGGCAGCGTCGGCGGCCTTTGCCGCAGACAGGCGGGCAACGGTGAGAATGGTGCCTTCGGCGGGCTTCATAACGGCCTTGTAAGCCGCGTCAACGCCCTCCTGCAGCGCCTGTGCCCACAGAACGCCGTCGCACTCCTCGCTGCCCTTCAGGCGCTTGGAAATGCCCCGGAACAGCAGCGACAGGATGACGCCGGAATTGCCCCGGGCGCCCCGCAGCATGGCGGAGGCCGCAACCTTGGACGCCTTTTCCAGATCGGGATCCTCGGTCTTGCGCAGGTCGGAGGCCGCAGAATTGATGGTCATGGACATATTGGTGCCGGTGTCTCCGTCCGGCACGGGGAACACGTTCAGCTCGTTGAGAGCCTGCTTGTTGATCTCGATGGCGGCAGCCGCGCTGATGATCATTCTGCGAAGATCGGCTCCGTTGATGGTTTCTCTCAATTTATTTCCCTCCGAACATTAACCGATCACCATGGAATCGATATAAACATTTACGGCCCGAACCTCGGTGCCGGTGCATTTGGTCACCACATAGCGAACCTCGGAAATAATGGAAGCGCCCACAGCGTTCAGGTTTACGTTGTTGTCCACAATAATGTGCAGATCAATGGAAATGGTGTCGTCCTCGTTGAACTGGACATGCACGCCCTTGCCCACGGACTCCCGGCGGAGCAGATGGTACAAGCCGTCGGACAGACTCCGGGCGGCCATGCCCTTGACGCCGAAGCAGTTGATGACCGCGGTGCCGACAATGTCCGTGTAGACGCTGGTGCTGACATTGACGCTTCCGTTTTCGTTTTCGTGACGGATCATAGATGCAACCTCCTATTTTAAGTTACACGATATGCGTTTTTTGACAAAGGGGTTTTACAGGTGCCTTAGACCATGCTGTCCTCCCAGCAGTCGGGGGCGGTCAGACCCATCATCTTGACAATGGTGGGCGCCACGTTGGCAAGGCCGTAGTGGCCGTCCCTGATGACCCAGGTGTGGTCGGGGTCGTAGATGATGAAGGGAACGGGGTTCAGGGAATGGGCCGTGCGGACGGAGGTCTTCCCCTTCTTGGTCTCGGTCATCTGGTCGGCGTTGCCGTGGTCGGCGGTGATCAGGACGGTGTAGCCGTACTTATCGGCGGCTTCCACAATGGCCGCCACGCTCTTGTCCACGCACTCCATGGCGTAAACCACCGCGTCAAACACACCGGTATGGCCAACCATGTCGCCGTTGGGGAAATTGCAGCGCAGGAACTGGAACTTTTTAGACGCCATGTTCTCCACCATCTTCTCGGTGATCTCCCTGGACTTCATGGCAGGGGCCTTCTCGAAGGGGATCACGTCGGAGGGGACTTCCTCGTAGACTTCCAGATTCTCGTCCACCTTGCCGGAACGGTTGCCGTTCCAGAAATAGGTCACATGGCCGTACTTCTGGGTCTCGGACAGGGCATACTCGTGGATTCCGGCGGCGCACAGCACCTCGGTCAGGGTGTGCTTGATGACGGGGGGCTGCACCAGATAATGCTGGGGGATCTTCAGGTCGCCATCGTACTGGAGCATTCCGGCAAACTTCACGCCGGTGTAGTCGCCCCGGTCGAAGTGGTCAAACTCCTTGCGGTCAAAGGCCAGGGAAATCTCCTGCGCCCGGTCGCCCCGGAAGTTGAAGAGGATGACGCTGTCGCCGTTGGCGATCTTCGCCACAGGCTCGCCGCTGCGCTCGATCACAAAGGCGGGCAGATCCTGGTCGATGCAGCCGGTCTCGGCGCGGTAGGTCTCGATGGCCGCCTTGGCGGAGGGGAATCTTCTGCCGATCGCCTGGACGTGGGTGCGCCAGCCCTGCTCCACCATCGGCCAGTTGGCCTCGTAGCGATCCATGGTGATCTGCATACGGCCGCCGCCGGAGGCGATGGCATAGTCGCAGCCCTCGGTGTTCAGCTCGGCAAGCACCTTCTCCAGCATGTCCACATACTCCAGCGCAGAAGTGGCGGGCACGTCACGGCCGTCCAGAAGGATGTGGCAGTAGGCTTTCTTCACGCCCTCGGCGTGGGCTTCCCGCAGCATGGCGATGAGGTGATGGATGTTGGAATGGACATTGCCGTCGGACAGCAGCCCCAGGAAGTGCAGCGCCTTGCCGGAAACGGCGTTGGCGATCAGGTCTTTCCAGGTCTCGGAGGCATACAGCGTGCCGTTTTCGATGGACTCACCCACAAGCTTCGCGCCCTGGGAGTAGATCTGGCCGCAGCCCAGGGCGTTGTGGCCGACCTCGGAGTTGCCCATATCGTCGTCCGTGGGCAGACCGACGGCGGTGCCGTGGGCTTTCAGATAAGTATGGGGGCAGGTGGCAAGCAGGCGATCCAACGTGGGGGTCTTAGCGACGGCAACCGCGTCGCCGCTGCCGCCGTCACCCTTGCCGACACCGTCCATGATAACAAGAACAATGGGTTTTTCCATAAAAATTCCCTCCAAAAAAGAGCTATTCATACAAGTTTGCATTCTATTGGATTTTATTATTTTACATCATTTTGACCAAACTTACAACCACTTTTTTAATTTTTCCGTAACGCCCAAAAAAACTTCCGGAAAAATCAAAAAATGAGTGATTTTTCCGGAAGTTGTTAAATATGTTTTAACGGATTGTTCCCATGCTCAGACGTGGACGCTCAGTCGTCGTAGTCTTCGTCCCGTTTTCTTCTGTAAATCAGCAGACCGATGAGCAGCAGGCTCAGCGTTCCGGAAACGATGAGAACGCCGATGAGGATGCCCATAACGGGAGAGCTGTCCTTCGGTTCCTGGGGCAGGGTCGGAGGCACCGTCTCCTGGGTGGGCAGGGTCTCCGGTGCCTGAGTCGCCTGGGTCGTCTCGGGAACCGTGGGGGGCTGGGTGGTGGGGACGGTGGGCGGCTCGGTCGCAGGCTGGGTAGTGGGCGGCGCCGTCGTCTCCGTCGGCCGGGAGGTTACCTGGACTTCGTTTTCAAAATGATAGGGGTCGGAGCCGTTGGCGGTCAGCACCTGCAGGCGGCCGTGGAAATTGGTTTCCAGCTCCTCCACGTACTCGCTCGGCCAGATGTTGTTCACCGGGCAGTAGATGGTGATGGTATTGCCGTTCCACAGGCAGTTGGCGTTGAAGGAGGGCATACCGCCGCTGCAATAGACCTCCGTCAGGTTGGTGCAGCCCTCAAAGGAGCTTGCGCCGAACCGGCGGAAGGAGGCGGGGAGGGAGATTTTCGTCAACCCTTCGCAGCCCTGGAAGGCGCTTTCGCCGATCTCCTTCAGGGAGCTGCCGAAATCCACCGCCGTGAGATTTTCGTAGCCGGTAAACGCCCCCGCGCCCACGGTGGTCACGCCGCCGGTGAGGACAACGGTGTGAATCCGGTCTGCGCTGCCCGACCAGGGCGCGCCGCCTTCAAAGTCCTTCATGGCGCCGCTGCCGGAAATTGTCAGGGTATTGCCCTCCAGCGACCAGGTAAGTCCGTCGCCGCAGCTCTCCGTGGGCGTGTCCGCTTCCGTGGCAAAGCCCCGGGGGGCAAGGAGCGTTAGTAGCATACAGGCCGCCAGAATGTGCAAAACAAATCGCTTCATCATATGTACTTCCTTTCTCTGGTTTCGTATCGACTTCATCATACCAAATCCGCCATGAGAAACTTGTCAAAAAGCGGCTCTGAACAGGCTCAGAGCCGCCCAAAGAACGCTTAAGATTCATCCTCCACCCGGCAGATATCCGCGCCCAGCGCCCGGAGCTTCTCCACCAGGTTCTCGTAGCCCCGTTCAATGAAATGAATATGCTCCACAAAGGTGGTGCCTCTGGCCGCCAGACCCGCAATGACCAGCGCCGCGCCCGCCCGCAGATCGTGGGCAAAAACGGTGCTGCCCGTAAGGTGATCGACGCCGGAGACCGTCGCGGTCTTTCCGCTGATGCGGATGCTGGCGCCCATGCTTTCCAGCTCGGTGCAGTAGCCGAAGAACCGGGTCTCATAGACGCTTTCCGTCAGGCGGCTGGTTCCTCCCGCCAGCGCCATGCACACGCAGACCTGCGCCTGCATATCCGTTGGGAAGCCAGGGTAGGGACGGGTCTTGACCGTGGTCTGCCGCAGCTTTCCCGTGCGCATGATGCGGATGGAATCGTCATAATTGATGATCTTCGCGCCCATTTCCTGAAGCTTGCTGGTGATGCACTCCATGTGCTTGGGAATCACGTTCTGCACCAGCACGTTGCCGCCCACCGCCGTGACCGCGGCTAAGTAGGTTCCTGCCTCGATCTGGTCGGGAATGATGGCGTAGGTACCGCCCCGCAGGGCGTTGACGCCCCGGATTTTCACGGTGTCCGTGCCTGCGCCGGTAATCCGCGCGCCCATGGTGTTCAGGAAGTTGGCCAAATCCACGATGTGGGGTTCCTTCGCCGCGTTTTCAATGATGGTCTGACCGGGCAGCAGGGTCGCCGCCAGCATGATGTTGACGGTCGCGCCCACGGACGCCATATCCAGACTGATCCGACCGCCGTGGAGTCCCTCCTGACCGGGGGTCAGGGCGACATACTCCTCCGTCTCGTCCACGTCCGCGCCCAGCGCCAGGAAGCCCTTGATGTGCTGGTCAATGGGGCGGGAGGCGAAATTGCAGCCGCCGGGCAGCGCCACATGGGCTCTGCCGAACCGCCCCAGCAGTGCGCCCATCAGATAATAGCTGGCACGCATTCTGCGGACGAGCTGCTGATCCGGCTCGCTGCACTGAATGTCCGTGCAGTCAATCTCCACCACGCCGGGCTCCGGGGAAGCAAGCTTCGCGCCCATCCCGTCGAGGATACTCAGCAGAATCCGGACATCGGAAATATTGGGAACATTCTCGATCCGGCACTTGCCGCTGACCAGCAGGGCGGCGGGCAGGATCGCCACGGCCGCGTTTTTCGCGCCGCTGATCGTGACGGTGCCGTTCAGGGGATGACCGCCGTTGATTTCATATCTTGCCAAGGAATATCCTCTCCTTGTGATTGGATTCGTCAATCGTCGCATTTAGGCTAGAATATTGTACCATACAAAGCGAATCTTGTAAAGTACCATTGCCGGGAGGGAATTTTCAGAAGTTTTTCTCTGTGAAACTCCATCCATTACCGCCGTAATCCCTTCGGATAATGATTTTTCAGCACCCGGCCGTCGCCCTTGCCCCAGCCGATGGAGTAGCCCTCCGCCGAGACAAGGCACCAGCCCTTTTGCTTCGACGGCACCACGTCCCCCCGGAGATAAGCGCTTATCTCCGGAGCGTCCGCCGGGTAATCCTGTTGGGTTTCACACCCCTTCAGCCAAAGCGCCAGAGCGTGGGCAGGCTCGAAGCGGTCTTTTTTCACCGTCCCCAGCTCCAGGCCGGGGCGGAGGACTTTCAGCTTCCGGATGTCCGGCATATCGGGCGGCGCCCAGTACAGGGTATCTCCGAACGTGACCGCCTTCCCATCGGGCAGGCGGATATGTAAGGCTTCCGCAAAGGACTGCCAGGTTTTTGGAAGTCTTTCTCCGGCGGGAATCACGGTGCTTTCTTCGCTGCCTTCCATCTTACGCAGCACGGCGGCAAAATGTCCCTCCCCCAGCAGCTTATGGGGCCACAGGCGGAAGCTCCCGTTTTCCCCGGCCTCGAACCACGGCGCGTCCACGGTTTCCGGGACAAATTCGGGGTGATTTTCCAAAAACCGCGCCACCGCCTGCTCGTCCTCCTCCGGGGAAAAGGTGCAGGTGGAGTACACCAGATGCCCGCCGGGACGAATCAGCGCCGCGGCGGAACTCAGAATTTCCGCCTGCCGTCGGGCGCACATCTCCACGGTCTCCTGACTCCAGTCCGTGACGGCGGCTTCCTCTTTCCGGAACATTCCCTCTCCGGAACAGGGCGCGTCCACCAGCACCCGGTCAAAGAAACCGGCAAACCGCTGCGCCAGGGTGGTCGGATGCTCGTTGGTCACCAGGGCGTTGGCAACGGCCATGCGCTCAATGTTCCGGGATAGAATTTTCGCCCGCTTGGGGTTGATCTCATTGCAGAGCAAAAAGCCCCGCCCCATCATCCGTCCGGCGATCTGGGTAGTCTTGCCGCCGGGAGCGGCGCACAGGTCGCAGACCCGCTCGCCGGGTTGGGGATCGAGCAAGGCCACCGGCGCCATGGCGCTGGCTTCCTGAAGGTAGTAGACGCCCGCCTCATGAAAAACGTGCAGGCCGGGTCGGGCGTCAGGGTCGTAATAGTACCCCATCGGCTCCCATGGCACCGGCTGTCCCACGAAGGGCAGCTGTGGGATTTCCCCTTTCAGGGGATTGAACCGCAGCGCCACCGCCCGGGGGCGGTTCAGGCTGTCAAGGTAGCTCTCATATTCATCTCCAAGCTGGCGCTTCATGCGCTCCAAAAAGGCTTCCGGCAGCATACGTTACCTCCAAAATCATGACTGCGCCCTATTATAGCACATCCCAAGGTATTTTTCCACCACCGGGAAAGCGCAAAATGCCGGCGCGGCAAAATTGCCGCGCCGGTCAAGATATCGGGGTCAAAAGAGTCGGTTGTCGTTGTGGGTATTGAACGCGCCCTCAAAGCCGATGATCAGGCCGCCCACCTCCGCATAGTAGCTGCACAGAGCCGTCGTCGGCTCCAGCATAAAGCGGGCATTTGGGAACTCGGTCAGCAGCGCTTCCCGGAAATCCGCCGCCGCTTCCTCGGCGAAGCAGTGGGCGACGCGGATATATCCGCCGTCCCGGAAGCCCCGCTCTTTTACCATATCCACCAGCATCTGGGTGGTTTTTCGCAGTCCTCTGGGCTTATGCACCGGGGCGACCTGGCCGCCCTTGGCCTCTCCCGCCACCCGAATGCCCAGCATCCCGGCGATCTTCGCCACGGCAATGTTCACCCGGCCGTTTCTTGCCAGGTTGTTCATGGACTCCAGGCAGAACAGGGTGTGCAGATGGTTGTGGTAATCCAGCACCTTTTCCTTGGTGGTCTCGAAATCGTCCCCCGCGTCCTCGCACTGACGGATCTTCTCCGCCAGCATCATCATTTCCGGCCCCGTGGCCAGAGAATCGAAGATGAACACCTTTCTCGCCGGATGCTCGGACATGTACGTATCGGCGGCGTGCCTCGCCGCGTTGAAGCTGCCCGACAGGTGCTTGGAAATGGTGATGCCGAACACTTCCTCCGCATCGCCGAAGGCTTCCAGCCACTCCCCAACGTTGGGACAGGAGGAGCCGGACTTTCCCTTATATTGCTTCAGATCCTCCACCATCTGCGCCACGTCCAGGTTAGCATCGTCCACATATTCCCTCTCCGCCACGATCTTCATGGGAACGGATGCAAACGTGCCGTCCTCCCCGGAGACGATGTTGCAGGCAGAATCCGCTACAATTTTGTATTTCATACTGATCCCTCGATTACTAATCATCGGTTTTTTAATAACCGATGCTATTGTATCAACAACCCATGAAGATGTCAAGAGAATCTTAAGATAAGATTTTGAGATTGACTTTTTCTTTCCCTTACGGTATAATGTCCCCTGGTGATGTGGATGAAACAGGAACTTAAACAGCAGATCGGTCAGTCCGTTCAGGGCTTCCGTCTGCCCCGTTATCAGGAAATTCCCGACGTGGGTCTGTATCTGGAACAGGCCACCAAGTATATCTGCCGCTACCTGTCCCCCATTCTGGAAACGCCCCTCACGGCGTCCATGATCAGCAACTACGTCAAGCGGGGGCTGCTGTCCAGCCCGGTGAAGAAGCAGTACAGCCGGGATCAGGTGGCGTATCTGTTCTTCATCGCCGTGGCAAAGAACGTCCTGTCCCTGGACGCGCTGGCCTGCTTCCTACAATTGCAGCAGCGCACCTATCCCCTGGAAAAAGCGTATAATTATTTCTGCCGGGAGCTGGAAAATCTTCTGCTGTTCCAGTTTGAGATAAGGGAAACCATCGAGTCCTCCGATGAGGATTCCTCCGATGAAAAGCGGCTGCTCTACAGCTGCACAGCAGCCGTGGTACAGAAGGTGTATCTGGAAAAATGGCTGGAGGCCGTCGCGGCGGAAGAAGCCCAATAAGTCCGAAAGCGGTATCCCAACGCATGAAGGGATGCCGCTTTTTCGTTTCTCAGCGCGTAAATTCCTTGTCCGGAAACATTGACTTTTCCGGCCGTATGTGGGATAATAGGCAGGTTAAAACAGGAAACACCAGATATAAGAGAGGTTTTCATCCATGATGCAATCCAGAACCCATAACTGCGGCGAGCTGCGTCTTTCCGACGCGGGCAAGTCCGTTACCATCGTTGGCTGGCTGGAGAATGTCCGGGAGGTGGGCGCGAATTTCGCGTTCTGCGTCCTGCGGGACTTCTACGGCACCACCCAGGTGGTCATTGAAACCGAAGAGATGATGAAGCTCATCAAGCCCATCAACAAGGAGTCCACCATCTCCGTTACAGGCCTCGTCCGGGAGCGGGAGAGCAAGAACCCCAAGCTTCCCACCGGCGAGATCGAGGTCGTCCCCGAGAAAATCGAGGTGCTGGGCAAGTGCGTTCACAATCAGCTGCCCTTTGAGATCAACAAGAGCAAGGACGCCGACGAGAACACCCGGCTCAAATACCGCTTCCTCGACCTGCGCAACCCCGCCGCGAAATCCAACATCGTCCTGCGCTGCCAGGTGGTGGCCGAGCTGCGGCGGCTGATGACCGAGAAGGGCTTTTTGGAGATCACCACCCCCATCCTCACCGCTTCCTCCCCCGAGGGTGCCCGGGACTACCTGGTTCCCGCCCGGAACCATCCCGGCAAGTTCTACGCCCTGCCCCAGGCGCCCCAGCAGTTCAAGCAGCTGCTGATGACCTCCGGCTTTGACCGTTACTTCCAGATCGCCCCCTGCTTCCGGGACGAGGACGCCCGTGCCGACCGCACCCCCGGCGAATTTTATCAGCTGGATATGGAAATGGCCTTCGCCAGTCAGGCGGACGTGCTGAGCGTGCTGGAAGACGTGCTGGTGCCCGTGTTCCACAAGTTCGGCAAGTACAAGCGGGTCTCCGCCGCCCCCTTCCGCCACATTCCTTATAATGAGGCCATGGAGCGCTACGGCTCTGACAAGCCCGACCTGCGTATCGACCTGGAAATTCAGGACATCACCGCCGAGGTGCAGGGCTGCGGCTTCACCCCCTTCGAGGGCGCGACCGTCAAGGCCGTGGCCGTGGACAACTTCACCCAGGCGAGAAAGTGGATCGACAAGCTCCTGGCCGACGTGGAAGTCCAGACCGGCAGCAAGGCCTGCTGGGTGAAGGTGGACGAAAACGGAAATCTCACCGGCGGCGTTTCCAAGTTCCTTGCGGAGTGCAAGGACGCGCTGACCGCCAAGCTGAATCTGAAGCCCGGCAGCTTCGTCTGCATGGCGGCGGGCAAGAAGGCCGTCGCCCAGAAGACCGCCGGTGTCATCCGCACCCTGCTGGGCAAGCGCATTCCCGGTCACTTTGACGAGGAGCAGTATGCCCTGTGCTGGATCGTGGATTTCCCCATGTACGAGATCGGCGAGGAATCCGGCGCTCTGGAATTCTGCCACAATCCCTTCTCCATGCCCCAGGGCGGCCTGAAGGCACTGGAGGACGCCGAGGGCGATATGGACAAGCTGCTGGCCATCAAGGCCGATCAGTACGATCTGGTTGTCAACGGCTACGAATCCGCCTCCGGTGCCGTGCGGAACCACGACCCGGAGATCATGGTCAAGGCCTTCGAGATGGTGGGTCTGGGCGAGGCCGACGTCAAGGCCAAGTTCCCCGCCATGTACAACGCCTTCACCTATGGCGCACCCCCCCATGCCGGTGCCGCTCCCGGTGTTGACCGCCTGATTATGCTGCTCACCGGCGAAGAGTCCATCCGGGAGGTCATCACCTTCCCCATGAACAAGAACGCCCAGGATCTGATGATGGGCGCGCCCACCACCGTGGACAAGAGCCAGCTGGACACCGTTCACATTGCGGTGCTGGAAGAAGAGTAAATTGCTGCGCCCCGCCGTGGTTTCCCGGCGGGGCGCGTATTCTTACAAAGTTTTTTGAATTTTGCAACCAAGTCAGAAATTTGTCGAGATATCTATTGATAGGAAGGAGTGACGCAAATGGAAGACGAACAGATCGTCACACTGTACTGGAACCGGGACGAAACCGCCATTCAGGAGACCCAGACCAAATATGACCGCTACCTGACCAAAATCGCCTGCAACATCCTCGCGGACATGGAGGACAGCCGGGAGAGCGTCAACGATACATACCTCGCGGCATGGAATTCCATGCCGCCCCAGCGGCCGTCGGTGCTTTCCGCGTACCTGGCCAAGCTCACCCGGCGCATTTCCATCGACCGCTTCCGCTACCGCACCCGGGACAAGCGGCGGGGCTCCCAGTATGCTCTGTCCCTGTCCGAGCTGGACGACTGCGTGTCCGGGGGCAACACCACCGAGGAAATTATCAACGTCAGGCTGCTGGCCGACACCATCGGCATTTATCTGCGGCTGCAAAGCGAGGAAGCCCGGAACGCCTTCATCGGGCGGTACTATTACCTCGACTCGCTGAAGGAGGTCGCAGCCTACTGCGGCATGTCGGAAAGCAAGTGCAAGAGTCTGCTCTACCGCACCCGGGTGGGGCTGAAGGAATACCTGGAAAAGGAGGGGTTCAGCATATGACTTCCGAAAAGCTTCATGACGCGCTGAATCTGCTTCCCGCCGATCTGGTCGCCGGGACGGACGCCCTGCGCACCAAGCCTAAGAAGTCCCAGGTGCATTGGCAGCGCTGGGCGGCCATGGCTGCCTGTCTGGCGGTGGTGCTGCTGGCGGGTACCTTGTTCTCCCGTCTCTTTGGCCGCATGGGTTCCTCCAAAACCACCGCAGCCGTGGATCAATTCCAGATGTTCGTCGCCGAAGCGCCCGACCTGGAGAACGCCGCGCCGGAGAGCGCCGCTCCCGCTCTCGGCGAGGCGAAGGCAGACCGTCCGGACGATGACCACGCCCCCGCAGATGAACCTGAAAGCGCCAACGGCACGGAGAGCGGTTCCTGTGGGAACACCTCCGTCACCGTAACGCTGGACGGAAGCGCCCACACGATTTCCGGCAGCGACGCCGTTACGCTGACGGCCATTCTGGAAAATCTGGACTATGACCCGCAGTCGGTCTGTAATTGTCTGGCGGAGTTCACGGTAGAGACCGAGATCGGCACCGAATACGAAGTGAACCTGACGGAATACTTCGCCCGCTGCGACGCCGGGCAGGCGGCGCTGACCCGGAAACAGGCCGATGCCATCCGGGAGATCGTCCAGCGGCTGGGAGAATAATCCCGAAATATTTCACTTATTATGTTTAACCTCCGGAAATCCCGGCAATAATCAGCCTCGGAGGTGCTTAACAAATGAGCGACAACAAACATGCCGGCCGCGGCGGAAAGGGCTACTACATAGCCCTGATCCTGTGCGCAGCCGCCATCGGGATCACCAGCTATGTATACTATCGAAACGCCAACCGCGCGGAGGAGGTCTCCATTCAGGAATCCGTGGGGGAGGACATCCTTGTAGGAACCATGGAAGCCGAGGACGTCCCGGCGCTGGCCACCCAGCCCCAGACCCAATCCACGACCCCCGCGACCCAGGGTACGACCCCCGCTCCCACCGCAAAGAAGCCGTTTAAGACCACGTCTCCGGTTTCCGGCGAGGAGATCTCCGCCTACTCCATGGAGGCGCTGAGCTACAATGAGACCACCCGGGACTGGCGCGTCCACAACGGCGTGGACATCGCGGCAGATGCGGGGGCGGAGGTCTGCGCCGCCGCGGACGGCGAGGTTTACACCGTCTACGAGGACGACTCCATGGGCTACACCGTGGTCATCCGCCACGACGGCGGCTACCTCACCCGGTATGCCAGCCTGAGCCAGGACATCCCGGTGAAGTCCGGGGACACGGTGAGCGCCGGGCAGGTCATCGGCTACGTGGGCGACACCGCCCTGGTGGAGACCACTCTGGGCAGCCACATCCATTTCAGCGTCACCCATCAGGACGAGCCCATGAACCCGGCGGATTTCCTCGCGCTGGGCGAATAAAACCCTTCTTCCTCTTTGAATCAAACGAGCCGCCGGATAACCGGCGGCTCTGCTTTATTCATGGGAAACCTGGTCTTAAGAAGCGAAAGGAACCAGCGTTCCATCAACATATCCGACAAAATACATAAGAAAGCCTACAATAATCAGGCTGCAAACCCATACCGCGCCGGATACGATTTTGCTCTTTGTCAGTTTATTTAAGGTCGCAAAATACTTGCTCAACAGCCAGATCTCCGAAGCAAAGAACAGAATGAACAACCAATCTATTCTGAAAAGAAAGGTCATGCAGCTGAGTGCATAGCTTATGATGATGTAGTTTACAGATTCAATGACAATCTCAGCCCAGCTTTTTAAGGTCGTTTTCATTTCATCACCTGAAATCCTGATTTACTGAAACAGCCACGGCAGACCCGCCGTGGCTGTTGACTGTTTTTTATTCTTCCGTCTTTTCCGCCGCGGGAAGGGCATTCCTGTCCGCGTTGACGTAGGCCATCAACTCGTCGCCGGTGATGGTCTCCTTTACCAGAAGGAACTCGGAAATTTCGTCCAGCAGTCCCCGGTTTTCCGTCAGGATGCGCTTGGCATCGGCATAGGCCTGCTGCAAAATCTCCATGACCTCCTTGTCCACCTCGGCGGCGGTCTCCTGGGAGCAGTCCATATAGGCCTGGCCGTCCAGATACTGGTTCTCCACCGAAGCCGTGGACATCAGCCCGAACTTTTCGCTCATGCCGTACTGGGTCACCATGTTCCGCGCCAGAGCGGTCGCCCGCTGGATATCGTTGGCGGCGCCGGTGGTCTGGACGCCGAATACCACCTGCTCGGCGGCGCGTCCGCCCACCAGAGTCCGCAGCTCGGTACGCAGTTCTTCGGCGGTGGACAGGAACTTTTCTTCCTCAGGCATCTGCATGGTGTAGCCCAGCGCGCCGGAGGTGTGGGGGACGATGGTGATCTTGGACACGGGCTGGGAGTGCTTTTCCAGCGCCGCCACCAGGGCGTGACCCACCTCGTGATAGGCCACCAGCCGCTTTTCCATATCCGTCAGGACGGTGTTCTTCTTCTCCGTACCGGCAATGACCGTCTCAAAGGACACCAGCAGATCCTCCTGATTCACCGTCTGACGACCCTTGCGCACGGCCCGGAGGGCGGCCTCGTTCACCAGGTTGGCAAGGTCGGCACCCACCGCGCCGGCCGTGGCCTGGGCGATCTTCCGCAGGTCGACATCGTCGGACAGCTTGATCTTCCGGGTGTGCACCTTCAACGTATCCAGCCGTCCCTGGAGGTTGGGCTTGTCCACGATGATCCGGCGGTCGAACCGGCCGGGGCGGAGCAGCGCCTTATCCAGAATCTCGGGACGGTTGGTGGCTGCCAGACACACGATGCCCTTGGACGGCTCGAAGCCGTCGATTTCGCTGAGCAGCTGATTCAGCGTCTGCTCCTGCTCGGAATTGTTCCCGTAGCGGTTGTCCCGGGCGCGGCCTACCGCGTCAATCTCATCAATGAAGATGATACAGGGCGCGACCTTCGCCGCCTGCTGGAACAGGTCACGGACACGGCTTGCGCCCATGCCCACGAACATCTCCACAAAGTCCGAACCGGAAATGGAGAAGAAGGGAACGTTGGCTTCTCCCGCCACGGCCTTGGCCAGCAGCGTTTTGCCGGTGCCGGGAGAGCCTACCAGCAGCGCGCCCTTGGGCAGCTTCGCGCCGATGGCGGTGTACTTCTGGGGATTGTGGAGGAAATCAATGATCTCCTGCAAGGATTCCTTGGCCTCGTCCTGACCGGCCACGTCCTTGAAGGTGACGCCGGTCTGCTTTTCCATGTAGACCTTGGCCTTGGATTTTCCGAAGCCGCCCATCATGCCGTCGCCGCCCATGCGCTTGGTGAGCAGATTCATTACCAAAAACAGTCCGCCGATCATCAGGGCGTAGGACAGAATCATCATGATCAGGGAATTGTCTTCCACGATCTTTTTGTCCACCTTCACCCCCATGGCGTCCAGCTCCTCGGACAGGGCAATCAGGTCGCCGCCGCCGGGAAGGCCGGTGTAGCAGGCCTTCTGCATTGCTGCGGGCTTGCCCGCCTCTTCCTTGGTCATGTAGATAATACGGTCGGACTGAATTTCCACCTCAGACAGCTGCCCCGCGTCCTTCGCCGCGAGAAAGTCCGAAAAGGAAGTCTGTGTATATTGGCTCTTGGAGACACTGCCATAGATCCAGTTGACCAGCAGAACGATCGCCAGGGTGATCAGCAACGCGGTGCCGATGCTACCTTTCGGGCGGTTTCCGCCGGGTTTTCTCCCGTCGTTGTTATTGTTATTGTTGTTGGGGGAGTCATTGCGATTCAAGTCCATTCCCTCGCCTCCTTCATTACATTGGGATTATCATAACACATTTTTCCGTGGTAGGCAATCGGCGATTCCCCTTCGTGCGGTAAATTTTCTGTTAATTTCCGCCAGAAACAGCCATTTCTCCCGTCCCGGGGGAAAAATAAGAGTTGTGAAACCGGAAGAAATCTGCTATAATGGTGTAGCTTGTACAGCACTTTTCCAGGAAAGGAACTTGGATTTATGAACGAAAAACGCCGCCCCCAGGGACGGAATTTCCCGCTCCGCCCCACCCAGGCAGCGCCTGCGGAGGAAGCTGAGGGGCAGCTGGAGGGGCGCAACGCCCTCCAGGAAGCGCTCAGAAGCGGGCGCACCATTGACAAGGTATTCATCGCCGACGGCGACACCGACCGCGGCTTACAGCGTCTGGCCGCCGAGGCAAAGGAGGCGGGGGCTGTCGTTGTCAGCGTCGATCGGCGAAAGCTGGACGCCATGTCCTTCACCCACGCCCATCAGGGTGTGATCGCCCTGGCCGCCGCCCACGCCTATTTTACCGTTGACGACATTCTGGAGGAGGCCGCATCCCGTGGGGAAGCACCCCTGATCGTCATCTGCGACGAGCTGTCCGACCCCCACAATCTGGGCGCCATTCTCAGAAGCGCCGAATGTGCGGGCGCTCACGGCGTCATCATCCCCAAGCGCCGCAGCGTGGGTCTGACCGCCACCGTGGCAAAGGCCTCCGCCGGTGCCGTGGAGTACATGAAGGTTGTGAGAGTGACCAATATCAACGCCGCCATCGCCGAGCTGAAGGACAAGGGCGTCTGGGTGTTCGGCACCGCCGCCGAAGGCTCCATCCCCATGTACAAAGCCGACCTGACCGTCCCCGCCGCCATTGTCATCGGCAACGAGGGCGAGGGCTTAAGCCAACTGGTTCGCAAGAACTGCGACGTGATGGTCAGCATCCCCATGAAGGGGAAAATCAGCTCGCTCAACGCGTCCGCCGCCGCATCCATTCTGCTTTACGAGGCGGTACGTCAGCGCATCGGCTGACAGCAGCCGAATTTCACCAGGAGGAAATCCATATGGACAATACCAACGAATCCCAGGAATTTGATCTTGACGACATCCTGCGGGAATTTCATGACGATCCCGACGAGGATGCCAAGGATACAGCGTCGGAGGAGGAACTGGACGTAGACGTGCTGCTGGTGGAGGAAGTTAGTTCCCCGGCACCGGAGCAGCCCGAAGCCCCCAAGACTGCCGAAGCCCCCGAGGAAACCCCCGACCCGGTTTCCGACGACGCCACCGTCCGCTTTGACCCCGCCGGGGCGCTCCCCCCGGAGACGGACGCGCCTGCCCCCGGCGACGATAATAAGGCCATCGACGATCTGATTGCCGAAGCCCTTGCCGCAGAGACCGGCAGCTCCGACGCCCCCGCGCCGGAAGCCTCCGAAGAGCCACAGACCCCGCCCATCCCCTTTGACCCCCATCAGCGTCTGCGGGAGCTGAAAAAAAAGCTGGTGGCAGGCCCCGAGAAGCGGTACTACGAGCTGACGGAGCTGGGCATCGGCAAGCTGCAAATCGGCATTCTGCTGAACCTTGTCATCGTGCTGCTGTGCGCCGGTGTCACCACGCTGCTGGCGCTGGACATGGTGCCGGAAAACCGGATGCGTCTGGTGATTTTCAGTCAGGTGCTGGCCATGCTGGTATCCGGACTGCTGGGCAGTCATCTGATGCTGGACGGGCTGGGCAGTCTGTTCAAGGGTCGGTTCAACCTGAATTCTCTGCTTGCCTTCACCTTTATCGCCTGCTGCGTGGACGCCGCGTCCTGCCTGGTAGAGGTGCGGGTTCCCTGCTGCGCCGCCTTCTGCCTGGAAATGACCATGGCCATGGCCGCCCGCTGCCAGCGCCGCTCCACCGAAATGGGGCAGATGGACACCCTGCGCAAGGCCGTCCGGCTGAAGGGCATCACCAAAATTTCCGACTACTATGGGGGTATGCCCGGCCTGGTGCAGGGCGAAGCGGAAGTGGAAGACTTTATGGATACCTACAGTCTCCCCTCCGCCCCCGAAAAGGTGCAGGGCGTATACGCCCTGCTGAGCCTGCTGATCTGCATCGGCATTGCCGTGTTTGCGGGAATGCTCCACGGTATCAGCCTGGGCGTGCAGATTCTCGCCACCAGTCTGCTGGTGGCCGTCCCCGCCAGCTTCTTCATCTCCTACACCCGCCCCATGGCCGTGCTGGAAAAGCGGCTGCACATGGTTGGCACCGTGCTGTGCGGCTGGGAGGGCGTGAAGGGTCTGAGCGGCAAGGCCGCCTTCCCCCTCCGGGATGAAGATCTGTTCCCCCTGGGCAGCACCAAGCTCAACGGTGTCAAATTTTACGGCAGGCGCAGCCCCGATGAGGTCGTGGCTCTGACCGCCTCCCTGATCACCGCCGCCGGCGGCGGGCTGGTTCCCGTGTTCCAGCAGCTGATGAAAAACCGCAATGTGGAAGCGCACCCCGTGAAGAACTTCCAGAACTACGGCACCGGCGGCATCGGCGGCGAGGTCTGCGGTGAGCCGGTACTGCTGGGCAGCCTGAACTTTTTGCAGGATATGGGCGTTGTGATTCCCGAAGGCACCATGGTCAATCAGGCGGTGTACGCCGCCATCGACGGCCAGCTGTGCGCCGTGTTTGCCATCTCCTACGCCAAGATGCGTTCCGCCGCGGCAGGCCTTGTGACCCTGTGCGGTCACCGGTCGGTGACGCCCGTGATCCTGTGCGGGGACTTCATGCTCACGGAAGGCTTCCTGCAATCCAAATTCGGCGTCAAGACCCGCCGGATCGTCTTCCCCACCCGGGAGGTTCGGAACGACCTGCTGAACCGCCGTCCCGACCCGGAAGCGGCCGCTCTGGCTATTACAACACGGGACGAGCTGGTCAGCGCGGCCTACGCCGTTACAGGTGCGCGCAGCCTGCGCTCCGCCGCCACCCTCGGCACCGTCATCCACCTGATCGGCGGCATCCTCGGAATGCTCACCATGCTGGCGCTGGGCTACCTCGGCTCCACGGAGCTGCTCACTCCCACCAACGTGCTATTGTATCAGCTCATCTGGATGATCCCCGGCTTCCTCGTCACGGAATGGACGAGAGCCGTGTAATGCAATCTGCCGTCCCCGCGCCGCAGGCGCCGGGGGCGGTTTTGTTTTGCCCTTTCCCCCGGGGTGCGATTGTACACCTTGCCGGATTTCCGCGCCGAAATTTGTCTGTTTTGCACACAAAAACAAGTGTCCGCCCACCAATTTACACAATTTCGCAAAGTGACGAAAATAAGCATTGCATTTGACGCGTCTTTCGTGTATAATGTCACTATTCGGGTGCCCGCGCCCCAAATGGAAGGCTTCCCTTCCCGAAAGGAGTATTGACCACAATGTACACTGTTAATTCCATCCGCAATATCTGTCTGCTGGGTCACAGCGGCAGCGGCAAGACCGCGCTGGCTGAGAGCCTGCTTTACATGACCGGCGCCATCGATCGCATCGGCAAGAACGCCGACGGAAACACCGTCTGCGATTACGACCCCGAGGAGATCCGCCGTCATATTTCGATCTCCACCTCCGTCGTTCCGCTGGAATACCACAACGTGAAGATCAACCTGCTGGATACTCCCGGCGCGTTCGACTTCTCCGGCGCCGTCATGGAGGCGCTCCGCGCCGCCGACGCCGCGATCCTGGTGTGCTCCGCCAAGGACGGCATCACCGTGGGCTTTGAGAAGGCCTGGAAATACTGCGAAGAACGGAATATGCCCCGCTTCGTCTACATCTCCAAGGTAGACGAGGACAATTCCGACTACAATGCCACCTTCAACGCTCTGCGGGAAAAGTACGGCAACAAGATCGCCCCCGTCGTCATCCCCATCTGGAATTCCGCCCACAAGGTCACCGGCATCATCGACGTGCTGAATAAGCGCGCCTACGAAATGCAGAACCTGAAGCGCGTGGAGATCGACGTTCCCGACGATAAGGCGTCCGTCATCGAAGAATTCAACGACGCGCTGAAGGAAGCCGTTGCCGAGACCGACGAGGCTCTGATGGATCGCTTCTTCGAGGGCGACGACTTTACTTACCGGGAAATGATCACCGGCCTGCATCAGGGCGTGAAGGATCTGAGCCTGTTCCCCGTGCTGTGCGGCTCCGGCCTGACCTGCCTTGGCAGCCTGATGCTCATGGATCACATCGTCGACCTGCTGCCCAACCCCGTGCAGGGCAACTATCACAAGGCCACCACCGCCGACGGCAAGACCGAGGAATTCGTGGTGTCCCCCGGCGGCGTTCCCTCCGCTTACGTGTGGAAGACCGTCTCCGACCAGTACGGCAAGTATTCCTACGTCAAGGTGCTGTCCGGTGAGATCACCTCCGACACCACCCTGGTCAACGCCCGCACCGGCGAAACCGAAAAGCTCGGCAGACTCTACACCATGTGCGGCAAGAAGGCCACGGAGGTCAAGGTTCTGGGCTGCGGCGACATCGGCGCCATCGGCAAGATGGACAAGGTTCGCACCGGCGATACCCTGTGCGACCCCAGAAAGGTCGTCTCTCTGAAGCAGATTCCTTACCCCGCCCCCTGCTATTCCATGGCCATCGCCCCCAAGGTGAAGGGGCAGGAAGACAAGGTCGGCACCGGCCTGAACCGCCTGAACGAGGAAGATCCCTCCTTCACCCTGACCAACAACGCCGAGACCAAGCAGCAGGTCATCTCCGGCACCGGCGATCAGCAGCTGGACGTGCTGGTC
>QWCN01000164.1_pt1 | contig 111453 bp, 86 predicted proteins | sample 1972711 | NCBI WGS metagenome assembly QWCN01 (sample SAMN09866707, study PRJNA288562) | Human gut metagenome isolate term1_stool, whole genome shotgun sequencing... | isolation source: gut | host: Homo sapiens | place: USA: California | reverse complement strand
TTCGGGGGAATACCTAAAGATACAAAAAAGCCAACTAATTCGCAATAATTTGTGTATGAATTAGTTGGCTAATTTTATAATATTTAATGAATGTCCCTAAGTAAAGCCTCGCAGACTTTTGCCGGAAAGGGAAAGTCGCGGGGCTTTTGTGTTTTTACTATCTTTGGACATACCCTCGTGGGAGTTATCTCACATCCGCTCCCCACATCATCTTATTCCGCAACGTATCGAAAAAGATGTGATTGAAACGTTTCACTACCTTTATGGAATAGTCCGCACGTGAAATAGTGAGCCGCGTAGTTTCCTTGCACGATTCGCTCCGTCCGTCGACGGCTACGAGGAAGTTGTGGCTGCGGCTTTCCACATCGAGCGTGATTTCCCAGTCGTCGCAGATGACAATGGGACGTACATTCAGGCTGTGAGGGGCAACGGGGGTGATGGCGATGGTCTTGCTGTGAGGCACGATGACCGGGCCGCCCACACTTAGCGAATAGGCGGTGGAGCCGGTAGGGGTGGCAATGACCAGTCCGTCGGCCTGATAAGTGGTGAGGTGTGCTCCGTTGATGGCAGTATGGATGCTTATCATGGACGAACTGTCGCGTTTCAGTACGGCTATTTCATTGAGGGCGTACGGATATTCCATCAGTTTTTCATCATCGCACTTCAACTGTAATACGCTGCGTTCCTCTACTTTATAGTGGTTGTTGTAGATTTCGTCAATCGTTTCTTCCATTTCTTCGGGCGATATGTCGGCCAGAAAGCCGAGGCGTCCCGTATTGATGCCCAGAATAGGAATGTTTTTCTTGCCTACACGGCTGGCAGCTTTCAAAAACGTGCCGTCACCGCCGATGCTGATAATCATATCGGCGCGGAAATCGTTACCGTCGAACAATTCGGCGGGCGGAATGTTGAGATGTAGGTCGGAAGTCAGGAAATTATAGAACTCGCGGCAGACACAGAGTTGTGCCTGATGCTGAGCCAGCAGGCGGAAAAGATTTTCGGCATGCGATGACTTTTTCGCCTGGTAGGTATTTCCGAATATGGCAAATTTCATAATTGTTTTCTGTTTTTGTAAGATGCAAAAATAGTTTTTTTCTCAGAATGCTGCCAACATATTGCTATTATTTGTACTTTTGCCCCAAACTATAAGCCGAATTATGACTAGATTAAGTGTAAATATTAATAAAGTAGCGACATTGCGTAACGCACGTGGAGGAAATGTGCCTAATGTTGTAAAAGTGGCGTTGGATTGCGAGAGTTTTGGAGCCGACGGTATAACGGTGCATCCGCGTCCCGATGAAAGACATATCCGTAAGAGCGATGTTTACGACCTGCGTCCGTTGTTGCGCACGGAGTTTAATATAGAGGGATATCCCGCACCCGAATTTATCGACTTGGTGCTGAAAGTGAAACCGCATCAGGTAACGTTGGTTCCGGATAGCCCCACTCAGTTGACTTCCAACTCCGGCTGGGACACGAAAGCCAATCTGGAGTTTCTGACCGAAGTGCTGGAAGCGTTCAATACCGCCGGTATCCGTACGTCGGTATTCGTGTCTACCGATGCAGAGATGATAGAGTATGCCGCCAAAGCCGGTGCCGACCGGGTGGAACTCTATACCGAGCCCTATGCTACGGCATTCCCTAAAAATCCGGAAGCTGCGGTAGCTCCTTTTGTGGAAGCAGCCAGAACGGCGCGCAGCCTGGGACTGGGACTGAATGCAGGCCATGACCTGAGTCTGGAAAATCTGAATTATTTCTATAAAAACATACCCTGGCTGGATGAGGTCTCTATCGGTCATGCGCTGATTAGCGATGCTTTGTATCTGGGATTGGAACGTACCATTCAGGAATATAAAAACTGTCTCCGCTGATGAATCTTATGTTGTTATTGGCCCAAGTGGCTCCGGCGTTGGCCGATTCTGTTGCCGGCGCCAATCCGGTACTTACTCCCATTGCCGCTCCCGATGAAATGAACCTGTGGAGCATGGCTGTCAAGGGTGGTTGGATTATGGTAGTGCTCGGAGTACTCTCCGTAGTGTGCTTCTATATTCTGTTCGAGCGCAATTACGTTATCCGTAAGGCGGGCAAGGAAGACCCTATGTTTATGGATAAGATCAAGGATTATATTCTGGGTGGTGAGATTAAGGCCGCCATTGCCTATTGCCGCAGTGTGGATACGCCTTCGGCACGGATGATAGAGAAAGGTATCAGCCGGTTGGGACGCCCGGTGAATGATGTGCAGGCAGCCATAGAGAATGTCGGCAACATCGAAGTGGCGAAACTGGAAAAGGGGCTGACCATCATGGCTACCATTTCGGGCGGCGCTCCGATGATTGGTTTCCTGGGTACGGTGACCGGTATGGTGCGTGCTTTCTTTGAAATGGCGAATGCCGGTAATAATATCGACATCACCCTGCTTTCCGGCGGTATATACGAGGCCATGATTACTACGGTAGGCGGTCTGATTGTGGGCATCATCGCCATGTTCGCCTACAATTACCTGGTGACGCTGGTGGACGGTGTGGTAAATAAAATGGAAGCCAAGACAATGGCCTTCATGGACTTGCTGAACGAGCCTGCCAAATAAATCATAATTTATAAATCAGAAACAACGACCGTGTTACAACGTAGAGCAAAAATATCACCCAATTTCAGTATGGCGTCCATGACGGATGTTATATTCCTGCTGTTGATTTTCTTTATGATTACTTCTACGGTAGTATCACCGAATGCAATCAAGGTATTGCTTCCGCAGGGAAAACAGCAGACATCCGCCAAGCCGCTGACAAGGGTTATCATTGATAAGGACTTGAACTACTACGCCGCTTTCGGTAATGATAAGGAACAGGCGCTGGCTTTGGACGAGCTGACTCCTTTTCTGCAATCGTGCGCAGCGAAAGAGCCCGAAATGTATGTGGCATTGTATGCCGATGAGTCCGTCCCCTATCGGGAAATTGTGAAGGTGCTGAATATCGCTAATGAGAATCATTTCAAGATGGTGCTGGCTACACGCCCGCCTGAGAATAAGTAAACGGTGTTAACCGTAAATAGCTAAATCGTAAGTCGGAACGGTGAATCGGAAGAAGAAAGGAAAATATATAGGATTGGCAGGTGCGCTGTTGGTGCACGTTGTTGTCATTGCCCTTTTGATACTGGTGGGATTTACCTTGCCCGAACAGTCGGAGGAAGGCGGTGTGCCCGTGATGATGGGAGAAACGCCCGATGCGTGGGGTGCTGCTGACCCTTCTTTGGTTGAAGTGGAGACGATGCCGGAAGAGGCCGCTCCGGAAATGCCGGAAGAGGCGGATCAGGAGATGCTGACGCAGGAAGATGAAGAAACCGTTGCCATAAAGCCTAAGGCGGAAGAAAAGAAGAAAGAGGTGAAGAAACCCGAAAAGAGCGCTGCCGAGAAAGCCGAAGAGGCGCGTAAGCTGGCTGCGGAAAAAGCGGAGCGTGAACGGAAGGCAGCCGAAGAAGCTGCCCGCAAACGTGTAGCGGGAGCTTTCGGCAAAGGTGCGCAAATGGGCAGCAAGGGTGCTACGGAAGGAACCGGTGTGCAGGGAAGTCCTACGGGAAATTCTTCGGAAGGGGCAACTGCCGGGACCGGCGGATACGGTACCTTTAACCTTGGCGGACGCTCCATAGGCGAGGGCGGATTGCCGCGTCCCGTATATAATGTGCAGGATGAGGGAAAAGTGGTGGTTACCATTACCGTAAATCCTGCCGGGCAGGTTATCGGCACCAGCATCAACCGCCAGACGAATACCGTAAACCCCGCCTTGCGGAAAGCTGCCGAAGACGCGGCGAAGAAAGCGAGGTTCAATACGGTAAGCGGGTTGAGTAACCAGACGGGGACGATTACATATTATTTTAATCTAAAATAAGAGGAGAAACTATTATGGGTACAGTTTATGTGTTTTTTGCAGACGGTTTTGAAGAAATAGAGGCTTTCACTTCGGTCGATGTAATGAGACGTGCGGGGTTGAATGTGGAAATGATTACGGTTACTCCTGACGAGATTGTGAAGGGCGCTCATAGCGTACCGGTGCTTTGTGACAAGAATATCGTGAACTGTGACTTTTTCGACGCTGATTTGATATTGCTTCCGGGCGGTATGCCGGGTGCGGCCACTTTGGAGAAGTGCGATGACTTGCGCAGACTGATTTTACGCTTTGCCAAAGAAAACAAACCGATTGCAGCCATTTGCGCCGCTCCTATGGTGCTCGGCAAACTGGGACTGTTGAAAGGTAAGAAAGCTACTTGCTATCCGGGTTTTGAACAATATCTGGAGGGTGCCGACTGCACTGGAGCGATGGTGGAAAAAGACGGCAATATCATTACAGGAAAAGGTCCGGGCGCTGCCATGGAGTTTGCTTTGGCAGTAGTGGAATTGCTGCAGGGCAAGGATAAAGTTGCCGAATTGAAAGAGGCGATGATTGTCTGATTGTAATTTATGAAGAGGCTGTGTGAATCCAATGAAGTATGTTCTGATTGTAGCCGGCGGTAAAGGTTTGCGCATGGGATGCGAACTTCCCAAACAATTTCTTCCGATAGGGGGAAAGCCTGTATTGATGCGTACCATAGAGGCCTTTTATGCGTATAGCCCGGAGATACGGATAATATTGGTGCTTCCATGCAACCAGCAGGCTTACTGGAATGAGTTGTGCCGGAAACATGGTTTTTCAATTCCTCATCAAATCGCAGACGGCGGAGAAACACGCTTCCATTCGGTGAAGAACGGATTGGCATTTGTTACAACACCGGGCTTGGTCGGAGTGCATGACGGGGTACGCCCTTTTGTGGATCAAGAGGTTATAGCCCGTTGTTACTCCCTGGCTGCCGGGAAGCAGGCGGTGATTCCTGTGACGGATGTGGTGGAGACGGTGCGTCATTTGGTTGGCGAAGGAAGTGAAACTGTCAGCCGCGATGCATACAAGCTGGTACAGACTCCGCAGGTGTTTGATGCGGATTTGCTGAAACAGGCTTATGAGCAGCCTTATACTTCGCATTTCACGGACGATGCCTCGGTGGTCGAGGCATTGGGCAAGTCCGTTTATCTGACGGAAGGTAACCGGGAAAACATAAAGATAACCACTCCCTTTGATTTGAAAATAGCTGCCGCCCTTTTGGACTCATGTTCGATTTAACTACGCGTGACATAAAATATCTGTCGGGCGTCGGGCCGCAGCGTGCTTCGGTGCTCAATAAGGAATTGGGCATCTTTTCCTTCCATGATTTATTGTATTATTTTCCTTATAAATACGTAGACCGCAGCCGCATCTATCGCATCCGTGAAATAGACGGTGCGATGCCTTATATCCAGTTGAAAGGCGAAATCTTAGGCTTTGAAACGGCGGGTGAAGGACGGCAACGGCGACTGATAGCTCACTTTTCGGACGGTACGGGGATAGTCGACCTGATTTGGTTTCAAGGCATCAAATATCTGATAGGAAAGTACAAGGTTCATCAGGAATATATCGTATTCGGCAAGCCTACGGTGTTTAACGGCAGGGTAAACATTGCGCATCCGGACATAGACCCGGCTTCCGAACTGAAGCTCTCTGCCATGGGGTTGCAGCCTTATTACAATACGACGGAGAAGATGAAGCGAAGCTCGCTCAACTCGCACGCCATTGAGAAGATGATGAAAAGCCTCGTCGGGCAGTTGAACGAACCTCTGCCCGAAACGTTTTCTCCCGCCCTGCTGGCAGAGCACCATCTGATGCCGTTGACGGATGCTTTGATGAATATCCATTTCCCGTCCGGTCCGGATGTGCTGCGAAAAGCGGAATACCGCCTGAAATTCGAGGAGCTGTTCTATGTCCAGTTGAACATACTGCGTTATGCCAAAGACAGGCAGCGCAAATACCGGGGGTATGTTTTTGAGAAAGTGGGGGATATATTCAACGGCTTTTATTCCCGCAATCTTCCTTTTGAGTTGACGAACGCTCAGAAACGCGTGTTGAAGGAGATACGCCGGGACTTGGGTGCGGGCAGGCAGATGAACCGTCTTTTGCAGGGAGATGTGGGGAGCGGAAAGACATTGGTTGCGTTGATGAGTATGCTGATTGCGCTTGATAACGGTTATCAGGCATGTATGATGGCGCCTACCGAAATATTGGCAAACCAACACTACGAAACGATTCGCGAACTATTGTACGGAATGGATGTACGGGTTGAACTGTTGACCGGTTCAATCAAGGGCAAACGGAGGGAAGCCATTCTTTCCGGCCTGCTGACAGGAGATGTACAGATACTTATCGGTACGCACGCCGTCATTGAAGATACCGTGAATTTTGCATCATTGGGACTGGTTGTCATCGACGAACAGCACCGTTTCGGCGTAGCCCAGCGTGCCCGTTTGTGGACAAAAAGCGTACAGCCGCCTCATGTTTTGGTCATGACCGCGACTCCCATACCGCGGACTCTGGCAATGACGCTTTATGGCGATCTGGATGTATCGGTCATTGATGAGCTTCCGCCGGGAAGAAAGCCGATTGCCACTATTCATCAGTTCGACAGTCATCGCGTAAGCCTGTATCGTTCCGTGCGCAAACAGATTGACGAAGGACGTCAGGTCTATATCGTTTATCCTTTAATCAAGGAGAGCGAAAAGATTGACCTCAAGAACCTAGAAGAAGGCTATCTGCATATCTGTGAGGAGTTTCCCGATTGTAAGGTTTGCAAGGTGCACGGGAAAATGAAACCCGCCGAAAAGGATGCGCAAATGCAGTTGTTCGTTTCCGGCGAGGCGCAGATAATGGTTGCCACCACGGTTATTGAAGTCGGTGTGAATGTACCTAACGCTTCCGTGATGATAATAGAGAATGCCGAACGTTTCGGACTTTCCCAGCTTCATCAGCTCCGTGGTCGTGTAGGGCGCGGAGCCGACCAGTCTTATTGTATTCTGGTGACCGGTTATAAATTGGCGGAAGATACCCGGAAACGTATCGAGATTATGGTACGTACAAACGATGGTTTTGAGATAGCAGAGGCGGACTTGAAACTGCGTGGTCCCGGTGATTTGGAAGGAACCCAGCAGAGCGGCATCGCCTTTGATTTGAAAATAGCGGATATAGCCCGCGACGGACAATTGCTGCAATATGTCCGTGAAGTGGCACAGGCTATTGTGGATAAAGACCCGAATGGTTCTCTCCCGGAGCATGAAATACTGTGGCGGCAACTGAAAGCTTTGCGGAAGACAAACGTTAATTGGGCGGCGATAAGTTGAAAAACGGTTAAACATATGCTTTGTTTTTAGGTTTATGTTGTTAAACATGAAATAATAGTAAGTGTTTTGTTTTTAGAGTTTTATCTGTTGTTTTATCCTGTTGCTTTTTAAACGGTTTCGAAAAAATAGTTAACGGCACGTGTGTCTTTTCAGAGAGAAGTGTTATCTTTGGGAGAATTTTTTGAAAACAATCTGGATATTTGCTTAAGAACAGGTACGGTTGATTTGCCGATACGCTCTACGAATATCGAAAATGAATGACGGAACGGAATGAACTTTAATTGGATTAGAACGACTTTATTAGCGGCAACGGCGATGATCAGCCTGAACTCTTTCTCCCAGGATTTGATTGCCCGTCAAGCTCCCATTGATAGAAAACTCAAAAGCGTAGATTCATTGGCCCTGCAGAAACAGATTCGTGCAGAACAGGCTTTATATCCAGGATTGGATTTGTATCCGAGCTGGAATAATGAATTTGTGCAGGCTTATGGTAATGCCATCGTGCCGGAAAGTTACACATTTGATTTGAAAGGCTTCTGTATGCCTACCGAACATACCCGTATTACCGATGTATTCGGTTATCGTCCTCGCAGAAGAAGAGCGCATTACGGTCTGGATATTAAAGTATATGTAGGCGATACAATCCGTGCTGCGTTTGACGGTAAGGTACGTATCGTTAAGAATCAGGGCCGTCGCGGATATGGTAAATATGTCGTTATCCGTCATGATAACGGTCTGGAAACGGTCTATGGACATTTGTCCAAACAATTGGTTGATATAAACCAGTTGGTAAAGGCCGGTGAACCTATTGCACTGGGTGGTAATACCGGACGTTCTACCGGCTCTCACCTGCACTTTGAAACCCGTTTCCTGGGAATTCCTATTAACCCTGCATTGATGTTCGATTTTGAAAAGCAGGACATTGTTGCCGATTCTTATACGTTCCGTAAGACCAAAGGCACTTCCGGTACGGCTCGCAGTATGGCGTCGGGTGAAGGTCTGTTCTATAAGGTGAAGAAAGGCGATACCTTATCCAAGATTGCATCCCGTCAGGGTACAAGCATCGACAAGCTTTGCAAGTTGAACCGCATTACCCGGAGAACGATTCTCCGTCCGGGACAGGTATTGCGTTGCTCATAAAACGGAAATACTCTCTAAACGTAAACAATCTCTATAGGAGAGGGCACTTTAATATAATTTAGAGTGCCCTCTTTTCTTTTCTCTTTAATTATTCCTAAATTTGCAGCCTATTTGTAAGGATATGAAAGATACCAAGCAACAATTTGAGCATGTCATCGCCATTTGCCGTGACCTGTTCTCTAAGAAACTTCATGATTACGGTCCTGCATGGCGTATTCTTCGCCCGGCTTCCGTAACCGACCAGATATTCATTAAGGCCAATCGTATTCGGAGCATTGAGACTAAAGGCGTGACTTTGGTGGACGAAGGTATCCGTTCGGAGTTTATTGCGATTGTCAACTACGGTATTATCGGTTTGATACAACTGGAGTTGGGATATGCCGAATCTGCGGATATGACGAACGAAGAAGCAATGGTCCTGTATGATAAATATGCGAAAGAATCGCTGGAATTGATGCTTGCCAAGAACCATGATTACGATGAGGCTTGGCGCAGTATGCGTATCAGTTCGTATACGGATTTGATATTGATGAAGATATACCGTACAAAGCAAATTGAAAGTCTGTCCGGCCAGACATTGGTTTCGGAAGGTGTCGATGCCAACTATATGGACATGATTAATTATTCCGTATTTGGTTTGATTAAGATAGAGTTTGGAGACTGAGAAAAAACATATTATAAAGCTCGTCTGGGTAAATACCTGCCGTTTTTTGCTGGCAACGTTGTTTATCTTCTCCGGATTTGTGAAGGCTGTCGATCCGCTCGGTTCATTTTATAAGATTCAGGATTATCTGGCGGCATTCGGCATAATTTCATGGTTTCCTACATACCTGCCGTTACTTTTTGCCATCATTCTGTCATCTGCAGAGTTCTGTGTAGGAGTTTTCCTCTTTTTCGGTGTACGCCGGAAGATTGCGTCGACCTTGGCGCTTCTCCTGATGAGCGTAATGACTCCGTTGACCTTGTATCTTGCTTTGGCAAATCCCGTATCCGACTGCGGATGCTTTGGCGATGCGTGGGTGTTGACGAACTGGCAGACATTCGGGAAGAATATCGTATTGCTGATTGCGGCGATAGCGGTATTCCGGGAGCGGAAACTCATGTTCCGCTTCGTTACGCTGAAGATAGAATGGATGGTGTCCTTATACACGCTTTTGTTTGTCTTTGCACTTTCTTTTTATTGTTTGGAATATCTGCCGGTACTGGACTTCCGCCCTTATAAGATTGGAGCGGATATAAAGGCGGGTATGGAGATTCCCGAAGGGGCGAAACCGAGTGTATTCGAGAGCCGCTTTGTATTGGAGAAAGACGGCAGGCAACAGGAGTTTACATTGGATAATTATCCGGACAGCACATGGACTTTTGTTGAAACGCGTACCGTCTTGAAAGAAAAAGGCTATGAACCACCCATTCATGACTTCTCCATGATAAGCCTGGACACGGGTGAAGATATAACCGACAGTGTACTGACCGACAAAGGATATACCTTTTTATTGGTAGCCCACCGGATAGAGGAAGCGGACGATAGCAATATCGACCTTATCAATGAAATCTATGATTACAGTGTGGAGCACGGCTACGGTTTTTATGCGCTGACTTCCTCACCGGATGAAGAAATTGAGATGTGGCGTGAAAGAACCGGTGCGGAATACCCGTTCTGCCAGATGGATGATATTACCCTGAAAACGATTATCCGTTCCAATCCCGGCCTGCTGCTGATAAAAGACGGTACAATCCTGAATAAATGGAGCGATAACCAACTTCCCGATGAATATGTACTGAACGATAGTCTGGATAAATTAGAGTTGGGACAGCAGAAACAGGAAAATAAATTGCACACCATTGGCTACGTATTATTGTGGTTTATCGTACCTTTGACGCTGGTTGTCGGCATTGATATTCTGATAATCAAGCGGAGAGAAAGAAAAAGCAGGGAGCGGCAAACCACCCAATCCGCGGACAATCAGGAGAATGACTAATTGTAAATCTTTGAATAGCAGATATATTAACCCTTTTAATAATTAAAACAAAATGAGAAAAAACATTGTTGCAGGAAACTGGAAAATGAACAAAACCCTTCAGGAGGGTATTGCTCTTGCAAAAGAATTGAATGAAGCGCTGGCTAACGAAAAGCCTAATTGTGATGTAATCATCTGTACTCCGTTTATTCACCTGGCATCTGTTACTCCGCTGGTAGATGCTGCCAAAATCGGTGTAGGTGCAGAAAACTGTGCAGATAAGGAATCGGGTGCATATACAGGTGAGGTATCAGCCGCTATGGTTGCTTCTACCGGTGCCAAGTATGTAATCCTCGGTCACTCGGAACGTCGTGCTTACTACGGTGAAACAGTGGAAATCCTGGAAGAAAAAGTAAAATTGGCTTTGGCCAATGGTCTGACTCCGATTTTCTGTATCGGTGAAGTGCTGGAAGAACGTGAAGCTAACAAGCAGAATGAAGTGGTTGCTGCTCAGTTGGCATCTGTATTCTCTCTGTCTGCCGAAGATTTCTCCAAGATTATCTTGGCTTACGAACCGGTTTGGGCCATCGGTACAGGCAAGACTGCTACTCCGGCACAGGCACAGGAAATCCATGCTTTCATTCGTTCTGCCGTTGCCGAGAAGTATGGCAAGGAAATCGCTGAAAACTGCTCTATCCTCTACGGTGGTAGCTGCAAGCCTTCCAATGCAAAGGAACTGTTTGCAAATCCTGATGTAGACGGTGGCCTGATTGGTGGTGCTGCTTTGAAGGTTGCTGACTTCAAGGGTATCATCGACGCTTTTAATTAATAACAGAGAGCCGGAAGTTGCCGTATCCAAAGGAAGGCCAACTTCCGACTCTTCATGTTTAAAGCTTGTTTTTAAAACTGTATAAAACACTCTTTTATGAAGAAACTCGGTTTGCTTTTAATTGCATGTTTTGCCTTTGCCGCTATATCTGTGGCGCAGAATAACATCGTAAAGAGTCTGGAACGTAATGTGCCGGGGCAGGGTAAAGTGTCCATTCATCAGGATGCCCGTATCGGGGCACTGATAGGTTCGGAGTATATCCCTACCGGTTCGGACGACCGGGAAGTGATTAAAAGTTCGGGCTATCGCGTACAGGTATATGCCGGTAATAACACCCGTCAGGCCAAGAATGAAGCCTATTCGGTGGCTTCCAATATAAAAGAGCGTTTTCCTGACCTTCCCGTTTATACATCTTTCAACCCGCCCCGCTGGTTGTGCCGTGCAGGCGACTTCCGTAGCATTGAGGAAGCGGATGCCATGATGCGCCAACTGCGTGCCACCGGTGCTTTCAAGGAAGTGTCTATCGTGAAAGATCAGATAAATATCCCCCTTTAATTCATAACTTATAATTATCCCCCTCACTTTCTCATGTTAGGAAAAGAAGAAATCGTATCTCCTTCATTGGACGAACTGAAAGAACATTATCATCATATATTGACTTTGTTAGGTGAAGACCCTGAGCGTGAAGGGTTGCTGAAAACACCGGAACGGGTAGCCAAAGCCATGCTGGCACTGACTAAGGGGTACTCTATGGACCCGCACGAAGTACTCCGTTCCGCCAAGTTCAAGGAAGATTATAATCAGATGGTGATTGTGAAAGACATTGATTTCTTTTCTCTCTGTGAACACCATATGCTGCCTTTCTACGGCAAGGCGCACGTGGCTTATATTCCCAACGGCTACATTACAGGTTTGAGCAAGATTGCCCGTGTGGTGGATATCTTCTCTCACCGCTTGCAAGTACAGGAACGTATGACGCTACAAATAAAGGAGTGTATTCAGGAAACGTTGAATCCTTTGGGCGTGATGGTCGTGGTAGAGGCGAAACACATGTGCATGCAGATGCGTGGCGTGGAGAAGCAGAATTCAATAACCACCACTTCCGACTTTACGGGGGCTTTCAATCAGGCCAAGACGCGTGAAGAGTTTATGAACCTCATCCGCCACACTTCTTAATGTCAGGGGAGCACCACCCGGTCTCCCAACCGTTTTGCCATAATACTCTGCACTTCGCGCATTTCGCTGTAGCGTTTCATGATGGCGTTGCATTTCTCTTCGTCGTTGGCGATGGCAGGGTCTTGCAGGGCAGACATCATGTGCTTTAGCTCTTCGCTGACAATGGCATACTTGAAGTTTATCATTAATGCCGGAACCAGCTCGTAAAGACGTTCTTCATCGGTTACTATCTTCTGACTTTTTGAATGGTATTTGCTCAGCTGGTAACGGTTGCTGATAAGTTCCACGCTCAGTTTGCTGATGGCAGGGTCCGGATAAGCCAGAAAATAACGTTCGGCTGTAAATCCGGCGTCATGGATATGCGCGGCGGCTTCGGTCAGTATTTGGCGGTGCAGCGGGTTGTGGAATGACAACTCGTCTTGCTTCAGGTCGCTGACGACATATTCAATTACGCTCACCGGTATTTCCTGCCCTTCTTCATTGGTTACATTGCACATTACTTTTTCGCCATAGCGCACAATCATTTGAAGAATCAGCCGTTCGTATTTATAGAATTCCTGCCCCTCTTTTCCTTCTTGCGGAATAAAGGATATATAGCTGTCTTCCGGCGGGAACGGTGCATCCTCATTGTGCTCGGAAGGTTCTCCGGCAACAGTTGTGGTTGCGTCTGCCGTTGTCGGGGCAGCGGGAGTCGAACTTTCGGCGCCTGTTACATTCTGTGTGCTTTCTGCCTGTCTGCCGGCGTTTCTACGTTCCCGTTCTGCCTGTTCGGCACGCTTTTCAGCCTGCATTTCACGCCGTTTGGCAACTTCGGAAACCAACAGTTTGTCTTCCACCCGCAGTAGCTGGGCGCACTCTTTGATGTACACATCGCGCACAATCGCTTCGGGGATGACCGAGATGCTTTGTACAAGATTACCGATTAGTTCGGCACGTTTAATAGGGTCTTTGCCTGCATCTTCCAGCAGCAGGTTGGTTTTGAAACGGATAAAGTCTGTTTCATGTTCCTGTATGAATTGCTGGAACTCGGTCGAGTTATGTTTGCGGGCAAAAGAGTCCGGGTCGTCTCCGTCGGGCAGGAGGCACACTTTAATGTTCATGCCTTCTTCCAGCAGCATGTCGATACCCCGGATAGAAGCCTTGATACCGGCTGCATCCCCGTCGTACAATACGGTCATGTTGTTGGTGAAGCGGTGAATCAGACGGATTTGCCCCGGTGTCAGCGCAGTGCCCGAAGAGGCCACCACATTTTCTATACCGGACTGGTGCATGGATATGACGTCCGTATAGCCTTCCACCAGGAAGCAACGGTCTTGCTTCACAATAGCCTGCTTGGCGAAATAGATACCGTACAGTTCGTTGCTTTTATGATAGATTGCCGATTCGGGAGAGTTGACATACTTCACCTTGACTCCTTTTGTGGCACTGGCAAGTACACGGCCGCCGAAAGCCACCACTTTACCCGATAAGGTATGTACGGGAAAGATTACGCGTCCCCAAAAACGGTCGCGCAGTTGGTGGTCGTCCGTTTCGTAGCAGAGTCCGGTCTTGACGAGAAATTCTTTCTTATATCCTTTCTTCAAGGCTTCTTCCGCCATGGCATTATGGCTTTCGGTACAGTATCCCAACTGGAATTTTTCGATGATGTCATCCCGGAATCCGCGGTTACGGAAATAAGCCATACCGATGCTGCGTCCGTCTACATGGTTGTGCAGGATATTCTGGAAATAGTCGCGGGCAAACTGGTTGACGATGAAAAGGCTTTCGCGCTCGCTCTGAACGAGCTTTTCCTCGTTGGACAACTCCCGTTCCTTGACCTCGATGCCGTATTTCTTGGCAAGGTATTTCAGTGCCTCAGGGTAGGACATCTGTTCATGCTCCATGATGAAGTGAACTACATTGCCGCCCTTGCCGCAGGCAAAGCATTTGCACAGTCCCTTGGCTGGCGATACGTAGAACGACGGGGTCTTATCGTCGTGGAACGGGCACAGACCTACATAGTTCACTCCGCGTTTCCGCAGCGTGACGAAGTCTGACACGACATCAACGATTTGTGCCGCATCCAGAATTCTGTCTATGGTGGGTTGGTCTATCATGATTCGAGCACAAAGTTACACATAAAATCAGCCTCTGCAAAAAAAATAGAGGTTAGTGATTAGCGATTAGCAGGCTGCGCTATTATGCTGCATGGTACTAATCGCTAATCACTAACCCCTAATCACTAATTACTTAATTTTTTCTCTGATCTTCGTCAGATACTTCTTCATTCCTTCCGCATCCTTGTTGGTGATAATCTCCAGTAGTTGTTTCAGTTCCAGACGTATATTCTCTACTTGTGAGGGGGTGCGGGGATTGAACAGAATCTCCTGTAACAGATAGTCATCCTCGCTCAACAGGCCTTTGGCAATGGCCATGTGTTTCTTGAATGTAGTTCCCGGAGCTTCCTGATGCTTCATGACTGCTGCAAACACGAAAGTCGAAACAAACGGAATGGACAAGGAGTAGGCCACCGTTTCGTCATGTTCGTCGAAGGTGTACTCAAAGATATTGAGTTTCATGGTCTGGTATAAATCTTTAAAGAAGATTTTGCCCAGATGGTCACCCTCGCTGATGATGATGGCATTTTCTGTATTCAAGTTGCTCAGACTGGCAAAAGTAGGGCCGAACATAGGATGTGTCGACACATAACGGAAACCGCTTTCTTCGTAGAATTTTTTCAGTCCGGTCTTTACCGAAGCGATGTCGCTGATGATGCAGTCTTTGGGAAGCACAGGCAACACCTGCCGGAAAGCTTCCAGGGTATATTTTACCGTAGCGGCATTGATTACCAGTTCCGGTTCAAATTCCTTGATTTCTTCCAGCGTGGTGAAACGGTAGGTGTTATAGACGAAACGCAGTTGGTGCGGATTGACGTCGAACACGGCCGTCTCGTGTTGAAAACTTAAAATATCTGTGAAGAAGGAGCCCATTTTGCCGGCTCCGAGTATTAATATTCGCATAATTTTCTGACTGTTATAAAAACCGAAGGTATGTCAAAACTACAATCCACTTACTATTTGCTTCTACCCTCAATCTACGAAATTATCACTTATTGATTATTTCCATTTGTTGTCTCACACTCTCCTCGTGTATCGCTTCAAACACTTTCTTGATAAACTCGGAATCCATGCCGCAGAGCGAACCCTGCGAGCCGCGTTTTTCGAGAATCTCGTTATAGCGTCCCGTTTGCAGAATCGTCATATCGTGTTCCTTCTTGTAGGTGCCGATTTCACGGGCTATACGCATCCTTTTGGCCAGTTCCTGGATAAGGTTATTATCGCATTCGTCAATCTGCTTACGCAATTCGCTGAGGTTTTCGGTACTTTGCGTCTCCTTGCGGATAACGAGCAGGTTGAGAATGTAGTCCAATACATCCGGCGTAACCTGTTGGGCGGCATCGCTCCACGCGCAGTCCGGGTTGCAATGGCTTTCCACAATCAGACCATTAAAGCCCAGGTCCATAGCCTGCTGGCAAAGCGGGGCAACCAACTCGCGTTTTCCGCCGATATGACTGGGGTCGCAGATGATGGGCAGGTTTGGAATGCGGCGACGCAGTTCGATGGGAATATGCCATTGCGGCAGGTTGCGGTAGAGCTTCTTATCGTAGCTGCTGAAACCGCGGTGAATGGCTCCCAGGCGTTTCAATCCGGCATTATTGATGCGCTCCATGGCGCCTATCCATAATTCCAGATCTGGATTTACGGGGTTCTTTACCAATACCGGAATATCCACGCCTTTCAGGGCATCTGCTATTTCCTGTACGGCAAAAGGATTGGCGGTAGTGCGGGCACCCACCCAGAGTATATCTATTCCGGCTTTCAGGCATTCGTACACATGCTTGGCTGTGGCCACTTCGGTGGATACATACATGCCTGTTTCTTTCTTCACCTCTTTAAGCCAGGCAAGCCCTTCTACGCCTACACCCTCAAAACCGCCCGGTTTGGTACGGGGTTTCCAGATGCCTGCGCGGAATATCTTCATACCTTTGGCAGCCAATTGCCTGGCGGTGTCCATAACTTGTTCTTCCGTCTCTGCACTGCATGGACCGGCAATAACCAGAGGACGCTTCTCCTCGATACCCGGCAACAAGATTGATTCTAATTCAAGTTCCATATTCTTTATTTGTTTAATTATATTCGGTTGTATAAATATTTCCAAACCGTTACTCTCGCTTCTGCATCCCTTTCCTATAGCGGGTTTTCAGGCTATTAATAAATTCGAGTAGAATTTTACTATAATTTTTCAAGAATTATAGTAAAATCTTGAAGAGATTTATTAAGCGGATGAATCGGTTTTATTAATAAGCTGTTTTTCTGTAATGATTTATCTCATTCCTTTGATGCGTTTCAACGCTTCCGCCAGTTTTTCGTCCTTGCAGCAGAGCGAGATGCGGATATATCTCTTTCCGTTGCTGCCGAAGATAAATCCCGGAGTGATGAATACGTGCGCTTCGTGCAATACCCGTTCGGTCAGTTCCTCTACATCGGCGCAACTGTCGGGTATCTTTCCCCAAAGGAACATGCCTACCTGGTTCTCGTCGTAAGTACATCCCAGCTCATGCATAATCTCTCCTGCCAGTTGGCGGCGGTTGCGGTAGTTCTTGTTATTGCCTTCGTACCATTCCTCGCCGGCTTCTAGGGCATTGGCTGCGGCAAGTTGCATGGCACGGAACATACCGCTGTCTATGTTGCTCTTCACTTTCAGTATCCATTGTACAAAGTCTGCATTAGAGGCGAGCATACCGATGCGCCAGCCCGGCATGTTGTGGCTTTTGCTCATGGAGTTGAATTCGATGCAGCACTCTTTCGCGCCCGGAATGCTGAGAATACTGATAGGGTGTTCGTTCAGAATAAAGCTGTACGGGTTGTCGTTGACGATGACAATGTCCTTGCGGCGTGCAAAGTCCACCAGTTTTCGGTACAGTTCCGGTGTGGCGTTCGCTCCTGTCGGCATATTGGGGTAGTTGGTCCACATCAGTTTTATGCGGCTCATATCCATCTTCTCCAGTTCGTCGAAGTCGGGCATCCAGCCGTTCTCCTCTTTCAGGTTATAGTTTACGACCTCTGCACCCAGTATCCTGCTCAATGAAGTATAGGTGGGATAGCCGGGATTGGGAACCAACACCTGTTCGCCCGGGTTGACGAAAGCCAGCGTAACGTGCAGGATACCTTCCTTGGAGCCGATAAGCGGCTGTATTTCTGTATTCGGGTCCAGCTCTACGTCATACCATCTCTTATACCAGCCGGCAAAGCCGCGGCGCAGTTCGGGAATACCCACATAGGGCTGGTAGCCATGTCCGTCAGGGTTGCGGGCCGCATCGCAAAGCGTCTGTATGGTACTCTCCGAAGGGGGCATGTCGGGACTGCCGATGCCCAGGCTGATTACATCCTTGCCTTCGGCGTTCATCTGTGCCACTTCTTTCAGCTTTTTAGAGAAATAATATTCGCTTACGCTTGCCAGCCGGTCGGCCGGCTTTATTTTAGATAGTTGATTTTCCGTCTTCATATTCTCCCAATATTTTAAGTTCTTTGGTCAGTGGGGTGATAGCCACGATAGATTGTTTATACTTCAGCACATTGTCGAAAACTACGTCTACATAGAATTGATATTCCCATTCGCGCCCGATGATGGGCAGTGACTGTATCTTTGTCAGGTTGATGCGGTAGAAAGACAAGATGGATAATACTTGCGAAAGGCTTCCCTCGGTATGCGGCAACGTGAATACTATGCTTGCCTTGTTCACTTCCTTGTTGCGGTGGCGGCTCAGCTCGTCCACTTGCCAGGGGTCTGCCACAACCAGAAAGCGGGTGAAGTTGTGTTTGTTGGTTTCGATACCTTCCTGCAACACCTTCATGCCGTAACGTTCGGCGGCGGCTTTGGAACAAATGGCGGCATGTCCTCTCAGGTTTTCTTTCCTGATGATTTCCGCACTGAGAGCGGTGTCCTCGCCTTCCACTACCTTGATGCGGGGATGCTGTCCGAGGAACTCACGGCACTGCATCAGGGCGATGGGGTGGGAGTTGACTTCCGTGATGTCGTCCCAATCCTCGTCGGGCAGGCAAACAAAGCTATGCGAGATGCGCAATTTGTATTCGCCTACAATCTGTGTGCCGCTTTGGCGCAGGAGTTCATTGTTGTGCAGCAAGCTGCCTGCAATCGTATTTTCTATTGCCAGCATGCCTATGGTCTGACTGTCCTGTTTGACAGCAGCAAATACGTCCTCGAAGCTGGCACAGCAGATAAGCTGTATTTCTTCTCCTTCGAAGTACTTGTGTGCGGCAATGTCGTGATACGAACCTAATGTTCCTTGAATGGCTACCTTCTTCATTCCTGACTCTCTTTTCTTGATTTATGCTACAAAAAAATCCCGCTTCCATACACTGGAGCGGGACTTTATATATTACTTAGTTCTCTATTCTGTTCTTAAGCATCACTGTCACTTGATACATACAAACTCCCGCTCTACTTTCCGGCTAAAGTAAAAGTAAAAAAAGAAGTAATATGCATAAGTAAATGATTTCATTCTTGCTTTTCGTTTTGAATTATGTGGCAAATGTAACACTTTTCTTTTAGATGCAAATAAAAACCAATGTTTTTTTTGATAATTGCATCATTTTATAGATAATGTTTTATAATCCTAATATATTTGTCGTATTATTGCCCGGCAGATTGCCGTATTGTCCGTTGAAATCCTGCAACTCTTTCGGGTTAAGTTCCAATCCGCGTTTCATGTCTTCCATGGAGCCTTCCTTGTCGCCGTTCAGCAGTTTGGCGCGGCCGCGTTCGTGGTATGCTTGGGCAAAGTCGGGATTCAGCTCGATAGCTTCATCAAACAAGGCGATGGCTTCGGTCAGCTTTTTCTGGACGATGTACAACTGTCCCAAGTAGAGGAATGCCTGTTCGTTGAATGGATTCAGTTCCGTTATATGAAGATAGTCGGCTTCCGCTTCGGCTTCCGCACCGGTCGCTTCCTTTATCTTTCCGCGAAGCAGTATGGCGTTTTCATCGTCCGGGTCTTGGGCTAGTATGGCATCGATGTCTTCCATGGCCTCTTTGTACTGCTGCATCTTCGTCAGAGCCTCGGCACGCAGCAGACGGGCTTCGGTGAAGTCGTCCTTGAGTACGATGGCTTTTGTGAGGTGGGCGATGCACATAATACCGTCATTCTGGCCGTTGTCGGCTTTTCCCAGCAGATAGTGCGCCATGGCATTGCCTTCTTCAACGGCAATGGCTTTCTTGGCAGCTTCCGCCATGGCGGCATAGTCCTCCTGCATGTAGCAGACGTTGGCAAGGGTGAGTAAAGTAGAGGTATGCTCCGGTTCTGTTCGGATCATTCTTACCAAAAGCTTGCGGGCTTCATCCAGTTCGTTGGACTGGATGTATACTTGTACCAGATAGCCCATAGTCTCGAAATCCTCTTGCAGCGCAAGGGCTTCGGTGAAACATTTGATGGCATAGTCAGCGCGTCCCATACGTTGGGCACGCATACCGTCGTACTTGAATATCTCGAAGTTCTTCTGATTGTTTTTCTGTTTTTCCTCTTCCGGATTTGCCGGCTTGCCGGAGAAGAACGATTTAAAGAATCCCATGATTATGATGTTGTTTTAGTTATGTTTTTAATAGGTTGATAGGATTGGTGTGCTGATGCACTGCACAAAAGTAATGATTTATTTTTTGATTTGCAGTATTCCGTCAACGGCAATAATTTTTCCTTCGTCCAATAACCGATGCAATATTTCGGTCAGAAGCTCTTTGTCCATTGGAAGTTGTTTGAGCAGGCCGGCGGGAGTCAGGGACTCACGGGACAATATCCCGCATACTTTTGCACAAAGCGTTTTCCGGTCCGGTTGTTCAGAAGCTCCCGGTTTGCTGCGCAGGCTGATGCAGGTGTCGCATTGTCCGCAGTTATGTTCGTTTCTTTCCCCGAAGTAGTCCAGCAGCATACGGCTGCGGCATACGGTGTCGTTGGTTACGTAGTCGAGCATGGCATTGATACGCGTTTCATAGCGTGCTTTCCGGTGTTCGTATACTTCCGGGGAGATATGGATGCGCTGTGCTTCCACGCGTTCGCGCGTGTATATTATATAAGGTGTCTTTTTATGGGGAATATAGCTTACGATGCGCAGTTTGGCAAGGTGAACCAGCATTTCGTAGATTTGCCGGCGGGTAAGTCCTGTGCATATGGCAAGCGAAGCTTCGTTGATATAGGTATAGTCTGTGAATACTCCGGTATAGGAACGAAGCACGGCTTGTATGAGCCTGTCCATGTCTTCACCCATTTCGCGCAACCGGTAGAGTTCATCCCTGCGTATGGTGAAGAGGATGCGTGAGGTGCTGTCTTGTTCGGCGGTGTACTCCAGATAGCCCGCCTGGGTCAGGATTCGCAAAGCACTGTCCACCGGTACGGGGAAGTACTTGAATTTGCGGCAGAAATCTTCGATGTTGAATTCGCGCACGCAATCCAGCCCGTCACCCATTGCCATTTGGTAATAGTATTGGAGATGTTCGTAAACGTCTCTGATATATTCTTTCTCCGGAAAGGTGTCGAGGATGCGTTTGTGCAGTGTGGTCTTGTCCGACTTGGCATATAGGATGACGGCATATGCCTTTTGTCCGTCACGTCCGGCTCTTCCGGCTTCCTGGAAGTAGGCTTCTATGGAGTCGGGCAGGTCCATGTGGATAACGATGCGCACGTCTGGTTTGTCTATGCCCATGCCGAAAGCATTGGTTGCCACCATGACACGGCTTTCGCCGGATTGCCAGCGGTGCTGGCGGATGTCTTTGGTGGCATCATCCAGTCCGGCATGGTAGAAATCGGCTGTGATGTGCTCGTTGTTCAGCAGTTCGGTAATTTCCTTGGTGCGGCGGCGGTTGCGTGCGTATATAATAGCACTGCCGGGCATGCTGCGCAGTATATGCAATAGTTCGGCAGTCTTGTTCTCCGTTTTGCGAACAATATAAGCGAGGTTGTTCCGCTCGAAGCTCATGCGGAATACATTCTTGTGACGGAAATGCAGACGGGCTTGGATATCCTTTACTACTTCGGGGGTTGCAGTGGCAGTCAGCGCCAAAACGGGGACATCCGGCAGCAGTTCGCGTATCTCTGCGATTTTCAGATAGGCGGGGCGGAAGTCATACCCCCATTGCGAGATACAGTGGCTTTCGTCTACTGTAATCATGCTGATGTGCATTTTCCGCAATTTGGTGCGGAATAGTTCCGTATCCAGACGTTCGGGTGAGATATAGAGGAACTTATAGTTGCCGAATATACAGTTTTCAAGGGTGATGATGATGTCCTGCCGGCTCATGCCGGAGTAGATGGCAAGTGCCTTGATACCCCGCTTTTTCAGATTCTGTACCTGGTCTTTCATCAGGGCTATCAGGGGGGTAATCACCAGGCACATTCCTTCTTTAGCAAGTGCCGGGACTTGGAAAGTAATGGACTTGCCGCCACCCGTAGGCATCAGTCCCAAGGTATCTTTATTCTTGCTGATGCTGTCGATGATATCTTCCTGGATACCCCGAAAACGGTCATATCCCCAATACTGTTTTAGGATTCGGGAGTTGAGAGTTGAAAGTTGGGAGGCATCGGGCTGCGAGGACATGGTTGTAAAGTTGAAAGATAAAAAGGGTATGTGATACTATATATAATGATGATATTTCAGGTGCGGATTACACGGACTTTATAGACTAAAAAACAGTAAAATCCGTGTAATCCGTGCCTAAAGGAAAAACACAAAGAGAATATTCTCCCGTCTTTTTCGGCTTAATTCGGCTTTATATCTTCAATTTGCAATTGTACTTCTCCCCGTTTGTGGGTGTTTTCCTCAATGGTGTAACAGATGTCGAACGAACGCTTGGTCTTGATGTAGCGCACGTGAGAACTCTGCCCGAAAGCAATGCCGTTCATTACATTGTTCGATTTGTTGTCCACCAGTTCCAGCTTGATATGCTCCTGGTCGCGTCCTACGACTTTACTGGTTCCGTAGTCGTACACGTTGTGGGTACAGAATATGGGCTTGGTATTGTCGGGACCGAAGGGGTTGAACTTCTTCAAATCATTGCAGAATTTGGGAGTGATATCCCGGAAGTCGATTTCGGCATTGATGTCGATTACGGCGCTGGTCTGTTCCGGCAGAATATGCCGGGATACGAATTCTTCGAAACGTTCGGTGAAAGCGGGTACGTTTTCCACTTTCATGGACAGACCGGCAGCATAGGTATGTCCGCCGAAGTTTTCCAGTAAATCCCGGCAGTACTCGATGGCTTTGTATACATCGAAACCGGAAACGGAACGTGCCGATCCGGTAGCCATATCATCCGTGCGTGTCAGTACTACGGCGGGGCGGTAATATACTTCCGTCAGGCGGGAAGCGACGATTCCGATTACTCCTTTATGCCAATCCTCGTTGTACAACACGATGGAGCGGCGGTCTGCGAGTCCTTCCAGACCGGCTACGATTTGATTAGCCTCTTCGGTCATGGTCTTGTCAAGGTCTTTGCGGGTTTCGTTATACTGGTTGATTTGTCCGGCCTTTTCCAGAGCAATCGAGAAGTCCTTTTCCGTCAGTAGGTCTACGGCTTCCTTGCCGTTCTGGATACGTCCGGAGGCGTTGATACGCGGACCTATCTTGAATACTATATCGCTGACGGTGATTTCTTTTTCCGACAGTCCGCATACGTCGATAATGGCCTTCAGCCCTACGCTCGGATTACTGTTGAGCTGTTTCAAACCGTGATAGGCAAGTATGCGGTTCTCTCCCATAATCGGTACGATGTCCGAGGCGATGCTGACTGCCACCAAGTCCAACAGCGGAATCAGATGATGAAATTCGATGCCGTTGCTGATAGCGAATGCCTGCATGAATTTAAAACCTACTCCGCAGCCCGAAAGATGCTCGTAAGGATAGGTGTTGTCTTCGCGCTTGGCGTTTAGTATGGCTACGGCAGGGGGCAACACTTCATCGGGTACGTGGTGGTCGCAGATGATGAAGTCGATACCTTTTTCCTTGGCGTATGCAATTTCGTCTACAGCCTTGATGCCGCAGTCCAGCACGATAATCAGTCCCACACCGGTTTCGGAGGCATAGTCCACACCTTGTGTCGAAACGCCATATCCCTCGTTGTAACGGTCGGGTATGTAATAATCTATGTTCGAATAGAACTGTTGAATAAACTTATAGACTAGGGCCACGGCGGTGGTTCCGTCTACATCGTAATCTCCATAAATCAGAATGCGCTCTTTCTTTCCCATTGCCTTGTTCAGGCGTTCTACGGCCACGTCCATATCTTTCATGAGGAACGGGTCGTACAAATCCGGTAGTTGCGGGCGGAAAAACTTCTTGGCAGCTGTCGCTGTCGTTATTCCCCGCTCCACCAGCAATCTCCCAAGTACAGGGCTAATCCCTAATTCCTGGGCCAGTCGTTGGCTTGCTTCTGCCTGATCGGATGTAATGGGTAAATAATTCCATTTGTGAGTCATTTTATATATTATTTTTTCTTTTTCTATCGCCAAGTGCCGGAGAATAAGGGGAACTTAGTGTTATCCGATTGCTGTGCGCTATTTCTCCAACAAGCTGTAAAGGTATGAAAAACTCTTGAAACCGATGTGAATTCTATGGAAAATATTCTTAATGATGCGCTTTCTCTCCTGAAATCCTTTTATTTTTGTGGTGTCTAAGAGTTCGTTTGGACTCTCTTCAAATAAAGGAAATATGCCTATGCTCACTTTTATCTCTTGTGCCAAGACCATGGCATCGCACTGTTCTTTGAAAGTGCCCGAAGTTACCGTTCCGTATTTTGAAGCGGAAGCTGTACGGAATGCGTTGGAAATGTCACAGGTTTCTGCCGCAGAACTGGAAAAACTCTTGAAGGTGAATGCTAAGATTGCTGCGGAAAACAAGGTACGTTTTCATGACTTTTGTTCGGAAGACAATCACCCTATGCCGGCAATCGGTGCATATACGGGAGCTGTTTTCAAACGCATCCTACCAAAGGATTTTACGGCTGATGACTTCCGTTATGCACAGGAACATCTCCATATCACCTCTTTTCTTTACGGATTGCTCCGTCCGCTGGACGGTATCAGACCTTATCGTCTGGAGGGAGATGTGCGCCTGCCGGAGAAAGACGGTATCACCATGTTTGATTATTGGAAACCGCTGCTGACGGACTATTTCATAGAAGAAATCAAGAAACGGGGCGGTATACTGGTCAACTTGGCAAGTGGTGAGATGAAGGATTTATTCGACTGGAAACGGGTGGAGTCGGAGGTGCGTGTGGTTACTCCAGACTTTCAAGTGTGGAAAGGCGGAAAGTTAAAGACCGTTGTCATTTATGCGAAGATGTGTAGAGGGGAGATGGTGCGTCACATCATCAAAAATCGCATTGGATGCCCCGAAGATTTGAGAGGTTTCTCGTGGGAAGGTTTTACTTTTGACGAGGGACGCAGTACGGATAATCATTTGCAGTTTGTATTGGAATAAAATAGAATTATTAACCGATAAATATAATAGTATTATGAGAAACATTCTTTTATTGTTTTTGTCTTTTGGGATGGCATCCTGCTGCCAGGTGAAACAACAGGAAACCGCATCGTTACCTGTTAATGTAATGTCTTTCAATATCCGTTATGATAATCCGGGGGATAGTCTGAACAGTTGGCAATACAGAAGAGACCGTGCGGCTACTGCCATTCATTTCTACGATGCAGATATATTAGGTACGCAAGAAGTGCTTCATAATCAGTTGGAAGATTTGAAACAGCGTTTGCCGGAATATGATGTGGTTGGAGTAGGGCGTGAAGATGGAAAGGAAAAAGGGGAGTACAGTGCGCTTTGGTATAAGAAAGAACGCTTTGTATTGCTTGATTCGGGCAATTTCTGGTTGAGTGAAACGCCGGAGGTTGCCGGTTCTAAAGGCTGGGACGGTGCTTGTGAGCGGATGGCTTCATGGGCAAAACTGAAGGATAAGGTTTCCGGTAAGGAGTATTTTGCGTTGAATACACATTTGGATCATGTGGGTGTTGCGGCACGTCGCGAAGGTGTGAGCCTTATGTTGGATAAAGTGAATGAACTGAGCGGTGGGGCGCCTGTAATCGTAACAGGTGATTTTAATGCAGCGCCGGAATCGGATGTTATCAGGCACGTGACCGATACGGGGAATCCAAAACATCTGACCGATGCACGGGAAATATCTTCCATTGTCTACGGCCCGTCCTGGAGTTTTCATAATTACGGAAAGATTCCCTATGAGGAGCGTCCGTTGATTGATTACGTATTTGTACGTAATGGACTTAAAGTCCTGAAATACGGTGTGCTTGCCGAGACGGAAGGAGATGCTTTTTTGTCTGACCATGCACCTGTACTGGTTACGGTGAAATAATATTCAGCCAGTGATTTGAATTTTATGCGATAGGGGCGGTATTGCGTTATTTTTTTCGTAAATCCCGCCCCTCGTATTTGCAGATAGCTTCTATCCACTCTTCTGTCAGCGGTTTGGATTCGTGCTTGCTGAGGTCGTAAGCTACCATGACGGAAGTGCATATACATTTTACTTCCTGCGTCTCGATATCTATGACACGTTGCGCAAGATGAAAACTCTTCGTGCCTATTTGGGTCACGGCGGTCTGTACGGCAATGTGGTCGGAACCGTAAATCTGTGCAAGAAAATCAGCTTCTATATGGACTACGACAATTCCGTCTTTCTGCCAGTCGACATGCGGGCATACGGAAGCAAAATATTCTGTCTTGCCTAAATCGTAAAAAGAAAAATAGACGGTGTTGTTGACGTGGCCGAATTTATCGACATCATTGAAACGTAGCTGTATGGGTAGTGTGTGGTTAAATTTAATATCTTCCATTGTTTTCTCCTAAACTTTGTTTGTAATCGGTGCGAATTTACTATTTTTGCGTGTTAATCACTGTATTTATAGAGTAAGAAATGATAGAAGACATTAAAAAAGCCTGCCAGGTAATGAGGGAAGGCGGGGTGATTCTGTACCCCACCGATACCATTTGGGGTATTGGTTGTGACGCTACCAACGAAGATGCGGTGCGCCGTGTATATGAAATAAAGCAGCGTCAGGACAGCAAAGCGATGCTGGTGTTGGTGGATTCTTCCGTAAAAGTGGATTTCTATGTCCGGGATGTTCCGGAGGTGGCGTGGGATTTGATAGACCTGGCAGACAAACCGTTGACTATTATTTATTCGGGAGCGCGTAATCTGGCGGCAAATTTGCTGGCGGAAGACGGAAGCGTGGGCATCAGAGTGACAAATGAAGATTTCTCCAAGCGTCTTTGCCAGCAGTTCCGTAAGGCAATTGTTTCTACTTCAGCCAATATCAGTGGGCAGCCTTCGCCGAAGAACTTCAGCGAAATAAGTGAGGAGGTAAAGTCAGCGGTGGATTATATCGTGGGCTACCGGCAGGAAGAGATAAGTAATCCGAAGCCATCCAGCATTATCAAGTTGGATAAAGGCGGAGTGATTAAAATAATCCGTGAATAAAGGAAATGACTGGAGAAGAGAGAAGTTGGTTGCAACGCTTTATCATTTGGCGTGAGAAGAATGTCAAGGAGAAACGGTTTATCCTGGTTCTTAGCTTTCTGGTCGGTATCTTTACGGCATTTGCCGCATTGATATTGAAACTGTTGATACATTGGATACAAAATTTTCTTACGGAGAATTTCGACACAACAGAGGCTAATTACCAGTATCTGATATATCCGGTGGTGGGAATCTTTTTGGCCGGGTTGTTTGTACGCTATGTCGTAAAGGATGATATCAGTCATGGAGTTACGAAAATTCTATATGCCATATCCCGCAGGCAGGGACGTATCAAACGTCATAACACGTGGTCATCCATTATTGCCAGTTCCATAACAATCGGGTTCGGCGGTTCGGTCGGGGCAGAGGCGCCGATTGTGCTTACCGGTTCGGCCATCGGCTCCAACTTGGGCAGCCTGTTCAAAATGGAGCACCGCACACTGATGCTGTTGGTGGGATGTGGCGCTGCCGGGGCCGTGGCAGGTATTTTCAAAGCTCCGATAGCGGGACTTGTTTTTACGTTGGAGGTGCTTATGATAGACCTTACAATGTCTTCGCTGCTTCCGTTACTGATTTCGGCGGTGACGGCGGCAACCGTTTCTTATATCGTGACGGGCACGGAAGCCATGTTTAAGTTCCATCTTGACCAGGCTTTTGAATTGGAGCGTATCCCTTATGTGATTATGTTGGGTATTTTCTGCGGACTGGTTTCCCTCTACTTTACCCGTGCCATGAATTCGGTGGAAGGAATGTTCGGTAAACTGAAACTGCCTTATAAGAAACTGCTGGTGGGCGGCGCTATGTTGAGTATTTTGATATTCCTTTTCCCACCGCTTTACGGTGAAGGGTACGATACGATAGAATTACTGCTTAACGGTACAAGTAACGTTGAGTGGGATACGGTGATGAATAACTCTTTCTTCTACGGACACAGCCACTTGCTGCTGCTGTATCTGATATTGATAATCCTGTTTAAGGTTTTCGCTTCGAGCGCAACGAACGGCGGTGGTGGTTGTGGCGGTATTTTTGCGCCTTCTCTGTATTTGGGATGCATCGCCGGATTTGTTTTTTCCCATTTCAGCAATGATTTTGAGATGACTGCCTACCTGCCCGAAAAGAACTTTGCCTTGCTGGGCATGGCGGGAGTGATGAGCGGTGTTATGCACGCTCCGCTTACGGGAGTGTTCCTGATTGCCGAGCTTACGGGAGGATACGACTTGTTCTTGCCGTTGATGATAGTCGCGGTCAGCTCTTATCTGACGATTATCGTTTTCGAACCGCACAGTATCTACTCCATGCGTCTGGCAAAGAAAGGTGAGTTGCTGACACACCATAAGGATAAAGCGGTGTTGACGCTGATGAAAGTGGAGAATGTGGTAGAGAAAGACTTTGTCGCAGTACACCCGGAAATGGACCTTGCCGAGTTAGTGAAAGCCATCTCCGCCTCACACCGCAACATATTTCCGGTGACGGACAATGAGGGCAAGCTGATTGGTATTGTCCTGCTGGACGACATACGCAATATCATGTTCCGGCAGGAGCTGTATCATCGTTTTACGGTAGGCAAACTGATGACCTCCGCTCCGGCGCGCCTTTATGATACGGACAGCATGGAGCAGGTGATGCGCACTTTTGACGATACGAAAGCATGGAACCTGCCGGTGGTGGACGGAGAAGGCAAGTATCTCGGTTTCGTGTCCAAATCAAAGATATTTAACTCGTACCGTCAGGTATTGGTACATTTCTCGGAAGATTAAAAGAGATGATTATGAAGAAAGAAGATTTACGGATTGTATATATGGGGACTCCTGAATTTGCGGTGGAGCCCTTGCGTTGCCTCGTAGAAGGCGGATATAATATAGTAGGGGTAATCACGATGCCCGACAAGCCGGCTGGACGTGGACATAAGGTGCAATTCTCTCCGGTGAAACAGTATGCGCTGGAGCATGACCTGCCGCTTCTTCAGCCGGAAAGATTGAAAGATGAAGCGTTTGTCGAGGCTTTGCGTGCCTGGAATGCCGATTTGCAGATTGTGGTTGCTTTCAGAATGTTGCCGGAAGTGGTTTGGAATATGCCGCGTTTGGGAACTTTCAATCTGCATGCGTCGTTGCTGCCGCAGTATCGTGGAGCTGCACCTATCAATTGGGCGGTGATTAACGGTGATACGGAAACGGGCATCACTACTTTTTTCCTGAAACATGAGATAGATACGGGAGAGGTCATCCAACAGGTTCGTGTGCCGATTGCAGATACGGACAATGTAGGTATTGTACACGATAAGTTGATGATGCTTGGCGGACGTCTGGTTACGGAGACTGTGGATGCCATTCTTGCAGATACGGTGAAATCCGTTCCGCAGGAAGAAATGGCTGTAGTGGGCGAACTGCGTCCGGCTCCCAAAATATTCAAGGATACTTGTCGCATCGACTGGAACCAGCCTGTCAAGCGGATTTATGATTTTATCCGTGGTTTGTCTCCCTATCCGGCTGCGTGGACAGAATTGGTACAGCCCGACGGAACGGCGGTGGTTCTGAAAATCTTTGAAACAGAGAAGATAGAGCATCCGCATGAATCCGCTCCCGGAACTTTGCAGACCGATGGTAAGACGTATATTCGCATAGCCGGTACAGACGGTTGGATTGGTGTGCGTGCTTTGCAGCTTCCCGGCAAGAAACGCCTGAAAACGGATGAGTTGTTGCGCGGATTTAAACTGACCGGAGAATGTCGGGCGCATTAAGCGTTTATCCGAAATCTTTTTGTACATTTGTCTGTTGTAAATTCGTGTAACCTATTAGAATGTAACTGTTATGAAACCTATAATATCCCCTTCCATATTGTCTGCCAACTTTGCATACCTGGCAAATGATATTGAAATGATTAACGGTAGTGAAGCCGACTGGGTACACGTCGATATAATGGACGGCGTGTTTGTTCCCAACATATCTTTCGGTTTTCCGGTATTGAAGTATGTGGCAAAGCTTGCCGAGAAGCCTTTGGATGTGCATCTGATGATTGTACAGCCGGAAAAGTTCATTCCGGAAGTAAAGGCGTTGGGGGCACGTATAATGAACGTGCATTATGAGGCATGCCCGCATTTGCATAGGGTAGTGCAGCAAATCCGCGAAGCGGGAATGTTGCCGGCGGTTACTATCAATCCGGCTACTCCGGTATCTATGCTGAGAGATATTATCAACGATGTCTATATGGTGTTGATAATGGGGGTGAATCCGGGATTCGGCGGTCAGAAATTTATAGAACATACTGTTGATAAGGTACGCGAGTTGCGCGAACTGATAACAGTGACCGGTTCGGAAGCCCTGATAGAGGTCGACGGCGGTGTCAATCTGGATACAGGCTCCCGTCTGGTAGATGCAGGAGCCGATGCTTTGGTTGCCGGCAATGCCGTATTTTCTGCTCCCGACCCTACAGAAGCAATCCGTGCTTTGAAAAATCTGTAATATTTATTGATAACAGACAACTTGCAACGGTATCCTTTCCTGCGACTGTTGATGCCGTTGGTTGGTGGAATAGTATATGGGGATAAATGTCCTTGCATACTGTCCGCCGGTTGGTGGATAGCTGTCATCCTGCTGTTGATAGGGACATATATTCTTGGCCGTAAGTATTATATTCTTTGCAAGCTATATGGGGCTGTCGTGTTTTTGGCGTGTTTTGTATTGGGGTGGACTTTAGTGAGCGTGCAGTTGAAGCAAGCCGAATATATATTCCCGAATACGGAAAAACCTTCCACTTACCGGATTACTCTTACGACAAAGCCGGAAATCAAGAAAAACAGCATTTTATTTCGCGTTGCTTTGCGGGGAGAAGTGTTGAAAGATACATTTTTATATAACTTTTCAGAAAAGAGTTTTTTGTTTTATTTTCCTAAAGATACGGCGGCATATTCCTTGAAAAGAGGGGATGAACTGCTGGTGTGCACCCGTTTGTCTCCACCTGCCAATAACGGTAATCCGGATGAGTTCGATTACGCCCGTTATCTTCTTCGGAAAGGGATAAGCGGAACAGCGTACGTACATGCCGGACATTGGTGTGCGATTGGTTGCGACAGCACTCTCGCTTTTCGTCAGCAGGCTTTGGAGTGCCGGAGCAGGCTGGTTGCTTTATATCGGGATATGGGGTTTCGGGGAGATGAATTGGCGGTACTCTCTGCGCTTACAATAGGAGACAAAGAAGAGCTGAGTGAGAGTATCGTAGAGACGTATTCGGTTGCCGGAGCCAGCCATGTACTGGCACTTTCCGGGCTGCATATCGGCTTTATTTCCGCCCTGTTGCTGTTTATCCTGTCTCCTTTGTGGATCAGGTGGCGGTTTTTAAAGCCGTTTTTGTTTCTGTCTGTAATCCTCTTGTTGTGGGGATTTGCTTTCCTTACAGGGTTGTCTTCTTCCGTGGTACGTGCGGTTGTCATGTGCTCATTTGGATTACTCTCCATGCTGATACCTGCCTGCCGGAAGCTTACTTTGAATACATTGGGGGTTACGGCTTTCCTGATGCTGCTGTTTAACCCCGTGTGGCTGTTTGATGTAGGGTTTCAGTTGTCTTTTTCGGCTGTTGCAGCTATTGTACTGTTACAACCCGGGTTATACGGGTTGTTATCGGTAAAGAATCGTCTTTTGCGTAAAGCGTGGGGGCTGGTTACTGTTTCCCTTGCCGCCCAGGTGGGAACGGCTCCGTTGGTAATGCTCTATTTCTCACGTTTTTCCACACACTTCCTCTTGACTAATTTGTTGGTAATCCCGTTGGTTTCGTTGATTGTGTATGCGGCTGTTATATTGCTTGTCCTGACTCCTTTTCCTGTCTTGCAACAGCTCTTTGCCGATGTGGTAGAAATACCGCTAAGGATGCAGAATGCTTTGCTCCGTTGGATCGAACAGCTCCCTTTGGCTTCCATAGACCGGATTTGGGTCGATATATGGGATGTCTTCCTGTTTTATTGTTGCCTGTTGTTGTTCTGCCGTGTTTGGATGAGGCGTACGGCAGCGAATGTATATATCGCTTTGTCAGCCCTGCTGCTGTGCGTCTCTTATCATTCGTATGCGTTTATCACAGATGCTCCCCGGCGCAGCATTGTTTTTTATAATGTCCGTGGCTGTCCGGCAGTGCATTGTTTGGCAGATAACTCCGCTTCATGGCTGGTCTGCGCCGATACACTGCCCGATGTCACCCGGTTGGAACGTTCGCTTTCTTCCTACTGGGGCCGTTTGCGCCTGGAACGTCCTGATGTGATTGAGGGAGATTGTCTGCTTCCTGATATTTCGGTCCGTAACAAAACCGTTTTCTATGCAGGGAAACGCATTTGTCTGTTGTACGACGACCGTTGGGGCAACAAGATATCCGATGTGCCTGTTTCTATTGATTATCTGTATGTTTCTCACGGTTATAAAGGGGATATACAGGAACTCGTTTCCTTGTTTGAAGTAGGTACGGTAGTGATTGACGCATCTCTTTCCGAATACTATCGGGAGAGGATTATCAGTGATTGTATCCGGTTGGGAATTCCTTATCTTCCTCTTTCCGAAAAAGGTTCTGTACACATATTATTATAAATCATAAACTTTTTCGTACTTTTGCCTTTTCTTTTGTTGCAGGTAAGACGAAGTTGTTCCGGATATGCAACGTAAACTGTAAAATAGCGAGTAACTATATGTTGACCAAAGTAATAGAACAATCTAAAATAGACCACTTTGCCAAGTGGCTGGAACGTGCGGATAAAATAGTTATTGTTGCCCATGTGGCTCCCGACGGAGATGCAGTAGGCTCTTCCCTGGGGTTGTGGCATTTTCTTAATACGCAGGACAAGGATGCGACTGTCATTGTTCCCAATGCTTTTCCCGATTTCCTGAAATGGATGCCCGGCAGCAAGGATATACTTCTGTACGACCGTTATAAAGAGTTTGCCGACAAATTGATAGCGGAAGCCGATGTCATCTGTTGCCTCGATTTCAACGCTATCAGCCGTATCGATGCTATGGCAGACGCCGTGTTGGCTTCTCCTGCGCGGAAGATACTGGTAGACCACCATTTGAATCCTGAAGATTTTTGCAGAATCATCATTTCCCACCCCGAAATATCCTCGACTTCTGAGCTGGTGTTCCGCCTGATTTGCCGCATGGGCTATTTCAGTGACATCACCAAAGAGGGAGCTGAATGTATCTATACCGGTATGATGACCGATACGGGTGGCTTTACGTACAACTCCAATAACCGTGAAATTTATTTTATAATCAGTGAGTTGCTTTCGAAAGGTATCGACAAGGATGATATTTACCGGAAAGTGTACAACACCTATTCCGAAAGCCGTCTGCGTCTTATGGGGCATGTGCTGTCGCAGATGAAAGTCTATCCGGAGCATCGTGCCGCCCTGATTACGCTGACTAAGAAGGAACAAGGTAATTTCAATTATATCCGTGGCGATAGCGAAGGGTTTGTAAACATACCGTTGAGCATTAAAAATGTCGTTTTCTCCTGCTTCCTGCGTGAAGATACGGAAAAGCCGATGATAAAGGTATCCCTGCGTTCGGTAGGCAGTTTCCCCTGCAACCGGCTGGCTACAGAATTCTTTAATGGCGGCGGGCATTTAAATGCTTCCGGCGGAGAATTTTACGGTACATTGGAAGAGGCTAAAAAAGTGCTGGAACTTGCATTGGAAAAATTCAAACCGCTGCTTAATGCCAAAGGATAAAAAAACAGCGGTTGTAAAGGTTAAAAGATACGAACTTTCTACTTGCAACTTTTAACTTTCGGGTAAATCAGATATTTTTGTACGAAATTACTAAATAACAGAAATGAAGAAACTTACTTTATTCTTTTTATCCTTACTGGCATTCGGCTTGGGTTTTCAGGCGTGTGATGACGGCAAGACCTATGCGGAGATGCTTGATGAGGAAAAAGACGGTATAAATGACTTTATCAAAAAGGAAGGCATCAAGGTCATCTCGCAGACCGAATTCTATGCGCAGGATTCTACTACCAACGTCGAGGAGAATGAGTATGTGCAGCTTGCCAGCGGAGTGTACATGCAGATAGTGGATAAAGGCTCTGAAAATGCAGCCGACACTGTGAAAAACAACGATGAAGTGCTGGTGCGTTTTATGGAATATAGCATTCTTGACAAAGATACCACATTGTCCAATCTGAATGCGGTGGAAACCGTAGATGCATTCCGCTATGCGGTGACTTCTTCGTCCATTGCAGGGACATTCCTGCAGGGATATATGATGACTTATTATTCATCACCGACAGTTCCGGCAGGCTGGCTTGTCCCGTTGACTTATGTTCGCAACATGGCCCATGTCAAACTGATTGTTCCTTCCAAGATGGGGCATCAGACAGCCATGCAATATGTCTACCCTTATTTTTATGACATCCGGAAACTTCAAATCTGGAAATAACTAACCATTTATTTAAATAATTAACCTATGACTCTAATCAAATCTATCTCTGGAATCCGCGGAACAATAGGCGGTGGTGCAGGCGAGGGGTTGAATCCGCTCGACATCGTGAAGTTTACTTCGGCATACGCTACGCTTATCCGCAAAACGTGTACAGTAAAAAGCAACAAAATTGTAGTAGGCCGTGATGCGCGCATCTCGGGTGAGATGGTAAAGAATGTGGTGGTAGGCACGCTCATGGGTATGGGCTGGGATGTAGTGGATATCGATTTGGCTTCTACTCCGACTACCGAACTGGCTGTTACCATGGAAGGTGCCAGCGGAGGTATCATCCTGACCGCTTCTCACAATCCCAAGCAGTGGAATGCCTTGAAACTTCTGAATGAGAAAGGAGAGTTCCTGAACAAGGAAGAAGGCAACGAAGTGCTCCGTATCGCCGAAGCTGAAGAGTTCGACTTTGCCGAAGTGGACAAGCTCGGCTCTTATCGCAAAGACCTTACTTATAACCAAAAGCATATCGACAGTGTGTTGGCGCTTGACCTGGTGGATGTGGAAGCTATCAGGAAAGCCGATTTCCGTGTAGCCATCGATTGTGTAAACTCCGTAGGCGGCATCATTCTTCCGCAACTGCTGGAACAGCTCGGAGTGAAGCATGTGGAGAAACTCTACTGCGAGCCTACCGGTAATTTCCAGCACAATCCGGAACCTTTGGAAAAGAATTTGGGTGACATCATGAACCTTATGAAAGGCGGTAAGGCAGACGTTGCTTTTGTGGTAGACCCGGATGTAGACCGTTTGGCCATGATTTGTGAGGACGGTAAGATGTACGGTGAAGAATATACGCTGGTTACCGTGGCCGACTATGTGTTGAAACACACTCCGGGCAATACGGTTTCCAACCTGAGTTCTACCCGTGCGTTGCGTGACGTAACACGTAAGTACGGTCAGGAATATTCCGCTTCTGCTGTAGGCGAAGTGAATGTAACTACCAAGATGAAAGAGGTAGGCGCTGTTATCGGTGGCGAAGGCAATGGTGGAGTTATTTATCCTGCCAGTCACTACGGACGCGATGCTTTGGTAGGTATTGCCTTGTTCCTCAGTCACCTGGCGCACGAAGGTAAGAAGGTTAGCGAATTGCGTGCCACTTATCCGGCCTATTTCATGGCTAAGAACCGTGTAGACCTGACTCCGGATACGGATGTCGATGCCATCCTTGCCAAAGTAAAGGAAATCTATAAGAACGAAGAAATCAATGATATTGACGGTGTAAAGATTGACTTTCCCGACAAATGGGTACATCTGCGCAAGAGTAATACAGAACCGATTATTCGCGTTTACAGCGAGGCGGCTACGCCGGAAGCTGCTGAAGAAATCGGTCAGCAGATTATGAAAGTAATTGAAGACTTGGCAAAATAATTGTACCGTTCTTTAGAACACAGAAACACAAAGATGCAGAGAATAGACAGCTAAACTCTGTTTCTTTGTGTTTCTGTGTTTTTTATATTGTTACAACTGAATGATTCTCCCTATCTCTTGCTCAAAATTGGGAGTGAATATCCCTTTCCCTATATTTTCTTTAATTTCCTCTGTACTCCAGAAGCGTCCGCCATCCAGTTCGTCACTGGGATGTATCTCTCCGTCATATACGGTTTTGTGCACAAAGACAAGCTCCTTTTCGCGAGCGGATTCAAAAACATAGCTGGTGATAGTTTCCGGTGCGAAGTCGGTTATCCCTAATTCCTCGCGCACTTCCCGTTTCAGCGCCATTTCTACGCTTTCGCCTAAATCTACGTGTCCGCCTACCGAGGTATCCCACTTGCCGGGTTGTATGTCTTTCCATTCGGGACGTTTTTGCAGGTATAATTCTCCTTTGGAATTGAATACATGCAGATGAATTACGGGGTGCAGCAGTTTGCTTCCGTTGTGGCATTCACCGCGGGTAGCTGCACCTATGATGTTTCCCTGCTCGTCAACAAGAGGAAACATTTCCTGGTTATTGTCGCTGTTCATTAATTCAGAGCTTTTTGTTGGTTTTATCGATGAAAATGGTGCATTCTCCGAGAATAGTTACGGTATCAGCAAAGACGAATCACCGTAACTCAAAAATCGGAAATCATGGGCAAGCGCATAATCGTAAATCTTGCGCCAATCTCCATGCAGAAACGCTGAGACAAGCAGTAGCAATGTGCTTTGCGACTGGTGGAAGTTGGTAACCATGGCTTTTACGATTCTATATTCGTATCCCGGAGCAATGATGATTTGCGTGCTGGAATGCAATGTTTCCATGTGATGCCGGTCGAGGTAGGCTATGATTGCCTGCAAAGCATCTACAGCAGGTGTTGCTGCTGTTTCAAGCGACGTTTCATAAGGTTGCCATTGTTTTACATGCAAATCTTCTTCCGTAGCGTTAGGATTGTGCAGCAGAGTAACGCCTATGTGATAGAGGCTTTCCAGTGTACGTACAGAGGTTGTCCCTACTGCAATGGCTTTTCCTTCATGCGCTACCAGCTTCTCCAGCGTACTCCGATTGACGGATATGTATTCCGTGTGCATTTCGTGCCCTTCTATCTCTTCGCTTTTGACAGGTTTGAACGTGCCGGCTCCTACGTGCAGGGTCAGTTCTTCCAATGCTACCCCTTTTTCACGCAAGGCGTCCAGAACTCTCGGAGTGAAGTGCAGACCGGCTGTTGGTGCGGCTACTGAACCTTTTATCTTGGAATAAACGGTCTGGTAAGTCTCCTTATCACTCTCCTGTGTCTCCCGGTTCAGATAAGGAGGGATGGGTAGTTCGCCGAACACTTCGAGAATATCGGCGAATGTTATTTCCGGATTGTTCCAGCGGAAATCCACCCAATGGCTGGTTCCATGGCACGCTCCGCGTTCGGCAGTCAGGGTAAGCGGCTTTCCTTTTACGGTTATTTCCCGTTTGAGCGCACCTTCTTTCCATTTTTTCAGATTGCCTATCATGCAGAGCCATGCGGCATGCTCCGTTTGCTGAAAATTGAGAGCATAGTCGTTGGGTTGGATCGGTTCGAGACAGAATACTTCGATAAGCGCTCCCGTTTCTTTATGGAAGTGCAGACGCGCCTGAATAACTTTGGTATTATTGAAAATCATCAGGCTGTTTGCCGGCAGATAGTCGGGCAGCGAAGTGAATATGTCTTCGGTAACTTCGCCGTGGCGATACAGCAATAGCTTGGATTGGTCGCGTACAGGCAATGGAAACTTGGCGATGCGCTCATCCGGTAACGGATAATTGAATTCGCTGATTCTAATATGTTTGGGATCTTCTTTCATATCTTTTTCTTATTAGGGACTGCAAAGGTACGGATATTTGGGAAGATTTGGATTATATACAGGCAATTAATGACATATCAGTTCATAAGGTCGTTCCGGTTCATTTATACGCGATTTATTTCTTGGGAATACAAAAAAGGTATATTTTACAAATATCATCAAATAATTTCTAACTTTGCGAGAGATAAAAGAGGATGCCTGAATCGTATGTTTGCCATGGTTCCGATACATCTTCCGGATAATGATTATAAAAAAATAAAATAGAAATTATGAAAATAGGAGATAAAGTGCGCTTCCTCAGTGAAGTAGGCGGCGGTGTTGTAACGGGATTTCGGGGAAAAGATATAGTGTTGGTGGAAGATGCCGATGGGTTTGACATTCCGATGCCGGTGCGTGAATGTGTGGTGATTGAAACGGATGATTACAATATTCCTACTCCTGCTTCCAAAGCAGCCAAGAAGAAGGCGGAGGAGCAATCGGCTGCGCGTATGGCTTCGGCAGTCTCGAAGCCGGTATCTTCCGGTTTGGACTCCGGACGGCAGATAGAGCATCCGGTCAAACCTCAGGTATCTGTTTATCGTCAGCCGGAAATGAAAGGTGGAGATGTGCTGAATGTGTATCTTGCCTTTGTTCCGGAAGACATTAAGGCGGTAAGCACTACTCCGTTTGAGGCTTATTTGGTGAATGATAGCAATTACTGCATGTATTATACCTATTCGAGTGCGGAGGGCAAGTCGTGGACTACCCGTTCTCATGGTTTGATAGAACCGAATACTAAACTCTTGTTAGAGGAATTTGAAAAATCGGAATTGAACGACCGGGAGCGTGTAGCTGTTCAGTTGGTGGCGTTCAAGGACAACCGTTCTTTCGCCATGAAACCTGCCGCCAATGTGGAAATCCGTATTGATGCGGTGAAATTCTATAAGTTGCATACTTTTCAGCCTACCGATTTCTTTGATACTCCAGCACTGGTGTACGATGTAGTGAGGAATGATGCTCCTGCCAGGCAGGTTTATGTGTCGGCTGAGGACTTACAGGATGCTCTGATGCAAAAGAAAGCAACAGACAGTCCGTCCAGACCCCGGACTATCGTGAAGCGGGGCGGCAAAAATGAAATCATCGAAATAGACCTGCATATCAGTGAACTGTTGGATGATACGCACGGCATGAGTAACAGCGAGATATTGAACTATCAGCTGGATAAATTTCGTGAGGTGATGGAACAGTACAGGAACAAGCGTGAACAACGCATAGTCTTTATTCACGGCAAGGGTGACGGCGTACTTCGTAAAGCGTTGCTGGATGAGTTGAAACGGAAATATCCGGCTTGTAAGACGCAGGATGCTTCCTTTCAGGAATACGGCTTTGGAGCTACTATGGTGACGGTAAAATAAGGTATATGTTATGCAGGTTGGTAAGGGAAACAGGATTCTTTTCTTAATCCTTCTATGTTTGGCAGTGGTATTTCCGGGTGCCTGTACTTATAAAGGCGGCAGTGGCAGAGTTTCTGAAGTGCAGGAATTCGATTCTTTTTTCAGCACCCACAGCGATTCCGTAGTGATGGCGCCGCGCTGGATGAAAGCACAGGCATTGCAGAGAATGGAAAGAACCAAAGATAGTATGGTGCGGTATAATTATCTTGCTGTTGCCTTGAAAACCTGTCTGGCGACTTCCGACTTCGACTCCGCACAACTTTTGCTCCGGCAAGTTGAGGCGTTTGCCGGCAGACAACCTTTTTCGCATAGGTTGGCCGATTTGCAGTCCGAATGTTTTAATATAAAGGGTAATGTCTATTCGCGAAAGGGCTATATAGATTCTGCCGCGGTCTGCTTCAAGGAGGCCTATGAAGCAAGATTGAAAGGAACAAAATTCGAGGTGATTCCTGATATCCTGATAAATCTTGCTGATGCTACCAACCATTTGGGCAGGCCGGATATGGGTGCTTTCTGGTATAGAAAGGCTCTGTTGATGTGTGATTCGCTGAAGATGCCTCACAGAAAGAAAATCTCTATTTATTACGGATTGTCACAAGGATACCTGGCTTTGCGCGATTACGAGCAATGCGACTATTATTCGGAGCTTGCGAGCAAGAATTATGCGGATATGTTTCCGGATGAGAAGCACTTCTATCTGAACAATCGTGGAAACTCTTATTATTACCGGGGAGATTATTCCACGGCAATCGGTTATTTTAGAAAGGTGGTGGAGCTTGTGAAAGACTATCCCGATATGTCTTGGGCGCTTAATCTGAGCTATCTGAACCTGAGCGACTGCTTTCTGCAACTGAATAAGACCGATTCGGTAGTCAAATATCTGGAGTTATGCCAGCCGTTCTTTGAAGAACTCGGTTCTACTACTGCTCTTTATTATATTGATACACAGAAGATAGAACTGGCGTTGCAACGCAAGGACTTTGCGGAGGCAAGGCGGTTGTTGACGATGAGTAAGGCTTCGCCGGAAATAGATGCGGATATGATACATATCCGTAACAAGTATTTGCAACAGTTTTACGAAGAAACCGGTAACTATAGGCAAGCATACGATTACCAGAAAGAGAATAAACGTTTGGACGACTCCATTCGCAATGAGCGTATAAGGATGCGTACGGCAGATTTGACATTGCGCTATCAGCAGGACTCTACCTTAATGGCGCATAAAGTGCTGTTTCAGAAACAGGAAAACGAGATGCTGATATTGAGGCAGACCCGTCTCGTGACATTAGCGGTTGCCGTTATTGCTCTTTTAATTGCAGCTTTCCTATATCTTTATAATAGGAAAAAGCGGGATCTGCTGCTTGCCCAAAACCGGAGGACGGTCTCCACGCTTCGTCTTGAGAACATCCGCAACCGCTTGTCTCCTCATTTTATATTCAACGTCCTCAATCAGGAGGTGGTAAATCGCAAGGAAGAGGAAAAGCAGGAGTTGGTATCGTTGGTGAAACTGATGCGTCGAAATCTGGAGCTGGCGGAGCAGTTGTGTGTCACCTTAGCCGAAGAACTGGACTTTGTCAAGACGTATATCGACTTGGAGCGCCGTTCGCTCGGAGCAACTTTCCATCCGGTTATTGAAATAGCCGGAGATGTACTGCCCGAGCAGGTCTGGCTGCCTTCCATGATGATACAGATTCCGGTGGAAAATTCCGTGAAACACGCATTGCGTGGCAAGGAAGGAGAGCGAAACCTATGGATTGCCGCAGATCGTCGGAAAGGCGGTGTTCGCATCAGGATTACGGATAACGGCGGCGGTTACCATCCGGAGAGCCGGAACAGAGGTACGGGTACAGGTATGAAAGTCATCATGCAAACCATCCAGATTTTGAATATGAAAAATCAGGCTGCAATTGATATATCCGTACATAATGTCACTTTGCCGAGTGGCGAAACAGGCTGTGAAGTAACTTTTTTATTACCGGATAAGTACGATTATAGAATTTAAGAGTAACCGTTTAGTGGCATTTTTTTTATTGATAGAGCGGGTTGCGGAAGAATAGTTTGTAAATGCCTGTTTGCTGTTTTGTATGGAAACAAGAAAATATTTATATTCGCCAGACCAAAACATGAAATATGGACAAATACAAAGTCGTTATAGTAGATGATGATGACGTAGCTCTTGAAAATTTAAGCTTTGAATTGCAGAAGGATGCTCGTTTTTCTTTGGAAGGTATTGCACGGAATGGTAGGAAAGGGAAGAAATTGATTGCAAAAGTACAGCCCGATTTGTTGTTCTTGGATGTGGAGATGCCGGACATGACGGGGGTGGAGCTGTTGCAGGAGATACGCGATTATGTATCGTGGAACATGAGGGTCGTATTTTATACGGCGTACGACAAGTATATGATACAGGCTATTCGGGAAGCGGCGTTCGATTATCTGTTGAAACCTTTCGATGAACGGGATTTGAAAGAGATTCTGACACGCTTTACCCAACAGGTTGAAACCGGGCAGCGGGTATCGTTTCCGATAGGGAATCCTATGCATACCGGACAGACTTTCATCGTTTTTACTCCGACTAACGATATGCGTGCGTTGCGCCCTGCCGAGATAGGATTTTTCCGTTATTGTTCTGGACGCAAACAGTGGGAGGTAGTACTGAATGAGCAGTTTCCCCTGACTTTGCGCCGCGGTATGACTGCCGAACAGATTACATCGTTCTCTCCGTGTTTTGTACAGATACATCAATCGTATATTATCAATATAGATTATCTGATGCTCATACGGGATAACAAGTGTATGCTATACCCGCCTTTTGATAAAATTACGGAGTTACTTGTCTCGAAGAAATTTAAGAAGGAATTGCAGGAACGTTTTTGTTTGTGAAAGTAAGCAGACAATTGGTGCGAGAAGTTGAATTGCTATTACTCTAACAATGTTGACAAACAAAAAAAGGATACCGGGACATTTATCGGTATCCTTTTTCTGTTTTATATGCTTCCCGTACCTATGCCGGAAGTGCATGTTACTTTACTTCAATGCCTTTGTTCTGCAATGTAACGTTCAAAACTTTTGCATAGTCGGAATATTGCTTTTCATCCAAAGTCTTTTTCATTAATTTCAAATTACCGTAAACAGCGTTACGTAGCAACTTTTCCTGATTTTTCTTTGAACTTGTGGCACGTGACATCTGCTCGTTAAAGTATTCGCAAATGTTGGTAACTTCTTTTTGCTGGTTAGCGGACAATTTCAAATATTTGCTCAGCTTGCTTACATTGATGTTACCTTCCCAACTTGCAGTTGTAGGTTGGTTTCCTGCTGCGAATGTGCTGGCAGACAGACATACCGCTGCCACTAATGTTAATCCAAAACGTTTCATAATACCTACTTTTTTTAATTGTTATACCTAAAAACTAATCTAATAAAAATCTAATACCTACTGAAAACAATCGTAAGCGTCTAGCTTTTTCTTTTTACCTATGCAAATGTATGATTATGTTTTATAACACAAAAATGAAAATAAAGAAAAGTGTAGGTTTTACCTTCATTTCTTGATTTATATCAATTAATGACTGTAAAAAAGAAAGGTTTATATCCTGTTTGTAAAATAAATGTAATATGTACTAGTTTTATTGGTTGCATATTTTATGACAATGTAATAATTTTATATCATAATGCTTCTTTTTTGTTTTGTTCTTCTGAAATTTACTTAATGCTCCTTTGAGCCTTGTTTATATCAGTAAGATTTGTTCTATGAAGATAGTAAATAGTTAGACTTATAACAGTAATTTATAAAATATATCTCTATCTTTGGAGATATTGACAAAACGCTCTTTTTATTTTGCCTTTGATTTATTTGAATATTAAAATTGATACTATGAGAACAAAACATGTTTTGATGTTGACGTTATGTATCTGCTGTCTGAGTGGGTGTTATAATGATGACAAGCTTTGGGATGCTGTGAATGATGTACAGTACATAGAGGGATTAAAAGATTGGCAAAAAATAGTAGATTCGAATATTGAAGCATTGCATACTTTAGTTAATGTTACCGGTTGTGTAGTGGAAACAACTCCCATTGTATTGGGCGGGGAAACAATTGGACATACAATTTGGACTGCTAATAGGACACCTGTTACTATCTATAAAGGGAAAGATGATGCGATGCCGATGATAAGCCTTACACAGAGCGGTGATAAAAAGTGGTATTGGACATTGAATGGGAAACTGATTAAGGATGTTCAGGGCAATCCGGTTTGTGCCAATGGGCATGCAGCAGGTGAGTATGTTCCGAAGCCGCAATTGAAAGCAGGTGTCAATATGACGGTCGATACAGAAAATACTCCGATAGATAAAAAAGCTTTTTATATGTCTATTGATGATGGAAAGAGCTGGACTACGGTACCTCGTCCGGATAAGGGAAATGGATATGCTCCTTTTGCAAGAGTCATCGATAAAGAAAGTTCGGTAGAGATATTAATGAATGATGAAGCAGGCAGTGTACTTGAGTTATTGAAAGAATTGAAAGCGAAGGTAATATTTGAAACGAATGAAAATGGAAATATAGAGATTAAGAATTCTGCTCATCTTACAATTGCTTATCGGACAGAAAATGTGGATGATGATTCTTGGCTTTTGTTTGAGGGCACTAATGGATTGTCGGTCTTAGATAATAATGATGGGACTGTTACTTTGGTGTTAGATGAAATGAAGCTGGTTAATAGTGATTTAATTGTAACTGTTATCAGACAGGATGAGGTGCTTTCGAAAATCAAATACGCCATAGAGTTCTTGACTGTGCTGACAGATTTGCAGTCAGAATATTATATAACGGAGCCACAAGTGCTGGAAAGTGTTGGTGGTAAAGTTCATGCGACTATTAAAGGCATTTTTCCTGCACTTTGGTTTGATACAAATGCTATTGTAACGATTACTCCATTTATGAAATGGAATGGTGGAGTGATGAAAGGCCGGCCTATAGGATTTCAAGGTGAAATGGTCGAAGGTGATAATCAGAGAATTTCGTTTTTAAGGGGTGGGAATTTTACGATAAAAACAGGTTTCGAATATATTCCCGAGATGGCAAAATCGGAACTTTATCTTGAAGTCCTTATTCAAAAGGGGAAAGAAGAGAGCTGTCAGTTGATGAAAATTGCCGATGGAGTTATATTGTACAGTTGAAAAAGTATACTTTAGCTTTCTACAAACATTAAATCGCTGATAATGCCATCCGATACAAAAATCCCTTTACGGCTAAGACAGAGACGGTTGTTGTCGTATATTTCCAGATTTCCGCAGTCCAGATGTGGACGCGCCATATCAATGCAGTATTGCCACAGTTCTTTGCCGAATTTCACCTCTATATCATTCAGGGACACTCCCCAACGGGTACGAATGGAAGTCATGATGCATTCGTTATAGCAGGTGGTTCGGTCCAAGTGCTCCTGTTCGAACAAGCGTTGATTGTTTTCGATGGCATGTATATATTTCTCCAGGGAAGCCACATTCCATTCGCGGGTATCCGTATTGAATGAATGTGCCGAAGGACCACAGCCCAAGTAAGGAATTCCTTTCCAGTAAGATGTATTGTGGCGGGAATACATGTCCGAACGGCAGAAATTGGATATCTCGTAGTGCTCGTAGCCGGCACTGCCAAGCGTATCTATCAGGGTGGAGAAAAATCGGACGCTGCTTTCTTCGTCTACTTCGCGGATACGGTGCGCTTGCAGCAGCTCGTAAATGCGAGTGCCTTCTTCGTATGTCAGGTGGTAAGCGGAGATGTGCTCTACGTTGAGGCTGACGGCTTGTTGTAAATCACGTTTCCAGCGTTCATCCGTTTCGCCGGGCAGCCCGTAGATAAGGTCGATGCTTATGTTGTTGAAGCCTGCATGGCGGCAGTGCTTTACGGCATTGACGGCTTGTGCTGCGTTGTGGCGGCGGTTCAGCAGTTTCAAGGTGGAGTCGTCGAAAGTCTGTATCCCCATACTGATGCGGTTGAAAGGCAAATTTTGCAGCATGGCGGCATAGGCTTCAGTCAAGTCGTCGGGATTAGCTTCGAGGGTAATCTCCCGGCAGTGTTCCATTCCATAGTATTTCCGGATGGTTTCAAATACTTCGTGGAAATCCTCTTCGGCAAGCTGTGAGGGGGTTCCGCCACCGAAGTAAATCGTTTCGACAGGCTCTCCCCTCAGATATTCTTTCCGCATCTGCAACTCCTTGCACAACGCATGGATATAGCGGCTTTTCAGTTCGCTGCGGGTGGTGGAGTAAAAATCGCAATAGATGCAGCGTGTCTTGCAAAAGGGAATATGGATGTAGATGCCTGCCATGAGCCTGTAAATTGGTTGGGGTGCAAATATACGATATTTTCTGTTTGCAGATTGAGTGGTTCTTCATCTTTACTTGTATTTAATATTAAAATGGATATTGAAATGCGGAAGGACTGCGTTTTTTCCGTATATTTGCGGTGTTGTCACGGTAACGGAATCCAATTTATATTGTATGAAAAGCATAACACTAAGATATATAGTAGCACTTTTTGTTCTGTTGGTTTCTTATGCTCCTTACGCACAGACGTCTGTATTCCGTGGCCTGTCCGTCACTGAGGGACTTTCCGATTTGGTAGTCAATGCTCTGTACAAAGATTCAATAGGATATGTATGGATTGGTACGGGAACTTCATTAGAGCGTTTTGACGGTGTACATTTGAAACGTTATCCTGTCTTGGGCAATAATGAGAAGTTGAAGCGTGTCAATGCTATTGCCGAAACGGAAGATAACCAGATATGGATGGGAAATGGTATGGGGTTGTGGCGCGTGAATCATGAGAGGCGCGAGCTGGATGCTATTGCGGCGGAAACAATCAAATGCGGTGTCCGTTCTTTGCTGTCCGACGGTAAGGGGGCGCTTTACATCGGCAGTGAGGCAGGGCTGTTCATCTACCGGAAAGGGCAATTGGAGCATATTCTGATAGATCCCAATGTACTATCCGCTGCCAATACCATCAATGGGTTGAGTTTCGGCGAAAACGGAGTTTTATGGATGGCTACATTGGGCGGACTTTACTCACTGGAATTGGAAAGCCGGAAAATAGTTCCTTATTATTTCATTGTGGAAGACAGGCATATTTGCTCATATACCAATATCGCCCGTATCGGATCGGTTATCTATTTGGGTACAATGGGGCAGGGGATTGTCTGTTTTGATACCCGTACGCATAAGTTCGATTCTTATTTGGATGTAGGTTGCAATGTAATATCTTCTCTTTCTTGTGACGGGAAAGATTTGCTGTACGTAGGTACGGATGGTAACGGGGTGCACTTTATTTCTACAAAACAGGGCAGGATAGTCCGTTCTTTCCAACATGAGGTAGGAAAAGGCGGTAGTTTGCGTTCCAATTCGGTTTATTCTTTGCTGGTGGATAGAGACGGGCTTATTTGGGTGGGGTTCTATCAATTAGGGTTGGATTATACGCTTTATCAAAGTGAATTGTTCCATACGTATAGTTATCCGCCTTATTTTGATACAAAGGACATGCCTGTAAGGACAATAACTTTCCGGGGAAGTGAGAAACTGATAGGTTCTCGTGACGGTTTATATTTTATAGACGAACAGCGGGGAAGGTATGCCGGTTTCAGTGCTCCGCAGTTGCGTTCCAGTATGATTATCTGTAGTTATGCCTTTCAAGGGAAGTATTATATCGGAACTTATGGCGGCGGGATGTATGTACTGGACCCTGTAACATTGACAATTAGCGATTTTGAACCTCATGTGGTGCAACCTTTTGTCAAGGGGCAGATATTCTGTATTAAGTCCGATATGGAAGGGTGCTTATGGATAGGAACCTCAGTCGGTTTATTCCGTTATAAGGACGGTAGGATGTTGAACCATTATACAAGTGCCAACTCTAAATTGCCTGAGGGGAATGTATATGAGATTTATTTTGATTCTACACGTAAGGGGTGGGTTTGTACGGAGAACGGCATGTGCATCTGGGATCCTTCTTCCGAGAGTTTAAAAGTAGATGTCTTTCCGGAGGAATTTATTCATAAGGAGAAAATTCGTACTGTATTTGAAGATTCTGCACATCAGCTTTATTTCCTGCCGGATAAAGGTCCTATGTATATATCCGATTTGTCGATGAATCATTTCCGCCATTTGCAGCCTAATACTTTACTCGAGGGTAAAGATTGCATGTCTATGATAGAAGATGATGAGGGCTGGTTATGGATTGGTACCAGTAATGGCTTGTACCGGTATGACAAGAAGGACACTTTTATTTTGTATCATTTCATAGATGGTATTCCCAGTCCTATTTTTATATTCTGCTTACCCGTAAAAGATGAGCAAGGACGTATCTGGATGGGAAATTCGAAAGGACTGATTTATATGAATACACACGCCAAAGGGGAGTTTCCGCAATATAATCGTTCTCTGAAGATTACGGATGTCTTTGTAAATGGCAAGCATCCGGTGACACCCGCATGGAGTAAGGATAAGATGCGGGTGGATCTGGAAAGTTCGCAGAACAATCTGACGGTTTGTTTTTCTGCTTTGAATTTTACCGATCCCAGTTATATGTCTTATGAGTGCAAACTGGAAGGTAAGGAAGAAGGGTGGCAGATGCTGATGGGACGGTCGGATATCACTTATTATGATTTGTCGTCAGGCAATTATTGTTTTAAGGTACGGTGTGTCGGTGTGGCTGATTCGGAAATCAGTATGGCGGTGCATATTGCCTATCCGGTTATGGCCTGGATTGCTGGGGCGGCTATTCTGATTGTCTTGTTGCTTTTGTGTATTTTTTATTTTTATAAGCGGAAAGGAAAGGCTGAGGAAATAGTTGAGCTTTTGCCGGTTGCCGAAGCTGAGTCCAAAACAACTGTCACGGAAGAAAAATACAAGACCAGCAAAATCAGTCTTGAAGAATGCGAGCGTCTCACCGAGAAGCTGGAGATTATCATGCATCGTGAGAAGGCTTATACAAATCCGGATTTGAAGGTGGCGGATTTGGCCGCTATGATAGGAACATCCGCGCATACTCTGTCCTATCTCTTTAACCAGCATCTGAACCGTAATTATTATGATTATGTTAATGATTACCGTATTGCCGAATTCAAACATCTGATTGCTGAAGATGAATACTCCAAATATACTCTGAGTGCACTTGCCGAACTTTGTGGTTTCAGTTCCCGTGCTTCTTTCTTCCGTTACTTTAAAAAGGCTACGGGGATTACTCCCAGTGAATATATTCGCAGTATCGGAAAAACGAATGAATAACTGTGGAATTTGTTGCTGAAATGATTGCCGGAGTCTCAAATTATTAGTTGATACTGGGAGTCTCAAATTCTTAAATATCTGTTTTATTGTGTTTTATGCTTGTTTAAGTCTAATAGGATTAAGCGAGATTTATTAGGCGTGGTAGAATGATGTTATCTGTATATGTATCTATATCTTTGCTTTCGTAAAACAAACGTAAACCCCAAAATCTGAGATATGGAAAACAGTACGATGACAACTTCTCAATTAATAGCTGATTCTTATGTGAGCTATCACAGCCAGGTTTACCTGTATATATTACGTAAGGTAAACTGCCAGAAAGAGGCTGAAGATTTATCACAAGATGTATTCCTGCGATTAATGGAATACAAGCAGATGCTTCGTCCGGATACAGTAAAATTTTTCATTTATACCATTTCCCGCAATTTGGTGAATGATTATTTGCGTCGTTATTATAAGCGGCAGGAAATATCCTCTTATATGTACGACCATGCCGAAACCTGTACCAATGATACCGAGAGCCGTATCATCTCTGATGATTTAGCTGCTTTGGAACAACGCAAGCTCAGTGTGCTCCCCACTCAACGCAGAAAGATTTATGCGATGAGTCGCTTTGAGGATAAGTCGATAGCGGACATATCTTCGGAGTTGAACCTTTCACATCGTACGGTGGAAAACCACCTGCGCATCGGACGCCATGAAGTGCGTGAATATATCAGACAATGTATATAATAAATATATAATCCAATGAGAATGTTAATTTTAAATTATAAACGTATGAAAAATGATTTCTTGAAATTTTCATCGAGAAAACTTTTCTTTTCGGTTATGCTGGCTGCCGCGTTGTTGGCGGGTTCTTCACAGTCTGCTTTTGCCGGAACTGCGGGAGTACAGTCCGTCATGCAGTCCGGTACGGTGAAAGGATTGGTGGTTGACGCAACAGGCGAATCGGTAATTGGAGCCAGCGTACTTGAAAAAGGTACTACCAATGGAGTGATAACGGACATCGACGGTAATTTTACATTGAATGTTTCTTCTCCGGGTGCAGTTGTGGTAATTTCTTATATCGGTTACAAGACAGTAGAAATTCCGGCTTCGGACACAAAAGCTTTTCAGAAGATTGTAATGCGTGAGGACTCTGAGGTATTGGCAGAAGTAGTAGTTGTTGGTTACGGCTCTCAGAAAAAAGAAACATTGACAGGTGCCGTTACGGTGGTCGATGATAAGATGCTGAAAGACAAAGGCGCTCTTTCCAGTCCTGCACAAGCGTTGCAAGGACAGGTGCCGGGTGTGGTGATTACCCGTACTTCGGCAGCTCCGGGCGATGAAAGCTGGAACATGAAGTTGCGCGGTTCATTCTCTAAGAACAATTCCGATCCGCTGGTGATTATCGACGGGGTCGAATCGGAATCATTCAGCCAGTTGAATCCGGCGGATATTGAGTCTATCAACTTTTTGAAAGATGCTTCCGCAGCCATTTATGGTAGTAAGGCAGCCGGTGGTGTAATTCTGATTCAGACCAAAAAAGCAAAGGCCGGTAAAGCAAAAGTGGAATATGGCGGTTCGGTGACTGCAAAGTTTGTCGGGCTTCAGCCGGAACTGATGACTTTGGACCAATGGTGTAATGCCGTTACGCAAGCCCGACTGAACGACGGTTATAAACCGGAAGACGATACTTGGCTGCAATATGCCGCTTTGGCTCAGGCAAACAAGGGGCATTATATTGATTTGGATAATACAGTGAATCCCTTCAATAATGCTTTTACAGATGTTGCAGACTTTGTATTCTTTGACACCGACTGGCAGAATATCCTATGGGGTACGGCAATGTCGACTTCTCATGAACTGAGCGTATCGGGCGGTGGGGAAAAGACCACTTACCGTTTGTCCGGCCGCTATATGTATGATGACAGTAACTTGAAATGGGGCAATAATAACAACCAGCGTTATAATCTCCGTCTGAATAATACTTTCCATGTGACGGATAAGTTTGATATAGAGTCCGTGCTTTCATTTTTCCGGCAGGATCAGGTGGCGCCTACACAGGTAGGGTCTGCACTGACGGCCTCTACCCAGCAACCGGGTTTTCCTTCGTCTACAACAGATGGAAAGCCTTATGCTTGGGGTACATGGGGGGCTCCCAACTGGTATTGTGAATTGGGTGGCGACAATAAGCTGAAAGTCACAGGCATTAATATCAGTGAGATGTTCAAGTATACCTTCAACGAACATTTTAATGCGGTAGCAACTTTTGGTTATAACACGAACAACGCTACACGGGATATACAAAGAACGTCTATCGATTGGTATAACTATGCCGGGACCAGAAAGGTGATGACCAATCCCCAGCAGGAAGAAAGCAATTACATCAAGAGTAACAGTCAAACCGACCTCTATACCCTCAATGCTTATGCCAACTGGACTCAGACGTTTGCAGATAAGCACGACCTCGGAGTGATGTTGGGTACGCAGTACAGTTTTAAGGAATATGACTATACCACCACCAAAGCCAAAAATATTCTGCCTTCATTGGATATCATCAATGGTATTGGAGAAGTGACTTTGGTGAATGATAACAATAAAGGACCGGAGAAATGGCAGGAAGCGCTGCTCTCTTATTTTGCCCGTGTCAACTACGATTATCTTTCCAAGTACTTGCTGGAAGGTAACTTCCGTTATGACGGTTCTTCCAAATTCCAACCCGAAAACCGCTGGGCATTTTTCTGGGGGGGATCGGCCGGTTGGCGTTTGAGCGAAGAGGCTTTTATGAAAAATCTTAATATATTTGATGATTTGAAGCTGCGTGTATCTTATGGTACAGTGGGTAATCAGGGAGGTATAGATCGTTATGACGGTATTCAACTTTATAATTTCAATCAGAATAAAGGCGCTCTGATAGGTGGTGAAAAAATTTCCTATATCGATACGAATGGTAAGTTATTGAGTATGGATCGTGAATGGGAAACTATTCAGAATTACAATATCGGTCTTGATTTCGGCTTGTTCGGCAATCGCTTGAAAGGTACGGCGGAGCTCTTCTGGAAAGTCTGTGAAAACATGCTGATTGATGTGTCTTACCCTGCAACGTTAGGCGATAAAGCTCCTACTGCCAACGTGGGTAGCTTTAAGGCAAACGGTTTTGAGGGAAATCTCAATTGGTCGGACAAGATAGGTAAAGTGGGTTATAGTATCGGTGGAACATTTACCTATACCACCAATAAACTGACTGATAATGGCGGAAGCGCAACGATTACAGACGGAGTGCGCTCCGACCGTGAGGGCTATCCGTTGAACTCCGTGTTCGGTTTGAAGTATGTAGGCAAAATCCAGAATGAAGAGCAGTTGGAGAAATACCTTTACCGCTATACCGGTAATAATACAATCGATATGCCTACCAACCTGCGTTTGGGCGATAATATGTATGAGGATGTGAACGGTGACGGTAAGCTGACTGAAGAAGATTATGTCTTTTTAGGAACGGACGACCCTAAAATCTCTTTCTCTTTCAATGGCGGACTGGAATGGAACGGCTTTGATTTCTCGGTTGTATTTCAGGGTGTAGGCATGCGTTCTATCTGGCGTACGGGTAGTTCCAATAAAAGTAATGACGCATGGCGTATTCCTGTAATGAAGCCGCATTTGAACTCACCGAACTTCTCGATAGGCGATGTATGGTCGCCGGAAAATCCGGGCGCTTACTATCCGACTTATACGAATGTCGATCAGATTAATACTTATAATTACCGTTGCTCTTCCTGGTCGGTGGAGAATGGCAACTACCTGCGTCTGAAAAACATCTCTTTAGGGTATACTTTCCCTGCCAAATGGCTGGAGAAGACTAAATTCCTGACTTATGCACGTGTCTATGTAACGGGAGCGGACTTATGGGAAACCAGCAAGATACGCGACGGCTGGGATCCGGAAGCTTCTCGTACGGTAACCTCGTACGGCCGTTATCCGTTTACTCGTAATGTTACATTCGGTTTGAACTTAACTTTCTAAAAACAGATTATCATGAAATTACATAAGATTAAAACTATTTTGGCGGTAGCAGCAATGGGAGTTCTGTCCCAATCCTGTCTCGATTTGGACCCGAAAGACCAGTTGGCCGAATCCAATTTGTGGAGCTCTCCCTCCGATTTCCAGTTGTTTGCCAATCAGTTCTACGGTTGGACGCGGGATTTCGGTTCATTGGACAATAACTCTGTCAAACCGTTGCATTCGGATTATAACTCCGACCTTTTTACAAGCCGTGACGACCGTAACCGTTTCAGCAACGGCTCTAATTCGGTACAGGAGTCCGATGGCAATTACGGTTCGTGCTATGCACATATCCGGCGTACCAACCTGCTGTTGCAGAATGTGGAGAAATATTCCGCTTCTGCGGACATTGCACAGTATGTAGGGGAAGCGCATTTCTTTCGTGCCTATTCGTATTTCGATTTGTTGCAGTTCTATGGCGATGCCATTATTATTACCCAGCCTTTGGATGTGACTTCACCGGAGTTGCGAGTTGCTCAGAATGACCGTAGCGAAGTGGCCGATTTTATAATAGAAGACCTTGAGACTGCTGCTCCTATGTTACCTCGTTTTACCGAACTGACTACGGATGATGCTGGACGTATCAGCCGTGAGGGATGTTGGGCATTTCTTTCCCGTGTGGCTCTTTACGAAGGAACTTGGCAGAAGTTTCGCGGAAATGAAGAACGGGGACGTGAGTTGCTGGACATTGCGGCAAAAGCGGCCAAACAGGTTATCGACAGCAAGGCATTCAGTCTGTTTAAGCCGGATGCTTTGAAAGAAAAGGCGCAGAAGTATATGTTTATTCTGGAAGATGCAAAATCCAATCCGGCAGGTATACAGAAGAGTGCCAACAAAGAGTATGTCTTTGCACGTCGCTATGACGAATCTTTGGCTCCCATCGGCAAGAATATCACAAAGGCCAATCTGATTAATATGGTATGGGTGAGCCGTAAGTTTGCCAATATGTACCTTTGTCAGAACGGACTTCCTATCTACATAAACGGTGTGAAGAATGCGCAATTCCAAGAATATGCAACGTTGACTTCCGAGTGGGAGAACCGCGATAACCGTATGCGCTATACACTTGCCAAACCGGGTGATTATTTCTGGAACAACAGTAATCCGGGCTGTCGCCTGACATGGAACGATGCTTCCGACCAAAGCAATGCGGCTATCAAAAACTTTACTCCCAATAGCGGAACCGGTTATCATAACCAGAAATGGGCTTCCGAACGCTTGGTGAAAGATAATTTCGAGGGTTTTGATTATCCCATAATCCGTTATGCCGAGGTGCTGTTGAACTATGCCGAGGCTGTTTATGAACGTGACGGGAAGATAGAAGATACGGATTTGAATATTTCCCTGAATCTTGTCCGTACCCGCGTAAATCCCAATATGCCGGGGTTGACCAACAAACTTGTGAATGACAACGGATTGAGCATGCGTGAAGAAATTCGCCGCGAACGTACTGTCGAGTTGTTCCATGAGGGTTTCCGTCTGGATGATTTGAAGCGCTGGAAAACGGCAGAGGTGGAAATGCCGCAAGACATACTCGGTGTGAAATGGGCGGGGACGGACTTTGAAACCAAATGGTCTGCATGTCCTTATCCCCGCAACAGCGAAGGAGTAATCGTAATGGAAACCGGTCGTCAGTGGCAGGATAAACATTATTTATTCCCTCTGCCGAAGGACCAGTTGCAATTGAATCCGAATTTGAAACAAAATCCGGGTTGGGAGAAGTAAGTAATAAACAGTATAAATCAGAAGAGTATTATGAAGAAGATATATATGAATCAATTCCTGCTTGCCGGTACATTGACGGGATGTCTGCTTTTGGCTTCCTGTGACCAGGAACAGGAGTTTACGACAGGTATGCCCGAACAGCAGCTTATCAATTCCATTGAGTTGGAAGTGACTTCCAAATTGCCTTTGGCTGTTGGCATGGACACCACGATTGTGTATAAGGTTGCGCCGGAGAATGCCGCTAATAAAGAAGTATTGTGGGTTTCTTCTAACGAGAAGGTGGCCGCTGTTTCTCAAAATGGTACAATCACGGCACTTGCCGAGGGTGAGGCTGTCATTACGGTAAAACCGATTATCGGCTTTGGAGTTACCGATGTTACGGAGAAGACGATTGCAGTGAATGTTATTCCTGAAATAATAGAAGTTACCGATATCCTGTTGACGAATAAAGATGATGAGGGTAATCTGCTTACGTCTCTTTATCCGGGTGACGAACAGAAATTGACTTATACGATGCTGCCGGAGAATCATACCTACTCTTATCTTACATGGGGCAGTAGCGATGAAGCCGTTGCTACTGTTACGGAAGATGGGATTGTAACCGCCGTTGCGCCTGGAAATGTGGTTATTTACGCTTATACTCATGACGGAAGCGGCTATCGGGGTGAATTTCCGTTTGTAGTCAATGAGATAGTAAATGCTGAAGATATTGTCATTGAGGATTTGCCGGCTTTGCATATGTATCAAACAGCAAAACTGAACTGCACATTCGTTCCGGAAATAGCTGTTGTCAATTCAGTGGATTGGGAATCGAGTGATGAGAATGTGGTTACGGTGAAAAACGGAAAGGTCACAGCTGTAGGTTTTGGTGAAGCTACCGTGACGGGTACTTGCCGTGCTACGGGTAATAAGGCTTCTACAACAGTGAAAGTTGCTACCGGTTGGTGGGTATGGGATGCCGCTTGCAGTTTCGAAGGCTGGGGCATGGGTACTAAAGGCACAAGTTTTGAAGTGACCGAAGACCGTATGGTGGTGACCACTGCCCCACAGTCGTCCGGTGCATTGCGTGCCGATTTGACTTTGGACACTAAAAACACGAAAGTCATAATGGATCTTGCCAATTATCCGGTCATCGCTCTTCACACTAACCTTCCGGATATAAGTAAACAGGGATATACGCTGGATTTGGTGGCAAGCAACGGTACAAAGGGAGAAAGTAAACTTAGTAAAGGAGAAGCTCTTTCGGACGGAACCAAATTATTGCTTTATGATGTGAAGTCGCTTAATAAGTTTGCGGAAGGTGAGGTGACTTTCACTACTTTTCAGATAAAAATAGCCGATATGCAGCCGGCCGAACTTCCATCCGGTCAGTACGAGGTATATTGGATACGTACTTTTGCATCGAAAGAAGAAGCTGTCCGGTTTGCCGAAGACCAAATTGCAGCAGATAAATAAGAACGATAAGTTATAATCATTATAGAATAAAACAACAGAAGATATGAAAATGAACTTTATTCATACATTGGCAGTTACCGCTGCATTGGGTTTCTGTTCATGCACAGAGATAGAGGACGGCTCTCCCATTAATTTTGATGAATGGGAAGCCCCGGAAAAGATAGAGTTTACGTTGAATCATCCGTGTATGTTACATTCGGAAGCGGAGTTTACGTATGTAAAAGAAAAGCTTGCCGCTTCTGCACAGCCTTGGGCAGACGCTTATACATCATTGAAAAGCAGCAAATTTGCAAACCCTGCTTACCAGGCGGAACCCGTGGAATGGTTGAAGCGTTTGGACAAGACTAACTGGGAAAGCAAACATCCCGATTATGTAAATTATACCAATCTGGCAAATGATGCTGCCGCTGCCTATCAGTTGGCATTGCGCTGGAAGCTTTCCGATGAGGCGGAGTATGGTGACGCCGCTAAAACCATTCTGAATGCTTGGGCTAAGAATTGTAAGGGTATTTACCGTGAAAACGGCAGTCTGATAGATCCGAACGAACTGTTGATTGCTATTCAGGCATATCAACTTGCCAATGCTGCCGAGATTTTGAGAGGGTACGATAATTGGGGGGATACGGAAGAGTTTAAGGCTTTTGTCCAGTGGATGGAGAATACATTCTACGCCATGGCGGATGATTTTCTTATCCGTCACAACAATACGACCGACCACTATTGGCTCAATTGGGATTTGGCGCAGATGACTGCCATCCTTTCTATTGGTATTTTGAGTGATAATCAGGAAATGATAAATAAGGTTATCCAATATTTCAAGAACGGTATCGGTCCGGGCAATGTGAATACGGCGGTGCTGCACCTGTATGACGACCCGGACGGTTCGGGCGAGAAGTTGGGGCAGTGTCAGGAGTCCGGCCGTGACCAGGGGCATGCCATGCTATGCTGTGCGTTGATGGGGTATTTCTGCAAAATGGCTTATAACATCGGTGAAGACCTTTTTGCTTACGATAACGGCCGTGTAGTGGCAATGGCCGAATATGTAGCCAAATACAATGTTTTCAAGCCGGAGTTTGCAGGTCAGGTACCGGGTGGCAATAACGAATGGTTTAGCTATACGCGTGAGGGTTTCCCGTACACTTCCTATTTCTATTGTGACGAGCAGATGGACGAGCCATCGGCTGTGGAGTTGCGTAACAACGGTGCGGAAACTGGTCGTGGCGGCAAACGTCCCATATGGGATTTGTGGTACGGACACTGCAAAAAAGTGGGTATGCCTGCCAAATATTGCGGGGAATTCGCTTCCCGTCTTCGTCCCGATGCAGGGCCGGAACAGTATGGCGGCAGTGGCGGTGCGCTCGACCAGCTTGGCTACAGCACGCTTATGTTCTACTACGAATAAGAGTGCCCGGCTGGCTGATATAACAAAAAAAGTAGATACGGTTTTGAGCGGTACGCTCCGCTCATCCGTATCTTACTTTAAAACAATGAAATACCGATATTAACCGGATTATTTTAATCGAATACTATGATAAAAGGAAAATTATTACTGACAGCGGCTTTGACCCTCTTATTGGTTTCTTGCGGAGATGATGAATCTCAAGGTGCTAATGGGACGGAGGTGAAGCTTACTGCCGGATTTGTACCGATGCATACTTCGGGTACGAATACCCGTTTGACAACCAATGACAATTGGGCAGGACTTGCCGACCGCATTGTGGCGGTAGAGATAGACGGCATGGTAAAACCCTATATTGTGGACGAACAGGGAAACCTGACTTCTCAAGATCCTTTTTACTGGGGCAATAAAACAGAACTGACTGTAAATGCATGGTATCCTTATAATGAGGGCATCAAGCCGGAGATTCCTGTAGTGAAGGCAGACCAGCGAGGCAGCGGGTATTGGGAGAGCGATCATCTGGAAGTGGTGACCTCTAAAGTATCGATAGCCGCGGCCGGTGTTTTGTTCCGCCATCGTAATACCAAACTGGTATGCAATATTGAGAAGATAACAGGGCTTAGCGACAATGGCATTAGTGTGAGATACCTTAATCTGCAAGGTGTGGAGAAAGGCAATTCCATACAGACCACAGCCGACTGCAAGGCTTTGGTAATGCCACAGAAAGTCTTGGCAGGAACGGAGTTTATGGAAATTACATTGAAAGATTATCGCACGTATACTTATGTACTGGGTCAGGATTTGGAATTGGGAGAAGGGCATTCGATAGGAGTGGACGTAGAGGTTTCTGAAGAAGGGATTGATGTGACTTTTACTGACTTTGCTACTTGGAATGGAAGTGAGGAGGCTATAGATGTGCATATACCCGGTATTCATCCAGATACGGATAATGGTGGCTCCGGTTGGAATGGCGATGAGTCGGATACTGACGGAAGAACTCCCGTAGTCAATCCGGATGGGGGCAATGATGCTTCTTGGAGCGGTGGTGAAGACATTGTTGAAGGAAATAAGAAGACATGACAAAGGAATCATCGTATTATTCGGAAATAGCAGAAACAGAATGAATGAAATTATAAATAAAAAGAAATCATTATGAAAAACATTTTCAATTTATCAGTAATATTACTGCTTGCGGTTTTCGTAACGGCTTGTAATCAAAATGAAGAACTGGACAATACACCTATGGAAGCAGGCAATGAACTGAATGTTACTGTTACAGCCGGTGACTTTCAGGCGGCTGATGCAGGAACACGTGCTACAGAGACCGGTTATCAGACAACTTTTGTAGAAGGTGACAAAATCGGTGTCTATGTCATTGCTAAAGATGGTAAGACTTTGCTAAAGAATCTTGTGCTGACGAGAGATGCCGAAGGTGTATGGGGAGGAAATAAACTCTATTACTACAAGGATGCCGCATCTTATATTGCTTACTATCCTTATACCGAAAATCTCACGATGCAAAATATCAATTCGGAAGAGGACATTGTGTCTTATTTCACTTCAAAGCTAAGTAAAGAGCAAAATTCTAAGGAAGCTTATTCTGCTTGTGACGTATTGACGGCACCGGTGGATGCAGCTACTTTGTCCGATGGCGGTAAAGTGACATTTAATTTTGCTCATAAGTTGTCGATGATTGAGGTGAAAGTTCCTGTACGTGAATATGTAACAGGGGATGATAATACGGCCGCCGGCTATTATGAATACAATGTTCCTATATCGTTGGAGTTGACTATTGGCGAAGAAAAATATACTCCTTATGCCATTGATAAAGGTGTTTATCGTTGTATCGTAGCACCTACGGCAACGGATGCTGCACTGAGTGTTGAAGGTTTGTTTTATGATGGGGATGCTCCTGTTACTTTTAGTAAGGATGGAATTGAGTTAGCTTCCGGTAACTATAAAAGGTTGAAAGTAAATTACACCTATGAAGGTTATAACAGAATACGTCCTATTGCATATGGTGATTATTATTATGCAGATGGAAATATCTATCCGGGGGACTTGGCTAATGCGCCTTCTGCCAATTGTATCGGTATGATTTATGCTACTGTAGGAAGTGGGGATGAAGATGAAGACTTCAGAAATAAATATCATTATTATGTAATGGCATTGGATAAAGTTACTTGTGCTTGGGCTACGGATGAGGAAAATGTTTTGTTCCCTGCAGAGGGTGATGATACGCCCGATTTTACTGTATCGAATGTTGCCGGTGCATTGGCTGATATGCAAGGTTATGTGAGAACTCGGTATGTCGTTGCACAAAAAGGACAAGAGGCTAATTGGAATACTACTTATCCGGCTTTCTATAATGCTGTGAATTTCGGTGAGGCTGGAGCTACGGCTAAATATAAAGCACCTGTAAACACTTCCGGTTGGTTCTTGCCAAGTGCTGGGCAGTTTGTTCAGATTTATAATAATTTGAATGGTGATGGAACAGATCTTACATCATCCAATATTGCTAATCGTAATGCACTGACTTCCGTAGTAAAGGCTATTAATGGGAAGTTTACATTAGTGGGGGGTAAGGAACTTGTTGGAACGAATAGTGTCATTTATTGGACTAGTGTTGAGAAGTCTGCTACCCATGCTTATCTTTTTGATATATCAATTAATCAATCTACTGAAAATGGATATGATGCGAAGTTTAAAATAGACGCTCCTAATGGAGTAAAAAAGTCATCGAACACAAGAGCTATCCGTCCTATTCTTGCTTTCTGATAATATTTTCAGCAGGTATTTTAAAGTTAATGAGACTTTTTTCCCTGATAAAAAGCGGCTGCCGTATATTATGGCAGCCGCTTTTCTTGGGCTTAGGTCAGTAATATATACATTATCAATATTACTGTTTCAATACTGTTTGATAGCTTTTTTGTCATCACTTGGCATGGATTACGCTCTATCCCTCTGTAGAAAGGGGATAGGGTGAGTGATGACAACAGTGACGACAGTGATGACAATCTATTTGTCGTCACTGTTTTTTGCGGTATATTCTTTATTTTTATATGGTAACTACTTTATAATCAATGATAAAAGTGGTGTACAATGAATCGTGTTAATATCGGTTAAAACGTTGCGTTTTCTTTATCATAGCCGCAAATATGGTATAGTGTACACGCTTTTCCTGTTATGCAATAGGTAAATTAGAGCGACTTTCTTCGGCAAATGATGAAAAAAGCTTCTTGCTTTAAATTGTTATTCCTTGTTGTTTTTGTGATTTTGATAGATGTATAATGTAGTAAACCTACATATATAACTTCGTTTTCCAATTGCGGGCTCTACGGTTGTCAATTGCAGGCTCTGCGGTTGCCAGTTGGAAACCCGGCAGCCCCCAATTGCGGGACGAGGTTTTCCTTGGTGTTTCACCAGGTTTTTGTACGTTTATAATAGGATTATGTACTATGCTTTTGCGGATAAACAACGGAGAAATAATTTTTTTTGCGAGGTGTAGTATGCTCTTTCGGCAGTTTGTTCTCTGTTTATTTCTATAGCTATTTATACATACATATTTCCCCTATTTTTTCTTCTATTTATGTAAAACAAACTTATGAATAGCATTAGGTGTTTTTATCTTCTTATTCGTATCTTTAAGAGAAAAACAAGAATATATGAACTATAAGACTATTACTTTCGCTTTATGTCTGGGAATGTCAGGCACATTGGCAGCGCAGTCCATATATCCCGGTCAGCATGCGGGAAAGATGAAAGTGGAAACGAGTGCTCCGGTGGTGATAAAGGGTTTTGATTTGAAAGACATCCGTCTGTTGCCAAGTCGCTTTCGCGATAACATGCTGCGTGACTCCGCTTGGATGGCATCGATAGATGTGAACCGGCTTCTGCACAGTTTCCGTACGAATGCCGGTGTATGGGCAGGTCGTGAAGGCGGATATACGACCGTAAAGAAGTTGGGCGGTTGGGAATCGCTGGATTGCGAACTGCGCGGACACACTACAGGGCATCTGCTGTCGGCATACGGACTGATGTATGCCGCTACGGGCAGTGAAATCTTCAAGCTGAAAGGCGATAGCATAGTGACGGAACTGGGCAAAGTGCAGGATGCGTTGGGAAATGGCTATCTGAGTGCATTTCCCGAGGAACTGATAAACCGTAATATTAAGGGACAATCTGTTTGGGCGCCATGGTACACATTGCATAAACTGTTTTCAGGTTTGATAGACCAATACCTGTATGCAGACAATATGCAGGCATTGGCTGTTGTGACGAAAATGGGCGATTGGGCCTACAATAAACTGAAACCGTTGAGCGAAGAGACACGCCGGAAGATGATACGTAACGAGTTTGGCGGCATCAACGAATCGTTCTATAATTTGTATGCCGTTACCGGGGACGAACGTTACAAGTGGTTGGCGGAGTACTTCTATCATAACGATGTGATAGACCCGCTGAAGGAACAGAATGATGATTTGGGTACCAAACATACCAATACATTTATCCCGAAAGTAATTGCGGAGGCGCGTAACTATGAACTGACGAAGAATGAGGAGAGCCGTAAGTTGAGCGATTTCTTCTGGCATACGATGATTAATCATCATACATTTGCTCCGGGATGCAGCAGTCAGAAAGAACACTTCTTCGACCCGAAGCAATTCTCTGAATTTCTGAACGGCTATACGGGCGAGACTTGCTGTACCTATAATATGCTGAAACTGTCCCGTCACCTTTTCTGCTGGACGGGCGATGTGAAGATTGCCGATTATTACGAACGTGCGCTTTATAACCATATATTGGGGCAGCAAGACCCCGAAACGGGAATGGTATGCTATTTCCTGCCTCTGCTGAACGGTGCGCATAAGGTGTACAGTACAAAAGAAAATTCTTTCTGGTGCTGTGTAGGCAGTGGTTTCGAGAGCCATGCCAAGTATGGAGAGGCTATCTATTATCATAACGACGGGGCTATTTACGTCAACCTTTTCATCCCTTCTGTTGTAAGCTGGAAGGAGAAAGGCATGACTTTGCGTCAGGAAACTGCTTTCCCCTCGGAAGAAACGACCGTGCTGACCGTTGGGGCGGAACAGCCGGTGCAGACTACGGTCTGTTTGCGTTATCCGTCGTGGAGCGGCAAAGCATCTGTCTTTGTCAATGGAAAGAAAGTGTCCGTGAAGCAGAAGCCCGGTTCTTACATCGCCCTGACACGCTTGTGGAAGTCGGGCGACCGTATCGAAGTCACGTACCCTATGCAGGTGTCTCTGGAAACGACACCGGACAATCCTCGAAAGGCCGCACTGCTCTATGGACCTGTAGTACTGGCAGGTGAGCGGGGGACGGAAGGCATGCAGGCTCCGGCGCCTTTTTCCAATCCGGCGCTTTACAATGATTACTACACGTATGATTATCATGTTCCGGCAGATTTGAAAACTGCTCTGGAGATTGATGTAAAACATCCCGGACGTGCCTTGCGGCGTGTGGGGAAGGAATTGAAATTCGCAACTACGCAGGGAGATGTACTCCGGCCGCTGTATGACATGCACCGGCAGCGGTATGTGGTGTATTGGGATTTGATGAAATAAGTACTCATTTGATGCCGGAATTATCATGAAGCGTTTTTATTCTATATGTATCTTCTTGCTTCTCATTGGTGAGACGTTTACAGGCATGGCTGCCGAATGGCAATGGTCGGTACGGATTCCTTCGATGATTTCGCAGGAAACCGAAGCGCATCCGCAGGCTTTTCTCTGGATACCTGCCGGTTGCAAACGGGTGAAAGCCGTAGCGGTAGGCCAGCATAATATGTGTGAAGAAACCTTGTTTGAAAATCCGGTATTTCGCAGACGGATGCAGGAAGCGGGCATCGCATTGGTGTGGATTACGCCCATACTCGATTTTCCGTGGAATGTGAATACGGGATGTAACGATGCGTTACTCACCGCATTGGACAGTCTGGCGGAGACGAGCGGCTACGATGAGCTGAAAGTTGTCCCGATTGTTCCTGTGGGGCATTCGGCAATGGCTACTTTCCCGTGGAACTTCGCCGCATGGAATCCGGAACGTGCCTTGGCGGTAATTTCCTATCACGGTGACGCTCCGCGCACCAACCTGACAGGCTACGGCGGGGCCAACCTGGAGTGGGGGCGCACGCGCAACATCGACGGTATTCCCGGTTTGATGGTCGAAGGAGAGTACGAATGGTGGGAAGCGCGTGTCAATCCGGCTTTGGCTTTTCGTATGATGTATCCTGAGAGTTGCATTTCTTTTCTTTGCGATACCGGTCGGGGGCATTTCGATGTGGCAGACCGTACAGCCGATTATATCGGTCTCTTTCTGAAGAAAGCCGTAGAGTACAGGATTCCCGCTGATACGGATTGGAACAAACCGGTTGCCTTGAAGAAACTGAATCCCCGCGACGGCTGGCTTGCCGAACGTTGGTGTACGGGTACAAAAGAACCGCAGGGAGAAGTACGTACGGCACGCCTCGCGAAGCAACCCCGCCGTGCAAAACCTGCTCCTTATTTGCAATATAAAGGCGACCGCCATGACGCTTTCTGGTACTTCGACCGTGAGATGGCGGAGCTGACCGAGGAGTGTTATCGTCAGGAGCGTGACTTGCTGCCGCAGTATGTCAGTTTTATGCAGGAAGGAGAGCTTGTTCCATATACTCCGCAATCTCATGTTACGCTTTCTGCCCGTTTCTTACCTGAAGCCGACGGAGTAACGTTTCATTTGAAAGCGGTGTATACCGATAGCCTGCGTGCTTCCTTGACAGATGGGCATTCGGCTGCCGTGCCGCGGATTGAACGTATTTGCGGTCCGGTGAAACAGGTTAATGATACGACTTTTGTTCTTGACTTCTACCGTATGGGCACGACCAATAAAAAGCGGACTCCGAGTATCACGCTGGTAGCAAGTGCCGGCGGAGACCGGCAATATAAGGAGTGTGTACAGGAACTCAGCTTTAATATTCCTTACCCTCTTACCGAGGGGCGGAGACAATGTATTCTTTTTCCCGGTATCGGGGATGTAAAAGCCGGAACGGAATCCGTTACGCTCGATGCGACATCCGATTGCGGGCTGCCCGTGTACTATTATGTAAAGGAAGGCCCTGCGGAAATCAGGGGGAATAAGGTGATATTTACCCAAATACCGCCTCGCAGCAGGTATCCGCTGAAAGTGACGGTGGTAGCCTGGCAGTACGGCATCGCCGGAAAAGTACAGACAGCAGAACCGGTAGAACGTACGTTCTTTATCGTGGAATAATCTTTTTCGGATATGGATTAAGCGTCCTGAGCTTTTTATCCGTATTTCTGCATAATGAAAGAGAGGGTGCATAATAAATACCTTTAAAGTGAAATATAAAAATATGTTTATGGCAATGAATATAAAGAAAACTGGATTTCTGTTAGGTGCGTTTGCATACGCCGCCGTTTTGTTTGCGGATAATACCCGGGAGTTGAAACTGAGCTCTCCGGACGGGGTGCAGCAAGTTGGATTCTATCAGAGGCAGACAGCTCCTGCCGTCAACGGCTTGTTCTATCGCGTCTCTTTCAAGGGACAGCCCGTTATAGAGGAATCGCGTGCCGGTCTGGAACTGGATAACCGCATCTGGGAAATGGCATTGGGGCAGCGCAAGCTTATACAGCCTGCCTGCTGGATGGATAATCTGGAAGTCGATTCAGTGACTTATGCACCGACAGTGGATAATACATGGAAACCTCTTTACGGTGAACGCAGCGAAGTACGCGACCGTTATAATGCGGCAACACTTCATCTTTCCAAGAAAGACGGCTCTTTCTATCGTCTTGACATAGAGGTGCGTGCTTACGATGAAGGTATTGTTTTCCGCTATTTCTTCCCCGAACACCCTCGTGCCACCTTCCATAAGGTAGTGGGGGATTTGACGGAATATACCTTGCCTGCCGGTACGAAAGCCTGGTCGGAACAGTGGGCGCAGGCTTTCTTTGAGCATTTGGATGTCAACGAACTGAAACGTCCCGTAGAACGTGCCCTGACGCTGGAACTGCCCGGTGGTCTGTGGACTGCATTGCTGGATGCCGATGTGGACGACTGGTGTCTTACCAAGTATCAGGCTTCGGCGGAGAAAAAGAATACGCTGACTTCCGTAATGTACAGTCCGGTAGATGTGGTGACCTATTATGCCACCCCGTGGAAAGTGATAATGACTGCGGAGAAACCGGGAGAGTTGCTGGAACATAACGATATAATCCAAAATCTGAATCCGCCTTGCGAGATAGCCGATGCCGCCGAATGGGTGAGACCGGGTACTATCATGCGTGAGACAACCATCAGCACCGAAGGGGCTATTGCCACAATCGACTTCTGTGCCGAACATAACATTCCGTATATGCTTTTCGACTGGTTGTGGTATCTGCCTTGTACTTCGCACGACGGAGATGCTACCAAAGTAGTAGACAAATTGGACATGCCGCGTGTGGTAGCTTACGGAAAAGAAAAGGGAGTTGGCATTTGGGTGTACGTCAACCAGCATGCCTTGATGAAGCAAGCGCGTGAACTCTTCCCGATACTTCGGGAATGGGGCATTGTGGGTGTGAAGTCCGGCTTTGTGCAGTATGCCAGTCATCGCTGGGCTACGTGGTTGCACGACCTGGTTCGCCTGGCTGCCGAGAATCATCTGATGATGAATATCCACGATGAGTACCGACCTTCGGGTTTCAGCCGTACTTATCCCAATCTGCTTACTCAGGAAAGTATTTGCGGGAATGAGGAGTTTCCGGATGCTACGCACAATGTGACGTTGCCTTTTACACGTATGATAAACGGTGCGGCGGATTATACGATTTGTTATTTCGACAAGCGCCTGAAAACAACGCATGCGCATCAGTTGGCGGCATCATTGGTATTTTACAGTCCGCTGCAAACAATCTTTTGGTATGATAAGCCCTCTTTCTATCATGGCGAACCGGAAGTGGAGTGGTTTGAGAATCTGCAAACGGTCTTTGATGATACGGAAGTATTGGACGGAACGCCGGGCAAGAACATTACAATGGCACGGCGGAAAGGACAGGAGTGGTTCTTGGCGGCTATGACGAATAACGACGGCTCGAAAGAGAATGTACAGCTCTCTTTTCTTGATAAGGACAAAACCTATCTTGCATATATCTATACCGATGGTGGAAAGGAAGTAAAGACCCGTACGCAGGTGAAGTGCTCATATCTGCTGGTGGATGCTTCCAGGACAATGAAGTTCGATTTAAAACCAAGTGGTGGAGCTGCCGTTCGTTTTGTGCCTGTAAGTAAGGATGAAGCGAAGAAGTACAGGAAGTATAGGGGAGAAGTATTATAAAAATACGGTTGCCGTTGAGTAATCGGCACGGTCGGTTCGTATTAGCAGATGAATGTTTTTAATGAATCAAGGTACGATAATACAAGGTAATTTAAGTTTTGTTTTCGGGATATTTATTAGTTATAAGATGAAAAGATTAGCACTGGTTATTGGTATGTTGTGTACCGTTTGTTTGCAGACGGAAGCGCAATATGTGTCCGAAGTGTGGGTGGCGGATCAGGGCAACGGAACTTATAGGAATCCGGTGTTGCACGCCGATTATTCCGACCCTGACGTTTGTGCGGTCGGTGACGATTTCTATATGACCGCTTCCAGTTTCGGCTGTGCACCGGGGCTGCCTATTCTCCATTCCAAAGATTTGGTGAATTGGCGTATCGTCAATTATGCCTTGAAGGAACTGGAGCCGAAGGAATTTTATAATTCCGCCCGCCACGGTAAAGGGGTATGGGCTCCGTCCATACGTTACCATAAAGGGGAGTTTTACATCTATTGGGGCGACCCGGATTTCGGTATCTTCATGGTAAAGACAAAAGACCCCGCCGGTGAATGGGAGAAACCCGTACTTGTGAAAGCCGGTAAAGGAATGATAGACCCTGCACCGCTGTGGGATGAGGACGGACATGTGTATCTGGTACATGCCTGGGCCGGCAGCCGTTCAAAGATGAACAGTATTGTGGTGGTATGCGAAATGAATGCGGAAGGCACGCGGGTTATCAGCAATCCGGTACTTGTGTATGACGGAAACGATGGAGTGAACCATACGGTAGAAGGACCGAAGTTCTATAAACGCAACGGCTATTATTATATTTTCGCCCCTGCGGGTGGTGTAGCTACGGGCTGGCAGTTGGTGTTGCGCTCTCGCAGCGTGTACGGCCCGTACGACCCGAAAATTGTAATGGCGCAGGGTAAGACGGATATTAACGGGCCTCATCAGGGGGCATGGATCGATACGAATACGGGTGAATCGTGGTTTGTACATTTTCAGGATAAGGCGATGTACGGACGTGTGATTCATCTGAATCCGATGACCTGGGTGAATGACTGGCCGGTAATCGGTGTGGATAAAGACGGTGACGGTTGCGGTGAACCGGTCACTATCTATCGCAAACCGGATGTGGGCGGGACTTATCCCATAGAGACTCCTGTGGAAAGTGATGAATTCAATGCTCGCCAGTTGGGGTTGCAATGGGAATGGCATGCCAATTATCAGGATACGTTCGGCTTTACTTCGGATTTGGGTTTTGTTCGTATCTACGGACATGTGCTTTCGGAGAATTTCGTAAACTTTTGGGAAGTGCCTAATCTGTTGTTGCAGAAGTTTCCGGCAGAAAAATTCACGGCCACCGCCAAACTGAAAGTATCTGCCAAAATGGACGGACAGCAATCGGGACTGATTGTAATGGGTTGGGATTACAGTTATATAGGTGTGGAAAAGGTCGGCGAACGGTTTATACTGAAACAGGTCGTTTGTAAAGATGCCGAGCAAAATACGCCGGAGACGGCTGTCCGTCTGGCGGAAATTCCGGCAAGCCGGATTTATGAAGCCGGTCTGTATCCCAATTGTGAAAGGGAAATCTATCTGCGGGTAAAAGTGGAGAAAGGCGGTATCTGCCGTTTTTCTTACAGTTTGGACGGCAAGAAGTATATGTCTGCCGGAACTCCTTTTACAGCCCGTCAGGGAAAATGGATAGGAGCTAAGGTAGGATTGTTCAGTACGGCTCCTTACGGTAAAGAACGCGGTTGGGTGGACGCCGACTGGTTCCATGTTGAGAAATAATAGAATAAAATCGGATATGAAGACAAAAGCTCTGTTGGCAGCTTTGGGCATATGCCTGTTAGCTGCCTGTACTACTACGGAAAATAAGTTTCGCGTTGACGAGGCGTTGGATTATTGTAATCGCCAGGTAGAGCGTACCTTAAATCGATTGCATGATGCAAATGGTGCGGTGGACTATACCATGATGCCCCGCAATATACTGAATGGTCAAAGCGATTGGAACTGCCGTAAGGCAACGAAAGAGGAATGGTGTGCCGGTTTTTGGCCCGGTGTGCTGTGGTATGATTACGAATATAGCGGTGACAAGCGGATAAAAGAGGAAGCGGAGAAGTTTACCGCTTCTTTGGAGTTCCTTTCCAAAACACCCGCATTCGACCATGATTTAGGCTTCCTTATCTTTTGCAGTTACGGCAACGGTTATCGTCTGACACAAAATCCGGCTTACAAACAGGTGATTCTGGATACGGCGGATACATTGGCTACATTGTTCAAACCGCAAGTAGGTACAATGCTGTCTTGGCCCCGCAATGTAGAATTGTTTGGCGGGCACAACACAATCATGGATAATATGATAAATCTGGAAATGCTGTTTTGGGCGGCAAAGAACGGGGGAAACCCTTATCTGGCGGACATTGCCATTTCGCATGCCGATAAGACGATGAAGTATCATTTCCGACCTGATTATACCTCTTATCATGTAGCCGTTTACGATATGCTGACCGGTGATTTCGTTAAAGGGGTTACACATCAGGGATATGCCGACAGTAGCATGTGGGCACGCGGTCAGGCATGGGCTATCTATGGATATACGGTAGTTTATCGTGAAACCAAAGATTGCCGTTACTTGGATTTTGTGCAGAAAGTAACGGATGTATATTTGGAAAAACTTCCGGAAGACTATGTTCCCTATTGGGATTTCAACGATCCCGCAATACCCGATGCTCCCCGTGATGCTTCGGCTGCCTGCGTAGTGGCTTCCGCATTGCTGGAACTTTCCACTTATTTGCCCGGTGACAAAGGGGAGCGGTATAAGGATGCGGCGATGAAAATGCTGAAGAGTCTGAGTACGGAAAATTATCAATGCGGTGAGGCAAGCCCGGCATTTCTGCTTCACTCTACAGGACATTGGCCGGCGAAGTCGGAAGTAGATGCTTCCATTATCTATGCGGATTATTATTATATAGAAGCGTTGTTACGGTTGAAGAGATTGCAGGAGGGGAAACCGGTTATAGGCTGATGTACAAACTTGCTGTCCGGTATGATGCAAATGGAGAAATACACTTGATGATTTCTTTTAGGCACGGAAGACACGGATTTCACGGATTTTCTTTATTCTTTTTCCGTGAAATCCGTGTCTTCCGTGTAATTCTGTGTCTAATAAAGAAACAAATAATAAGCGAATTTTAGTTTTGACACACATTTTTTTCTATGTTTAAGATGGGTGTATGATGCTCTATACCGGTAAATTGAAAATTATAGAGCATGTACTTATAAAGATAAGTATACTTTTTTGACTTAAAACCCGGTTGGGTTTTGATTTGTAGTTTTTATCTTTGCAGCATACAAACCTGAATAAATAATAGATATCATGAAAAAACGAATTGTTACCGGATTATTTACTGCCCTGGCTGTGATGGCAAACGCACAGTCTTTTACCGAATGGCAGAATCCGGAAGTGAATGCTGTGAACCGTGCCCCGATGCACACCAATTATTTTGCTTACGAATCGGAAGGCGTGGCACAGACGGGAGTTAAAGAGCACTCTTCCCGTTTTATGACCTTAAACGGTACTTGGAAATTCTTTTGGGTGAAGGATGCAGACGCCCGCCCCGTTGATTTCTGGAAGCCGGGGTTCAATGATAAAGGCTGGTGCGATATGCCTGTTCCCGGTGTTTGGGAGCTGAATGGCTTTGGAGATCCTATTTACGTGAACGTAGGTTATGCCTGGCGCAATCAGTTCAAGAATAATCCGCCGCAAGTGCCTGTTGTGGACAATCATGTCGGTTCATACCGCCGGGAGATTGTAGTGCCTGCTACCTGGAAAGGTAAGGACATTATAGCTCATTTCGGTTCGGTGACTTCCAATATGTACCTGTGGGTGAACGGCAAGTATGTAGGTTACAGCGAGGATAGCAAACTGGAGGCAGAATTCGACCTCACCTCTTACCTGAAACCGGGACAGAAGAACCTGATAGCTTTTCAGGTGTTCCGCTGGTGCGACGGTACATATCTTGAAGATCAGGATTTCTTCCGTTATAGCGGAGTGGGACGCGACTGCTATCTGTATGCCCGCGATAAGAAACGTATCGAGGATGTCCGTGTCACTCCGGATTTGGATGCTGACTACAAAAACGGCTCTTTGCGTGTGGAAGTCAGTCTGAAAGGTAACGGTAATACTGCCTTGGAGCTATTGGATGCCGAAGGCAAGCAGGTGGCAACGGCAACTGTACGCGGTAACGGGGTTGCTGTGATGAACCTTGACAATCCGCACAAATGGACAGCGGAAACTCCGTATCTTTATACATTACGTGCTGCTTTGCAAGGCAGTGGCGAGGTTATTCCCATAAAAGTGGGTTTCCGTAAGGTTGAACTGAAGACTGCGCAGGTATTGGTAAACGGCCAGCCTGTCCTGTTCAAGGGAGCCAACCGTCACGAAATGGATCCTGATTACGGTTATGTCGTTTCCCGTGAGCGTATGATTCAGGATATTCAGATTATGAAGCAGTTCAATCTGAATGCGGTGCGTACCTGCCACTATCCCGATAATAATCTGTGGTATGACTTGTGCGACCAATATGGTATTTATGTGGTAGCGGAAGCCAATATCGAGTCTCACGGAATGGGATATGAAGAATCCACTCTTGCCAAACGTGCCGATTACAAGAAAGCTCATATAGAGCGTAATCAGCATAATGTACAGCGCAGTTTCAACCATCCGAGCATCATTTTCTGGTCATTGGGTAATGAAGCCGGTTATGGGTCTAACTTTGAAGCGGCTTATGACTGGGTGAAAGCGGAAGACCCGAGCCGTGCCGTGCAATACGAACAGGCCGGAAAGACAGGAAAGACCGATATATTCTGTCCGATGTATTATGGATATAACGATTGTCTGAAATATTGTGAGGATGATTCTATGAACAGACCTCTCATTCAGTGTGAGTATGCGCATGCCATGGGTAATTCGGAAGGCGGTTTCAAAGAATATTGGGATATGATTCGCAAATATCCCAAATATCAGGGTGGTTTCATTTGGGATTTTGTAGACCAGTCCGTTCGTTGGACCGGTAAGAACGGTAAGATGATTTATGCCTATGGCGGTGACTTCAACCGCTTTGATGCCAGCGATGTCAATTTCTGTAACAATGGTCTTGTCAGTCCCGACCGCGTACCCAATCCTCATATGTACGAGGTAGGACGTATCTATCAGAATATCTGGACAACTCCGGCCGATTTGCAGCGTGGAGAAATTAATGTATTCAACGAAAACTTCTTCCGTGACCTTTCGGGCTGTTATCTGGAGTGGGAAATGCTGAAAGACGGCAAGGTGATGCGCAGCGGTCGTGTGGATGACCTGAATGTAGCTCCGCAGCAGACTGCTAAAGTCAAACTGGATTTGGGAACTGTCTGCCAGTGTGCCGAGTGGTTGCTTAACGTGTCTTATAAATTGAAGGAACGTGAAGGTCTGCTTCCGGCAGGGCATATTGTTGCTAAAGACCAATTGACGCTGAATGCCTATCAGGCTCCTGCAATGGATTTGAAGAACACGGAATTGAGCAACGTGGAAGTGGCTGCTCCCGTGATACAGGAGAATGACTGCAACTATCTTATTGTCTCCGGTGAGGCTTTCCGCATGGAGTTCAACAGGCATACCGGTTATCTGACCAAATACGAAGTGAACGGTTTGGATATGATTAAGGAAGGTGAGGCGCTTACGCCCAACTTCTGGCGTGCTCCTACCGACAATGATTTCGGCGCTAACCTGCAACGTAAATATGCTGTCTGGAAGAATCCGGAGATAAAACTGACTTCTTTCAGTCAGCACACCGAGAACGGACAAGTGATTGTGGAAGCGGCTTATAAACTGCCGGAAGCATCGGCGGAGTTAAGTCTGACATATGTTATCAACGACAGTGGTGCTGTTAAAATCACTCAAAAGATGGTTGCCGATAAAAATGCCAAAGTAGCCAACCTCTTCCGTTTCGGCATGCAGATGCCTATGCCCCGCAGCTTTGAAACTGTAGAATACTACGGCCGCGGTCCGGTGGAGAACTATGCAGACCGTAACCATTGTACCGACCTCGGTATCTATCGCCAGAGCGTATCGGAGCAGTTCTATCCGTATATCCGTCCGCAGGAAAATGGCACAAAGACGGATATACGCTGGTGGAAGATGCTGGATGCAGCCGGTAACGGTATAGAGGCAGTTGCTGCCGCTCCGTTCTCCGCATCGGCTTTACACTATACGATTGAATCTTTGGATGAAGGCTGGAGCAAGCGCCAGGGACACTCTCAGGAGGTGGAAGAGGCGGATTTGACAAACTTCTGCATTGATAAGGTTCAAGCCGGTTTGGGATGCGAGGATAGTTGGGGACGCATAGCACGTCCTGAGTATCAGGTGCCTTATGCTGATTATGAATTTACGTTTATCCTGACTCCGGTACGTCATAACATCGGAATACAATGAGGAAACCGGCCGGAAGTAAACGTTTTCCGTAGAGGTACGTTGCATCCAGCCGGACTCTTCTGATATGCAAGGCATCGGACTGCCATCCCAAAGTCGGTTATGAGGCTTTCGGGGGAGTCCGGTGCTTTGTTCCGTTTATACCTTAGGACCGATTTATTTTGCTCCGTCCAGATACCCTTTTTTGAACATATTGACAAAGAGAAAGAACAGGGAAAGTAGTAACGGGCCGAATATGACCCCCATAAATCCAAAAAGGGAGAGGCCGATAACAACTCCGAAGACAGTGATGAGCGGATGAATATCGGCCATTTTCTTTTGAATGACGAAACGTATCAGATTATCGAGTTGCGAGATGACAAGGGAACCGAATATGACCAGTCCGATTGCTTGGAACCAGTTGCCGATAAGTGCCATGTATATGGCTATGGGAATCCATACCAATGCCGTACCTGCCATGGGTATGATACTGGCAAAACCTGTAAGAAAGCCTGAAAACAGAATATTGGGAGCATCGAATATCCAATAGCCGAGCATGGCTACTCCGCCTTGTATTACGGCAAGCAAAGGTATGCCGATGGCATTGGAACGGACAATCATATTGATTTCGTGTACTATCTCCTGTGTGTTGGTTTCATTGAAAGGAAGAAGTTCGTTGACATATTGCTCCATTTTCTTTCCGCCTATCAGCATGAAGTAGAGGACAAATACCAGTACAAACATGTTGACGATGAAGCTGCTGATGCCTCCCATTAATGTCTGTCCGATGCGTGGAAGGGATGAAATGAAGAATGAAAGGCTGTTTCCGCTTAGTACATTGTATCCGGTTCTGGCCTTGATAATGGAGGCGGCTTCTTCAAAAGGTGCAATGACTGCTTGCGGATCAAGGTTGATGTTCTGCAGGTTTACTACCGCCAGCCATACTACCAGTGCCAGAGGAACGAGAAAGCATAAAATGGCTTCTGCCGTAATGACGGTGGCAGCTATGGTCCGTTTTATCTTTCGCTTTTCGGACAGATAAATCATCTGGCGCCTGACCAGTATATAGATGGTCAATGCACCCAACAGACCGCCTAAGAAGGGAGTGATTTGCCTGGCGAGGATAATCCCCAACCCGATAATGATGGTAATCAATGAATATTTCCAGTATTGCTCTTTTGTACTCATAGAATATGTTGTTTCTTTGAAAAAGAAACATTATAAGAGCCGGAAATGTTTTTGAGGAATATGCGGAGATTGAATTTTATCCTTCATCCAGCCAGCCTTTTCCCTGACGTACGATTTCTGCCTCGCCACCGGTGCAGTCCACCACTGTGGAACCCTCTATGCCACCTATTCCACCGTCGATAACCAGGTCGACGATATTGCCGAACTTCTCATCAATCAGTTCGGGGTCGGTGCAGTATTCAATGTCTTCGTTTTCGTTATGGGGGAGTGTGGCGGTCATGATAGGGGCATCCAGCAGGCGTGCCAGCTCCTGTATTATCGGATGGTCGGGCATACGGATTCCTACTTCTTTCCGGTTGCGGAATATCTTCGGCAGACGGACTGTGCCGTTTAAGATAAAGGTGAAAGCGCCCGGAAGGTTGCGCTTCATTAATTTAAACGTGTTGTTGTCGAACTTGGCATATTCGCTGATACTGCTCAGGTCGTAGCAGATGATGGAAAGGTTGTTCTTCTTCGGGTCGGTGTTTTTGAGCTGGCAAATACGTTCTATCGCACGTTCCTTCAGTCCGTGGCAGCCGATGGCATACATGGTGTCGGTGGGGTAGATGATGATGCCCCCGTCGTTCAGGATGTCGATTACTTGTTGCAAATCTGCCGGATTGTTGTTCTTTTCATAAAGTTTCAGAAGCATGATATTGTCGGATTTGGTTTAAAAGTATATCACAAAAGTAATAATAAGTTTCTTGAAATCAAATGTATAGGGATGGATTTTATTTTGAGGAGCGCTTTTTGCGGAGTTCTTCCGCCAATCGCCATTGCAAGGCTGCTTCAACCTCTTTTCCGGCTTGCATCAAAGCGTCCCCGAAGAGTTCGTGAGCCCCGGCATGTTCGGGCTTTAGGGTGGTGGCTTTGTCCAGGTCGGCAATGGCACCTTCAATGTTTCCGAGTTTAAGCCGCAACTTACCACGGTTGTACACGGTTTTGAATTCGGCGGGGCGCAAGCGTACGGCACGGTTCAAGCATTCTTCGGCTTCCTGGTATTGGTTTTCGTTGAAGAGGGTGACGCCTTTTCGCACCCAGGCATCCGTGTATTCGGGATAAAGTTCAAGGGCTTTGTCATAATTGGCAAGGGCGGCACGGGCGTCGCGGGCTTGGGTGATGCACTCGTTCCCCATGGCATAATATTCGCGGGCGTAGTCTTGCAGGCGTTTCCGCTGTTTTTCCATGTCTTGTTTCAGGCAGGCGTTCTCCGCTTTCAGCCGGTTGATGATATTCAGCTTCTTGCGGATAAGACGTTGCCCTACGGGTTTCTCGATGTCATAACGGGAATGGATGGCCTTGAAGAACTCATTGAGGAAGGTCTCGAAGTCTCCCTGGTCGAAGGCTTTGGCTGCCGCTACATATTGCACATCTGCCTGTGCCTGCTTCAAGGCACGGTCAATGGCCTGGCGGTTGTTGAAGCGTTGGGCGAATCCTACAATTTCGGGACGTACGAATACATCGGCGCGGCTGACGGGCTTTTTCAGTTGTATCCCTTCCAGCGATGTGCACCGGCTGAGTGCCACGTATGCTTGTCCACCGGCAAATACGCCACCGGTGAAGTCGATGACTACCCGGCTGAAAGTCAGTCCCTGGCTTTTATGGACAGTGATGGCCCATGCCAGTCGTACAGGATATTGGGTGAAAGTTCCTAATTCCTCTTCCTCAATCTGTTTTTTTTCTTCGTTGTATTTGTAGCGGATGTTCCGCCAGGACTCCCGTTTCACATCACATTCCTTGCCGTCGTCGGTAATGATGTAGAGTGTTTCTTCAATAGGGTCGAAGCCGCTGACAATGCCGATTGTACCGTTTACCCACCGGCGGTCGAAATCGTTTTTAATGAAAATGATTTGAGCGCCCGGTTTGAGTACCAGCTCCTGAGAGGTGGGAAGGCTGCTTTCGGGAAAATCGCCCATGATTTCACCATGAAACGTAACGGGTTCTCCCGGAAGCTCGGCAAGTTTTTTGTCATTGATATAATCCACATTATCGCGGCGGGTGGCGAGGGTGATGTACATATCGGCTTCGGACTGTTCTATCTGTGTACCGTAGCGGGTATTGAGGAGTTGCAGGTCGGCAGCGCCCACTGTATTGCTCCGTATATGGTCCAGTACGTTGACAAATACCTTGTCGGTCTGACGGTAGACGGTTTGCAGTTCAATGGACACGAGGTCTATCTGTCCGAATACTCTTGCAGAGAAGAAATAAGGGGTAGGATAGAAACGGTTCAGTATTTCCCGTTCGTCCCCTTTCACTACGGGCTCCAACTGGAATACATCGCCCACTAGCAGGATTTGTTTTCCGCCGAAAGGCTCCCTGAGGTTGCGTGAGTAAACCCGCAAAATACGGTCGACGGCATCGATGATATCTGCCCGTACCATGGAAATCTCGTCGATGATAACCAGCTCCAGTTCTTCAAGGAGCTTGCGGTGAGGTTTGGTGTATTTAAAGAATTCATGGATGCGTCCCCGTTGTAAGCTGAAATTGGGGTCATCGGGTAGCAGAGGATAAAACGGCAGTTTGAAGAAACTGTGTAGCGTGCTTCCCCCCGCATTGATGGCGGCAATTCCCGTAGGAGCCAGCACAACGTGTTTCTTCTTGGTATGTTCGCAGATATACCGGAGAAAGGTAGACTTTCCCGTACCCGCTTTCCCCGTCAGGAAAACAGACTGGCGGGTGTACTGTATGAGGTTCAAGGCATCTTGAAACTCCTTGTTCTGAGTGTCGGGTACGAAGGACATATGCATAGCTGGCTTTCAACCCTCAACTTTCGATTATTCCGTATTGTTTTAGTGCATTGGCTATGCCGTTGTTGTCAACGCTCGTAGTGACGTAACCGGCTGCGGCTTTAACATCGTCTTTGGCATTGCCCATAGCCACTCCAATGCCTGCATGACGCAACATGCTGATATCGTTTCCACCATCGCCGAAAGCCATCGTTTCTTCCAGACGGATGCCGAAATGCCGGATTATTTCGTCGATGCCGCGTTGTTTGGTATTTCCTTTGGCGGTGACATCTACAAATGCCGGATGCCAGCGTCCCATTTCGCAGTTGGGAATGGAAGGCAGCAGGAGTTGTTCTTCTTCAATATCGATAAAGGGCGTTAGTTGGTAGTACTCCTTGTCCGAATGGTTGTCTGTATAGGGTTTGGGTGGGATGGGGTCTGTTTTGAGTTGTCTGTTGAATATCTCTGTTACGAGTTCGCCCGGCTGATTGACGCAAATATCGTGTTCGCCCACCAGTATGCAGGGGAGATTGCGCTCGTGACAGAAGCTTGTCAGTGCATCGACTTCGGCTGCCGGTATGGGACTTTTGTAGATAACGGTATCGTCCACAAAGCAATAGGCGCCGTTCATGGTGATGTAGCCGTCTATCAGTTTACGTTCCTGCAGGGCGGCGAGGTTATTGATGATGACACGCGGACGTCCGGTAGAAATGAATATCTGTATGCCTTTGGCTTTGGCGGCTTCCAGCGCTTCGATGGTGGAAACGGGAATCTGGTGGGTCTTGAAACTCACCAGTGTACCGTCGATGTCAAAAAACAGGGCTTTAATCATATATGTCTCTTTTAAATTGGTTGGCAAATTTACTCAAAAGCAAAGATATTTCGTACTTTTGCGAATAATTTTATAGACTGTCGTTTTATTCGGAAACTCAATTAAAATAGCTTGAACCTTATGAAGTATAATTTTGATGAAGTGATTGAACGCCGCGGTACGGACTCCGTAAAATGGGACGGCGTGGAGAATGTGTGGGGACGTAAAGATTTGCTTCCCATGTGGGTGGCCGATATGGATTTCCGTACGCCGCCTTTTGTGATGGATGCGTTGCGCCGTCGTCTCGACCACGAGGTTTTGGGATATACTTTTGCCTGTGAGGAGTGGTATACCTCTATTTGCAGTTGGTTGCACAAGCGCCACCAGTGGGATGTTACGCGTGATATGCTGACGTTTGTTCCCGGAATTGTACGCGGGCAGGCATTTGCGCTGCAATGCTTTACCAAACCGGGCGACAAGGTCATGGTAATGACGCCGGTGTACCATCCTTTTTTCCTGGTAACCGAACGTTTGGGACGCGAAGTGGTCTATTCTCCGCTCGATTTGTACGACGGGCATTATCATATTGATTTTGAGCGTTTCTCTAAGGATATCCGGGGATGCAGGTTGCTTATCCTTTGTAATCCCCATAATCCGGGCGGACGTGTATGGACGGTCGAAGAGCTGCGTCGGATAGCGGATATTTGTAAAGAGAACGGGACTATGGTCGTTTCCGACGAGATACACGCGGATCTTACCTTACCTCCTTATAAGCATCATCCTTTCGCCACGGTGTCCGAGGCTGCCGCACAGAATTCTCTTACTTTTATGGCTCCCAGCAAGGCTTTCAATATGCCGGGATTGGGCAGTTCGTATGCCATAGCGGTGAATGAGGATATTCGTCGGCGTTTCCGGGAGTTTATGGAGGCGGGCGAGTTCTGCGAAGGGCATTTATTTGCTTACATCGGCGCTGCGGCTGCCTATACGCACGGTGAAGAGTGGCTGGAACAGGTACTCGGATATGTACAGGCTAATATCGACTTTACGGAGAATTATCTGAAAGAGCATGTTCCGGGCATCGGTATGATACGCCCACAGGCTTCTTATCTCGTTTTTCTGGATTGTAGGGCATTGGGCCTGCCGCAAGAGAAGTTGGCAAGACTGTTTGCAGAAAAAGCTCATCTGGCCCTGAATGACGGGACGATGTTCGGCAAACCGGGAGAAGGCTTTATGCGGTTGAATGTAGGCTGTCCCCGTTCGGTGCTGCAAAAAGCGCTGGAACAACTGTCCGCAGCGGTTAAGGAAGAGGTGGCAAAGGGATAGGGCTGGCAGAAATACATGGTTGAATGGCGGCGTTACCTATTTATAATGACTGTTGTTCTTTAATATACCTATATCAGGTGATTGCGGCATCGGGTGCGATGCCGTATCTTTGCAACATCAGATTTAAAGAATGAATTAGTTAGTCATAATTACGTAACCACTTTTATGAAGATAAAAGGATCCCCGTTTTCCGATGCGACATCGTGAAGCGGGGATTTGTTTTGTGGCGGATGTGGCGGAGATACCTGCCGGACTGATGAAGTTCCAGCGGCAGGTCAATATGTTTTTCTCCTATGGGGAAACGGGTTTTGCATTCTTTCTTCCGGCAGGCTGTGTGGAAGAAAGGATTATAAAGTATCTTTAATATCGCTCAGTTCCACCAGCTTGTTCACAATGGCATAGATGGTGAGGCCTGCGGGAGAATGTATCTGCAGCTTGCGTGCAATGTTGCGGCGGTGGGTGATGACGGTATGGATAGACAGATACAGTTTGTCGGCAATCGCCTTGTTGGTCATGCCTTTTACGACGCAGGTAATGATTTCCTTTTCACGTTGGCTGAGCGTTTCCTGTTCGCTGTCCTTCTCATCTTCTTCTTCGGTATGGAGAAGACGGTTGATTTTTGTGGTAATCATTTCGATATCGTCACAGATGGCGATGCTTTCGTCATACTCTTTCAGCGCATTATTGTCGATGACGGAACATACCAATGCGATGTATTTGATACTGTTTCCGTTATGGTTTGTCTTGAAAGAGGGCAGGTCGAACCAACCGCCGAAAGTAGGGTTTACGATTACAATGTCGGGAGTGTGCAGATGTATAAAGTTCTGCAATGCTTCCGGTGACGACACCTCGATGGGGTGCGCATTCAGATTGGGAATGCGTTTGAGTACTGCCGCAAGACCACTTCGTACAATGACCGAAGTTTCTGCAACAACTATTTTCAGAGAAATATTATTGTTCATCTTTCAGCCTTTTTTCTATTTGCGCTACGGCGGGAACAAACATATAGTCTTCTACCTGGCAATGCGATGCAAGGTCCTGTTCGCAATTGAAGATGTCGAAAAGGACGGCGTTTAGAAGATTGTTGTTCTCTTTTTCCGGATAGTACTTGATGATGATGTTTTTCAGTTCCTTCAGCTTGGTGTCTATCTGGTTGTGCTTGCTGGCGAAAGTGGCGATGTTGTATACATCGGACGGTCTGCCTTGCAGCAGTTGCTCCACGTAAGTGAAGACGGCTTTGTTTTCGTATTCCATGTGGCGGCGCACTTCTTTGGCGTATTCGTCAAAGAACTTAAGGATGAGATAAGCCACGTCATTGTCTCTGGAACAGTCTATGGCTTCTATCAGTTTGCGGCGCATGGCAGGCAGGTTGAAGTCGAGGAAGTAGGCGTGTGCGCGTTTCAGATAATCCATCAGTGCCGGAATCGAGAATGAATCATTGTCCGCACTGTACGAGTATTGCTCCTCGCTGATGAAATTGGCTACGGCGAGGAAGGTGCGGTAGTCTACATGCTGGGCTTCGCAGACATCCTTTACACTCTTGTCTCCGAAGCCGAGCGACAGCCCGAAACGGCTCATCACCATTAATAAGGAGTAATTGTCACAGATGAGATCGCTCATCTTGTCCGTAGCCCGATATTTATGTTGTTCATTCATTGCAGGTTATTCCTTTCCACTCTATGTTTCGGGCGCAAAGTAACGGCTTTTCTTCGAGAACTGCAATCGCTATTTGTAGGTATTTTGACTGGTATGATATACTAATCCGGATTGATTTTTTATCTTTGTCGAAATTAACGGTAAAACATCTTTGCTATGAAACGGACTTTATTGGCCTTGATTGCCGCCATTGTATCTTTGGGAAGCGCCGGGCCGCTTTCCGCCTGTACTTCTGCCGTAATTTCCGGCAAGGTTACCCCCGACGGACGTCCTTTGTTGTGGAAGAACCGCGATACGGACTTTCCGCAAAACAGCGTGAGATACTTCTCCGGCGGTCGCTATCCTTTTATAGCCGTTGTGAACAGTGTGGAAGACAATCCGACGGATGTGTGGATAGGTACGAACGCCGCGGGCTTCTCCATTATGAATACGCAATCCTATAACCTGGTCGAGCTGAAACCCGGTGAGGAGCGTGGAGAGGCCAACGGACGGGTAATGCGGCGTGCGTTGGAAGTGTGTGCCACGGTGAAGGATTTCCGCCAATTTCTCGATACGCTGTCCAAGCCCAGCCTGATAGAGGCCAACTTCGGTGTGATTGATGCCAAAGGCGGTGCTGCCATGTTCGAAGTGGATTATTACGAGTATGTGATGTACGATGCCAACAATCCCAAGGATGCGCCTTGCGGATACATTGCACGCACCAACTTCTCTTTTTCCGGCAAGGTGAATGAGGGAGCGGGTTATGTCCGCTTTATGCAGGAAGATAAACAGCTGATGCCGGCCTCTGCTACGGGACAGATTACGCCGCAATGGATATTCAGGGAACTTTCCCGCTCTTTTGCCAATCCGCTTTTGGGGATTGATTTGAAGAGCGGGGATTTCAATCGTCCTAAGACAACGGGGTGGTTTGTAGACCAGGACTTCATCGTACGCAGCAGTACGGCAAGTTCGGTGGTGGTGCAGGGCGTGAAAGAAGGGGAGCGGCCCGAACTCACTACGATGTGGACAATTCTGGGGTATCCGCCTACCGGAGTGGCAATGCCCGTCTGGGTGAAAGGGGCGGACAAGGCTTTGCCGAGGTTGCTGGTTCGTGATGAAGCAAAGAAGGTTTCTCCTTTGGGCAATTGGTCGGTAATACTGGCAGGGGATGTTTTCTCTTACGGGCAAGGTATGGGCAGCAACCGCTATATGAACTGGGAAAGGCTTTATAATGCCGATAAGAACGGCTATATGCAGTTGCTGGCTCCGGTAGAGGATGAGGTGTTCCGGCGCACCGTACCGGTATTGAAAAAGTGGCGCAGGAAAGGGGAAGCGGATGTAAAGGCAATGCAGTCGCTCTATAATGAGCTGGATGCGTTCATTGAAGCCGAATATGCGGAATTGTTTGAACTTTAATTACTTATTATTGATTTTATACATGAAACACAAACTGATTATCTGCATTTCCGCTCTTTGTCTGGGGCTCGTCGGAAATGTGCAGGCGCAAAACAAGAAAATGTATCGGAACGGTTGGATCGATTTCAACAAGAACGGGGTGAAGGACATTTATGAAGACCCTTCCCAACCGGTTGAAAAGCGGGTAGCCGACCTGCTCTCCCAAATGTCAGTGGAAGAGAAAACCTGCCAACTGGCAACCCTTTACGGCTACGGACGTGTATTAAAGGATTCCCTGCCCGTTGCCGGTTGGAAAAACGAAATATGGAAAGACGGCATTGCCAATATCGATGAGATGCTGAACGGTGTGGGAAAGAAGTCTGCGCAGGTTCCCGGTTTATTGTACCCTTTCAGCAATCATGCCGAGGCCGTCAATACCGTGCAACGCTGGTTTGTGGAAGAAACCCGTTTGGGGATTCCCGTTGATTTCACGAATGAGGGGATTCACGGACTGAACCACACCAAAGCCACTCCGTTGCCTGCTCCTATTGCCATCGGAAGCACCTGGAACAAAGAGCTTGTCCGCCGTGCCGGTGTCATAGCCGGACAAGAGGCGAAAGCGTTGGGATACACCAATGTGTATGCTCCCATACTGGATATCGTACGCGACCCGCGTTGGGGACGTACATTGGAGTGTTATGGAGAAGAACCCTATCTGATAGCGGCTTTGGGAACGGAAATGGTGAACGGCATCCAGTCGCAGGGAGTAGCCGCCACTTTGAAGCACTATGCAGTTTACAGTGTGCCCAAAGGCGGGCGTGACGGGAATTGCCGTACCGACCCGCATGTGGCTCCGCGCGAGTTGCACGAATTGTTTCTTTATCCTTTTAAGAAGGTCATTCAGAACTCGCATCCTATGGGAGTGATGAGCAGTTATAACGATTGGGACGGTGTGCCCGTGTCCGCCAGCTACTATTTCCTGACGGAATTGCTGCGCGAGGAGTATGGCTTCGACGGCTATGTGGTGAGCGACAGCGAGGCTGTGGAGTTTGTGGAGTCCAAGCATCATGTGGCGGATACCTATGATGAGGCTGTGCGTCAGGTTTTGGAAGCCGGCTTGAATGTGCGTACCCACTTTACTCCGCCTTCCGATTTTATTCTGCCCATCCGCCGGTTGCTGGAAGAAAAGAAGATTTCAATGGCTGTGATAGACAAGCGTGTGTCGGAAGTGCTGCGGGTGAAATTCCGCTTGGGACTGTTCGACCAACCTTATGTAGCCGATACGAAAGCCGCCGACAGAGTAGGCGGGGCAGACCGGAATATGGATTTTGTGAAGCAGATGCAGCAACAGGCACTTGTGCTTCTGAAAAACGAGAATAATATCCTTCCGCTGGATAAACGGCAGATAAAGAAGGTGCTGGTGACCGGCCCATTGGCTGATGAGGATAACTTTATGACCAGCCGTTACGGCCCTAACGGACTGGAGACGGTTACCGTGCTTGCCGGTTTGCGTAATTATCTGAAAGGAATTGCCGAAGTGGATTATGCCAAAGGCTGTGATATTGTGGATGCAGGTTGGCCTGCCACAGAGATATTGCCTGCGCCCATGAGCGAACAGGAAAAACAAGGCATTGCCGAAGCCGTAGTGAAAGCCGGTGAAAGTGATGTCATTATTGCCGTGCTTGGCGAGGATGAGTATCGCACGGGAGAGAGCCGTTCGCGTACTTCGCTTGACTTGCCGGGACGCCAACAGCAATTACTTGAGGCATTGCATGCAACGGGAAAGCCGGTGATACTGGTGCTGATAAACGGGCAGCCGCTCACCGTCAACTGGGCAAATGCTTGTATCCCAGCCATCTTGGAGTCGTGGTTTCCCGGTTGTCAGGGGGGAACGGTGATTGCGGAGACTCTGTTTGGCGAGCATAATCCGGGCGGCAAGCTGACGGTGACTTTTCCTAAGAGCGTAGGACAGATAGAGCTGAACTTCCCTTTCAAACCCGGTTCGCATGGCGCTCAACCGCATTCCGGTCCAAACGGTTCGGGCGCAACACGCGTCATCGGCGAACTGTATCCGTTCGGTTTCGGTCTGAGCTATACGACTTTTGCTTACTCCGATTTGGAAGTCTCTCCGTTGCAACAGCATACGCAGGGCGAATATACGATTAAAGTCAACGTTACGAATACAGGAAAACGTGCGGGTGACGAGGTGGTGCAGTTGTATGTACGCGATAAGGTGAGCAGTGTCATTACCTACGATTCGCAGTTGCGCGGTTTTGAGAGGGTATCCTTGCAACCGGGTGAAACCAGGCAGGTCACTTTCTCCTTGAAGCCGGAAGACTTGCAGATTCTGGACCGCAATATGAACTGGACAGTGGAGCCGGGCGAGTTTGAGGTTATGATAGGCGCATCCAGCCAGGACATAAGGCTGAAAAAGACAATAACGGCTTTGCCTTGACGATAGCCGGATTGTAAAGTACGGGAAAGGTTTTAGGGACTGTGCCGGTTGCGGGCAGACTTATGATAGCTGGGAACGGAGATAGGCAAGTATCTCCGTTTCTTGTTCCGGATGGAACCAGCGTATCTCTTCATCCCGTTTGAACCACGTCATCTGTTTACGGGAGTAGATGCGTGAATTCTGCTGGATTTTCTCAATGGCAAAAGGCAGTGTCCATTCACCGTCCAGATAGTTGAAGATTTCCTTGTAGCCTACGGTGTTCAGTGAATTGAGTGCACGGTGAGGGTAGACACTGCGGGCTTCCTCTACTAGTCCGTCCGTTATCATCTGTTCTACGCGTTGGTTGATACGGGCATATAATTCTTCACGGTCACGGGTGAGTCCTATTTTGATGATGCGGAAGGGCCGTTCTTTCTTTTGCTGTGTGCGGAAAGAGGTATAGGTCTTGCCTGTCATATAACAGATTTCCAGTGCGTGGATTACCCGCTTATGGTTCTTCAGGTCTACGATTTTGTAATATTCCGGGTCCAGCAGTTTCAGTTCGGCACAGAGGTGCTCCAAACCTTCCGTTTCGTATTTGTGCAGCATAAGCCGGCGGGTTTCGGCATCTACGGTAGGAATGTCGTCAATGCCTTTGCATACGGCATCTACGTACATCATGGAACCGCCGGTCAGGAGTACGACCTCGTGCCGGGTATAGAGTTGCTCAAGAAGTTGCAGTACTTCGGCTTCATATTGGGCGGCACTGTAATAGTCGGTCAGTTGCAGTGTGCCTACAAAGTAATGCCGTACCCGTTGCAGTTGTTCCGGGGTAGGGGCGGCCGTACCGATTTTCAAATCGGCATAAAGCTGTCGTGAATCGGCGGAAATGATACATGTTCCGAAGTGTTCCGCCAGTCGGAGACTGAGTTCTGTCTTTCCTACTCCCGTGGGGCCTATAAGTACTATCAATGTTTTCATGAGATTGCAACAAAATAATTCGGGCGAAAAACAATTGCATCCTTTGAAACGAATGTATCCTCAAGGGAAGTCTCGTTGTCATTGGAGCAGGTGCTATTCGCCCGAACCGGTTTATCAGAATTTGTCGTCTTCGTAAGCAATACCTGCGGCTCCATCGTCCAAACCGCCGAATCCTTCTTTATCGAAGTCTTCCATGTCGAAGTCCTGGTCGCCGTAGAAACTTTCGTCCAAGTCGAGCGAGCCGCTGGCAGCAGCCATTTCTTCAAAGTCAACGGTCTGCTTGGGAGCCTCTCCGGCTTTCTTAGTGCATTTTGCTCCGGTCATATTCTTGCCGGTGATGATTTCGGAGAGTTCGATGAAGAAACAACGTTCTGTCATGTAGTCGAACACGTACAGGAGTTTCTGCTTTTCGTCCTCTACCAATTCGCTGACCTGGGTGTCTTTCATCACCCAACTGTCTATTTCCGGATTGTCGTCCATTTCTTCGAGGGTAACTTCTTTTTCCTTTTCCCAATCATCGTCGCAGATGAAGAAAGAGGTCATCTGGTCGTCGGTATAACCTACTGATTTCACGATAGCTTCGTGAAAGTCATAGAACGTGGCTTCCGGGTCAATCTGTATTTCTCTGATGAAGTCGTCCGCTTCGTCGGAGATGAGGGTAAATCTATATATCATATTATTAACTTTTTATTTGCTTGCAGGAATAATGCCGCGAGCCGATTCGCGTATAAAGTTTACAATATAGCTGATTTCTGGGGTCATTTCCATTTCATTCTCAATCTTTTTCAAAGCTTCCGTATTGTTTAGTCCGCTTTGATAGATGATGCGGTAGGCATTGTGAATGGCCTCGATGGTTTCGTTGGAGAAACCGCGACGGCGCAGTCCCACGATGTTGATGCCTGCATAGCAGATGGGTTCCCGTCCGGCTATGATGTACGGCGGTATGTCTTTGCTGAAGCGGCATCCGCCCTGTATCATGCCGAATCCGCCTACGTGGCAGAACTGGTGCATCAGTACGTTGGCACTGATGATGGAATTGTCGTCTATGACAATCTCGCCTGCCATTTTTGTGGAATTGCCGATGATGCAACCGTTGCCGATAAAGGCATCGTGTGCAACATGTACACCTTCCATCAGCAGGTTATTGCTGCCAACGATTGTCTTTCCTTTGGCAGCCGTACCCCGGTTGATTGTCACGTTCTCGCGGATGGTATTATTATTGCCTATCTCGGCGGTAGTCTCTTCTCCCCGGAATTTCAGGTCTTGCGGGATAGCACCGATTACAGCTCCGGGAAAGATTGTATTCCCGTTGCCGATGCGTGAACCGTACAGAATGTTGGCATTCGCCATAATCTTGTTGTTATCGCCGATTACCACATTCTTGTCGATGAAAACAAAAGGAGCAATCTCTACGTTTTCCCCGATTTTCGCTTCGGGATGAATATACGCTAAGGGACTTATCATAATTAATTTACTTGTTTTTTACTATTTGAGCCATAAATTCAGCCTCACACACTACCTTTTCGCCTACAAATACATAGCCTTTCATAGTAGAGATACCCCGGCGGATAGGAGCCAGCAGTTCGACACGGAAAATCAAAGTATCTCCCGGCACAACTTTCTGGCGGAACTTGACGCCGTCTATCTTCATAAAGTAGGTGGAATAGCGTTCGGGTTCGTCTACGGAGTTCTGAACAAGTAAACCGCCTGTCTGTGCCATGGCCTCTACCTGCAATACGCCCGGCATGACGGGTTCTTGCGGGAAGTGTCCCTGAAAGAAAGGTTCGTTGGCTGTTACGTTCTTGACACCTACGATGTAGTTGGCACCTATCTCAATTACTTTATCTACCAGTTGGAACGGATAGCGGTGCGGCAACAGTTCACGGATACGGTTTACATCCATAATGGGTTCGCGGTTGCAGTCGTAAGTAGGGGCCTGTATCTCGTGCAGACGGATTTCCTTACGCATCTGGCGGGCAAACTTGTTGTTGATGGTATGCCCCGGACGTGTGGCAATGATACGTCCCTTGATGGGCTTGCCAATCAGAGCCAGGTCACCGATAACGTCCAGCAGTTTGTGGCGGGCGCATTCGTTGGGCCATACCAGCGGTTTGTGGTTGATGTAACCCAACTGCTTGGCGTCCATGTGAGGCACGCCCATAACGTCGGCAAGCTTGTCGTAGGCATCCTGCGGCATTTCACGTTCATAGATAACAATGGCGTTGTCCAGGTCGCCGCCTTTGATAAGTCCGGCTTGCAACAGCGGTTCTATCTCGCGTACAAATACGAAAGTGCGGCTGGCGGCTACTTCATCCTTGAACTTTGCCATATCTTCCAATGTGGCAAACTGGTTGGGGATGATGGTCGAGTCGTAGGATACCAGTACGTTCAGACTGAAGTTTTCATCGGGCAATACGATGATGGATGAGCCGGTGGCATCGTCACGGAATTCAATCTTGGATTTGATGATATAGAAATCCTTTACGGCACTTTGTTCCACCGTACCTACACGTTCTATTTCGTTGACATAATATTGGGCACTTCCATCCAGGATAGGAAATTCCGGACCGTTCACCTGAATAAGGCAGTTATCTATGCCCAAAGCGTAAAGCGCAGCCATGCCGTGCTCTACGGTACTTATCTTAACCCCGTTTTTGGAAAGCACGGTGCCGCGTGTCGTTTCGGTCACGTTATCGGCAACAGCGTCAATGATAGGCTGACCTTCCAGGTCGGTACGCTGAATCTTATATCCGTGATTGTCCGGAGCAGGGTTGAAAGTAACGGTCAGATCAAGTCCAGTGTGAAGACCTTTCCCACTGAGTGAAAAGCTGTCTTTCAGAGTCTTTTGTTTCAACATTGGTTACTTATTTAATTGTTTTTTTAATTCATCGAGTTCTTTGCGGAGCGCATTCAACTCAAAGTACATATCCGGCAGCTTGCGAAATACGGACTGTGACTTGAAGTAGGGCTTCACTTCCATAGGCGGCGTACCTATTAATACACTGCCTTCTTTAATACTGCTGGGAACACCGGATTGTGCGCCAAGGTTCACTTTGTTTCCGATGTGGATGTGTCCGGCTATACCCACCTGACCGCCAAACATACACCATTCGCCTACTTTGGTGGAACCGGCTATGCCCACTTGGGCCGCCATTACCGTATGCGAACCTATTTCATCGTTATGTGCCACCTGCACCAGATTATCCAGTTTTACACCGCTGTGAACGATAGTCGCTCCCATCGTGGCACGGTCTACACACGTATTGGCGCCGATTTCCACATTATCTTCCAATAGGGTGATTCCGATTTGGGGAATCTTTTCATACCCTTCGGGAGTGGGGGCGAAACCGAAACCGTCTGCACCGATTACACAGCCGGCATGCAGGATGCAGCGGTTGCCTACGCGACAGTCGTGGTAGATTGTCGCATTTGCGTAAATAATGCAATCACTGCCTACTTTAGCGCCGCTTCCGATAGTGGCATGCGGATGAATTACCGTATTGTCGCCCACTTCTGCATGGTCTCCTACATAAGCAAAAGGCGCAATGTAAACATCTTTGCCTATTTGGGCTGTTTCGGCAACGTATGCGCGCGGGTCGATACCGGTACGTTTCGGTTTGCTCTGTTCATACAGGTTTAATAATTTGGCAAGGCTTTCGTAGGCATTGTCTACCTTAATCATGGTAGCTTTTACTTCCTGTTCGGGAGTGAAATCCTTATTAACCAAAACAATACTCGATTGTGTTTCATACAGATAAGGTATGTATTTAGGGTTGGATAAGAAAGAGATTGCCCCCGGTATTCCTTCTTCAATCTTGGCGAAGGTATGCACGGTTGCATTCTCGTCTCCTACGATTTCTCCTTGTATAAATGTTGCAATTTGTTTAGCAGAGAACTCCATGTTTTATTGTTGTTAGATGGTTTCAAAACACAAATAACGGACTTTTTTTTTATATATCCTTGTCCTGCGGTGAATATTTTATACTTATCTATGCAAACGTTGATAACACAAGTAGTACTTTTTTACTTTTTTTGAGAGTAGGGAGATGTTGAGCATGTCCGATGCTTCGGCTATGTTTTTAATGGAGCCGTCGTTGTACAGGATGTCGATGCTGTCGTCTGCCGGGTCGTACATATTCTTCTCAATGCTTGGGGTAGAGATAAAATAACCGGCTTCGGAAAGAGGGATATCCAGCTGTTCGCCGATTTGCCGGGTGATTTCTTCTTTACGCTCCTCGCTGAAAGGTTCGGTGGAGATTTCCACTTTGAATATGTTACGGTTAACCATGCCCATACTTAGTGTGGAAAGCACCCTGTCCGGATGTGTGCTCCATACTTTCAGGGCAGTCCAAAGATCGTTGTCGTCCAGTTGGATAAAGTTTTCCAGGCAGTCCGGGTTATTGTAGAATATTTCCCGGTTGATGTCGTTGTATAAAAAGAATTTCAGTGCGGGCGGGGCAAACAAGTCCACGCCTTTGCCGGCTAACTCCTTGGCACGCAGCAAGGTGCTGATGAGCATCTTTTCGTAGGCAACCGATGTCTTATGCAGATATACCTGCCAGTACATCAGGCGGCGTGCAGTGAGGAAGTTTTCGATAGAGTAGATTCCTTTGGATTCTACGACCAGATGATCGTCTTTTACATCGAGCATCTTGATGATGCGCGCCGAACCTATGTTACCTTCCGTCACTCCGGTATAGAAGCTGTCGCGGCGCAGGTAGTCGAGGCGGTCCATGTCCAGCTGTCCGCTTACCAGTTGGTGGAGGAAACGCTTGGGATATTCGTCCTTGAATATTTGGATGGCAAGTGTCAGTTGCCCGTTCATTTCTTTGTTGATGCGTTCCATGAGCATCAGGGAAATGTCTTCGTGCGAGACACCTTTTACAATAGTATCTTCAAGCACGTGCGAGAACGGACCGTGCCCGATGTCGTGCATGAGGATAGCCGCCTGTACGGCTTCCGCTTCACTGTCGAAAATGAAGTTTCCTTTGGCGGTAAGTTGCTGGATAGCTTCACTCATAAGGTAGAATGCCCCCAGTGAGTGCTGGAACCGGGTATGCTGTGCGCCGGGATACACCACGGACGATAATCCCAATTGTTTGATACGGGTGAGGCGTTGCAAAAGGGGATGTCGTACAAGGTCATACAGCAGTCCTTTGGGTATGTTGATGAATCCGAACACCGGATCGTTAATGATTTTACGTTCGTAAGGCATAGCTAAGTATTTGAGGACAAAGGTAATTTGTTTTTAGGAGATGACAAAATATGATGCTATACAAGGAAGTTCATCACCAGTCGTGTTGAGATGATAACCTCTAAGTTGTAAATCGCAGTAGGTTTATATTTTGAGATAGTATTATGCAAAATTTGCACATTACTGTCTCTGTCAAGTTCTCCTTCTTTGAAAACATTTGCAATGTGGCGGGCTATGACAGATTGGTCCTTTTGAAACCTTCGAGCATATCATGCGGGATTATCATGTATTGATACGAACCGGGCAGAATCGGTGAAATGGGTAGTTGTTCGCCTGATTCTGCCCGGTTATGTTTAAAATAAGTTCTTATTTGCTTCTCAGAGTATTGCTTTCAGCTGTTCCGCCATCTGAGCCTGTACTTCCTGTGCGGCTTTGCGTGCAGCGGCTGCGAAATTTTCGGTCTTGTCTACATAGATGATACCGCGGCTGGAGTTAACAATCAGCCCGCAAGTCTTGTTCATGCCGTACTTGCAGACCTCTTCCAATGAACCGCCTTGCGCACCTACGCCGGGTACTAAAAGGAAGTGGTTGGGAACAATCTTACGAATATCTTCGAAAGCACGTCCTTGGGTGGCGCCTACCACGTACATCATTTGCTCGTCGTTTGCCCATTCCTGTGACTTGCGCAATACTTTTTCAAAGAGACGTTCACCGTTTTTGTCTTCCGTCAGTTGGAAGTCGTGCGAACCTTTGTTGCTGGTCAGTGCGAGCAAGATAACCCATTTGCCTTCGTAGGTGAGGAATGGAGTAACGCTGTCTTCGCCCATATAAGGAGCTACGGTTACCGAGTCTATGTCCAGTTCTTCAAAGAAAGTACGTGCATACATGGCAGAGGTATTGCCGATGTCGCCGCGTTTGGCATCGGCGATGATAAACTGGTCGGGATAGTTCTGCTTGATGTAGTTCACGGTCTTTTCAAAGGCAATCCAGCCTTTTACTCCCATGCTCTCATAGAAAGCGAGATTCGGTTTGTAGGCGATACACAGGTCGGCTGTTGCATCGATAATCGCTTTGTTGAAGGCAAAGATGGGGTCTTCTTCTTTCAGCAGGTGTTCCGGAATCTTCTTGATATCCGTGTCCAGACCTACGCATAGAAATGATTTCTTGCGTTTGATATTCTCAAAGAGTTGTTGTTTGTTCATATCGCAATTTGTTGGTTTAATGGTTTTACTTTTTAAATAAATATCCCTTGATGCTCATTCTTACATCTTCGTCACTGTTCTTTTCATAATGGATATCGAATGCAGTCAGCATGAACAGGTTCTTGGGAGAATTGCATCGGAAAGAGGTAGGCGGTATATGACCGTGCTTGCTGTTCTTTTCCAACATTTCCAATGTGCTGAGCTCGATATATGCGCTATCGTTCAGATTGTCCGTCCGGGTATCGAGTGAAACGGGCAATATTCCATTTTCAAGATATTGGCGGGGGATGGTAAGAAAGCGGCTTGATATACCGTCGCTGGGTATGGCGATAAACCGCGTGTAGCCTTTGGGAACACTGATGTTCGTTTGACTGTCGATTGCTCCGCTATAAGTAACTCTGCCGCTATCAGTGCCGGTGGGCGCTGCATTTGCTTCAATATCCGCTGCCACGGAATAGAGGTTGTAGGTTACGTTTCTGTCTATCAGATGGGTGACGCTCTCCGTGCCGAACCAGCTGTTCAGGTATCTGAATTTACTGTTTATTCGTATCGCCTGCTTTTCCGGCAGCGAGTACATCCATTCCTCATATTGTTGTAGCGAGAGGGGGGCTTTTGTCCGGCAACTGCGTTGCATCTCGGCTTTGATTTCGTTAAGAATGACATTCTTTGTAATGCCGGCATAGTTGACGGGCAATGCCGACGTCAGCAAAAAGATGGTGGCAAACGAAATGGGTATCCAGTTGATACGCCGTGCCTTGATGGCGAACAACCCGATACAGACAAAATAGAACCAGCCGTTGAGTGTGGCGAGATAGAGCCGGTTAACGGTAATGCCGTAATCGTTGAACCGGCGCACGATGCCTATGGTCATCAGTAACAGCAGAGGCAGTATCAGTACGGGCATCCAGCGGGCAATCCAGTTGTCAAACCGTTTATTATTTTCAAGGCGTGCGGGATACAGACCGAATTGAATGGCGATGCACACCGTCATTAATGCTACGATGAGCCATGACACCCAGCCTGTGGGCAGTTCCCAACTGACAAGGATGCGGGCGGCATACATGTAAAGTACTGTCAGATATCCGGCTGTTAGCGGAAGGAACAGGTAGTGTATGATGCCGTTCAGGAATTCGGATGAGTGAGGTTCGCGGTTGTGTTTGTCCTCTCCCTGCGGCAACAATCCGAGAAACAGTATCAAGGCGAGCGTTATGCTGCACAGATAATAGATATAGGCATAGCACTTTCCGCTGAAATGGATGTCGAACAGCTGGTGCAGTGAGAACAACAGCAGACTGATGCCTGCCCATAGGATGAGGCCTATGACTTGTGTGACAGCGAACGAAGAAACGGCGTTCAGTGCAAAATTCCAACTGGCAATGTCATTCTTCTCGCGCAGGAACGAGAGGAAGAATGTGGAAAGCCCTATGGTGAGAATGGCTGCCGTGTGGGCGATGCCGATTTCAATCCATGAACTCTCTGTACCGAGATAACGGTAGAGCAGAAAAGCATCGGCTATGAGCAGGGCGTGTGCGGCAAGTTGTATGCCTGTCTTCCACATCCGGCTTTTTACTTCTTCGCTCCACAGATGAAGCGTGAGCGAAAGCAGGATGCCTACCGACAGGTAGTAACCGGTTATAAACAGCAACCGTTCTTCGCCTGTCCAGCTTATTGATGTCAGATGAATGAGATAGGCAGTGAATGCAAAGATAAAGGCTACCGTAACCGGGAAGCGCTTCAGGCAGTTCTGAAACGCTTCGGTAACCGTGTGAAACGCTTTCTCTACTGATAGCCCTTTCATAACTACAATTCGCTTTCTTTCAGTCGCTCTGCATTTTCCGCAACAATCAGATGGTCGATGCAATCCTGAATATCACCGTCCATAAAGGCGGCAAGGTTATAAATGGTATAGTTGATGCGGTGGTCGGTAATACGTCCCTGCGGATAGTTGTAGGTACGTATCTTTGCCGAGCGGTCACCGGTAGAGACCATTGTCTTGCGCTTGGAAGCGATGTCGTCGATGTATTTCTGGTGCTCCTTGTCATATATAAAGGTACGCAGGCGCGACAGGGCGCGTTCTTTGTTCTTCGGCTGGTCGCGCGTTTCGGTACATTCGATGAGAATTTCCTCTACGACACCCGTATTCGGGTTCTTCCAGTTATAGCGCAGGCGTACGCCGGATTCCACCTTATTTACGTTCTGACCGCCCGCACCGCCGCTTCGGAAGGTATCCCATTTGATTTCTCCCTCGTTGATGACTACATCGAACTCTTCGGCTTCGGGCAGTACCGCCACGGATGCGGCGGATGTGTGTACACGTCCCTGCGTTTCGGTGGCAGGCACGCGTTGTACGCGATGTACGCCCGATTCATATTTCAGCGTGCCATATACGTTGTCTCCCGTTACGGAGCAGATGATTTCCTTGAAACCGCCGACTGCGCCCTCGTTGGCGCTGGATATATCCAGTCTCCAGCCTTTAGCCTCACAATACTTGGTGTACATGCGGAAGAGGTCGCCTGCAAAAATGGCGGCTTCGTCTCCACCTGCACCACCGCGGATTTCGAGAATGGCGTTGCGGCTGTCTTGCGGGTCGGCGGGGACAAGCAGGAGCTTTATCTCTTCTTCCAGTTCAGGCTGGCGTGCCTGGCAGGCATCAAGTTCTTCGCGTGCCATTTCACGCATCTCGGCGTCGGTTTCGTTGGCGATGATTTCTTTGGCTTCTTCGATGCCGTTCAGTACCTGCATGTACTCTTTGCGGGCATTCATCAGGTCGCCCAGTTCTTTGTACTCTTTGGTGAGTTTGACGTAGCGCTTCTGGTCGGCAATTACCGCCGGGTCGGTAATCAGTGTGGACACTTCTTCGAAGCGGGCAACGAGGCCTTCCAGTTTCTCTAATATGGTGTTGTTATCTGCCATTTAATTAAAGTGGTAATGTTACGAGATGACAAGTCGGCATTAATATCTGAACTCTCCGAATTCACTCTTGATAATCAGTTCTTTCTTATCGCTCTCTTCGATACGTCCTACAATCTGTGCATCGATGTTGAAGCTTTTGCTGATGGCAATCACTTCTTCCGCATGCTCAGGAGAAAGATATACTTCCAGACGGTGTCCCATATTGAATACCTTGTACATTTCGCTCCAGTCCGTATCGCTTTGCTCCTTGATGGTCCTGAACAGCGGCGGAACGGGGAAAAGGTTGTCTTTGACAACGCGGCAGTTATCTCCGACAAAGTGCAGCACTTTGGTCTGCGCACCGCCGGAGCAGTGTACCATACCGTGAATTTCGGGACGGAGCGCATCGAGCAGTTTCTTAACTACCGGCGCATATGTACGGGTGGGAGAGAGCACCAGCTTTCCGGCATCCAGCGGACTGCCTTCCACGCTGTCTGTCAGTTTCAGTTTTCCGCTGTATACCAGTTCGTCGGGTACGGCTTTGTCATAACTTTCCGGATATTTCTCCGCCAGATATTTGGCGAATACATCGTGGCGGGCGCTGGTAAGTCCGTTGCTGCCCATACCGCCGTTATACTCTTTTTCGTAAGTGGCTTGTCCGCAAGAGGAGAGGCCTACAATCACGTCTCCCGGACGGATATTGGCATTGTCGATAACATCCGAACGCTTCATGCGGCAGGTTACCGTAGAGTCAACGATGATGGTACGCACCAGGTCGCCCACATCGGCGGTCTCGCCACCGGTGGCATATACGCCTACGCCCATTTCGCGGAGTTCGGCAAGCAGTTCGTCCGTACCGTTGATGATGGAGGAAATCACTTCTCCGGGCACAAGCAGCTTGTTGCGTCCGATGGTGCTCGATACCAGGATATTGTCCACAGCACCTACACAGAGCAGGTCGTCGATGTTCATAATCAGCGCATCCTGTGCGATGCCTTTCCAGACGGAGAGGTCGCCCGTCTCTTTCCAGTACATGTAGGCCAGACTGGATTTTGTTCCTGCGCCGTCTGCGTGCATGATATTACAATACTCAGGGTCACCGCCCAGGATATCGGGGATGATTTTGCAGAAAGCCTGCGGGAATATACCTTTGTCGATGTTCTTAATGGCGTTGTGCACATCTTCTTTGGATGCGCTGACGCCTCTCATCATATATCGTTGATTACTCATGGGATAATAAGTTTGTTCAATTGAGCACAAAAGTAGTGATTATTTCGCTTATAGCCTTAGCTTTGCGTAAAAAATATCCCCTCATCCGGCATCGTACTTGCAAGCCTGTGTGGGTGCGACACCGGATGAGGGGATATTTGATATTCAATTCCGTCTCTTTAGAACTCCACCTTAGGTGCTTGTTCGCTTCCTTCGGCGGCTTCAAAGTAGGCGCGCTTCTCAAAGCCGAAAAGACCGGCAAGAATGTTTTTGGGGAAACGGCGGATTGCCGTATTAAAATTCTTCGCCGCATTGTTGAAGTTGGTACGTGCCACGTTGATGCGGTTTTCCGTACCTTCCAACTGGGCTTGGAGCTCCAGGAAGTTCTGGTTGGCTTTCAGGTCGGGATAGTTTTCGGTAATGGCGAGCAGCTTGCCGAGAGCGGAAGTAACCGCGCCCTGTGCTTTTTGGTATTCGGCCAGCTTTTCCGGTGTCAGGTCGTTGGCGTCTACGGTCATCTGGGTGGCCTTGCTACGGGCTTCTACCACACCTTCCAGCGTTTCCTTTTCGTGAGAGGCATATCCTTTGACTGTGTTTACGAGATTCGGTATCAGGTCGGCACGACGTTGATATTGTGTTTCTACGTTAGACCATTGCCCGCTGACGTTTTCGTCCATGGTAACGAGTCCGTTATAACCGCTGACTCCCCAAATGGCGAGAAGGGCTACGACAACAATGATGATAATGGTTGATTTTTTCATACTTCTTTTTTTGTTATTAATGATGCAATCTGAATTGGTTTGTTACAGGAGACGCCCGGCCGTTCCGCTCAGAACCGTGAACCGGCTCCGCCGCCACCGCCCATGCCGCCTCCAAAGCTGCCGCCGCTGAATCCTCCGCCACTGCTGCCGAAGCCGCCTCCTCCGAAAATGACAGGACCGCCGCCACCTCCGCCCCGATAGTTCTCATCGTAAGACTGCTGGCGGCGCACTACCTTATGTCCGCAATTGCGGCAGGTATAGGTGACATCTTCCGTCCGTACTCCGTTGCGGCGTGAGATAAGCACGCTGTTGCTCCGTTGCAGTTTATGCTGGCCGCATTGCGGGCATTTGCTTGCAGCGCGTGTTTTCAGTATTCCTGCCGCGATGGCGATGGCAAAGAACCCCGCAACGGCCAGAATCAATCCTATCGGAGAGCCGCCGTCACTTTCGTCCGGGTCGTTTACCATACTTCCGTCAAGACGGGCGCATACGGCACGAACGCCGGCCACCATACCGGCGTCCCAGTTACCGTCTTTCAGGTAAGGAATCATGTCCCGCGTTTGAATGCGTTTGCAAATGGCGTCGGGCAGGTCTCCTTCCAGTCCATATCCGGTATAGAACTGAATACAGCGCTGGTCGGTTACCAGCAGGATAACCAGTCCGTTATTCTTTCCTTTCTTGCCAACGCCCCATTCGTTGAGCAACCGGTGCGAGAAGTCAAAACAGTCCTCACTGCCGATGGACGGGACAACCGCCACTACGGTTTCAATGCCGGTTTGCTGTTCCAGGGCATAGAGCATGCGGTCTATTTCGTCGCATGCCGAAGTGGAAAGGATACCGGCGGGGTTGCAAACGTAGCGTGTCTTGTCCTGAAGATGTACTTTAGGAATGTTTCCGGTGGTGTAAATCTCTTGTGCCTGCAGGGAAACAAGCATGCACAAGAGGAATGCTATGGAGATAAATCGTTTCATACTTATTGTATTTGTAGGGGCTAAGGTAGGAAAAATCACGTCAACGTATGTATTTCCCTACGAATTTCTTTACATGCTCCGTATATTCCTGCGGATAGTCCTTGTAGGACATGGCATGTGCGGAACCCGGAACAATCCACAGCTCTTTCGGTTCCGGCTTGGCTTCGTAAAGAGGGTAGACCATCCATGTAGGCACATAGGAATCCGCATCGCCGTGTATAAAGAGCATGGGCAAGGTACACTTCCTGACCTGCTCCAAAGCCGAAGCTTCACGGAAATCCCATCCGTACTCTTGCTTGCAAAGCCGGCTTGCCACATGCAGCAGCGGGAAAGCGGGCAAGCCGTATTGTGCTTTCAGTTCGCCCCGGAATTCATCCCATACGCTGGTATAGCCGCAGTCCTCAACGAAACATTTGATGAACGGCTGCTGGTGTATTCCATGTTCCACTTCGCCGGACACCATCATGGTGGTGGCAGCTCCCATCGAGATGCCGTGCACCACCATTTCCGTACCGCTGCTGCGCATACGGGTGCTGTCGCCTGCGGTCACCGTTTCATTGTTCCTGCCGAAAAGCTCGTCGGCGGTTGCGGTCCATTGCAGTACGTCGAGACGGTCGAGCCAGCCCATTTGTATCTCGGCACCCTCGCTTGCGCCATGACCGTGCAGGTCGGGCAGAAGGATGTTGTACTTCAGTTGCCGGTTGTACAGGTAGCCGATGTTGAGCATGCGGATGGAGTTGTCGGTATAGCCGTGCACAATGACGGCCGTTTTACGGGTGGGTTCGGCAGCGGCTACATACAGCGCATGCAGGGTTTCGCCCCGGTCATTCTTTATATAGAAGTCGCGTAGCGCCCCTGCCGTCTGCAGGCTGTCCACCCACGGCTTCAGCTCGGGATATTGCCCGAATATGTATTCGTAGGAAGCCTGGCTGTTGCGGGAGCGTGTAATCAGTTCATCCGGGTTCAGCGCATGCCCCAGCATATAGTATCCGCCGCACAACAGGGCGGTACAAAGCGCAGCGAGACCTATGAATGAATATTTCAGTATTTTTTTCATGTTACTTGTTCCAAATTTCCCATGCGGCAAAGGCTTGCAGCAGCAACATTTCAAGTCCGTTCTTGGTGACGGCTCCCTGCGCTTTGCCTTTCTTCATGAAGAGTGTTTCATTTGGATTATACAACAAATCGTAGAGCAAATGGTTGGGAGTAAGCAGTTCGTAGGGTATGTCCGGGCAGAAATCCACTTTGGGGAACATGCCCACGGGCGTACAGTTTACGATGACCGTATGTTCGGCCATGATTTCGGGAGTCAGCTCTCCGTAGGTCAGGAACTTGTCGTCCTTTTTGGTACGTGACACGAAAGTGCTTTCTATTCCTAAATTCTCCAGGCCGCGATATACGGCTTTGGATGCACCGCCTGTGCCCAGGATAAGCGCTTTCTTGTGCTGGGGTTGCAGCAGGGGTTCGATGGATTGCGTAAATCCGATGATGTCCGAGTTGCAGCCTATCAGCTTGATTTTGCCTTTGGGAAGGCGGACAATCTTGATAACGTTGACCGCACCAATCTTGGCGGTGTCCTTATCCAGTTCGTCGAGGTAGGGTATAACCTGTTCTTTATAGGGAATGGTTACATTGAGTCCACAGAGATTGGGGTTTTCTTCAATCACTTCCATGAAGTCTTCGATGCGGGGAATCTCGAAGTTCACATATTCGGCGTCAATGTTCTCTGCTTTAAATTTCTCGTTGAAGTAGCCGATGGAGAACGAATGTTTCAGCGGGTAACCGATTAAACCGTATTTCTGCATATCCAAAATGTGTTAAAGGGGGAATATAAGTGACTATTTCTTAGCAATGTATAAGGTGCATATTCCGAAAGTCAATCGCTTGAAGCGTACCTCGCTGAACCCTGCCTTGCGGATTACTCCCTGCATGATTTCGCCTTGCGGAAAGGCGCGGATGCTTTGGGGCAGATAGGTGTAGGCGCTGTTGTCTTTCGAAATGAACTTGCCGAGCAGCGGGATGACGGCTTTGGAGTAGACGGTAAAGAGTTGTTTCATTGGGAAGCGGTCCGGTGTGGAGAGTTCCAGAATGACGAGATGTCCGCCGGGTACGAGTACGCGGCACATTTCGGACAATCCTTTATCCAGTCCGTCAAAGTTACGGATGCCGAACGCCACGGTCACGGCATCGAAGCTTTCATCGGCAAACGAGAGAGAGGTGCAGTCCTCCCGGGCAAAGGAAATCCTGTCCGAGAGGTGCGCCTGTTTTACTTTTTCACGTCCCACATTCATCATGCCTTCGGATATGTCGGTCCCGATGAGCATATCGGGCTGCAATTCGCGGCAGGCAAGTATGGCAAAGTCTCCGGTTCCGGTCGCTACGTCCATGATGCGCCGGGGGCTGAAAGGGCGGAGCGTGTCAATCGCCTTCTTGCGCCAGCTGCGGTCTATACCCATCGACAGGGTATGGTTCAGCTTGTCGTAGGCGGGGGCGATGTTGTCGAACATCTCTTCGACCTGTTCGCTCTTCTTGCCGTCGTTGCCGTAAGGCTTGATGTGTTCTTGGGGGTAGTCCATCCGTCAATCGTTACTTTAAGTACTCCGTTACGTTCTTTTCAATACGTTCGGCGATGTTGCTTGTGTCCTCTTTAACGAACTTCTCGCCGGTGATGTGCTCGTACAGCTCAATGTAACGTTCGCTGATGGAAGTCACGATTTCGTCGGTCATTTCCGGAACCTGCTGTCCCTCTTTGCCCTGGAAACCGTTGTCCATTAGCCATTCGCGCACGAATTCCTTTGAAAGCTGCTTTTGCGGTTCGCCTTTGGCAAAGCGTTCTTCGTAGCCTTCGGAGTAGAAATAGCGGCTGGAGTCCGGTGTGTGGATTTCGTCCATCAGGTAGATAGTGCCGTTGTGCTTGCCGAATTCGTACTTGGTGTCGACGAGAATCAGGCCGCGTTCTGCAGCAATTTCCGTGCCGCGTTTGAAGAGCGCCATTGTATATTTTTCCAGAATTGCATACTCTTCGGGAGTGGCCAGGCCTTTGGCAAGAATTTCCTCTTTGGAGATGTCGGCGTCATGCTCGCCGATTTCGGCTTTTGTGGTCGGGGTGATGATGGGTTCGGGGAATTTCTGGTTCTCCTTCATGCCTTCGGGCAGCTTTACGCCGCAGATTTCGCGGACACCGCTCTTGTAGGCGCGCCATGCACTGCCGCAGAGATAGCCGCGTACAATCATCTCAACCGGGAAGCCTTCGCACATAACGCCCACGGTTACCATAGGGTCGGGGGTGGCTGTTTTCCAGTTGGGACAGATGTCGGTGGTGGCATCGAGGAACTTGGCTGCAATCTGGTTCAGCATCTGTCCTTTGAAAGGAATACCTTTCGGCAATACTACGTCGAAGGCTGAAATGCGGTCGGTAGCGACCATAACTAACTTTTCGCCATTGATGTTGTACACATCGCGCACTTTTCCATGATAGACACTTTGCTGTCCGGGAAAGTTGAAATCTGTTGCTGTTAATGCATTCATTTTAGTGATATTTATGAGTTGGATATTTACTGTCTAAGCCGGGAGTTGCTGTCCGGCGGCTTGTTCTGCTTTCCGTTTCTCCCGTTCGGCTTTCGCTTCTTTGTCAAACTTTTCGTAGGCTTCCACAATCTGAGTAACCAGTTTGTGGCGTACAATGTCTTTTTTGTTCAGCTCGATGAAGCTGATTCCTTTCACGCCTTTCAGGATGCGGAGCGCTTGCACCAGTCCGGAAGTCTGTGACTGGGGAAGGTCGATTTGCGTCATATCCCCCGTTACAATCATTTTGGTATTCATGCCCATACGGGTGAGGAACATCTTTATCTGTTGGGTAGTGGTGTTCTGCGCTTCATCCAGAATCACTACGGCATCGTTCAGCGTGCGTCCGCGCATGAAAGCGAGGGGAGCAATCTGAATGATGTTCAGCTCCATGTACTCTTTCAGTTTGGCGGCGGGAACCATGTCCTGCAAGGCGTCGTAAAGCGGTTGCAGGTACGGGTCTATCTTGTCCTTCATGTCGCCGGGCAGGAAACCGAGTTTCTCTCCGGCCTCTACGGCGGGACGGCTGAGGATTATTTTCTTTATCTCCTTGTTCTTCAACGCGCGTACGGCAAGGGCGATGGCCGTATAGGTCTTGCCCGACCCGGCAGGGCCTATGGCAAATACCATGTCGTTCCTGCTAAATGCCTCTACCAGTTTCAACTGGTTTTCGCTGCGCGGAATGATGGGCTTTCCCGTTACGCTGAACACGATGACATTGCCCGACTTTTCAGCCTGCGGGGCGTTCCCTTTGACGATATCGATGATGACTTCCTCTTTCAGAGAATTATATTCGGCACAATATTTTTCGAGTTTGGTGATGTTTTCTTCAAACGCGCACATCTCCTCTTCATCTCCCAGCACTTTGATGACATTGCCGCGGGCAACGATGCGGAGTTTGGGATACAAAGCTTTTATCAGTTGCATATTGGCGTTGTTTACGCCGTAAAAGATAACCGGGTCGATATCCTCAAGAACAATCAGTTTTTCTATCATCGATATGTTTTAAAGTTCAATTCTTTTTTTCAGGTAAAACGTTTTGCAAATGTAGTGAAACGTTTGAATACTTGGACGGTTCTGCGTGTTATTTTTTTGCAACCGGCTTTGCCGCGCTGCTGTTTCCCTTTTCCTGCATTCCTTCTTTATCGTGAATTAACCCGCCCAAAGGGAAGTAAGCGCGGTAGTATGTCCGGAGAATTCGGAGTATGGAATGGCAAAGACATGAGAAGAAAGCAAGGGTGCATAACTTCAAAATCCCAAAGCATTGTGATTTTGAGCCGGAAAAGTGTTGCAATGCAACAAAATCTGCTTGAAATCACAGTGTAGTGTGAATTTGAAGAGTTCGGCCGCCGTATCGGGCTTCCGCAGCGGGTTGTAAAACGGGAATTAGATGTGTTTGCAAAAGAAAATCAGATGACGAAGGCGTTGATTGAGCGTTCCTTCCTGTCCGATATATTGAAACGCCGATATTGGCTATCCGTGGATTATAGGCGGAAGAGGTTGGAGTGGTGATTTCAAAAACGGTATTTACTCATCAAGGCGTTTCTTTTATGCAACGCACCGGAAATCCATGTCCTCTGCCGGCACCGCTCGTAGGACTTACCCCTTCGTTTATTGCCCCCAAATAGTGGGCAAAAGATGAAGAGCTATCATATGGAGACGATGACCACACACAACAATAATAGCCGAAATTATAGACATGCCCATTACCACCATATCTATAACCGACTGCCGGATAAAAAGCCTGTTCGCCTGATGTGGAAGAAATGAAAAATCGACGCCCATAAACCGTTGTCTTTAAAAAGCCTCCGCCTTCAACTGTCACATTTATCTTCTCTTCAGCTGGGGAATTATAGTAGGTAGGAATCGTTGTATTATAATCCAGCATAGGAGGGGTTTCTCCTGTATTCGTTGTTGTAAAGTTAGTCCAAACATCTTGGGGAGGCATATGCCAGCCCAAAGGACAGGGATCGTAAATCGTTTTTTGAATAAATTTCGTATCAAGTGCTAAACTGCTTACACCATTAACATCACCACCCCACAAATTATTAGAAGCTTTCCAGGCTGTTGTCGGAGAGAAAGCACCATAAATCCAGTTATATGATGGTATATTCTCCGTATTAACATCAGCCATATCATATAAAATAAATGTTAGAGGATGAGCAATAGCATAAGCTATGATACTTGCCGTTTCTCTAGAAATCAAACTATTCATTTTGATATATTTATCTCCTCTTAACGCAGACTCATCAAGATGATTCCCATCTTTATCATATATACTTATCTCACCCGCCTTATTTTTTCCAGCAGGAAACGGATCTTTTCTTCCAAACTGATAAAACAAGCTCAAAGTCTTTTCTTTTGTATCTGAATTATAAAGTATTTCAGCTTCAGCGCCTACATTGCGATCCATCATAATCAAATTACGGGAAATCAAGCCATTGTAATAGAGCGATGCATTCATTATTCTCGGATTCGTCTTATATGTTTGTGTAGGCATTTCCGCCAAATTAAAATGAGTTTTCCAGATATGCCAGCTCCACAATACGTTGCCACTTCTGTCTTTTACTGCAATCACCGCATTCCCTTCTGCTGTCGGACCGGTTTTGAAATAGACATATCCGTCTTTTAAAATCACTCCTTGAATGATTTTCCCATGGCCATTCGTTTCCCAAACAAGCTCTGCACTTGCAGGGCTGATTGCAGCATTAGCAGCCAAAGCACTTCCGGTTGGAGATATCAATGCTGCGGTGGCAGCTCCATTTCCTCTTACCGTAGCTTTAAATTTATACCATGTGTTTACCTTTTTAGCAAGATAACAATTTGCCGTGCCTGCACTACTCAAATCTTCTGTCCTCGCAAAATCGACAACAACCCTTGTATCTGTTGCCGCAATGTCATTCAAAGTAATATTATATGTATAGTTACCGTTCCGTTTGATATTGAAGTCACTCGTATTGTTTTCGCCAAGATACACCGTCCACGTCACGGCTACAGCACCTACCAATCCATGAACAACTACATAAGTCGCTTTGTCGGGCGCATTGGCGGCCGTTTTATCCTTTTGAGCCGAAATTGTTGCTTTAGTTCCCCTGCGATTTTCAAACATATAGAAAGTTTTACTTGCCGAAGTCGCTCCGGACGTAGTGATAACACCGCTTTCTTTCCAATGTGTAGCAGTAGTAGTCTGAACGGCATCTTCCGATGCGCGAGGAATGTAATAGGAACGCGAAGGAATGTTCTTTACGGAATAATTCGTAATGGTAATGCCGCTGCTTGCTTTCACCTTGATATTCAATGCCACTTTTGCCACCATACGGGTCAGTATCAATTTGGCTGATAAGCTCTGCGTTCCTGCCTTGATAACCACATTCTTCAAGCTGCCCGTCATCGGCAGATTAGTACCATGCGTCAAGTCTCCCCAGTCTGTTATACTGTACACCATACTTTTCAGATAAGACTCCTTATGTATATCATATCCCTTGAACAAGTCGGCTTTGCCCGTATTGGCAACGGCATAGATAGTACACCCGGTAGCACTACGGGTGTTCACGGTAACCGTAGGGCTTCCCGTATGATATTTCTGGCCGATCAGTTCTCCCGCACTGTTATACACCAGAATATGAAGGTCGCTGACTGCACTCTCGTCGACTGTCCGGGTAGCGATATCCATCGGTTCTTCACCTCTCACTTCCAGCCGGATGGTGGCGGGCAGGTTTTCTTCCGCATCCTTCATACCCTCCACCTCCGGTTGGCAGGAGCTGCAAACAGCCGTTATAGCCAGTAGCATGCCCAGCGTGCACAGCACTTTCCGGCAGAACGGAACAGCTTCTTGCCGCGTGCGGTATATTTTGTATTCAAATAACCTGATCATACTCTTTCTATTTACATTTCCACATCCTGGCTGACCGTACCCCAAGGAACCACGCTTACAGCGACTTGAACCTTCGCGTAGCGGAAGTCGATGTCTATATTGGTATGCTTGCCCACAGGGGCATACAAAGGACGGTGTTCGTTGTCTTCGGTGATAGTCAGCAATTTTTCCCCTTGCCGGTAAATGTCTATTTCCAACGGCTTCCCCTCTCTGGTAGGGAAGATATGGAAAGGCGGCGCATAGACATCCCCTTGGGTATCGGTAATGGCAGCCGGTTCGTATTCCGCCCCGCTTCCGGCAGCCTCGCCTGTAAAGTCCATTTCCGTACTGGTGCAGTGTACAATGAAACGGTACGCTTCACCCTTGTAAGGGTAACGTTCGGAAAGATAACGCGTGCGTATGCTGAGACCTGCTACCATACGCTCCATTACGAGCGTAATATCCGCACCTTCCACGCTACGGGTTTCCGCTTTCCCTATTTCCTTGCGGCAATAAAACAGGTCCGTTAGCGGAAGGTGCGTGCCGTGGTCGTATTGCCGGAGACGGAGTTTCGCATCTTTCAGAGATGTGCCCGGCGCTATCTCCGTAGTAATCAGGCTGTCCTCTTTCAGATTGCCCCAAGCTATCAGTGTAAGCCGTTCTCCCTTGTCCTCGCCGAAGTAGAAGTTAGAGAAACCATCGGAGGGAATCATCCTGACGAATCCCTGCTCATTAAAGAGATAGATATCCGATTTCTGCAAGGCTCCGCTTTCGGTAAGGTCGTTTCCGTCAGCATCCACCGCACGGACATGCAGTTCGTAACGGGTACAACCTTCCATATCCTCACGCACGCACGAGGTGCAGCAGAGGAGAAAAAGAAGAAGCAGAAAGACAGGGGAAGTTCCGGATACTCGCATAACTGCTACGGATTGGTTTATAATGTCATGTCGGCCTAATATAAATTGTTACTCGAAAGTCACATTCTGTTCGATAGTGAGCGCCCATTCGGCAACAGTGACCGTGAGTTGCAGGGTGGCGGGGTCTATATCCGTATCGTCATCAGGCGCACCTTCGCCTTTGATAACGGCGGTAAGCACGTATTTAGTGTTGGAATCGATGCTGCCCTTGTCTGTTCCCTGCCCTGCAGTAATGGTGGTGTTGGCCTGTTTCTTATTGATGACAATGGGATAATACCGGGTAGCGGCAGTACTGGCCGCCCCGCTTCCATCCGCATCGAAGGTTCCTTTAATGATGAGTCTGGTAGGGCTGTCCCCGGAAGCGTTCGGAAATGTGTAGAAATAGTAAGGAGTAGTGAGTTCCGTATTGGCTGTATGGCTCGCCACCGTCTCATACAAGTATTTGGTTACGGCTGAACCTTCATGCCCTCCGTTAATAGGGACACTGCCCTCCTTCTTCATATTGACGGAACTGTTGGCATTCTTCAGGTAAACCGCATCTACCTTGAACGTCGCATTCTTGAATTGCCCTGCCGCATCGAAAGCGGTTTTGATGCTGCTGATAGATACCCTTGCCACAAGGCGGGACAGGGCTATCTCTACCTCCAATTCTCCTCCGGCGGTGAAATCCTTTCCGGTGGCGCTTCCCAACATCGGCAAGTTGCTGGCCTTTTGCACATCCGTCGCATCGCCGGTTCCCGCAGACTTGGTGGTTTCCGAGAGAAGTGCCAGCCTGGATTGGAATTCGGCAAGGTTAGCCACTCCCGCAAAAAGTGCCGATGAGGCGTTGGCTACCACATAGATTGTCTGCCCGTTTCCGGGTTCGCAAAGCATCGTAACCTTCTTGCCGCTTCCGCCTGCCGCGTCTTTGATGTCATCGCCCGTAAATTCATGCAAGGCATTGACCGGGTTGCCCGACGTTCCGGTGAATACAGCTACCGTGAGGCGGTTAATCTGGGATTCGTCCGTGGTAGGCAGAGTTCCCGTAGTACGGCTGGCGGCAGGTGTGCCCACCAGGGTCAGTTCAAGTTTGGCAGTCTTTTCCTTCGGTAGGGTTACATTCTCGTTTTCATCGCTGCCGCATGCGGTCAGTGAAAGGGTGGCCGTTGCCAGCACTGCCCATAAGTAGTTGTTTGTTTTCATATATTATACCGTTTATGGTTATTCTGTATCGTTTATCCGTATCGTCTATTTTTCAGTTTTCAATTCTCAGTTTCTCCAATGCCTTTGCCGCCTGTTCCACTCCGGCGGCGGCAGCCATTGTAAGGTATACTTCTGCCTTGTCGCGGTTGCCTTCGAGCAGGCAGAGGATACCCATATTGTTATAAGCCAACGGAAGGGTGGCGAAACGCTCCAGATACCCGCGTGCCTTGGACAGCTCCTTTTTGCTCAAGGCAACCGCAGCAGCATTGATATTGGCTTCCGGGCTGTCCGGAAATAGCCGGGCCGCAAGGTCGAGTACGTCGTTATATTCGGTGGAGCCCGCCGGATAGCTGCCCGCCACGGCGAAAAATTCGCTCAAACGCAAGGCATGCTGTTTCCCGCTGCGCAGCAGTTGGAGGCTTTCGGCTGTATCCAGCGGCTTTCGCGTGTATTCTATCCGGTAGTCCACACGCATCACTGCCGGGAATATCTTCTCCGAAAGATACCTGTAAGGCTTGCCGTCGGCAAGCGACATCAGCATACGTTCGCGCCCTTTGGCGATTTCCACATTATCGATAAGGTCGAGGGTGGCATCCCTAAACATCATATCGCTTTCCCTTACCAGGCTGGTAAGGGAGTCCCAGTCTTCGGGAATCCAGTTCACTTCCAGCAGGGCTTTTCCTGCCAGGCGGTTCTCGCGCAGGTATTCTTTCAGTTTGAGCGCCCGTACCAGGGCATTGGTTTCGTTCTTTTTCAGGTTGCCCGCGGGGGCGCCATAGCCCGTTATGCAAATTTTAGCCAGTTCAGTACCCGCCTCCCGGCGCACGTTACGCAGGGCATCGCGTAGACGGTAGTAAATCTCGAAGTTCTGTTTTTCTTCGGAGAGTTCGCCCAGTTGCTTGCCGTCTTTCCGGTTTCCTTCCCGTTCGAAGTACGGGATAGACCCTGATATGCAGTGCAGCGTGTCCTTGTCCGGTGCAGACCGGATGAAATTCACCAATGAAAGGAAACCGGCATCGGTATCCGCATCCAACGGGGATATCCTCTGCTTCGGCAGGCGGAGGCCGTCTGCTATCTTATCCTCGTAGTTATCTCCTTTCCGCCCGTGGCAGGCACATTCCTGAGAGCGCAGCAGGAGGACGGCATGCTCCATCCACTCTTCGTACGGGATAGAAACCTTATAGGTAAATGCGCGCGAAACCGCACGGTCGTTGCGCACCACCACCGCCGGAATGGGCGAAGTACGCACCTTGCCGTTACGTTTGCCGGCTGCCAAAGCCTGTGTACGCTGATACACTTTCTGTTTCTCCGCACCGTTGATGAGTACGGCGGGGAGCTCCTGTTCGTATTCGCCGTTTTTAAGCACGGGAGTCACGGTCAGGGATTCATCGGAAGGCATTTGTAGGTTTTCGAAGTCAACGGAAAGTTCTACGTTCAGGAGTCCGTCAGTCAGCGAAAAATGCTGTCCGGTGACAAACAGCTCTCCCCGATAGAACTCCTGCCCGGGGCAGAAGCCGCATATGGCGAACAGAAGTACCAGTGTCAGAGGAATACGGATTAAGTTTTTCATGCTCTATGTTTAATTACAAATTACTGATTATAAACTGCTGTCAATTTTTATCTTCCAATTTTCAACTTTTATTTCTCGATTCTTATTTTTCATTTCTCAATTTATCAAATATATCAGCGATACCGAGGCACGGGTCGGCGCCATGAAGTTTTTATGCCCCTCACCGGTCTGCTCACCGCAATGCAGGCAACGGTAGCGCTTGTAGCCCGAGTGCAGGAATCCAATGCCGAGGCTTGTCTCGATGCTCCACCGGGGCGAGAGGATGAAGTGGTAGCCGTATGATACGCCAAGCCCCCAAAAGTCTCCCTCGTACCTTGAAGAACGGATACCCTTGAATAGCCCTAACGGGAGTTTCATGCCGCCCACATTATATACTCCGTACATCAGGTGCGTGCCGAAGAAATGACCGCCGAAGGGCTGGCACATCCAGTAACGCAGTTCGGGCTGTACGAACCAGTGCTTCCAGCGCTTGTCTCCACCCGCCGGGAAAGGGTTGTAGTGGAACCCCGCTTCCAGCGTGAACCGGTCGGAGAGTTTAACCTCCACGGAAAGGTTGGGCGAAGAAAGCGCTCCGGCCAGCAGGTCGCTTTTTACGGCAAGGGTCTGGGCATGCAGGTTTGTAAGGCAGGCCAGCAGCAGGAACAGGGGCAATATGAAGGTGTTTCTTTTCAAAAAGTTTTTGAGGATTACGGTTACAACTCAAACAGCTTTATCTCATGCAGGTACTTTCTTGTGATATAGTTTATTACTCCGAGTTTCTGCGCGGCTTTTCCGTAACGCATATGGAATTCTTCGGTAGTGGGGTGGTTGCAGTTCAGGTGTTCGCCCGTCGCTTCGAGGATGTCGAGAAGGGAAACTTTGGAAGAACTACGCACGGGGCTGTACGATTGTATATTGCACGGGGCTTCCTGGTCGGACAGTTTAATAAGTCCGGCTTTTAGAAGCTTCGACAGCAGGATATTCAGGTCTTGCTCCGTAAGGTGGAAAGTGTCCGTACGGGCGGTTCCTCCTCCCGCATAGATGTCGTTGAGTACTGCGATGGCAGCTTGTGTGGCAGGTGTTAGCATGATATTGTTTGTTTGCTTTTATCCGTCACATGCACCGGCATTACCTTGTAGGTAACGGATACATGCAGATACAATAAACAACAGACTCATAGAAGTCCGTTATATACAAGAATTTATACGTACATGCCGCTCATGATGTACAGTTTCCTTTTTCCCGTATCTGGATTTCGGAAACGGGTAAGGGAACTTATGTGCAAACAAAAGAGAAACTTGTAGAATTTGCAGTATTTGTGTCCTGATATAAATCGTCAGTTGATAAATCCCCATGTAAACCGACAAAAAAAATACCTTTCTTTTGGAAGTTAGAAATATATTCTCTACTTTTACGCCATAATCACATCTCCGTTACCTACAAGGTAATACCTCTATATCTCGCTATATATCAGTGTTTTGCTGTTACAACGATGTGTTGGGTTATCCGTTGAAGATGTAATTCATTATAACCTTGTTCGCCTGTTCCATCCGGTTGTTTCCAAACCCTTTCATATACCCCTCGGTGGTGGTTACGGAAGCATGTCCCAGCCCTTCGGAAATGACTTCGATAGGAATGCGGCAATACTTGCCCACCGTAGCCCACGTATGGCGCGCGCTGTACGAAGTCACTTTGCCCGGTATCTTCTTCCATAGGGCAAGCGCACGCAGCTTACTGTTAAGTAGGCGCAATATCCGTTGGTAATCCTTGTAAGCGGCCATTCCCTCCAAATTTCCATTCAGAAAACAAAGCAGGTAGGGCGAAGTGTCGTCCCGGTTCCTGTAGCGTTCCAGCAATTGCATGGCGCGGCCGTCCACACGGGCGGAAAGCGGCATGCCTGTCTTGCGGCGGCGCAGGGTCAGATAGCCGTCCTTTAAATCGGACTTCCGGAGGTGGGCAAGATCCACAAAGGGCATGCCGTGAAAACGGAACATCAGCTCCAGGCATGCGCGTGCCCACGCCATATCGGGAGAGGCAATTTCGAGCTCTTTTTCCACCAGCAGCTTCTGCATATCGGCCCGTTCCAGCACACGCCGGTGGTCTGCCTTGCGTCCGGTAAACACGCCACGGAACTGGTAGGGGATGAAAGCCGCCAGTTTACGGACCACAGCCCGGTTATAAACCGCCTGGAGCATACGCATGTAGGTAGAGACGGTATTCCACGCCAACCCCTTCTCTCCCTTATGGAGCAGGTAATTCTCATAAGCCTTCAACCACGAGGGCGTGATGCCGGACAGGGACAACCTCTCACTGTCGAAGGCCATTACAGACCGCAGTACGCTGCCGCATACATGGGCGGTGCCGTACTGCCCGTTACTTTCGAGTTCGGCGATTACCGAACTCATAAAATCTTTTAAATAGACTATTTTCATATTCGTTCATTTTCTTTGCACGTTACGTACGTACATATACTATGTTGCAAACAGGATGCAAAGGCAAATGTTTCATTGCAATACAGTCTTTAACCGCCGCCCTCATATTTTGCCGGAGATGTCAATCAGGCAGATATTCGTACCGAAAGCTGGCGGAGGTGTCCGAAAGGCATGTTTTACCGCAGCAATCATTGATAGTGCGGACATCGGGGGGATTGCCGGACAGCCGCATGAAGCGGATGTGATTCTGCAAGTTTTTTTTATTTTACGGCAGGAATAGATGTTGTTCGGGCAGGTATGAACAAGACATTGGAAATCGTGTGGGGATAGTATCTGCCGGTGCTTTAGCCGTTGTTGTAAAGTTTGTTTTTTGTAAGGCGAAGTTACGAAAAGAGTGTAATTCATTGGAAATGAGCGTAGGTTAATTGCTCATGATAGTAATAGGTTACGATTTAGTTAGTTATCTACTGC
>QWCN01000154.1_pt1 | contig 113225 bp, 104 predicted proteins | sample 1972711 | NCBI WGS metagenome assembly QWCN01 (sample SAMN09866707, study PRJNA288562) | Human gut metagenome isolate term1_stool, whole genome shotgun sequencing... | isolation source: gut | host: Homo sapiens | place: USA: California | reverse complement strand
AAGAATACTTAAAATATCTTAATAATATTATGAATGACAATAATATTGGAATTAAATTTCATAAAGAAATTGATGAAATTGAGTTAAAAAATATGGAATTGAATTATGATATTTTATCAATTATGAAGATGAAAAACAAAGAATATTCTGATAAATTTTTAGAAGAATTTATTATTAAATCACAAGAACATTTATATATAGATGGCATTGTCAGTTGTCCATATACTGAGAAAAATGTTATTAAAGATATTTTAATATTAGTGCCAAAAAATGAATTAATTAATACTATTTAAAGAAGAAAGGAAAGATAAAAAATGAAAGTTACTTATACAAGAAAAGGAGATTATTTATTACCAGATTTATATTTAGAAAAAGACGAAAATTATGGAAGACTTGGAAGATATGGAATATTAAGATTACACTTTATTGCTCAAAATAAACAAGCACTTTATGAAACACTTTTAATGACAAATAAACTTACTCATCATCTTCTTTTAGTCAGTGATTCTTGCGAAAGTTTATACAAAATACTAATGGATGATTATATTAAAAATGATGAAAGATTGCCTGAAAAAAATAAAGAATTAAATCCATTAGAATGGACAAAGTTAATGAATAATTACAAGAATATGGCTGAAGAAATTGTCTTAAATGAATATGTTTTTGTGTAAATAATCTTTAAAAAAGAGGAAAAAATTATCAAAATAATTTAATCCTCTTTTTATATTTTTTAGAGTATGGGAGTAAAAGTTGTGTCTAGCCAGCACTGAATTTATACTCCCGCATAAATTCTACTATGGGAATTCCCATACCCTTTACTTTTTTCTAACACAAACTCTATATAATCTTTTTTCTAATTTATATCTTGTCATTATTTCTTCATTTAAATATTCGATATCAAAATCTTTAAAGAAAAACTTGATGTCTTTTTCATCAAAAAATCTTTTTAATCTTTTATCCGATGTTTCATATAAATGATGTTCTATTTCATTACCTTGACCAGCACCGTGATTTACATCATTTACTGAATTAACTCGAAAAATTAAGCGTCCTCCAACAGTAAGAATGCGTCTTATTTCATTTAATAATTCAAATGTATCTTTTTCTTTAAAATAATGCAAACATAAATCAGCAATTATTAGTTCAAACGAATTATTATCAAATGGCATTCCATCAAGCATATTAAAACACTTAGTATCATACACTTCTGGAAAGTTTTTTTTAATATTATTAATTGCATTGCTAGATTGATCACAAGATATAACTTGTTTATTTTTGTTAATTAAATACAAAGTATCATTACCACTTCCGCACCCTAAATCCAAAATAGGAGTTGAGCAACTATCTATTATAGTTTCAAACTTATCCAACCAGTTGTCTAATTTTATTTCATTTCGTTCATATTTACTATGTATATTATCCCAATATTCTAAGGAATTTTCCTTTTCATTAAATCCCATTTTGTACCTCCATAATAATTATTTCTTATTAAATCCTTCTTTAATTTTTTTACTCATTTCTTCTTTAAATTCTCTTATACAAGTCTGTATTTCAGTTTCACCATCTTCAATCTTTCCACCAGGTATATCAAAATAATCTTTGTTAATATTCTTATATTTAATACAGGCAACCTTGTTATCTTTAAAAGCAAATACTCTTACCGCGTATCTTATATCCATTATACTTCCTCCTTATATAGAATCAAGTTTAATTTTGAATATATTATACTATAAAATAACAAAATTCTCCATATTCCCATTGAAATTTAATAAGAATTCATATATAATATTTTTAGAAAGAGAGCGTTATGGTTCGTAAGCTGTTGCTTAACCGCTCCATAAAAAAACAGCTATTTTATGAATTTAGCTGTTTTTTTTATATTATTATGGATTACATCTAGAGCAAGCTGTATAACCTTTAGCCTTAGCATCACTTATGTTAATTGAAATTTTGCTATTTCTTAGATAAGAACAACTACTTCTTGATTTTCTTTTGATTTACCCATTTTATTTTCCTTTCATCTTTTATTTTCTGTTATTATATAACAAAGTTTTCCATAATTAAACAAAAAACAACAATATTAGATTAGCAAAAAAATATTATGTCACAAATGTGGTAAGAAATCAAAATTCTTTACATAGAAAACTTGATTTTTAGCTAAAAATACATTATAATTATTGATGTTAGTAATAAAAAAGAGGAGAGAGTAAAATGCAAGAAAATCAAAATAACCAAAATCAAGAAATAGAAGTAGATGAAAACCACTTAATACAAATAAGAAAAGATAAATTAAAAGAATTACAAGAACAAGGAAAAAACCCATTTGAAATAACAAAATATAACAGAACAAACTCAGCTGGAGAAATAAAAGCAAACTACGAAAAATTTGAACAAAAAGACGTATCTGTAGCAGGAAGAATAATAGCAAAAAGAATAATGGGAAAAGCATCATTCTGCACAATATTAGATAGTGATGAAAAAATTCAAAGTTATGTAAGTATAAATGATTTAGGAGAAGAAAGTTATAAAGCATTTAAAACATTTGACATCGGAGATATAATTGGAATAACAGGATTTGTATTCAAAACAAGAACAGAAGAAATTTCTGTACATGCTAAAGAAGTAGTATTACTTTCAAAATCATTAAGACCATTACCAGAAAAATTCCATGGACTAAAAGATGTAGATTTAAGATATAGACAAAGATATGTTGACTTAATAATGAATCCAGAAGTAAAAGAAACATTCAGAAAAAGAAGCCAAATTATAGCAGAAATAAGAAGAATATTAGATGAAAAAGGATATCTAGAAGTTGAAACACCAATATTAAATACAATATCAGGTGGAGCAACAGCAAGACCATTCATAACACATCATAATACATTAGACATAGATATGTATTTAAGAATAGCAACAGAATTAAACTTAAAAAGATTAATTGTAGGTGGATATGACAAAGTATATGAAATGGGAAGAATATTCAGAAATGAAGGAATGGACATTAGACATAACCCAGAATTTACATCAATAGAATTATATTCAGCATATGAAAACTATCATGATATGATGGATATAACAGAAGAAATATTCAAAAAATGTGCAATGAAAGTATGTGGAACAACAAAAATAACATATCAAGGAAAAGAAATAGACTTAGGTGGAGAATGGAAAAGAATCACAATGATAGATGCTATAAAAGAAGCTTGTGGAGTAGATTTCAATGAAATAAATACAGATGAAGAAGCTGTAGCATTGGCAAAAGAAAGAAAAATTGAAATTCCAGTAGGAAAAGAAAAAAGAGGAAACATTATCAGTTTATTCTTTGATGAATATGTTGAAAAAACTATTGTACAACCAACATTTGTATATGACTATCCAGTAGAAATATCACCATTAGCTAAAAAATCACCAAAAGATCCAAGATTAACAGAAAGATTTGAAATATTCATAGATGGTAGAGAATACGGAAACGCATTCTCAGAATTAAATGATCCAATAGACCAATATGAAAGATTCAAAGATGAAATTGCAGCAAGAGAAAATGGAGACGATGAAGCAGGAATGATGGATGAAGACTATATTAATGCTCTTGAATACGGTATGGCACCAACAGGAGGATTAGGAATAGGAATTGATAGATTAGTTATGTTATTAACAGATTCAGCATCAATTAGAGATGTATTATTATTCCCAACAATGAAACCATTAAATTAATGTAAATCAGAGACACGCTCTATGAAGTGTGTCTCTTTTGTAAATTTATACAATTCAATTGAAATTTAAAATCAAATATGATATATTATATAAAGTAAAAAAGTAAGATAGGAGAAAGATTTATGTTTGGATACGGTATAGACAAGAAAACACTATATATAGTAGCAGGAATATTAGTAATAATATCATTATTTAGCTATGGAACAGATGGAATAATAGATTTATTATTATCAGTTCCAGCAGTATTAATAGCAATAACAGTTCATGAATTTGGACACGCATTTGCAGCATATAAATTAGGAGATGACACACCAGTAAGACAAGGAAGATTAAGCTTAAACCCATTTGATCATATAGATCCATTAGGAATAGCAATGTTATTATTTGCACATATTGGATGGGGAAAACCAGTAGAAATAGACCCAAGAAATTATAATAGAAACATATCTGTAGAAAAAGCAGATGCAATAGTATCATTTGCAGGACCATTAATGAATTTTATAACAGCATTAATATTTGCACTAATATATTGTGCAATAATAAAATTTGCTAAAATAACATTTATAACAACAACTGTAGGAAGTGTTATAATGACAATGGTTGCATATATAATAACAATGAATATAGGACTTGGAGTATTTAATTTAATACCATTACCACCACTAGATGGATCAAAAATATTTCTTCCAATATTGCCAAGAGGAGCAAAAACATGGTTTATAGAAAATGAAAGAATATTTTATATAATATTTTTAGTTATATGGATATCAGGAATTGCAGGAAATATGATTTCACCATTAATAAGTAAAATGACAAGTGCTATATTAGGAATAGCATTAAAAATATTTGGATTAGCATAGATAAACTAATAGAAAATGAAAGGACAGAACTAAATTGAAAGAAACATTAGTATTAGGAATAGAATCAAGCTGTGATGAAACCTCTGTAGCCGTTGTAAAAAACGGCAGAGAGGTTTTGTCAAATGTAATAGATACACAAATAAAAATACATGAACAATTTGGAGGAGTTGTACCAGAAATTGCATCAAGAAATCATATAGAAGCAATTTCAAGAGTAACAAAATTAGCATTAGAACAAGCAAATGTAAAATTAGAAGATATAGATGTAATAGCACCAACATATGGGCCAGGTTTAGTAGGAGCATTATTAGTAGGAGTTTCATATGGAAGAGGTTTAGCATATGCATTAAACAAACCACTTGTAGGAGTAAACCACCTAGAAGGACATATATCAGCTAATTATATAACACATCCAGACTTAGAACCACCATTTTTATGTATGTTAACATCTGGAGGAAATACACAAATTGTATATGTAAAAGATTATTGTGATATGGAAGTATTGGGAAGAACAAGAGATGATGCAATTGGAGAAGCATTTGACAAAGTTGCAAGAGTAATTGGATTAACATATCCAGGAGGACCAAAAATTGATAAATTAGCTGAGCAAGGAAAAGCAACAATCAATTTTCCAAAAACACATTTTGAAAATTTAGACTTTAGTTTTAGTGGAATAAAAACAGCAGTAATAAACTTACATCACAAAAATCCAGAGGTAAACAAAGCAGATTTATGTATGAGCTTTGAAAAAGCAGTAACAGAAGTATTAACAGAAAATATTGAAAAAGCAATAAAACAAACAGGAATAAAAAAAGTAGTATTAGCAGGGGGAGTATCTGCAAATACACATATAAGAGAAGAATTCGAAAAATTAGGTCAAAAATTAAATGTACAAATATATAAACCAGATTTAAGACTATGTACAGACAATGCAGCAATGATAGGATCAGCAGGATATTATAGATATTTACATGGAGATATATCAGACAATACACTTAATGCAGTTCCAAATTTAAAAATAGGTGAATAATTACAGTTTCAAGAAGAAACTTTAGAAGGGAAAATAAAAGAATGTCAATATTCGTAATTGCCGATTTACATTTATCATTCAAAAATCCAAAACCAATGGATATATTTGGAGATAATTGGACAAAACACGAAGAAAAAATAAAAAAAGATTGGAATGAAAAAGTAAAAGAAGATGATTTGGTAGTATTACCAGGAGATTTTTCATGGGCAACATATATTGAAGATACAATACCAGATTTTGAATATTTAAACAGTCTACCAGGAAAGAAAATTATGTTAAAAGGAAACCATGATTATTGGTGGACAACAGTTACAAGTATGAGAAAATTCCTAAAAGAAAATAATTTTCAAAATATAGACTTTTTATATAATAACAGTTTTGAATATGAAAACAAAATTTTATGTGGTACAAGAGGATGGAGTCTTGTGGATGAAGAAATAGACGAAAAATTAATAAATAGAGAATTAGGAAGACTAGAATTATCATTACAAGATGGAGCAAAAAAAGCAGGAGAAAACAAAGAAATAATAGTATTTATGCACTATCCACCAATTACGAAAAATAAAATTTTGCCAGAAGAAGAAATGAAATTTATAGAATTAATGAAAAAATATAATGTAAAAAGATGTTATTATGGGCATTTACATGGAAATTCAATACATGATGCAATTGAAGGAAAAATACAAGGAATAGAGTTAAAGTTAGTAAGTGCAGACGGACTAGATTTTAAGTTAATAAAAATATAAGAATTAATTCACATCAAGAACACAAATAAGAAATAATTTGGCAACAAAATATGGATAAAATCATATCATGAAAACAGAAGTTAAGTTATATATGTAACACAAATGAATATAACTAAAATGGAGGAATTTATGAGAGAAAATGATTTAATGATAATAGAAAAATGTATAGAAAACAAAAATGAAAAATTAGATGTGAAAGAAGAGCCATTTGAAAAATTAATGTTTTTTTACAAATCAGCTTTAAAACAATTAGAATTACAAATGAATATAATAAAAGATGAATTTAAATTAATATATAATTATGATTTGATAGACCACATAGGCACAAGAATAAAAGACCCAAAAAGTATTATAAAGAAAATGGAAAAGAAAAAATATGACAAAACATATTTAAATTTAATTGAAAAAATAAATGATATTGCAGGAATAAGAATTGTATGTACACTAAAAGATGACATATTTTTTATTAGAGATTTAGTAAAACAAATACCAAACATACATGTATTAAAAGAAAAAGATTATGTAACAAATCCAAAAGAAAGTGGATATTCAAGTTATCACATGATTGTAGAAGTACCTGTAAAACTAACACAAAAAACAATATATGTAAAATGTGAAATTCAAATAAGGACATTAGCAATGGACTTTTGGGCAAGTTTTGAACATAAAGTAAAATATAAAACCAAAAATGATGTAAATCCCAAAATGTCAAAAGAACTAGTAAGTTGTGCTAAAATGATAAATAAATTTGATACAAAAATGATAAATTATAAATAAAATAATAATATGGTTGATTTTTATTTTTTACTTTGATATAATTTTTTTGTCAGAGATATTGCAATAAATATTATATATTTATTGTATGAAAGGTAAAAAAATGAGAATAAGAAATAATACACTACTTTTAATAATGATATTAATTTCAACATTAATAATGGGAATAGGATATGCTTCAGTAAATTCAATAACTGGAGAAATAACAGGAACAGTTATTGCAGAATCCCAAACAGGAGTATTTATAACAGATGTTATATATGCAAGTGATGTTGATGCAAATTCAAAAACAAGCGAAATACAAAATTATTTAGGCACAATGATGAAGAGTAGAATTGAGCTATCAAATTCAAACTCTTCTTCTGAAATAACTTATAAAGTAATAATATATAATAATTCTAATTGTGAATATGGATTTGAAGGTGTGATATATGGAGATGAATTTTATGATAATAAAGATATTACATTTTCAATAACAGGAATTACTAAAGGAGATATAATAAAGCCAAAAGAAGAAAAAGAAATTACAATAACATTTAAATATAAAGATGGAAAAATATCAGAAAATAATATTCTAAATTCATATTTGAATTTTAAATTTACAACAATTTATAGAATAGCAATAAATTTGAAAGTGGAAAAATTCTTGACAAGTTTAGGTGAAGCTCCAGTTGTATTTTTAGTAAATGTTAAAGATGATGGAAAAATTGTATATGAAGATATAATTGAATTTAATGTAGGAGAAACAGGAAATTATAGTGATACAATAAATTATCTTGGAAAAAAGGGAACAGAACTTAATATAATAGCACAATATACAGGGGCATATAAATTAACTTCTGATAAAACATATACAATGGTATTAGGAGATTCTCAAACATTATCTACTAATTATTCAATAACATATAATGGATATGGATATACATCTACATATTTTAATATAAAAAAGTAAAATAATATTAGAAATTTATAGATGTAATATTATCAAAAGAAAGAGAGTTACTAAAATGAGTAGAAAAAAATTAGTATTTATTATAAGTGTTTTGGTTATTATAATTTCAATTTTATCAATAGTTGTTTATGCATATTATAGTACTTATGCTGGAGCAGGAGGGTATCGGAAATATTACAATTGATTTTCCATATACAAATATAGAAAAAAGTGATTCTGGAGAGGTTTTTATTACGATTCTTGAATCAAGTACTAAATATAATTATATAAGAGTAAAATTTATAATACCTGAAAGTATTACAATAGAGAAAAAGGATACAATAGATTGGTATTGGAAAAATGATTATTTATATTATAAAAATACAGTAGATGTAGGAGAAAAAATAATTCTTCCGGAGTTAGGAATTGATGATAATTATAATGTAGGAATTTGTGTTGAAGCAATTAAAGCATCTTTTAATGAAGCTGGAGAAATGTGTCCTAATTTTGATTGGACTATAAATTATGAAAATAAGTGAGGAAAATAATGAAAAAGAAAAATATCAGTATTGTTATAATCATAATAATGTGCGTTTTTTTTGAAATAATGTATCACATGAATTCATATTCAGAGGGGGCTGAGATACAGATGCCTAGTTTTGGAGTAAGTTTATTGGAAAATGATGAAATTATCGCATATAGATTAGGAAAAGATGTGTTATATGGAGAGATTAATTTTGATGGATTGGAAATCGGAAAAGATATAAAAAAAAATATTGCAGTAAAAAATTATGGCTTGGCAGGTCAATTTGTAAGAATAATAATTACCAGATACTGGTTTGATAAAAATGGAAAGAAAAGTGATAATATTGATCCAAATTTTATTGAGTTAAAATTAACTGGAGATGAAAATTGGTTAGTTCCTGAAGAACAAAAAACTCCAGAAAGGATGATAGCTTATTATAAAAAAGCAATAGAATATGATGAAAAAACAAGTAATTTTATAGATTCTGTAAAAATAAGTCCAGATATATATGATTATGGATATACAATAAGTGAAGATGATAATGGCAATATTGCAGTAGATTATAATATAAGTGGATTTAATATGGATATTGAAGTAGATGCTGTCCAAGATCTTTATGCAAAAGATGCAATAAAAAGTGCATGGGGAATTGATGTTGAAATATCAGAAGATGGAAGCACTATTCTAGAAATATATTAATAATATTCTTAATGGAAATTAAAATTTATTTTTTATCAGTATAATTATTGACAAAAAAAAATTTTTAATAGATAATATAAGCGATTACAAAAAGAAAAAATGAAATGAAATAACTTAGGAGGAAAAAATAATGTACATATTTAATAGAATTACAGTAAATCCACAACTACCAAAAAGAATAAATAGATTAAACGAAATTGCAAATAATTTATGGTGGTCATGGAATACTGAATTTTTAAGATTATTGAAAACAATGGATGGAGACTTGTGGGAAAAATGTGATAAAAATCCAGTAAAGTTTTTAAAACATATATCACAAGAAAAATTAGAAGAAGCAGAAAATGATGTACAATTTTTAAAAGAATATGACAAAATAGTAGAAAATTTTTATTCATATATGGCAAGTAAAAATACATGGTTTGCTCAAAAATATCCAGAAAATAAAAATGATTTAATTGCATATTTTTCAGCAGAATATGGATTAGACCAAACAATAGCAATATATTCAGGAGGACTTGGAATATTATCAGGTGATCACTTAAAGTCTGCAAGTGATTTAGGAATTCCATTAGTAGCAGTAGGATTAATGTATAAAAACGGATATTTCCACCAAAGAATAGATAAGGATGGAATACAACATCCAGAATATAAAGATTTAAATTTATATGATTTACCAATACATCCTGTAAAAGATCAAGATGGAAATGACTTTATAACATATATAAAATTTCCAACACGAAGAATATATTTAAAAGTATGGCAAATTAATGTAGGAAGAATAAAATTATATTTATTAGATTCAGATATAGATATAAATGCAGAAGAAGATAGAGGAACAACAGCTAAGTTATATGGTGGAGATCAAGAGATGAGAATTCGCCAAGAAATTATACTTGGAATGGGAGGAGTTAATACCTTAAAGAAATTAGGATTAACACCGACAGTATATCATATGAATGAAGGCCATTCAGCATTTTTAAACTTAGAATTAATAAAGAATACAATAAGAGAAAAACAAGTATCATTTGATATTGCAAGAGATATAGCATCATCAAAAACAGTATTTACAACACATACACCAGTTCCAGCAGGAAATGATATATTTCCAATAGAATTAGTAGAAAAATATTTCAAAGATTTCTGGCCACGTTTAGGATTAACAAGAGAAGAATTCTTAAAACTAGGAATGAAACCATGTGATAATCTTGAACCAGGATTTAATATGGGAATATTAGCATTAAAAATAGCAGGAAAGAAAAATGGTGTAAGTAAATTACATGGTGAAGTATCAAGAGAGTTATTCTCAGAGGTATGGCCACATATAGCACCAAACGAATCTCCAATAACATATGTAACAAATGGAATTCATACATGTACATGGCTAGCACCAAAATTAAAAGATTTATATAATAAATATTTAATACCATATTGGCAAGACAATATACATGAAGATGATGTATGGAAAAAAATAGATACAATTCCAGATGACCAATTATGGAAAGTTCATATGGGAAGAAAACAAAAATTAATAGATTTAATAAAACAAAATTTAACAAATAGATTAAGAAGAGAAGGCGTAAGTTATGATGCAATAGGAGAAGCACTTGCTAATTTACAACCAGATGCATTAATGATAGGATTTGCAAGAAGATTTGCAACATATAAAAGAGCAACATTAATATTTAAAGATTTAGAAAGAATAACTCAAATATTAAATAATACAGATAGACCAGTAATATTAGTGTTTGCAGGAAAAGCTCATCCAGCAGATAGATATGGAGCTGATTTAATAAAACAAATACATGAAGTATCAATGATGCCACAGTTTAAAGGAAAAATATTTATCTTAGAAAACTATAGTATAGAGATTTCAAGATATTTAGTTAGTGGTGTAGATGTTTGGTTAAATAATCCAAGAAGACCAATGGAAGCATCTGGAACAAGTGGACAAAAAGCTTCTGTAAACGGAGTTGTAAACTTTAGTGTTTTAGATGGATGGTGGGCAGAAGGATATAATCAAAAAAATGGTTGGACAATTGGAACAAATGCAGAATATCCATCATATGAAGAGCAAGATATTGCAGATAGCCAAAGTATGTATTATACATTAGAAAATAAAATAATACCAGCATATTATGCAAAAGATGAAAATGGAATATCTAAAAAGTGGATGCAATATATGAAGAATTCAATAATGTCAACAGGAGGAAAATATAGTACAGCAAGAATGTTAGTTGATTACACAAATCAATTATATATTCCATTATGTAATTTAACAAAGAAATATTACAATAATTTAGAATTGGTTACAGAATATAGTACATGGAAAAAAGATATTACAGCAAATTGGAAAGATGTTCAAATAGAACAAATTGAAGGAAATGCAGATAATGTTACATTAGATGCTGGAAATCAAATAGAAGTAAAATGTGTAGCAACATTACCAAATATTAATGTACAACATGTTGAAGCACAAGTATATTATGGTAAATTCTTAGATGATGGTTCAGTTCAAGATGTAAAAATTATACCAATGAAGCTTGATGGAAGAGATGATGAAAATAAAAAATATTATTATACAGCAAAGATAGATTTAGTATCAGGCGGAAATTATGGATATTCATTTAGAGTTATGCCAAAACATGATATGTTATTAGAAAGTGCAAACTTAGACTTAATAAAATGGGTTGAAAAATAAAAAAGAAGAGATGAATTAGAAAAAATTCATCTCTTTTAAACTATTATTAACTTATGAGTATAGTCCAAATTAGATTTAGACTCATATTCAAATCCCAAAGTATAAACATTAGAAGCCCAAATATCTTTTTGAAGTAAATGCTTCAAATTTTTATTAGAAGAACCATCCATAAACTTTTTTGGAGAAGTAATTAGATTTAATTTTGGATTTCTTCTTGAAGCTTCACTAATGATTTTTTTACCATTTTCATTAAAACCCAGAATTCTTATATATGGAGTAACCTTTTTGGAAAGTTGCATATCATCTTTTGTAATACCAAGAATTGCATATAAAAGAATTCTTTGAAGTCTAGTTTTAGTATATCTTTTAGTATCAATTAAAGTTAATAATTCAACAACACTATTACATGAATTTGCAGCATCTTTAATTGCATATTCCAAACCTTCAGAAACATCTGGTAAATTAGCAATATCAGCAATAGTCATACGTCTTAATGTATATAAGATTTCCTTATCAAAAGCAGATAAATCTTTAACATAATTTCCTTTTTTCAAACAATCTTCCAATAAATAAAAAGAATCTTCAGGCATATATTTTTGTAATTGGTCAATATTAGGAGAAATACAAGCAGAACGGATTGCTGAACCACTTGCAAAACGTGATGAAGAAGAAAATATGTTGTTATTATGTTCAGCTTCTTGTCTTTTTATAGTAACAGGTTGAATGAAAGAATCCTGTTTTTTCAAGGCCTTTAAATATTCAATTCCCAAAATATTATTTGGAGAAGAGAGCACATTAGCAAATCTTCTCATATTACCAAGATACATCATTAAAGCCTTTTCTCTAGCTTTAGGAAAGGAAACACCAGTAGATAATTCATGAGAAAGCAATGTTCTATATGCTTTTGGTTCTTCAACAAGAACTTGAACAATATCATCTAAAATAGAAATATCTCCACATTCACTTCCAAAACACAAATAATCAACAAGGTTAAGTGAATCAAGAATTTTTATTGCACCATATGCAAAATTTTCAGCACTAGAAATTGAATATATAGTAGGTAACTCTAATACTAAGTCAACACCACATTTTAAAGCCATTTCAGTTTTTACCCATTTACTAACAATTGCTGGATCTCCTCTTTGAGAAAAATTACCTGAAATTACAGCAACAGAATAGTCTGAATTTGTAAGTCTTTTTGCTTCATTTAAGTGATATAAGTGACCATTATGAAATGGGTTATATTCACAAATTATTCCTAGTACATTGCTCATAATAAAATTTCCTTTCTTTAAATTTCCCTTGTAATTTCTAAAAATTATTGATATAATCTTATCACAAAAAAGCTAGATATACAAGAAAATTTTAGAAATTTATACAATGGTATGAAAGGATATTAACAAATGGAAGAAAAAGTTATTATATATACAGATGGCGCTTGTTCAGGAAATCCAGGACCAGGTGGTTGGGGAGCAATTTTAATGTACAAAGGTGTAAAAAAAGAAATATCTGGAGGAAAGAAAGATACAACAAATAATATAATGGAAGTTACAGCCGTAATAGAAGCATTAAAATGTCTAAAAGTAAAAAGTGATGTACAAGTATATAGTGATAGTGCATATACTGTAAATGCGTTTAATCAAAAATGGATATATGGCTGGATAAAAAAAGGCTGGAAAACAGCAGGTGGAGATCCTGTAAAAAATAAAGAACTATGGCAAGAACTATATAGTTTAACCCAAAAACATAATGTTGAATTTATAAAAGTAAAAGGACATGCTGATAATGAATATAATAATAGATGTGATGAACTAGCAAGAAATGCGATAAAATCATTATAAAAGAAAGTATAATAAATTTAATTTTTGGAAATAATAACAAAAACATTAAAGAGAGGAAAATTGTTATGAAAAAGAAAATTATATTTATTATACTTTTATTAGGTTTAGTAGTAACTTTTGATGTTGTATTAATGAGTTGGAATTCAGAAGTTGAAGCATTATCTAAATATGGTTCAAGAGGAACAGAAGTAAGAACAATACAAGAAAAATTGAAAAGATGGGGATATTATAGTGGTTCTGTAGATGGAATATATGGAAGTCAAACAGTTTCAGCAGTAAAGAGTTTTCAAAAGAAAAATGGATTAACAGTTGATGGAATTGCAGGAACGCAAACACTTAAAGCTATGGGAATAACATCTAGTTCATCATCATCATCTTCTTCAAATAATTCATCAAATGTAAATTTACTAGCAAGAGTTGTTTATGGAGAAGCAAGAGGCGAACCATATACAGGGCAAGTTGCAGTAGCTGCAGTAGTTCTTAATAGAGTTAAAAGTAGTAAATTCCCAAACACTATATCAGGAGTAGTATATCAAAGTGGAGCATTTGATGCAGTAGCTGATGGACAAATAAATATGACACCAGATACAACTGCAAAAAAGGCAGCACAAGATGCTTTAAATGGATGGGATCCATCTTATGGGGCAATATATTATTTTAATCCTAGCACAGCTACAAATAAATGGATTTGGTCAAGACCAATGACTGTAACAATAGGAAAACATAGATTTTGTAAGTAATAATAAATCGACTATGAAATATTTATCATAGTCTTTTTATTATTTTTTGCAACATTTTCTTGAAAAAAGACATTATATAAGTGTAAGATATCTTATGAAAGATAAAGGAGAGAAAAATTGAAACAATATAAAATATTAGAAGATTATGTAGAAAATGAACAATTAAATATAGAACAAGTAATAAAAGATTATAGTGGATATGTATATACGGCAATAATCAATATTTCAGAAAATTTAAGTGATGAAGATATAGAAGAAATTTTATCAGATGTATTTTTTATCTTTTGGAAGAAAAAAGATACATTAAAAAAAGATGATAAAATAAGTTTTTATTTAGTAGGAATAGCCAAAAACCTTATAAAAGAAAAATATAGAAAGCAGAAAGGTAATTTAAATATAGATGATTTTGAAAATAATATATCAACTAATGATGATATATATGAATATTATGAAGAAAAATGTCGAATAGAACAAATACAAAAAATAGTAAATAATTTAGATGACATAGATAAAGCAATATTTAGAATGTTTTACTATAATAATCAAAAATCAAAAGAAATATCACGAAAACTAAAGATGAATGAAATTACAATAAGATCAAGATTACATAGAATTAGAAAGCAAATAAAAGAAAATATAGATTTTTAGGTGAAAGGAAAATAAATTATGAGTAATGAAGAATTGCAAAATAAAATAATTGAAAATGTAAAAGATAAAATAGCAATATATGAATTAGAAAAAGAAAATAGAAATGATAAATTTAGTATGAAAAAATTCAGGAATGTGGCAGCTGTAGCAGTTTTAACAATAGGATTATCAATAGGTACAGCATACGGTGCAAATATTATATATGAAAAGATTTGGAAAGAACCAACAAAAATCGTTGGAGGAGGCCAAACAGAAGAAATTACAGAAGAATCAATTAAAGGAAATATAACAGAAGATGAAGCAAGAGAAATTGCTAAAAATAAATTAAATAAAATAGGAATTGATGGTGGAGAACTTTCTAAGACAAGAAATTATAAAGATAGTTATAGTGAAGGGATAGAATATATATTTACTACTGATGATGGAAAATGGGAAATAACAATAAATGGAATGAGTAAAGAATTTGAAAGTTTAAAATCATGTGAATATAATAAAAATTATGAAAAATATACAATGACAAGAGATGAAGCAATAGAAGTTGCAAAACAATATTATGAGCAATTTGGATATAAAGAAGGAGAATATGAATTTGCAGAAATAGTTAAATTATGGAATAGTAACCCAGATGAAGATAAGAGTGGATATTATAGTGCAAGATTTTATAAAAAATATGGAGATTTATATAATAAATGTGAGGCTATTTGGATTGGTTTTTATGCGAAAGATCATAAATTAAGTGATTATAGTGTATTAAATGAAAAATATGATGATAATCCATCAAAAATAACAAAAGAACAAGCAATAGAATTAGCAATTGAAGCGGATAAAAAAGTAGAAGAAAGACCAATTATAGAAACAAAAGCAGAACAAAGTATAAAAGCCATGAATGGAACTGCATATTCAAGATTAAAAGATACAGATGCATTTTATAAGCCTATGATGGAAGTTGATGTACCAAATGAAGATATAGTGTATTATAAAACAGAAGGAAGAGTTAGAAGAGTTTGGGTAGTTGGTTTAATATATGGAGATACAGAAAATACAGGTATTGTAAATAAAGTTGCAAGAGGACAATTTACATATTATGTTGATGCAACAACTGGTGAAATCATTGGCGGAAGTACTAGTGATGAAATTTATTGGGAGAATTTCCATTTTAATGAAAATAAAATAAATAGATAAGATAATAGCAGATAATTATTAAAAAACATTGATAATTATCTGTTTTTTTGTTAATATATAGTAAATTGTAAAAGAGGAGGGCACAATATGAAATATTTCAAAAAATTAGTAGGAGAAAGAATATATCTATCACCAAGAAATAGTGAAGATGTAGAACAATTCACAGAATGGTTAAATGATTTTAATACAACAGATTATATCGGAAGAAGCGGAGCAAGTGTAACATTAGATATGGAAAGAGAATACTTATCAAGACCAAATAAAGATAATGCTTCATTTGTAATAGTCACATTAGAAGATGATAAAATGATAGGAACAATATCATTAGAACAAATAGATGATATAAACAGGAATGCAACACTAGGAATATTTATAGGAGATAAAGATTATAGAGATAATGGATATGGAACAGAAGCTATAAGACTTATATTAGAATATGGATTTAGATATTTAAATTTGCATAATATAAAGCTAGATTTAATGGAATTTAATGAAAGAGCATTAAAATGTTATAAAAAATGTGGATTTCAAGAAAATGGAAGAAGAAGAAAATGCAAATTTATTAACGGAAAATATTATGATAGTATAAGTATGGACATATTAGCAGAAGAATTTACAGGAGATTTTATAAAAAATAAAAATATATAAAAATATAGAAAATTATAAATACATATGATATATTAAAAGAGAAATACCAAAATAAAGGAGGATAAAATGGATTATAAAATTATAGGAGAAACAGTACCAGTAGTTGAAATGAAATTAAGAGTAGGAGAAACAGTATATACACAATCAGGGGGAATGGCATACCAATCAGATGGAATATCAATGGCAACAAATGCTCGTGGTGGAATAATGAAAAGTTTAGGAAGAATGTTTACAGGCGAATCAATATTTATGGCAAATTATACAGCACAAAAAGATGGAGCAATGATAGCATTTGCGTCAACAGTACCAGGAGGAATTATTGATTTAGACTTAGCAACATTGCCAGGTGGAATGATGATTCAAAAAGGAGCATTTTTATGTGCTGAATCAAATGTAGAAACAAGTGTTGCATTTACAAAAAAATTCTCAGCCGGATTATTTGGAGGAGAAGGATTTGTGCTTCAAAAAGCTACAGGAAATGGAAAAATCTTTTTGGAAGTTGATGGAGATATAATCCAAAAAGATTTAGCACCAGGAGAAATTATAAAAGTTAATACAGGAAATGTTGTTGCATTTGAGCCAAGTGTATCATATGGTATTGAAACAATAAGTGGATTAGGAAATATTTTCTTAGGAGGAGAAGGTTTATTCTTAACAAAATTAGTAGGACCTGGTAAAGTAATTTTACAATCTCAAAACTTTAAAGATTTTGCAGGAAGATTGATTCCATATATGCCAAGAACAACAAATAATAATTAGAGAAAAGAGTATCAATTGATACTCTTTTTTATATAATTGAACCTAAAACTAAAATACCCAAATTATCTGAATAGATTTTATCAAATTGAGAAAGAGGAAGAGGACTAGTACCAAGACCAACTTCAATAGTATATCCAGGTCTATTATAATTTTGAATAAACCAATCTTTATAACCAGCAAAGCTAGAATTATAAGGAGTTGATTCTAAAGAATACCCACTAACATTAGCAAATTGAGTTCCAATTTCAAAACTATAAGGAGGATTATAATTTTGAAATTGCCAATAAATTACTTCACCTTGAGAATGATATGCAAGAATAAGTCTAAAATTATGTTGAAGAGTAAAATTATAAACTGCAAGTGATTCTGGTTCTGTAAGAGGACCATATCCAACGAAATCACGAGGTGCTGGACCGAGTAAAACCTTGCGAATATTTTATTGCACGTGCTTGTTGCCAACCAGCTGGAAATTGTAAGTTTAAATCCACACCTCTAATGTTTGCTTTCCAACCATTTGGAAAAGGAATAGTAGCAAATCCATAAGCAATTTTTGAAGCTTGAGTATATGATGGAGAACTTGTAGGAAGAGCACCTGTAACTAAATCAACACCATCAGGATTAAGCATAGGAACAAGATAAATAGTAGAAACATTAAAAAGCCAACGAGCGGGATATCCGAAAATAGTTAAATTATTAGAATAGCAATAACAATAATCAGCTAAAAATTTCATTAAAACAATGCTTGTGATCCATTCGTTTGCATGATATGAAGCGGAATAAAAAACTTCATTAGAACCATTACCGATTTTTATAAAAGGAATATCCTTTCCCATAATAGATTTTCCAATACTGCCAACAGAAATAAATGGATATAAGCTTGTCAATTTGTGCAAATCCTTAATAAAAACATTGTAACTATAATTAACATTTGTAGAAATAATAGAATCTTGTCTAAAATAATTCATAAAACCCCCATTCTAATATATATACTTATAATATGAAAACAAATAAATTTAGTGACAAATAAGCAAAAATATGATATAAAAATAATGAAAACTTCAATAAAAAGAAAGGAAAGAAAAATTATGAATAAATTTATGAAAATAGCAAAAGAAAGATCAATAAATGGATGCAGAAATCATGAAGGTGGACCATTTGGAGCAGTAATAGTAGATAAAGAAGGAAATGTAATCGCAGAAGGAAATAATAGAGTTTTATGTGATTTAGACCCAACAGCACATGCTGAAGTAACAACAATAAGAGAAGCTTGTAAAAAATTAAGAACATATGATTTATCAAATTATATTTTATATACATCATGTGAACCATGTCCAATGTGTTTATCAGCAATAATTTGGTCAAATATAAAAGAAGTATATTATGGATGTACTAAAGAAGATGCTGGAAATATTGGATTTAGAGATGATATAATTTATAAATATCTTGAAGGAAAAAATAAAGATTTAATAAATTTAAAACAAATGGATAGAGATGAATGTATAGAAGCATTTAATGAATATAGTAAAAATAATGGAACAATATATTAAAAAGAAAAGATGAAGCTGATATTTATCAACTTCATCTTTTTGTGCTTAAATTATGTGAGAACAGATAGCAACTATATCACTTTGTTCTTATTGATTTTTTCTGTCTTGCCAAAAATAATAGCTAACTGCAAAATTGATAACCCAAATTGCCAAAGTAACAAGATCTATAATAAAAGATTTGTTAGAAAAATAGTGAATTGTAATGTAAATTAATTCGTAAACAATCAAATATGAATTTGAAATTATCCGAGATGTTTGCCAATTTGATTTTTTTGATAATCGTTGGCAAAAAAGTGTAAGTGCAAAAGTAGCTATTGCTAATACGGCTAAGAGATTAATCAAAGTTTCAAAAATTTTTAACATAATTTCCTCCTTATAACTTTTATTGATGTAAATGGTTATATATGTAAAACTAAAAAGTCAGAGGAAATCCTCTTACTAATTAGTGAAAACTTAGTTCACATGCATAGTATTATATAATGGTTTTCAAGAAAATGCAAGGGATTTTACAACAAATAAGAATAATGCAATAGCAGAAATATTTTTAATTAAACTTAAATAACTTCAAATAAAAAACATTGAAAAATAGCCATTTTTGATATTGGCAGATATAAAAAAATACCCTGAAATAGAGTATTTTTGGTGGAGATGAGGGGAGTCGAACCCCTGTCCACTATAAGATTCACACAAACTTCTCCGAGTGCAGTTTATTTTTAATATTCATCTAATAACCACAAACAAACAAGCGATTAAAAAATATATCTATTAAATACCCACTATTTCCATAGAAAAAATAGCTTTGTTTCCCACTAAATGACACCAACTAAAAATATGTGGGGATACTTTTAGAGGCGACGTTGCAACTAAGCAGCGTATGCTAATTCTGTATTATCAGCGTTTATATTTAATTTCCCGTTTTTATAGTGGCAAACGAGAATCCACTACTCGCTATTCATGCTTCAGATATAATGTCGAAACCATTACATCCCCATATAACATATATTATACAGTAACAAATAAAAATATTCAACCCCAGCATAAAAAAATATTATAAATAAAGTTATTCAATAAAAAAACAATTGGCTAAGCATAAATTACCAAGAAAAAATGTACGAAAAATCTTGTCAAATAAAATGATAAGTGATATAGTATGAAAAGATAAAAAATGTCGAATAGGGGGAAAAGATGAAAATTATAAATTTAGCAAAAAAATATAGACATTTAGCATTAGTATTAATAGATGTAATAGTAGTAATTGGAAGTTATGTAACATCATTATTATTCCTAAATACACAAATAACAGATTTATTAGAATTTACAAAAGAAATGTGTATTGCAGTATTAGTATATGAAGTGTTTTTAAATGTTTTTCAAATGTATAGGGATATGATAAGATATGAAATAGGAGAAGATTACATTAAATATCTAATTAGTGGATTTTTATCAACAATATTAATGATAGTAATAAGCAATATGTTAAAATTCGATTATTTTGGAGCAAGAATAAATATATTGTCAGGAATATTCATATCAGGAATATTCGTATTATATAGAATTGCTGGAAGATCAATATTATCAAGAATGTCAAATGTAAAAAGACCAAAAAATGCAGAAAAAGAACCAAACAAAATAGAAAACTTATTAATAATTGGAGCAGGAATGGGAGCTAAAGAAATAATATTAGCTGTTAACAACACAATGAAAGATAAGTATAATATTGTTGGAATGATAGATGACAATAAAAATAAACTAAATAAAAGCATATTAGGAGTAAAAGTATTAGGAACAAGATATGATATTCCAGATATAGTAAAAGAAAAAAATGTAAACATTATTTATTTAGCAATAGATAATATAACACAAAGATCAAGAAAAAATATAATAGAAATATGTCAAACAACAGGAGTAAGAACAAGAGTATTACCAAGTACAGAAGAAATGATGAAAAAAGGTGGAGTAATGAATAACTTAAGAGATGTAGAAATAGAAGACTTACTTGGAAGAGACACAATAAAACTTGATAATAAAAACATTACAGACCTAATAAAAGGAAAAAATGTATTAGTTACAGGTGGAGGAGGATCAATAGGATCTGAACTTTGTAGACAAATAATGAAATACAATCCAGCAAAATTAATAATATTTGACATATATGAAAATAATTTATATGACATTCAAATGGAATTAGATGCACATTATCCAAAAACAAAAATAGAAGCAATAGTTGGAAGTGTAAGAGATAAAGAAAGACTAAGAAAAGTTTTTGAAAAATATTCACCAAAACTAGTATTCCATGCAGCAGCACATAAACATGTACCATTAATGGAAAATAGCCCATTAGAAGCAATAAAAAACAATATATTTGGAACATATAATGTAGCAAATTGTGCAGATGAATTTGGAGTAGAAAGATTTGTATTAATATCAACAGACAAAGCAGTAAACCCAACAAATATAATGGGAGCATCAAAAAGAGTTTGTGAAATGATAATACAAGCAAAAAATAAAGTAAGTAAAACAGACTATGTTGCAGTAAGATTTGGAAACGTATTAGGAAGCAATGGATCAGTAATACCATTATTCAAAAAACAAATAGCAGAAGGCGGACCTGTAACAGTAACACATAAAGATATAACAAGATTTTTCATGACAATACCAGAAGCAGTTGGATTAATATTACAAGCAATAACATATGCAGAAGGTGGAGAAATATTTGTATTAGATATGGGAAAACCAGTAAAAATTTATGATTTAGCAATAAGCCTAATAAAATTATCTGGATATGAGCCAGGAGTAGATATTCCAATTCAATTCACAGGACTAAGAGAAGGAGAAAAATTATATGAAGAATTATTAATGGCAGAAGAAGGATTAACAGCAACAAAACATAATAAAATCTTTGTATCACAACCAATGAACTTAGGAATGGAAGAATTAGAAAGTAAACTAAACAAATTAAGTAAAATAAAAGATAATGACATGAATATTGAAGAAGAAGTAAAACAAGTAATGAAACAAGTTGTTCCAACATATAAAGAGCCAGATGAAGTTAATAAAAAGATTGTTAACGAAAAAAAGGAAACAAATGAAAACACACAAAAAGTAGAAGCAACAGCAAATACTTAAATACCAATAATTGAATAAATTCTAGTTAAATCAATAATTAGAATTTATTCATTATAAATAAGAAATTGTAATGAAGGAAGGAATGTTGAAATATGGAAAATAAAATGAACATTAGATTTTCACCACCAGATGTAGGTGAAGCAGAAATTGAGGAAGTTATAGACGCAATAAAATCAGGATGGATTACAACAGGACCAAAAACAAAATTATTTGAGCAAAAAATAACAGAATTATGCAAAACAGAAAAAACAGTATGTTTAAATTCATCAACAGCAGCAATGGAAATGACATTAAGAGTATTAGGAGTTGGACCTGGTGATGAAGTAATAACATCAGCATATACATATACAGCATCATGTAGTGTAATATGCCATGTTGGAGCAACACCAATATTAGTAGACATTCAAAAAGATAATTTCGAAATGGATTATGACAAATTAGAACAAGCAATAACAGAAAAAACAAAAGTAATTATACCAGTAGATATTGGTGGAGTAATGTGTGATTATGACAGAATACAAAAAATAGTAGAGAAAAAAGCAAACATATTTAAACCATCATCAGAATTACAAGAAAAATTAGGAAGAATTGCAATAATGGCAGATAGTTCACATGCTATTGGAGCAATGAGAAATGGTAAAATGGCAGGAGAATATGCAGACTTTACATGTTTCTCATTCCATGCAGTAAAGAATTTAACAACAGCAGAAGGTGGAGCTGTTACATGGAAGAAAAATGATAAATTTGATAATGAAGCAATTTATAAAAGATATCAATTATTATCATTACATGGTCAAACAAAAGACGCATTACATAAAAATCAATTAGGAGCATGGGAATATGATATAGTAGAACCAGCTTACAAATGTAATATGACAGATATAATGGCAGGAATGGGATTAGCACAAATAAAAAGATATCCACAATTAGTAGCAAGAAGACATGAAATAATAAAAATATATGAAGATGCATTAAAAGGACATCAAGTAAAAACATTAAATCATGAAGATGAAAAAACAAATTCAAAATCATCAGGACATCTATTTATAACAAGAGTAGAAGGAATTGATGAAAAAACAAGAAATGAAATAATAATAAAAATGGCAGAAAGAGGAATTGCAACAAATGTACATTATAAGCCATTACCAATGCTTACAGCATATAAAAATTTGGGATTTGATATAAAAAATTATCCAAATGCATTTGATTATTATAAATGTGAAATAACATTACCATTATATTCATTATTAACAGATGAAGAAGCAAAATATGTAATAACAAATTTTGTTGATATTTTAAAAGAATATGGTAAATAAAAAGGAAAATTTAAAATGATATTAAAAGATTATGAAAAATTACCAGGAAAAATGAAAAATGAAAAAGTAAAAGAATATTATGATATAATATCAAAAAAGAAAATTAGTTTAGTAATGAAAAGAATATTTGACATATTCTTTTCATTAGTCTTATTAATAATACTTTCACCAATTTTATTAATATTAGCAATATTAATAAAGATAGACTCAAAAGGACCAGTATTTTATAGACAAGAAAGAGTTACAACAAATGGAAAAATATTTAGAATATTTAAGTTCAGAACAATGGTACAAAATGCAGACAAAATAGGATCATTAGTAACAGTTGGAAATGATGCTAGAATAACAAGAGTAGGAAAAGTAATTAGAAAAGTTAGACTTGATGAAATACCACAATTAATAAATATTTTAAAAGGTGAGATGACATTTGTTGGAACAAGACCAGAAGTAAAAAAATATGTTGACAAATATACAGATGAAATGATGGCAACATTACTTATGCCTGCTGGTGTTACATCAATTGCAAGTATAAAATATAAAGATGAAGATGAAATATTAGATAAAGCAGTAAAGGCTGGTAAAGATACAGATGTGGCATATGTTGAAGATGTTTTACCAGGTAAAATGAAATATAATTTAGAATATATAAAACAGTTTTCTGTTTTACATGATTTGAAAATTTGTATAGATACAGTAATAGGAGTATTAAGATGATAACTGAAGCAAAAAAATTAGAAACAGTCTCAATTGTTATTCCAGTATATAATGAAGAAAAATTTATAGAAGGATTAATAAATTCATTATTAAAACAAGATTATGACAAAGAAAAAATTGAAATTATATTTGTAGATGGAAATTCAAGTGATAAAACAGTAGAAATAATAAACAGAAAAATGTCAGAAGAAAAAATAAATTATAAAGTAATGACTAATCCAAAAAGAATTCCGCCAAGTTCAGTAAATGTTGGAATAAAAAATGCTAAAAATGATATTATTGTAAGATTAGATGCACATAGTGAATATCCTTCAAACTATATTTCAAAATGTGTATATAACTTAAATAATATAGATGCAGACAATGTAGGTTGTATATGCAAACCAGGAAGTAAAACAAAAATAGGAAAAGCAATTGCAAATGTAGTATCCTCAAAATTTGGTGTAGGAAATTCTAGTTTTAGAACTGGAGCAGAAAGTGGTTATGTTGATACAGTACCATTTGGAACATTTAGAAGAGAATTATTTGATAAAATAGGATATTTCAATGAAGAATTACCAAGAAGTGAAGATAATGAATTTAATTATAGAATAAGAAAAAATGGTGGAAAAGTATATTTATTTAATGATACAGAAATAACTTATTATCCAAGAGACACAATATATAAACTAATGAAAATGGGATTTCAAAATGGAAAATGGGCAACATATACAGGATATATTATACCAGGAACAATGGGTATAAGGCATTTTATCCCATTATTATTTGTGCTTGGATTAATAGTAGGAACAATAATTACAGCATTACACTTAAAAGCATTAACAATAGCTTTTTTTAGTGTATTGACTATATATTTTATAATAGATTTATTATTTACACTAAAAAGTGTAATAACAGATGGAATAGAACAATTAATATGTTTTATAATATATCCATTATTTCATATTTCATATGGAATTGGATCAATATTTGGAATATTTAAAATATTAAAGAAAGTAATTAAGAAATGAAAAAAATAATAGAAAATTTAAGATTTATAAAATTAAAAGATATTTGGGCTATTTTTCAATTTATTTTTGCAATAATTCCAGCAATTATTTTGAAATGTATAAAGAAAAATATATGGTTGATTTGTGAAGATGAAAATGAAGCAAGAGATAATGGATATGTTTTTTTTAAGTATATGTGTGAAAGAAAAGATGAAAATATAAATGTAGTATATGCAATAAATAAAAAGTCACAAGACTATTTAAAAGTAAAAGATATTGGGAAATGTATTCAATATGGAGGATATATTCATTGGATATATTATTTAGCTGCAAAATATAATATAAGTTCACAAAAAGGTGGAAAACCTAATGCACCAGTTTGTTATTTGTTAGAAGTATATGGAATACTAAAAAATAAAAGAATCTTTTTACAACATGGAATAACTATATCAGATGCAAAATGGTTATATTATGAAAATACAAAAATGAGACTATTTGTATGTGGTGCGCAAAAAGAATATGAATATATAAAAGAAAAATTTGGATATCCAGAGGAAAATGTAAAATGCTTAGGATTTTGTAGATTTGATAAATTACATAATGTAGAAATAAACAAAAAAAGAATATTAGTAATGCCATCTTGGAGAGAATGGTTAAATAGAAAAACAGATGCTTATTATGAATTACAATATGATGGAAAATTTGAAAACTCAAAATACTATAAAAATTGGAATGCGTTTTTAAATAATGAAGAATTAAAAGAATTTTTAGAAAAAAATGATTTAGAATTGATATTCTATCCGCATAGAAATGTTCAAAATAATTTAAGTTATTTTACATCAAAATCACCAAATGTAAAGATTGCATCTTGGAAAGAATATGATATACAAGAACTATTAAAAAATTCAGCATTAATGATTACAGATTATTCAAGTGTAGCAATGGACTTTTTATATATGAAGAAACCAGTTATATATTATACATTTGACATAGATGACTTTAGAAAAGGTCAATATGCAAAAGGATATTTTGACTACGAAAATAATAATATGACATATTTTGCTAGAGAGGAAAATGAGATTGTAAAGCAAATTAAAGACTCATACAAAGCAAATTTTGAAATAAATATAGAAATGAAAGAAAAAATAGATAATTTTTTCGGAATATGTGATGAAAACAATTGTAAAAGAACATTTGAAGCAATAAAAGAAATAGGTGGTTAAATGAAAAAAGTTGGAATTTTAGTATATGATTTTAATGCAACAGGAGGAGCCGAAAGAGTAGCAAAAAACTTAGCAATAGAATTAGCTAAAAATAGTGAAATACATGTTATAAGTTTGTTTGAAAGTAAAGTAGAAGAACAAGCCAAAGAATATAAATATGTTAAAATGTTTGATAAAACAATAAGTATAACCAAGAATTTATTAAAGATTTCAAAGAAAGTAAAAAAATATTTAAAAGAAAACAAAATAGATGTATTATTAATTATAACTGCAGGAGTTAATAGTGTAGGAATATTAGCAACAAAAGGAACAAATGTAAAAACAATATATTGTGAACACTCAAATTTAGAAAATAAAACATATGGAAAAAGACACATATTTAGACAATGGATTGGAGCAAAATTTGCTGATATTGTAGTAACTCTAACAGAAAGAGATAAAGAAAACTTTAAAAAAGAATTTTCTGTAAAAGAAGAAAGAATCGAAAGTATACCTAATTGGATTGAAAATAAAAACAATTTAAAAGATATTATATATGATTCTGATTCAAAGAAAATTATAACTGTTGGAAGATTAGAAAAAGTAAAAGGGTATGATAATTTATTAAAAGTTGCTAAAATTGTTAATGAAAAACATCCTGACTGGACTTGGGATATTTGTGGTGGTGGAAGTTTGTATGAAGAATTAAGTGCAAAAATTAAAGAAGAAAAATTAGAAAAATTTTTGCATTTAAAAGGAAATGTAAAAAATATAGAACAAATATATAAAGAATACTCATTTTGTGTAATGACATCATATTATGAAGGCTTGCCACTATCATTATTAGAAGCTCAAATAAACAAATTACCAATAATAAGTTTTGATTGTCCAACAGGACCATCAGAAATTATTGCAAATAACCAAAATGGTTATTTAGTAGATTGCTATAATGCAGAGCAAATGGCTACAAAAATAAATGATTTAATAGAAAATAAAGAAAAGAGAATAGAATTTTCTGAAAAATCAAATTTGAACTTGAAAAAATATGAAAAACAAGAAGTATTAAAAAAATGGAACAATTTAATTAGCAAAATATAAAGGAGCTAAGAAATGAAATTAAAACAATTCAAAATAGAAAATAAACAGCAATTTAATAAAATTTTATTAATGTTTTGTACTATTTTAATTGCTATAGTGAATTATAGTATAGCTATAGTAAAGGAGAACTTTTATATAGCAATAATAAGTATAATGCTTATATGGATAATAAATATAAGTTGGGGAATGGCAAATATAAAAAGAAGATATATCTTCTTAGGGATGAATTTGATGATATTTGTTTTTATATTATCAAGACCTATAATAAGTACATTTAGAATGGATGAATGGTGGTATTTTAGCGTTGAAACTGTTTGGAAGAGCTTAAATGCAATATTAATATCATTACTAGCAATTTTAGCAGGTGGAATTGTAGCAGAAAAAATAAAATTTAAGAATGAAAATGAAGAAATTAAGCAATATAACAATAAAGTAGTAAAAATATGTATGTATATAATGTTAGCAATAACATTTATAATATATTTCGGAACAGAAATTAATAAATACTTAATGTTTAAAAATGTAGATTATGCTAATATATATATAAACAATGGAATTCAATATCCAATAATAATAAGAGTTCTAGCATCATTATATGGGTATGTTACAATATGTATTTTGGCAATGTTCCCTAAAAAAAGAGAAACAATTATTATTTTAATATTATATGTCATTTCAGCAATTCCTTTATTTTTATTAGGAAGTAGAAATGATATTGTGTTAAAGTGTGTTGTTGCAATAGTATATTATTTATTTAGACACTATTATTATCCTAATAATGAAAAATGGATAGTCAAAAAACTAAAAATTGCAACGATAATATTAATACCAGTAGCTATAATTGGATTAGGGGCATATAACTATATAAGAGATGACCAAAAAGTAGAAAATACATCTCCTATTGATATGTTTGTAGATTTTTTTTATAAACAAGGAACTACATTTGACACAATATGTCAAGGATTTGAAAATGAAGAAAAATTAAAAAAACAAGAACATGTTATAAGCTATACTTTTGGTGACTTTATAGATTACATATTACATAGTACAATTTCACAAAAGATATTTAAAACAGAAAGTTTAGGAAGTGGAAATAGTATTAAAATGGCAACTGAAAGTAACAGTATGGCGCATCATTTATCATATATTGTATTAGGAGATACTTATTTACAAGGACATGGAAGAGGAACATCATTTTTAATTGAAGTGTATATGGACTTTGAAATTACAGGAGTGATTATATATAGCTTCTTATTGGGAATGTTATTAATTCTAATATTAAAGTTATGCAGAAGTAAATATATTATAATAAGATATACTATTTTTACTATATTATCTAATATTTGGGTATTACCAAGATATTCTGCAATGGGATTTTTAAGTTTTATAATAACACCACAATTTTGGATTGTTATAATAATGTTATATGGAATAGAATTTATAACAAAAAAAGGCACAAAAATATTTAGAAAAAAAATAGGGGCACAACAAGGAGGAAAAAATGAGAGCACTAAAATCTGCTAAAAATATTATAGTGGCATTAATAAGTAATGCTCTAAATATAATTTTAGGAGTAGTTGTACAAGCAATATTTTTAAAAACATTAGGTGATGAATATTTAGGATTAAATACAATGCTAACAAGTATATTATCAATGTTATCAATTGCTGAATTAGGAATTGGTTCTGCAATTATATATAATATGTATAAGCCTATAGCAAATAATGATAAAGAAAAAATAAAATCACTAATGAGATTTTATAAGAAATGTTATAGAATAATTGTAATTGTAATGCTAGCAATTGGATTAATAATAAGCATTTTTTTAAGACAAATTGTAGGTGAAACACAAAATATACAAAATTTATATTTATTGTATTTCTTATTTTTAGCAGACGTAATCTTTTCATATACAATAGCATATAAAAGGTCAATAATATATGCTAATCAAGAAGAGTATATAACTAATTTAGTTCATTCGATATATTTAATATTAATGAATGGATTGCAAATAGTATTTTTATATTTAACACATAATTATTGTGTATTTTTGTTAATTAAACTAGGCTGCAGAATATTAGAAAATGTACTGATAAATATAATTGCAGATAAAAAATATCCATATATAAATGAAAAAGATGTAAAAGAATTAGATAAAGAAACAAAAGATGATATTATAAAAAATATAAAAGCTTTATTTTTCCATAAGATAGCTGGATTTGTTGTAAGTAGTACAGATACAATATTGATTTCAGTATTTTTTGAAGGATTAATAACAGTTGCATATTATTCAAATTATAATTTAGTGTTATTAGCAGTAACAACGATATTGAATCAATTTTTACTATCTTCAACAGCAAGTATAGGAGATTTATTAACAGAAAGAAATGCAGAAAGAAATTATGAAGTTTACAAGAAATTAAATTTTCTTAATTTCGTAATTTTTATAATAGGAACAACTGGAATTGCATGTGCAATAGAACCATTTATAACGATTTTCTTTGGAGAACAATATATATTATCAAAATTTATATTAATCTCATTAATATTAAAATTCTTCATTCAAGGAATGAGAAGACCACTTATGGCATTTAAAGAAGCGGCAGGCATATTTTATGTAGATAGATTTGTACCAATATTAGAATCAGTAGTTAATCTAGTTGCGTCAATAATATTATTAAAAATATGTGGATTAGCAGGAATATTTTTAGGTACAGCAGTAAGTTCTTTAGTAATACTATTATATAGTTATCCAAAATATGTATATAGACCAATATTTAATAAAAGATTAAAAGATTATTATTTAGAATTTATTAAAACAATATTATATGCAACAGTTATAATTGGAATTACAATGGGAGTAAATCAATTAATAAGAGTAAGTAATATATTTGCTGAACAAGTATTGAGTGTTGTAATAGCTATAATAATACCAGTTATAATAATAACATTAGTATCTGGGAGAACAGAAGAATATAAATATTATATAAATATAATAAAAAATATACTATTCAAAAAAAAGGAGGTAAAGCAATGATTGATGAAGAAAATGGACAAACAAGAAAAACAAAAGGTGGAAAAAAATATCAAAAAAAGCAAAAAGGTAAAAAAGGAAAAATAGCTGGAATTATAGTAGCAATAATTTTAATATTATTAGTAATATTATTAGGTGTTGGAACTGGAATGGTTGCTGGAAAAATATCAAAAATAAATTTTGATAAATTAGATAAAGGTGATTTGGGTGTAAATGAAGATTTATATACTGAAGTATCTGATAATGTAAGTAAAGAAGAATTTGAAAAAATAAAAAATGTAGCATTATTTGGAATAGATGGTGGTAGAAGTGATGCAATAATGATTGCCTCAATAAATCAAGCAGATAAAACAATAAAATTAATAAGTATTCCAAGAGATACATATGTTTCTGTTGCAGGACATGGAAAAACAAAAATAAATCATGCTTATGCATATGGAAAAGAACAATTAGCATTAAAGACAATTAATTCTAATTTTGGATTAAATATATCTGAATATGTAACTATTAATTTTAAAGGATTAATAAATGTTATAAATAAAATTGGTGGAATTGAGTTAGATATAAGCAAAGCAGAAAAAGATTATATAAACCAATATGTAAATGAATCTTATGAATTGACTGGAAAACCTGTACAATTATTGTCAAGTTATGGAAAAGTAAAATTAACAGGTGAACAAGCTTTAACACATTCTAGAAATAGAACTGTTGGAAATGATTTTACTAGAGAGGAACGTCAAAGAGATGTTCTTACAGCTGTAATGAATAAGGTTTCTACAATGAGTATAACACAACTTTGGAACTTGAGTGATAGTGTATTATCAGAGGTAAAAACAAATTTGAATGTTTCTGAATGTATGGGAATTGCTTCAGATGTATTAGGAAATACAAGTTCATATTTGAATAATATTACATCAAAACAGATTCCTTCAGAAGATGATGGTGGAAAAGGTGATAGTACTATGGATGGTGGTATATATTATTATGTTTGTGATTTACAAAAGGCTAGTAAGAATATGAAAAATACTATTTATGGGGAATAGAAAAGACATAATATAAGAATAATAGCTTAACGTTAATACTTAAATCGAAAAGTTTTAAAAGGCTTGACATGGTATAAAAAATATAATATAAATTATTCGTATGCAAAGAAGCTAGATTAATCTGGCTTCTTTATTTATGGAGAAAATAGTAAAAAAATCCTAAAATTAGTGTAGACTTTTGTTGAAAAATAGCACATTGTATATTGACAAAACCTTAATAAAATATTAAAATTATATAGATAGAAACAGAGGAACAAAAATGAGAAAAAATAAGATTAGCAAAATAAATATATTAAGAGGAATATTAATAATATTATTACTTGCAACATTTGTACGAATATTCTGTTTTTCAAACCAAAATGGAACAAAATCAAGTGGAGTAAGTAGAAAAGTTACAGAAATAGTTACAAGTAATATCAAAAAAGTACAAAATATGTCTAAAAATGAAAGAGAGCTTTTTTTAGAGCATACAGAAAAAATAATAAGAAAATTAGCACATTTTTCAATATATACAGTAGTAGGATTACTAATGATGTCACTTATGAATACATATAAGTTAAAGCAAAGTAAAAGAATATGGATAAGTTTAATAGTTGGTGTATTGTATGCAAGTTCTGATGAAATACATCAATATTTTGTGCCGGGAAGGTCTGCTAGAGTTTTTGATGTTATGATTGATTCAGCAGGTGTTTGTCTTGGTATATGTATTGTGATTTTTGTATTGTGGATTGCAAGAAAAGTGATGGAGAGAAAAAGAGGAGAAAATAAAGAAGTAAGAGAAATTTAAAATATTTATTTTATAAGGGGGATAAGAATGAATATTATAACTGGTGAAACAACAGAAAATATAGAAACAACAAGCTTAAGAACCCAAAGCGATGTTAAAACAAAAATTAGTAAAAAAGTATATATAAAAATAAAAAGAGTGATTGATGTAATTTTGGCGAGTGTAGCACTTATATTATTATCACCATTATTTGCTATAATTGCAATAGCAATAAAAATAGATTCAAAGGGACCAGTTTTTTTTGCACATAAAAGAATTGGAAAAAATGGAAAGATTATAAAATTATATAAATTTAGATCTATGGTAATAAATGCAGAAGAATTAATAAAATCATTTACACCAGAACAAATGAGAGAATATAAGGAAAACTATAAATTGACAAATGATCCAAGAATAACTAAAGTTGGTAAATTTCTAAGAAAAACAAGTTTGGATGAATTGCCACAACTTATAAGTATAATTAATGGGGATTTATCAATAATTGGACCTAGACCATTAGTGGCAGATGAGTTGGAAAAATATGGAGTAAATAAAGATAAATTTTTAAGTGTTACTCCTGGATTAACAGGATATTGGGCTGCCAATGGTAGAAGTAATACTACATATGAACAAAGAATGGAAATGGAATTGTATTACATAGATAATTTATCTTTGAAAATGGATATAAAAGTGTTTTTTAAAACAATCTTATCAGTAGTAAAAAAAGAAGGAGCAATATAGAATGCAAGAGAAAGTATCAATAATAACACCTGTTTATAATAGTGAAAAATATTTAAAAGAAACTATTGAATGTGTAATAAATCAAACTTATCAAAATTGGGAAATGATTTTAGTTGATGATTGTTCAAAAGATAATTCACAGGAAATAATAGAAGCATTTACAAAAAAAGATGAGAGAATAAAATATATAAAATTAAAAGAAAATAGTGGAGCAGCAGTAGCAAGAAATAAAGCATTAGAAGAATCACAAGGAAGATTTATTGCTTATTTAGATGCTGATGATGTTTGGAAAAATGATAAATTGGAAAAACAAGTAGAATTTATGAAAAAAAATAAATGTGCTTTTTGTTGTACAAGCTATGAAAAAATAGATGAAAATGGAAATTCAAAAAATAAGATTGTGAATATGCCATCAAGAATTAATTATAATAAGTTTTTAAGAAATACTATAATTCAAACAGTTGGAGTAATGGTAGATACAAAAATAACTGGAAAAGAATTACTAATAATGCCTAATATCAGAAGAAGACAAGATGCAGCTACATGGTGTCAACTATTAAAAAATAATTATGATTGTATAGGAATGCCAGATGTATTATCGTATTATAGGGTAGTATCAAATTCATTATCTAGTAATAAATTAAAAGCTGTAAAAGGAACATGGTATTTATATCGAAAAATTGAAAAGCTTTCTTTAATAAAATCATGTTTTTGTTTTGTGGGATATGCTTTTAATGCTTGTAAAAAAAGAATATATATAGGAAAGAAGAAAGAAAATGCATGAACAATTAAAAAATGTATATAGAGCAATTATAAAAAGATTACCAACTAAAACTGTTTTAAATATAGAAAATTTAAGAGGATATAAAAGATTATTAAAAAATAATAGAATCGAATATTTCGGAGAGAAAATTCAATGGATAAAGATGCATGGTAATTTAGAAAAATACAGAGATTTAGTTGATAAATATAAAGTTAGAGAATATGTGGAACAATCTGTAGGAAGTAAATACTTGACAGAAATAATAGAAGTATATGACTCTACAGATGAAATTGATTTCGATAAATTACCTAATAAATTTGTGTTAAAATTGAATACAGGATCAGGATATAACATTATTTGCAATGATAAAAGTAAACTAAATAAAAATAAAACCATAAAGAAATTAAACAAATGGTTAAAAGAAGATTATTCTAAAATAAAAAAAGAGCCACAATACAGAAATATTGAGAAAAAAATAATTTGCGAAAAATATATGGAAGATAAAAATGGCAAATTATTTGATTATAAATTTTTTTGCTTTAATGGAAAAGTAGAATTCATAGAAGTAGATTTTGATAGATTTGAAAATCATGCAATGAATTTTTATGATATTGATTGGAATTTAATGGACCTAAAAAAAGGAAAATATCCAAATTATTCAGGAAAGTTTGAAAAGCCTAAAAACTTAGAAGAGATGATAGAGGTAGCAGAAAAAATATCAAAAAAATTACCATTTGCTAGAATTGACTTATATAATGTAAATGAAAAAATATACTTTGGTGAAATCACATTAACTCCAGCAGGAGGATTAACACCATTTAGCCCTATAGAAAAAGATAAAGAATATGCTAAAATGATTGATTTGGATAAGTACAAATGTAAAAAAATATTATTTGTAGGTTCTGTGGGTGAAAATGATAAAAAACAAAGACTAGATGGAGAAACTATAAAAAATAGAAATTTTGTTAATTGCTTGAATTCGGATTCTAATTTGAAAGTTATAGTTGTTGATTCACATAATTATAGAAAAAATGCAATAAAGATAACTTTCAATATATTAAAAAATTATAAAAAAGCAAATCATATAATTATTTCAGCATCTCAAACAGGTGCATCAAAATTTATAAGATTTTTAAAGTATATTAGAAACAATAAAACTGTAGACTTTTTTTTAATAGGTGGATCACTTGACAAATATATTGAAATGGGGAAACAAAAAGTAGAATATTATTCTAATGTTAGAAAGATATATGTTGAATCTGAAATACTAAAAAATAATTTAAATAAATTAGGATTAAATAATGTTGTTGTAATGCACAATTTTAGAAAAAATGAAAAATTTGCTAATAAATATAAAACAAGTAAAACAGTTAGATTTGTCTTTTTTGGAAGAGTAATTAAAGTTAAAGGAATAGAACAAGCTATTGAATTAGTTAAAAGATTAACTAATGAGAATATGGATGTATCTCTTGATATATATGGTCAATGTGAAAAAGACTATCTATCTTTATTAAATAAAAAAATTGATAATTATAAAAATATACAGTATAAAGGTTCTATTAAGCCTGATGGAAAAACAGAATATGAAACATTATCCCAATATGATATATTTATATTACCAACTGAACATGCTGGCGAAGGATTACCAGGAGCATTAATAGATGCATATATTTCAGGATTAGCAGTTTTAGTTTCAAATTGGACATATGCTACAGAATATGTAAAAGATTCAATTAATGGATATATTTTTGAATACAAAAATTATGAAGATATGTATGATAAAGCAAAAAAAATGATTAATGATAATAAAATTTCAACATTTAAAGAAAATTCATTGAAATTGTCACATGAATATATAGTAGAAGATGTATTGAAAGATTATATAGAAGAATTAAAAAAATAAGGAGAAATTAAGAAATGAACAAGATTTTATTTTTAGGAGATTTTTTCTATAATTTTGATGTAGAGGAAGAGGATATAGGAAAAATTTCTGAATATATTCGTAAAAATAATTATTCTTGTATTTTAAATCTTGAGGGGTGTTTAGCTAAAAGTGATGAAAAAATAAAAAAAAGAGGTCCTAATTTATATCAATCTAAGATTACTATTGATATATTAAAAAAATTAAATGTTATAGGTGTTACATTAGCTAATAACCATATAATGGATTTTGGTGAAAAAGCATTAAAAGAAACAATATTAATGCTTGATGAAGCTGATATTAAGCATTGTGGAGCAGGAACTAATATTAGTGAAGCATTAAAACCAATGATTTTTAAATTTGAAAATAAAAATATTATAATATACAATTATGGATGGAACATAGAAGAAACTGTATATGCAAGTGATAAAAAATGTGGATGTGCACCTAAAGAAGATGAGTGTATTTATGTTAAAAAGGAAAAAGAAAATGATGTATTAATTAAAATATTACATTGGGGATTTGAATATAATATATTTCCAATGCCATTTGATATTGATAAAGCACATAAAATGATTGATACTGGTACAGATTTAATTATAGGGCATCATCCACATGTTATTCAATCTAAAGAAAAATATAAAGATAAAAGTATATATTATTCTTTAGGAAATTTTTATTTTTCAGGTAGAAGGAAACTATTTTTAAGAAAAAAATTTGTAGGAAAAATAGAAGATAAATGTAGTTATGGCTTAGGTGTAGTATATGATATTTTAAATGAAAAAGTTGAAAAAGAAATGTTAATATATTATGATTCAGTTAATGACAAATCTAGTATTATAGAAGGAAAAATCAATAATGAAATTTTATCTGATATTTCAAATGTTGATTTTAAAGAAATGGAATACATTAGTAAAATAAAAAAGACGAAGTTAAATCACAATCCAATTTTAACTACTAATAAAGTATTAAATAATTTTAAATTATTTAAATTAGAAATTATATATGTAATAAAAAAAATAATAAAAAAATTACTTGCAATGTTAAAAATAGATAAAAGGAGTCGAAATATAAATTGAAAGAAAAATTAAAAAAGAGTATAAAATATTTATTTAGTATACCAAAGACAATATTTTTTAACTTTAAAGTATTTCCTATAAAAACAGCTATAAAAATGCCAATATTTATTTCAAATAAAATAAATTGTAAAGATACATATAGAGGATGCATAAAAATAGAAGGAAAAGTAAAGCCATTAATGATTACAATAGGATTAGGAGGTTCTAAAGCTATACCATCTCAAAAAGGCATGATACACATTTCTAAAAAAAATAAAGCTAAAGTTATTTTTTTAGGAAAGACACGTTTTGCTGAAGGAAATGTTATATTTGTTAATAATGGAACATTAACATTTGGAAATAATTTTTCTTCTAATAGAAATTGTTTTATATCAAGTGATAATAATATGCAATTTGGAGATGATGTATTACTTGGCTGGAATGTTAACATTAGAGATTCAGATGGGCATGAAATCATATATGATAAAACGGATAATAAAGATCCAAAAGTAGTAATAGGAAAACATGTGTGGATCTGTGCTAATAATGATATATTAAAAGGAACTACAATAGGAAATGATTGTGTAATTGCATATAGAAGTTGTGTTCTAGGATTAAATGCTCCAGACAATTCTTTGATAGGAGGATATCCTGCAAAAATAATAAAAAATAATATAAATTGGAAAAAATAATATTTAGGAGAAAAAGATGGTTACAGTTATAATACCAACATATAAAAGAGCAGATTATATAAAAAGAGCAATAGAAAGTGTTTTAAATCAGACATATCAAGATTTTGAATTAATTATAGTGGATGATAATAACCCTAACACAAAGGAAAGAACAGAACTAGAACAGAAAATAGCTCCATATTTAAAAAATCCAAAAATTAAATTTATACAGCATGAAAAAAATAAAAATGGAGCAGCAGCTAGAAATACCGCTATAAATGTTGCTAAAGGTGAATATATTACATTTTTAGATGATGATGATTTTTATTTAAAAAATAGATTGGAAATACTTGTGGATGCATTAGAAAAAAACAAATCTTATAATGCAGTATATACTGGTGGAGTAGTTTTATATAAAAGTATATTTGGAGCAACAAAATCAGGAAATGGACAAAAAGAATTTTTAACACAACATTCTTTTATAAAAACAGGTAGTAATATGTTTTTTAGAGCTAATACTTTAAAAGAGTTGAATGGATTTGATGAAACATTTAGAAGACATCAAGATTTAGAAATAATGATAAGATTTTTTAGAAAAAATCAAATATTAGCAATAAATCAAATTTTAGTTGTAAAAGATAATTCTAGTAGAATAAATGAGTTAAATATAAAAAGAGCAATACATGCAAGAGAAAAACTCATGAAAACTTTTGCAGAAGATATAAATAAATATACAGATAAAGAATCTATTATACAGCAAAATTATATACCATTATTAATAGAAGCTGCAAAATTAAAAAATAGAAAATATTATTATTATTTGAAAAGAAAAGTCTTAAAATATGGTAAAATAAATTTTAAATTAAAAATAAAATTATTTATATATAGTATATTTAAAAATAATGTTAATTTAAAAAGGAAAATTCAAGAATATATAACGAAATTTAAGATAAATAAATTAGATAATAATACTTCAAATGAAATAAAAGGTATAATACAAAATTATAAGTGAGAGGAAGCAAATGAAAAAAGTAAATAATATATATTATTTAGGAATAATTTTATTAACAGTAAAAATGTGGTTCTTTATAACACATTTATTTGAGGTAAGCAGCTTTGTTGAGAACATATTTACACTTAGCATAACTATACTATTTGGATTAAAAATATTTTTTACAAGAAGCAGCTATAAAGAATTTGCAATAATATCAATAGTCGGGATATTTATATATATAACATCTCAAAGGATAATGAATATAGATTTATTTTTAAGTGTATTATCAATATTAGCAGCTAAAGATGTAAATTTGAAAAAAGTTATAAAATATGAATTGATAATAAATTCTATTTTTATAGTAATACATATATTTTATTTTATAGGATGCTATTTTTTTGAACCAGGAAAAATAGAATATATGATAGATGATGACAGTATAAGATATACTTTTTTTATGAGACATCCTAATTATTTAGGTGCAACATTATTATGGACAATTTCTGCATATATATATTTACATTTTGATGATAAAAAAAATACAAATTTATTTTTAATAATAGTTACTGCTATTTTTGTTTATTTTTCTTGTAAGTCAAAAACAACTTTTATAACTTTTATTATATTATTTATTTTAGTAATTAGAAAAAATAAAATGAAAATGCCAAGATTTGCCAAAAATGTAAATATTATATTTTTAATATCTATATTTGCTTCAATATATATTGCTACTAATTATTATAATTTTACAGGCCAAGCTAAAGTAGTTGCGGATTCATTGAATAAGACATTAAGTGGAAGAGTAAAATTTAGTGCAATAGGAATAAAAGAATATGGTAGTACACTTTTGGGGAGATATATAAACACAGGAGACGAGAGAGTATTAAATTATTATGGAATAAAAAAATTAATAATAGATTCTTTTTATATAAGTTGTTATATAAATTATGGTATATTTTATTTAATAGCAATCGAAATTGGATTATTAAAATTAAGAAAAAAAGCTGGAGAGAAAGAATTTATTTTTTTGTTGATATTTATTATTGTGTCTTTAACGGAAAGATATGTAATATATTCTACTTTAGTTTTTCCACTATTATTTTTTGCGGATTTATATAATGAGAAGAGAAAGGAAAAAAGTTCATGAAAATAGGCTTTTTAATGAAGTCACCATTTTATTTTGGTGGAGAACAAAGAGTTGTATCAGTAATAGCGAGTGCATTAGCTAAAGATGGATATGATGTAAGTATACTATATACAGCATTTGATAAAACTGTTAATAGAGAATTATACAATTTGGATGAAAAAGTTAAATTATATCAAATAAAAGGAAAAACTAAAAAATATAGTTTGAAGAGAATATGTTATAAAGGATTAAAAAAAATTAATAATAATACAAAAATTTTTTGTAAATCTCCTCAATTATTAGAAAAAATTTATTATCAAAGAGATAAAAAGTTTTTAAAAAATCTTTGCGAAATAATTAATGAAAATGATTTTGATATAGTTATAGGAAGTTCTGGCTTTTTTAGCGCAATATTAGCTATATTAAAAGAAAAATTAAATTGTAAAGTATATGGATGGCAACATAATTGCTATGAAGCATATTTTAAGACAAAAAATAGATATTATTGGCATCAAGATTCAGTATTTGAAAAATATCTAAATAAATTAGATAAATATATAGTTTTAACTAATTATGATAAAAATAATATGAAGAAATTTTTTAATATTGAATGTCAAGTGATTAATAACCCAAGAAGTTTTACTAGTGAAGAAAAATCTAAATTAGAAAATAAAACATTTTTATCTTTAGGAAGACTAGAAGAAGCAAAAGGTTATGATTTATTAATGGAATCATTTAAAGTATTTGCAGATAAAAATAAAGAATGGAATTTAAATATTGTCGGAGATGGAAGTAAAAAAGAGTTCTTAACTCAAAAAATTCAGGAATATAGCTTACAAGATAGAGTAACATTATATCCTTTTACTAAAAATGTAAAAGAAAAAATGAAAGAAGCATCAGTATTTTTATTACCATCAAGATGGGAAGGCTTTGGATTAGTTATATTAGAGGCATTTGAAATGGGACTACCTGTTATAGCATATGAATTAGGCCCAGTTCAAGAGATAATTGATAATAATAAAAATGGATATTTAATAGAAAAATTTGATGTAAGTAAATATGCTAATGCAATGCTAGATATAGCCAATAATAAAGAAAAGTTATTAAAATTTTCTAGTGATGCAATAATACATTCTGAGAAATATTCAATAGAAAATATTTTAAAAGAATGGAAAAAAATATTATAAAGTATTTGATTGGAGGAAGAACATTGCAAAATAGGACTAAGAGTTCAATAAAAAACACAATAGGATCGATAGCTTCTAATATAGTAACAATATTAATAAATTTTGTTGTTCAAGCAATATTTCTTAAAATATTAGGAGTAGAATATTCTGGAATAAATGGTTTGTTTTCTAATATTTTAACAATGCTTGGAATTGTTGAAATGGGATTAGGTAATGCTATTATTTTTAATTTGTACAAGCCAATAGCAAATAATGACAAAGAAAAAATAAAATCACTAATGCAATTTTATAAAAAGAGTTATCATATAATTGCAGTAATAGTGTCTGTAATAGGAGTAAGTTTAATACCAGCATTACCATATATAGTAGGTACTGTAAAAGCAGATATAAATCTAAATATAGTTTATCTATTGTTCTTATTTGATACGGTAGCAGGATATTTGTTGAGTTATAAGAGATCAATATTATATGCTAATCAAGAAAATTATATTGTAAATATTATACATATAGGATATTTATTAATAATGAATATCTCTCAATTAATAATACTATATTTTACAAAAAATTATTATTTATACTTAGGTGTAAAGATAATTATGAGAATAGTAGAAAATCTTGTAATTACTGCTGTTGCCAATAAAAAATATAAATATTTAAAAGAAAAAGAAATACAAGAATTAAGCAAAGAAACAAAAGCAGATATATTTAAAAAAATTAAAGCAATGTTTCTTCATAAAATTGGTGGATTTGTAGTAAATGGTAGTGATAACATAATTATATCATCATTTTTGGGGGTAAGTGCAGTTGGAATGTATTATAATTATTATATAATTATTAATGCAGTTTATACATTATTTACACAACTAATTACTTCAACAACAGCAAGTGTTGGAAACTTGTTAGCAAGTAATGACGAAAAAAAATTTGAAGTATTTAAAAAGATAAGATTTTTGAATTTTTGGACTGTAAGCTTTTCAGGAATATGCATTTTAGTAATAATGAATAGTTTTATAAATGTTTGGATTGGTAGTGAATATATATTACCAAATGTAGTATTGTATGTATTGGTTTTTAACTATTACCAAAAAAGTATGAGAAATTGTTATATTGCATTTAAAGATGCAGCTGGAATATATTATGAAGACAGATATGTACCTATTTTAGAATCAATTATAAACATAGTTACATCAATAATATTATTGAAAATTTTTGGATTAGTAGGGGTATTTTTAGGAACAGTTTTCAGTGGTTTTGTATTACATTTTTATAGTTATCCTAAATTTGTGTACAAAAAAATATTTAATAGAACATATAAACAATATATGAAAGAAACTATAGGGTATATTTTTACATTTATAATAGTTGCATTTATAACATATTGCTTATCAAATATATTTAAATTTGATAATGGATACATAGAAGTAATAAAAAATGTTATTGTTGCAGTGATAATTCCAAATATTATATTTTTAATTTTATTTAAAGATACTGAAGAATATAAGTATTATAAAGAATTAATATTAAAAATATTAAGAAGTATAGGAGCTAAAGAAAAAAGTGAATAGAAGAAAATGGATTGATATAATGAAAGGAATACTTATAATATTTGTTATTATAGGTCATACATATGTAGATAATAATATTAAAACTATTATTTTTTGGTTTCATATGCCATTGTTTTTTATATTGAGTGGGTATTTGATAAAAGAAACTAATGGTGTAAAAAAATATGAAAAAAATAAAAAACAATATATAAAAAATAAATTAGCTAGATATATAATTCCATATTTTTCATTTTATATATTAAATTGTATTTTTATGAGAAAATTTTCATTAAAAAGTTTTATAAAATTATTATATGGGGGACAAAACTTAGGAGGAGTATACTGGTTTCCTATATGTATGGTAATAAGTATAATAATATTTTTGCAAATAAATGTTATGATAAAAAATTGTAAAGTAAAAAAATCAATAATATTTATATTGTATTTAATTGCTATTATAGAGAGTAATTTTGTAAAAAGATTCAATATAAATAGTTTTACTTTTCCTTTTTGTATTGGAATTCAACCATTGGCAATAACATATATAAGTATAGGATTTTTTTGGAAAGAGAAAATTCAAAGAAAAGAAATTATTGATGTTGTTACAGTTATTTTTGTAATATTATTGATATTAATGCAAATTTTTAATATAATAAATGTAGAAATAGATATGAAATATGAAAAATATACTAATATAGTATTTGTTGTACTTATTCCTATATTGTTCTTTATAATAATTTCTAATATAAGTAAATTAATAGAAAAGTCAAAAATAATTAGTAATATGTTGGTATATATAGGACAAGCTTCTATGATAATAATGTATTTACACTTATTAATAAAATCTTATTTTATTAATATTGTGGGAGAATATTATTCAATAATATTATATGTAATATTTACTTTGGGCATATGTTGCTTAATTAAATATATTTTTAATAAAAATTCAGTTACAAAAAAAATCTTTATAACTGGATAAAAGGAGGATAAAAAATGAAAATAGTAGTAGCAGGAACAGGATATGTTGGTTTAGTAACAGCGGTATGTTTATCAGAGGTGGGACATCAAGTAACTTGTGTTGATGTTATTGAAGAAAAAATAAAAATGTTAAATGAGGGAAAATCTCCAATATTTGAACCAGGTTTAGAAGAATTAATGAACAAAAATAAAAAATTATTAAAATATACAACTGATGCAAAAAATGCATATAAAGATGCTGATGTAATATTTATAGGTGTTGGAACACCAGAGAAAAAAGATGGAAGTGCAAATTTAAAATATGTATATACAGTAGCAGAAGAGATTGCTGATAGTATTGAAAAAGATTGTATTGTAGTTGTCAAATCTACTGTTCCAATCGGAACAAATGATAAAGTTGAAAAACTAATAAAGAAAAGAGTAAAAGATGGAATAGAAGTATCAGTAGTATCTAATCCGGAATTTTTATCACAAGGAACAGCTGTTAAAGATACATTACATGCTCAAAGAATAGTATTAGGAGTTCCAAATAAACATGCTGCAAATGTAATGAAAGAAGTATATGATAAATTTGGAATAGAATATGTTATAACTGATAGACATAGTGCAGAAATGATAAAATATGCATCTAATGACTTTTTAGCATTAAAAATTTCATATATAAATGAAATATCTAATATATGTGAATTAGTAGGAGCAAATATAGAAGATGTTGCGAAAGGAATGGGATTAGACTCAAGAATAGGAAATAAGTTTTTGAAAGCTGGAATTGGATATGGAGGTTCTTGTTTTCCAAAAGATACAAAGGCGTTACATTGGTTAGCAAGTTTTTATGACTATGAATTACAAACTGTAAAAGCAGCTATTGAAGTTAATAAAAACCAAAAATTAAAACTAATAAAAAAAGCAAGAAAATATTATGAATCATTTGATGGATTAACAATAGCAGTATTAGGTCTTACTTTTAAAGCAAATACAGATGACTTAAGAGAAGCACCATCATTAGATAACATACCAATATTTTTGGAAGATGGAGCAAAGGTAAAAGCATTTGATCCAATTGGAGAAAAAAATTACAAAAAAATATATCCAAATGAAATTCAATATTGTGAAAATATTGAAGAAACATTAAAAGATGCAGATATATGTTTTATATTTACAGAATGGGATTTTGTAAAAAATATTGATTTAACATTATTTAAAAAATATATGAAGAAACCTATTGTTTTAGATGGAAGAAATTGTTTTGAATTGGAAGATATTCCAGATGGAATAATTTATGAATCAATAGGACGTAAAACTATTGAAAATATATAATTTAATTAAAGGAAAAATTAATGAGAAAAATTTTTAAGAAAAAACAATTATATTTAACAAGTTGCATGATAATTTTTTTCTTAGTAGTATTTATTGTAGTTGGAAAAAATACAAAAGAAATGTTAGGATATAACAAAAGAGATGTTTTGAAAAGCATAGAGATTGTTGAAAATGAAGAATTAAGTACTACGATAAGTACTACATATGATACAGAAGATGTATTACTAAATCCAGGAAAAGGTATGGTATTGAATGGAACCAAAAATAAAAAAAACTATAATAGTGTTGTTTCGGTTGGATATACGAGGTTTAATTGGAGTGACATAGAACCACAAGAAGGAAAATATAATTGGCAATTGATTGATAATGCTATTAATAATTTTGCAGCAGATGGAAAAAAGTTTGCTTTTGGAGTAAAATGTGCTGCTACATCTGTTAATAGTCAATATGTTACACCTAAGTGGGTTTTTGACGCTGGTGCAAAAGGGACAACAAAAGAAGTAGAATTCTGGTTGACTGGTGAAAAAACAATACAAACAATTCCTGATTGGGGAGATAGTATATTTTTAGAAAAGTTAAATAATTTTGTACAAGAATTAGGAAAAAGATATGATGGAAATGAAAACATTGCTTATATCGATATTAGAAGTTATGGGAATTATGGAGAACAACGTTTGGGTTCATTAGGTGGAGAAAAAATAACTAGTGAAGAATTAGCAGAGTGGTATATAGAACCATATGTGAAAGCTTTTAAAAATACGTTATTAGTTAATCCGTATGGTGAATCAGATTATGATGAGTTATATGATTTATATATAGAAAAAGGAGTAACAATAAGAAGTGATGGGATTTTATTTGGAAATAATAAAAAAGCGACAGGAAAAGTATGTTTAAAGTCATATAATATGTTACCAACAATTTTTGAATATGGAGCAGGTTATAATAAATTAAAACAATTAGAGTATTGGAGTGAAGAGAGATTATTAAATGCTATAGAGACTGGAAAACCTTCATATTTACAATTAGATATTGATATGTATAAAGAAAATAAAGAATTTTGTAATATGATAGCGAATAAAATAGGATATTATTTTAAATTTAAAGGTGCTGAATATACTAATAAAATTAATACTAATGAAAAAAATTCGATAAAATTAAAATTTGTTAATGAAGGAGTGGCACCAGTATATGAAAATTGTATTTTATATATTGGACTCCTTGATAAAAATTATAATTTAGTAAAAAAATATAAAACTGATGTAAATCCACAAACTTGGGAGCCGAATGAAGAAAGACAAGAAAATATTGATCTACAATTTAGTGAGGTTGATAGTGGAGAGTATATAATTTCATTGGGATTATTTTTAGATGAAAATGATGAACATCCAGCTTATTTATTAGGAAATTCAGGGAAAACGGATGACAATTGGTATGTGTTTGGAAAAATACAAATAGAAAATCCTAAAGAAGAATATAATATATATATTGAAAACCCATATAGTATAGTAAATACATATAATGGTTATTATATAAATTTTGACTTTAAAAATTTATATAATAATGTAGAGTATGCAATAAAGGTATATAATAATAATGAATTAATAATGACACAGAATGTTGATAATAATATACAATATCAAAATGATATTAAGCTAAAGTTTAATGATGGAATGAATAGCTATAAAATATGTATTGAAAAAGATAGGCAAGTCGTATATAAATTTGAGAAAAATATATATGTTTGTAATTTTATGACTGATAATAAAGAAATTGCAAATATTATAGTAGAAAAATATCAAAAATTAGAAGAAAATTATAAAGAGGAAATAGGTAAAGTACCGGGTCTATTGCAACAAATAAATCAAATGAAAAAATATATGGAAAGTGTCAAGGAATATCAAGGAAAGATATTAGAATCATCTGCAATAAATGCAATGCAACAACATTATAATATTGGGTATATTTTAATACAAGAAAGTGATAAAAAAATTTCAGATTTAAAAATTAATGAGTTTTTAGATGAAATTAATGATATAGGAATTTTTTATAAATATTTGGTGAGTTATGCAACTACAAATATTGAGGATGTTGAATTGGATATAACAAAACAAAAAATAGATGAAACAGAAAATCTAATAAATACTAATACAGATGTAGAAATAATATATCCAACAAAAATATTGCAATTCAGTAAAGATTGTTATGAAAAAGCTGATTATATAAACAGTTTAGAAGAACAAAATGATATCAAAGCAGGTTTAATAATAAGCAATAATTTACATGCACAATTATTAGCAGATTGGGCTAATAAATTTGCAAGTATTCAAATAAACAATAATATAAATAAATATATTGCCCAAAATCCAGTAACAATAGAATATTCAGAAACAAACATAACAAATAAATCTGTAAAAGCAACAATAAAAACAAATGCAGAAATACAAATAACAAACAACTCAAATAGTAAAGAATACGTATTTGATCAAAACGGAGGCTTTACATTTGAATACACAATAAAAGGACAAGCAAAACAAATAACAGCAAAAGTAACAAACATTGACAAAACATCACCAATAATAAATGGAGTAATAGACAGAAAACTATACACAAGCAAAATAACACCAACAATAACAGATGAAAATCTAGATACTATAAAACTAATTTTAAATGGTGAAGAAGTAAAGAACTTTAAATCAGTAACAACATTAACAGAAGAAGGCTTGTACACATTAACTGCAATAGACAAAGCAGGAAACAAAACACAAATATCATTTCAAATAATGGAAAATAATAATCAAAATTATATTATTCAAGACAATATAATAAAAAACATATCAGAACAAACAAAAAAATCAGATTTTGATAACAAATTAAAATTAGAATTAACTTATAAAATAAAAAGAAATGATGAAGAAATTAATGAAACAGATAACATTGCAACAGGAGATATATTAACAACATCAGCAGGAGATAAATATACACTCATAGTTACAGGAGACTTGAATAAAGACGGAAAATTAAATTTAAAAGACTTAGTAAAAATAAGAAAGTATTTCTTAGATGGAAATAATTTAGATGAAAATGAAATGCTAGCTGCAGACTGTAATTTTGACGGAAAAATTAATTTAAAAGACTTAGTAAAAATGAGATTAATGTTATTAAACCAAGATGCAACAAAATAATGTTGCATCTTTTAAAATAGGAGGAAAAGTATGGAAGAATATTTATATCAAAAAGAATATGTAATGTTAAATAATATGCAATTACATTTAAGCAATCCAGAACCCATGTTAAAATATATTGATGAAAAAGTAGAAAAACTAATAAAAGCCAAAAGTAAGAACGAAGAAATAAATATAAAATTAGAAATATTAGATGAATTTTATAAAATACTAAAATATGATGCAAAAAACACAATATGTCCAGAACCATTAGGACACTTTGAAACAAAAGAAGAAAAAGACGAACTTATAAAAAAGAAAATAAAAATAAATGATTTAGTTTATTATTTAGGAAATATATGTATAAATTATCATAAAAAATTAATATCAAAAGAATATAGAGGAAGAGTACCAATAATTACAAATGAAGCAACAATAAAATTTAATGAAATATATATAAGAGCATTAAACGAATATTTTGAAACATTAAAAGGAAATGAATATAAAGGAATATTTGAAAATCCACCTAAAAAACAACAAAATTTACAAATTATAAGAATGATTGAATATAGAGGAACAGTATTTCCAATGGCAGAGCCATTAATAAACAATGGAATTGAATGTATAAAAAATGAACATGCATATGGAACAGCATTCATATTACCGACATTAATAGAAAGATTTCTTATAATCCAATTAGATTCAAAAATCCTAAAAAACTTAATGAAAGAACTAAAAGATAAAATTGAAAAAGAAAATATAAAATTAACTGATGAAGAAAAACAATATTATAATATTATTACTGAAAAAGGAGATAAAACAATATTTGCAAGTGAAAAATTTATTAGGGCAAATATTTATAAAATGTTCATAAAATACCAAATTATAAGTGAAAATGATGATGATATAAAATTATTGATTTTACATGAATATATTGATAAAAAAGATGACAAAAAAAGAAAAAATAAATTAACACTTGGGAGTGTTATTGCATCACCATATGCAAATTCTTTAATAAAAAAACAATATACTAAATTATTGAATTTAATATTTGAACCAAATGAATTAAATATGAGAAATAATATTGCACACATTAATAATGAAAATTCTGATTATTTGTGCCTAGGAGATACAGCTGTTTTAATGCAATTATTATGGGATATAATAACAGAAGATATTTTTGAATAAATTAAAAAATATTTATTTACACTAATGCTTAGTATTAATGTGACATAATTTTACAAAATTAGTAACAATAAATATTATAATTTACATAAAATGTACAATAATTTATTGACAATGTCATAAAATAATAGTAAAATGATAATAGATTTTGCAAAAAACTCGCAAAATCGAAAGAAGGGTAAAATATGTTATTAGAATTTAAAATGAAAAATTTCAAATCATTTAGAAATTTGGTTGAATTTAAAATGACGCCAGCTCAAAAAATAAAAGACTTAGAATATAGTTTGTTAAAAGAAAAAGCAAATAACAAAGAAGAGAAAGCATTATCATCATCTGTTATATATGGACCAAACTCATCAGGGAAAACAAACTTAATAGGTGGATTACAAGGATTTAAAGCAATCGTATTAAGAGGAAATATAAAAGATGCAGATGATTTAACAAGTATTAATATAGCAACAGAAAAATTAGATTTTATACCACATATAGACAGCAAAGAAAATGAACCAACATATTTTTATATAAAATTTTTAACTAATAATATGATAATTGAATATAGTATAACTTTTTTAACAGAAAAATTATTATCTAAAGAAAAGGATAAAAGAAAAATATTAGAAGAAAAACTTAAAATCGATGGAAATAATATTTATATAAGAAATGAAAAAATTCAAATAGAAAATTTAGAATATTTAAAAGAAAAAGAATTATTAATAGAAAACTTTCATGAAGAAGTGGCAAAAGATATTATAAATTCAAATATAGAGCCACAAGAATTACTATTAAATGTAATGTTTAAAACATTATATAGTAAAAAGATTTATGAAATTATAACAAATTGGTTTCAAGATAAACTAAGAATTATATATCATGCAGATAAAATACATTATGCACCAAACTTAGAATCAAGAATAGATATAAAAAATTCAAATAAAAAATTATTCTCTAATCCACAAATAAATGAAGCTGTAAAAGAAATTGGATTAACATCTGAAAAAATAGCATATCCAATAACAGATAAAAAAGACTTAATATTTCCAGTATCTGTAATAAAAACTATAGATGAAAAAGGTATAGTTGTTCCAGCAGAGTTTTTTGAGTCATTTGGAACACTTAGATTATTAGATATTTTTCCACTTCTGATGGCAGCAATGAAAAAGGGGGCAACATTATTAGTTGATGAGTTAGATGCATCTTTGCATCCAATGATAATAATGAGTTTTATAAAAATTTTCCATAATGATGAAATAAACAAAAATGGAGCTCAATTAATATTTAATACACATAATCCAATTTTCTTAAATAAAAATCTTTTTAGAAGAGATGAAATAAAATTTGTAGAAAAAGAAGAAAAAGAAAGTATATTATATTCATTATCAGATTTTGGAACAAGTGGAAAAAATGGAGTAAGAAATGGAGAAAATTATTTAAAAAATTATTTTATAAACAAATATGGTGCAATCACTGATGTTGACTTTTCAGATATATTTGAAGAATATATGAATCAAGAAAGGAAGTAATAAATATAAATGTGTGCAAAAAAATTAAAAACAAATAAAAATTATTATTTTTCTGTTGAAGGAGATACAGAAGGCTGGTATTTAGACTATTTACAAAAATTAATTAATAACTGTTCTAAAGCAACTTGTACAGTAAAATTAAAACATAAAAAATTAATGCCAACAAGATATGCCAAAACATTAGCAAATATAACTGAAGAAGAGGTATATCATTTATGTGATTATGAAAGTGATTCAGAAGATGATGTAAAAAAATTTCATAAGATTTTAGATGATATGAAAGAAGTTTCGAAAATTAATAATAGTTTAAAATATAAATTAGGATATAGTAATTTTACATTTGAACTTTGGATAATTTTGCACAAAAAAGATTTAAAAGGACCATTAACAGATAAAAAACAATATTTAAAATATATAAATGAAATATTTGATGAAGATTTTAAAAGTCTTGATGAATATAAAGAAGAAAAAAACTTTAAGAGAGTAGTTGAACAAATTACATTGGAAGATATTATAAATGCAATAAAAAGAGCTGAAAAAATAAGAGATCATAACAAAGAATATAACAAACAAATAAAATATGGAAAATATATTTATTATAAAGAAAATCCAGATTTAGAAATAAATGAAAGTATTGAAAAAATACTAAATGATTGTGAGATATTATAAGAAAAAACTTAGAATTGATTGTTTTAAAATGACAATTCTAAGTTTTATTTTTTGTAATAATTCTGTAACACAAATGTAACAAAAACTTAAACAAAAAAATATTGTCGAATACGGCAAAAAATGTTACAATTTAATGGATAAATAAAAAGAAGGAGGCAAAAGAAAAATGAAAAAAATATTAGCAAGTATAATTATAGCAATGATGCTAATAAGTGTAGGAGTTAATGTATTTGCAGACGAAACAAAAAGTACAGAACAAACAACACAAACAACAAGTGAATCAACTTCAAAAGACTCAAGTATAACACTAAAGATAACAGAAAAAGTTGAAGTAGAAGATGTAACAAAAGAGGTAAAAGTAGTAATAGGATATGATAAATTAGAGTCAATAGATACAAGTGGAATATGTATGTTTAAGGGAATTTTTAAATATAGTGATGTATATTTTAATCAATTAACACAAAATGATATAAAAGCTTTAAACGGTTATACAGTACAATTTAGTGAAGAATCTGGTAGACTTCTTGTAGAAGCAAATAGAACACCAAAAGATGGTGAAGATGTTGCAGAAATAACACTTACATTCAAAGAAGGATTGGAAAATGTAACAACAACAGGAGTTGTTTTAAAAGTTGAAGAACTTACAGATGGAAAAAATGAATATGACACACCTAAATTAGTAACACAAGTAGCTGTTGTTCCAAAGGCAGACAAAACAGAAGAAACAAAAGATGAACAAAAAAATACAGAAACAACGAAAGATGAACAAAAAAATACAGAAACAACAAAAGATGATAACAAAAAAGATGAATTAGAAATAATAACAAATACAACAAAAACAGATAATACAACAGAAAAAACAACACAAGACACAACAGTATCACAAGAAAAAGAATTACCAAAAACAGGTGCAACAACAGTAGCATTAATTGTATTAGCAGTAGTTGCTATTGGAACAATAAGTTTAATAAGATATAAAAATATCGAAATTAAATAAAAAAATCAAAAAAAGTATTGCATAAAAAAACATATAATGCTATAATGAAGAAGAAAATTTTAAAAGAAGAAAGGGAGAATGAAAATGAAAAAGACATTAACAATAGCTTTATTAGCTATAATAACAATAATGGCTTTAGCAACAGGCGTAAATGCTGCTACATCATCAACATTAGCTGATGAATTATATGCAAAAGGATCAAAATATGGAATGACTTCAGCAGATAAAGTAAAAATCGAAAGATATTTAAAAGAAAATCCAGTAACAGATGCTCAAGCAAATGAAATATTAGCAAAAGCTGATGAAGCAATAGCTGTAATGGAAAAAGCTGGAGTAACAAATTATGACAAATTAACAAAAGCTCAAAAAAATGAAGTAAAATCAATTGCAACAGAAGCAGCAAAAAGTGTTGACTTAAAATTAGTTTTCAACAAAAAATCAGTTGCTATTTACAACAATGATGGAAAATTAGTAGAAACAGTTTCAAATACTAATGGAAAATTAGCTTATACAGGAAATGTTGTAAACGTAGTAGTTTTAGCTACAACAGTAGTAGCATTAGTTGCTGTATCAGCAGTAGTTGCAAGAAAAAGAATTGTAAATGCTTAGTAAAATAAAAATCTTCTGAATAATCAGGAGATTTTTTTATTTTGAACGCAAAAACTCTTGCATAAAACGTTCTAAAATGTTATAATTTTTTTATGAATAAAAAAGGAGTATTACATATGCAAAAAGAAAAAGTGGTAAAAGCATGTAAATCAACTATAGGAACAATTTTAATTGCAATATTTATAGTGATAGGAGTATTTCTCACTATAAAAATATGTTGGGGAACAGAAATAGAAAATATATTTATGCTAGCAAATAAAGTCTCAATAAATATAAATAAAGACAAAGAACAACAACCAATAACAATAGATGAAGAAAAAAAATCACTTGATAGTTATCCAGAATATGGAACCCAATATGCAACAATTGAAATTCCAAGAATAGGAGCAAATTTACCAGTGTACTTTGGAGATACACTAGAAATACTAAAGAAAGGTGTAGGACACTCAAGTGGAAGTTATTTCCCAGGTGAAGGTGGTTCTATATTATACATGGGACACAATTCCAAAAAAGTATTTAGAAGATTCTCAGAATTGCAAATTGGAGATGAAATAAAGGTAACAACAACATATGGAGAATATAACTACAAAATTTATGATATGCAATTAATAAAAGAAACAGATTTAGACAAAGTTCCAATACAAAGAGATGAAGAAATACTAATGGTATATACTTGTTATCCATTTAACAATGTTGGGTATGCAACACAAAGATATGTAGTATATGCCAAATTAGAAAAATAGAAAGGAATAAAAAGATGAAAGTAGGAAAGAAAATTTTAAATTTTATATTTGTTCTAGTTATTGCATTAAGTTTCACATTTATAGGAGTTAAAAGTGTTGTTTTTAAAACAATATTTAACAAAGAATATGTATTAGAACAAATGGAAAACAATAATTTTTATTCTGAAACATATAAACTTGTAGAATCAGGTTTTGAAAATTACATAGGACAATCAGGACTTGACGAAGAAGTAATAAAAAATATATGTACAGAAGATAAAATAAAAAATGATATTAATATAATATTATCAAATATTTACGAAGGAACAAATGAAAAGATTGATACATCAGAAATATCAAATAACTTAAATTCTAATATTGATAAAGAAAACGTTAGAACATCAAGTAATAGTAAAGCTATTGATGAATTTGTAGAACATATCTGTCAATCATATAAAGACACAATAATAAGTACAAGCTATGAAAACACAATAAATGAAAAATATAGTAAAATAACACAAAAAATAACAAAAGTTCAAAACATATTGATAATTGCAATAATAATAAGTATTATTGGAGTAATTGCATTAAATGTTAAAGATATTTTAAAACTATTATTTTGGACAGAATCAGCTGTTTTATCTTCAGCAGTTATGCAATTAGCAATAACAACTGTAATAAAATCAAAAGTAAATATAGATGGAATAAAAATTTTTAATGATGCATTTTCAAATATTGTAGTAACAATAATCAAAGACATATTAAGTAAAATAAATATAATTGCAGGGAAATTTATTATAGTTTACTTTATATTAGTAGTAATTTATACAATTATTATATTAGCACAGAAAAAAGAAGAAAATCAAAATAATTAATATGAAACATAAAAAGAAGGGATTAAAACAAAAAAATGGAAGAACTAGATTTAAAAGAGCTAATTCAAATATTTTGGGAAAAAAGAATACAAATTTTATTAATAACAGCAATTTTTATAGTTTTAGGAATAATTTATACTGTTGGATTTGTAAAACCAAAATATCAATCAAAAACAAGTCTTTTATTAGCAACAAATTCATCAAACCAATCTAATGCAAATGGAATAACTACAAATGACCTTACATTAAACTCAAAACTTGTTTCTACATATAGTGATATGGTTAGTGGAAATAAAATAATCAGAGAAGTAATAAAAAATTTAGGAATGAATCTTCAAGAAGATGATGTTAAAAAAAGTATTAGTGTAAAAGCAAGAGATAATGCAGACATGATAGATATAATAGTAAAAAATGATGATCCTGTAGTAGCTCAAAAAATTGCTAATGAAACAGCAAAAGTATTTATAGAAAATGTAAAACAATATTATAAAATAGAAAACTTATATATTTATGATGAAGCAGAAGTTGAAAATGAACCATATAATATTAATCATAAAAAAGATGTTTTAATATTCGCTGTAATTGGTATAGTAATTGCATTTGGATATGTATTAATACTAAATATGTTAGATACAACAATAAAATCTGCACAAGATATTGAAAAAATATCAGGAGTTACAGTATTAGCTAGTATTCCAATATATGATTTAGCAGAAACAAAGTCAAAAGGTAGAAGAGGAGGAAAAAGATAATGAGAAAAGAATTAGTTACACATCTAGATCCAAAATCACCTGTTTCTGAAACATTTAGAACATTAAGAACAAATATACAATTTATGAATTCTAATAGAAGATTAAGAAGCTTGTTAGTTACATCTACAATGCCAGGAGAAGGCAAAAGTTGGGTTGCTTCAAATTTAGCAGTAACATTTGCACAAGCAGGGAAAAGAGTGGCATTAATAGATGCAGATATGAGAAAAGGAAGATTGTATTCTATATTTGGAGTTGAACCAAGACCAGGATTATCAAATTATTTGTCAGGATATTATGAAAATCAAGAATCTGTAAATATAGATAAATATTTAAAACAAACAGATGTAAATAATTTATATATAATTCCAGCTGGAAATATTCCACCAAATCCATCAGAATTACTTGTAAGACGTCAAATGAGAAATTTATTAGAACAATTAAAAAATCAAGTTGATTTAGTTATAATTGATGGAACACCATCAAAGCTTGTAACAGATTCTGTTATATTATCAAGAATAGTTGATTCTACAATAATAGTATCAGCACATAATCAAACTAGAAAAGATGATTTAGAAAGAGTAATAAAAGACATAAAAAATGTTGGAGGAAATGTTGCAGGAGTTGTTTACAATAAAATTCCAGTAAGCAGTAAAAAATATAATCAAACATATTATTATGCTTCAAATGTAACAGTTCAAAAAAATAATCAACCAGATTATGAAGCAGAAAGAAGAAAATTGCAACAAAGAACACAAAATGCTTTATCACAAAACTCAAGAAGAAATGGAAACCATAGTGAAACGAACAATAGAAATTTACAAAATACAAGACAAGAAAATACACAAGTTCCAAAAGCATTAAGAAATAATAATGATAAAGATAATTGGAAAAAAATAATAGAGGAAGAAAAGAAAGACTTTTAAACGATTTAAAGGAAGGATTTTATGATAGATTTTCATTCACATATATTACCAGGAATTGATGATGGTTCTAGAAATTTAGAACAATCAATTTATATGGTAAATGAAGCAAAAAATGTAGGTTTTACCAAAATTATATCAACATCACATTATATGGAAAATTATTATGAATGTAATGAGCAAGAAAGAAAACGATTATTAAAAGAGGTACAAGATTCTGTTGATGGAATTGAATTATACCTTGGAAATGAAATATATATTACTAATAATATGATAGATTTATTAAAAAATGGACAGGCATCATCTATAAATAATACAAGATATGTTCTTTTTGAATTTCCATTAATTAATACAAAACCTATGAATGATAAAGAAGTTATATATAGATTAATTGAAAATGGATATATACCAATTATTGCTCATCCAGAAAGATATCCATTTGTTCAAGAAAATCCAGATTATTTATTTGAATTAGAAGAAATGGGAGCTCTTTTTCAAGCAAATTTTGGTAGTATAATAGGAATGTATGGTGGCAAAGCTAAAAAAACACTAAAAATTTTATTGAAAAATAATTTGATTAGTTTTTTGGGATCAGATGTCCATAAACCAGAACAAGTATATAATAAAATTCCTAAAATTATTAAAAAATTAAAAAAAGTTATTTCAGACGAAGAATTTATTGAATTTACAGAAATTAATCCTCAAAAAGTTTTAAATAATGAAGATATTATAAAATAAAGGCAGGAGCACAACTCCTGCCTTTATGTATGCTTAAACCAAAAACATATCTAAAACCAAGAATAATACTTCTGCCTAATAAATATATTATGAATACATTATTAAAAAACTATTTCATGTTGTTTTCAACTTGTTGAATCATTTTTCTAACCATGTTTCCACCTATTTTACCAGCATCTTTTGCTGATATATCACCATTATAACCATCTTTTAAAGTAACACCAATTTCAGAAGCTACTTCATATTTGAATTTGTCTAAAGCGCTCATTGCTTCTGGTACTAATTTCTTATTGCTGTTTGAATTTGCCATTGTATTCACCTCCGTCATATATAACATCATTTAATTTCTTTTTGAAAAGTAAAAACTTTTCTAAGAATAGAATGCGCAATTTTTAATAAAATAAACAAGAAGTTTTTGGAAAAAACAAATAAATTAAAAAAATATCTTGAAAAAAACAGATAAATTTATTAAAATTAAAAATGTTTGAAAATTAAAACAAAAGATAGGAGAAAGATATGTATAAATTAGTAGCAATAGATCTTGATGGAACAATGCTGAACCAATATGGAATAATTACTGAAAAAACAAAGAAAGCAATATCAAAAGCACAAGAAAAAGGTGTTGAAGTAATGATTGCATCAGGAAGAGCGATCACATCTGTAAAAAGGTTTTCAAAAGAAATTAATAGTAATAAATACTTCATTTCAGGAAATGGAGCTATTACATATGATATAAAAAATAATAAAATATTATACGAAAATATTTTATCCAAAACAAAAGCATTGAAAATCATAAAAATTTGTGAAGAAAACAGTATTTATTATAATGTTTATACTGAAAATGGAATAATAGCCAAAAACTTAAGCTATAACACATTATATTATTATAAAGATAATTTAACAAAACCAGATGAAAATAGGACGCATATAAATATTGTTGAAAATGTTTATGATTATTTTGAACAAAGAGAAGAAAAAATTCTAAAAATAATGATTTGTGATGAACATAAAACTGTATTTAATTCTATTGTAAGAAAACTAAAAGAATTATCTGAAATTGAAGTATTAGAAGTATCTCACATGTCTAGAAAAATAATAAAACAAGGAACAGACGAAATAGCATTAGAATACTTTTATACAGAAGTATCAGCTAAAGATGTAGATAAATGGAATGCATTAGAAGAAATAATAGGTTTAATGAATATATCAAAAGAAGAAGTTGTAACAATTGGAGATAATGCCAATGACTTAAAAATGATAACAAATGCTGGACTTGGTGTTGCAATGGGGGAAAGTGCCCCATATGTAAAACAATCAGCAGATATAATTGCACCAACAAATGATGAAGATGGAGTAGCAATAATTCTTAATAAAATATTTGAGTTAAACTTGTAAATAGTAGTAAAATAAAGGCTTTAAAGAAATATTACATTAATATTACAAAAGCATTAATTTTATATTACAATAGAAATATTTTGTTGATTTTAGTATAAAAATATTGTAAAATAAAATAGAAATAAATTAAAAAATAGGGAAGGAACGTGGAAAAAAATGGCAATGAACCCAATGCAAAAAAAAGCAAGAACATCATTTATATTAGGAGTAGTAATAACACTATTATTAACAGGAATTGTAATAGCATTATTATTGTTTTATGTAAATAAATTGAATACAGAAATTTCTACATTAAATGCAAATAGAAAGAAGGTTTACGTATTAAGTCAAGACGTAAAATCAGGAGAAGAAATAACAGAAGATATGTTTGCTCTAAAAGCAGTAGATCAAACAACAATACCAGCAAATGCAACATCAGTAATATCGGTTATTGAAAGTTGGTATATGCAAACAAAAGATGGAACTATGTTAAATAGAGATGAAGAAGGTCTTTATTATACACAAACAGATGCTAATGGCTCAGATAGCATAGTAAGAGTTTACAAAGAAGACACAACGGAAAATTATTATATAAAACCTACATCAACAACAAAACAATATATTGAATTAAACAATGTACCAGTAGTAGCAAAATTAGATATGAAAAAAAATACAGTAGTAACACCAAATATGGTTCAACAAACTGATAATATTGTTACAAATGATGTAAGAGTAGAGGAATATAATGTTGTATCTTTACCAGTAGATTTAACAGATGGAGATTATGTTGATATAAGATTAATGCTACCAAATGGACAAAATTACATAGTTGTTTCAAAAAAAATAGTTGAAATACCAATGGGAGCAGAAGGACGTTTAGCAGATACAATAAGAATGACATTAAGAGAAGATGAAATTTTAGCAATGTCTAGTGCAATAGTAGAAGCTGCCGGAATTAATGGTGCAAAATTATATGCAACAAAATACAAAGAAGCAGGAATACAAGATGCGGCTGTACCAACATATAGACCAAATGATTCTGTAACAGCATTAATAACAGATTCAAATGGAAATGTATCAAATCCAAATATAGTATCAAGTGCAGTAGAAGAATTAAAGAAGAGATATACAACATCAGCAACAAATGCAAGAAGATACTTAGAACAACAAATTGGAGCTGACTATGATACAAATGTAAAAAATTCAATGGAAGAAAGTATTTCTAATGCACAAGATGCAAGACAAAAATATTTAGATTCACTAGGAGAATAATTAGTTATAGTAAGGGCATATTATGCCCTTACTATATGAATTATTATATAGAAAGGATAATAACATGAAGAAAGTTGGATTTATAGGGGTATATGATAAAACAGATCTAATTTTGGATATATCCAAATTATTAACAAGAAATGGAAAAAAAGTTTTATTCATAGATTCTACAAAGGATCAAAAAGCAAAATATATAGTTCCTAATATATTACCTACAGTATCTTATGTAACAACATTTGAAGACATTGATGTTGCTATAGGTTTTGAAAATATAGAACAAATAGCACATTATTTAGGTGTTGACACTGAAAATGAATTCGAATATGAATATATATTTCTTGATACTGATAATTTTGATGGAGTTAGAGATTTTGAAGCTCTAAGCTTTGATAAATTATATTATGTAACATCATTTGATGGATATTCACTAAGAAAAGGAATTGAACTTCTAAAAGAAATAAATTTACCATTAAAAATGACAAGATTATTTTTTACAAAAGAAATGTTAAAAGAAGAAGATGAATACTTTAATTATTTAACACTTGAATTAAAAGAAGAATGGACAGACAATAAATTATACTTCTTATTAGAAAACGGAGATTTAGCAGTACACATGGAAAACCACAGATTGCAGTGTATAAAATTAAAAAACTTAAGTAATGAATATAGAGAAAACATTGTATATATTGTAAGAGAATTATGTAGTGGATTAGATGAAAAAATGCTTAGAAAAATGACTAAGGAAATATAAAAAAGGAGAGAATAAGATGTCAATTGTAACATTTTGGAATGCAGATAGAGAACAATCAGGAGTTTCAATATCAACAGTTGCTGTTGCAACAAAAATGGCTATCGAGCGTAACTTAAAAGTTTTGATTGTTTCAGCAGCATATAATGATTCAACAATAAAAAATTGCTTTTGGAAAGAAAATGCTGTAAGAAAACAAATTATGGCTGATAGATCATCAAGCATTGCAATAGAGAATGGTGTTGAAGGATTATCTAGATTAATAGCAAGTAATAAGATAGAACCAGAAAATATAACAGATTATACACATGTTATTTTTAAAGACACATTAGAAGTTCTAGATGGATATATGGAAAATCCTACAAAGACAAAAGAAGAAAATCTACGAGACTATAAAACAATATCAGCAGTTTATCCTGCAATACTAAATGTAGCAAATCAATACTATGATATGGTTTTAGTAGATTTAAGTAGAGAACTAGATGAGGACGTAAGAAATGAAATCTTAAAAATGGCTACTATAAATCTTTATATTGCAGGTCAAAAATTAAGAAGTTTAGACTACTATATACAATTAAAAATGGATAATCCGATTGTGGCAGAACCAAAAAATATCATCGTTATAGGCAAATATAGTCATTATTCAAAATACAATAAAAGTAATTTGCAAAAATATTTAAGAGAAAAAAAAGAATTATCAGTTATTCCATTTAATATTTTATTATATGAAGCAGCTGAAGAAGTAGGAGTTGTAGATTTATTTTATAGACTAAGCAAAATAAAAGATACAACAGATTCAAATTATATTTTTATGAAAGAACTTGATAAATTAGTAGAAAAAATTATAGAAAAAATAAAAGAATTGCAAATGAGAATGAGGTGAGAATAAGATGGCAATTTTATTGTGTATTGTCGTTTTGATTATTGGTGGAGTAGCATTAATATTTTGGCTTAAAAATAAACAAAATGCAGAAGTCGTACAAGAAATTGAGAAAGATGATAAAACATATACTCTTGAAAAAATGAGAGATTATGTAAAAAAGAGACTTGATGAAATTACAAAAATAAATCTTTATGATATAGGATTATCAGAAGAAGAATTAAAAAGAAGAAAAAATAAAAAATATGCATTAAAGAAAGCCTTAAAAGGTTGTACATATGGAGATGTTAATGATAAAAGATATGTAAAAGAATTAATATCAGATTTATTATCAAAGGAATATGGTGTTGATGAAACAAATATATCAAAGGCAATTCCTTTTGATGTTCCATCATTGTTAACTGCACAAGACAAATTTGATATTATCATATATATGTATAAAAAAGAATTTGGATATGAAGCATTAACAGAACTTATAAAAAGATATAATTTAGCAACATTAAAATATCTTCAAGGTGAAAGTAAACCATCTTATGTAATAACAGAAGATGAAATTTCAGATATTTATGAAAAAGAAAAATTAGTATTATCATTTAAAGATAAACTAGAAATTGTTGTTCAAAGAATATATCAACATTATAAAGGATATAGTTCAATTGACGAAATAAGAGATATGAATATAGATGGTGTATCTGGTGGTGTATCTGGTTTACCAGAAAGTTTTATAAGCCAAGTTGCACAAACAGGAACAACAGATTATATTGAACAAGTATCTGAACATAAAGTTCCAAGAGCATGTGATAGTATTTGGATATTTTTCCAAGGTAAATCAATTCGTTTAGCATTTTTATCATTTGGAACAGAAGCAGAATTAAAAAGAGTATGTCAAAATATTTATAAATATAATAACCCAGGACAATTATCAGACACAAATGGTTATAAAGTAAACGAAATGAAAGACGGATCTCGTGTTGTTGTTGTAAGACCAAGTATGTCAGAAACATGGGCATTCTTCGTAAGAAAGTTCGACGTAAAACGTGCTACTGTTGAACAATGGACAGGAGATATGGCTGGAAAAGAAAAAGCAATTGAATTATTAAAATATCTTGTAAAAGGTGCAAGAATAACATCAATAACTGGTGAACAAGGTTGTGGTAAAACAACACTACTTATGGGATTGATTGAAAATATTTATGAAACAATGAACTTACGTATCACTGAAATGGCATTCGAGTTGCATTTAAGAAAAGTTTATCCAACAAGAAACATTTTATCAATGCGTGAGACTGATACAATTTCTGGACAAGAGTGTTTGGACGTTCAGAAAAAGACAGATGGTTCTGTTAATATCATCGGTGAGGTTGCAACAGACCCAGTAGCATCTTGGATGATTCAATCAGCACAGGTTGCTTCAAAATTTACATTATTTACTCACCATGCTAAAACATTCCCAGATTTAGTTACAGCATTAAGAAACTCAATGTTAAGAGCAGGAGTGTTTAAAAATGAAAAAACAGCTGAGGAACAAGTTGTACAAGTATTAAATTTTGATATACATTTACAAAAAGACTTTAGAGGTAGAAGATATATTGAGAGAGTAACAGAATGTATACCTGTTAAAGATTCAAAGACTTATGACTTTGAATATAAAAAAGAACATGATATGGATTCAAAAGTTACAAAATTCTTTGAAAATGCAACAACATATTTTTCAAAAGTAACAGAACAAAATTTATATACATATCAAAATGTTTTAGAATATGTTGATGGAGAATATCAATTGACAAATAAAATAACAGATCAAAATATTCATGATATGAGAGCAAATATGGATGAAACAGATGCAGTTGAATTTGACAAATTTATTGAAAAATATTGGGGAAAAACTAAAAAAGTATAAAACATAGATGAAAGGAGAGTTGTTATTAAATGGATGCTAGTGTGCTAAAATATATAATATTTGGTTCTATTGGTTTATTAGTAATTGCTGGAATTGCATATTTTGCTTTAGCAAAACAAATGGGAAAATCAGAATATGCAAGAATAAAGAAGTTACAACAAGGAACTAAAACAAGTGGCTTTTCAATGGATGTTTTATACCAGAGATTATATATAACATTTATTAAAATACCTTTCATCAAAAGATATTTATTTAAACTTCGTAGAAGGCTTGAAATTTTAAATATTGACGATGAATATAGTACAAGAAGAGATTCAGCAAAAATTTTAATGAATGCAATATTAATACTTATACCTATTGTATTTATAACAATTATAATCACAAAACAGAATATATTACTTATGGCAATTTTGTTAATTTTCGAATTGTTTGTTGTAGATTCAATGACAGAGGGAATGGTTGACAAAATTGACAATAAATTATTAAAAGAACAAATAGACTTTTTCGCTGAAATTAGACATGCTTATCATGAGTTTAATATGGTTGAAGAAGCTATATATCAAGTTTCTTTGGATGATGAAAAAAATGTTTCAAAACAAGGTGAAAAAATTTATGAAATATTAATTTCAGATGATCCAGAAACAGAACTAGAAAAATATTATGATACAGCACCAAATAGTTATTTAAAAGAATTTGCTGGTATATCATATTTGACCAAGGAATTTGGTGATAGAAAAGACAAAGATGGTTCATCATTATTTTTGAAAAACGTAGATAATATTACACAAGAAATGCAAATTGAAATTTTAAAAAGAGACAAATTAAATTATGTATTTCAAAGTTTGTCAATAATATCAATATTACCAGTATTATTACTAGAACCATTAAAAAATTGGTGTCTTTCAAACTTCTCTTTTACAGGAGAGTTTTATAATGGAAAGATGGGGCTATTAGCCCAAATAATAATAGTAGTTATAACAATTGTTTCTTATATATTAACAAGAAAGCTAAAAGATAACGGAGGGGTTCAAACAGAAGTTTCTCATACAGATCATCCTTGGCAAGAAAAATTGTATAATATTCCTTTAGTAAAAAAAATTGTTAATATGTTTATTCCTAAAAAGGGAACAAAAGATTACAAAAAGATGCAACAATTATTAAAAGATTCAGCATCAAAATCAAAAATGGAATGGATATATGTAAATAGAATTATTTTAGCAGTTATAAGCTTTGTGGCAACAATAATTCTTACAACACAGCTACATAAAATAGCAATAAATTATGTATATACAGAGCCAACAACTAGAACTACAGTTTTAGGAACATTATCAGATAAAGAAAAGAAAAAAGCAGAAAACTTAACAGAACAGGATAATTATTTCTTAAATAAATTTAAAGGAAAATTAGATGTAACAGTAGATGATATTAAAAAAGCAATGATAAAATCAGACTATTATACAGAATCAGACGAAAACCTAACAACAGACTCTGAAAGAATTTTGAAGAAATTAAAAATTATAAATTCAGAACAAATGAAATGGTTTGAAGAATTAATTGCTATGGGAATAGCTGTTATGGGATATATGGCTCCAGTTTGGTTAATGATATTCCAAAAGAAAATGAGACAAATGGAAATGGAAAATGAAGTAATGCAATTCCAAACAATTATTTTAATGCTTATGAAAATAGAAAGAATAAGTGTTGAAATGATTCTAGAATGGCTAGAACGTTATTCAAACATTTTCAAAGAGCCGATAGCAAGATGTGTAAATAACTATGAAGCAGGTGCTTGGGAAGCACTTGAGGAATTAAAACAATCAGTAAGTAATCATGATATGATTAGGATTGTAGAAAGTTTACAATCAGCAGTAGAAAAAATACCAATTAGAGAAGCATTTGATGAATTAGATGCAGATAAAGATTATCATAGAGAAAAACGTAAAGCAACAAATGATCAATTTATTTCTAAAAAAGGAATAATAGGAAAATTTGTAGGCTTTGCACCAATGATTTGCTTATTCGTTGGATATTTGATAATACCATTAGTATTTATTGGTCTATCAAGTATGGGAAGTGCATTTGCAGGATTACAATAATAAAGAAAGGAGTTTGATTATATGGAAAATGCAACAAAAGCATTGTTGATAGCAGCTGGTGTTTTAATAGGAATTATAATATTATCAATGTTGTTATTAGGATATAATCAAATTTCTAATTATTATCAACAACAGAGTGACAATTTAAGCTTAAGACAAATTGTCGAATTAAATAAGAAATTTACAAATTATGATGGAAAAACAATTCGTGGAAATGAAATGCTTTCTGTTATAAATTCTGTTGTTGATTATAATACCTGGGTTGCACAAAATGCAAACGAAGGGTATGAGGAAATACAGTTAAATATTTCATTTGAGATGTCAAAAACAGATAGTAGATGGACATCATTTCATATAGAAGAATCATCATCATATGATTATTTATTTCCCAATAATTCACCTATAACAAATACTAACATGAAAAAGATTTCGACTAGGAAAAATGATTTATTAACCAAATTTGCTACCCTATCACAAAGTGGTTTTGTAAATTCTAATGTTGTATCTGAAAACACTTTACAATTACTTTCTTCAAATGTTCATACAATAAGAGATTGGTTAAAAAGGTCAACTCAGAATACAGCAGATATGTCTCAAAGTCAAAAGGAAAGATATGATGAAAATAATGTAAAGGCTGCAAAAATAATTGATAAAATATTACAAACAAAGTTTACAGATAATACAGCAGAGAAAACACAAAGAAATATGCTTGCACAAAAAAGTAAAATTGAAAAAATAGAACAAATAGCAGCAGAATATTATGAACTTACACAATTTAAAAGAACATATTTCCTATGTGAAGGTGAAGAAACTGATAAAAGTGGAGTTTTAATTGCTTCAAATGGAAAAGTTAAAGCAATGAATTTCAAAATAGTTTTAAATAATGATCAAGGTCATACTATAAAATTTAATTAAATTGATGAAAGGAAAAGTTAATGGAGAATGCAACAAAAGCTTTGCTTATGGCAGCAGGAGTACTAATTGGAATGGTTATACTATCGTTAGGAGTATATTTATATGGGACTATAGGAAATTATGTACAAATGTCACAAGAAGAAATGAATAATCAAGCATTAATTAAATTTAATACTCAGTTTTATAATTATACTGCAATAGAGAATCAACAATATACTTTTCAAGATATAATTACAATAGCAAATATTGCATATGAAAACAATTCTGAAAAAGAATTATTAGATGAAACAGAATCTAGTTATGGAACAGACTATGTTGATGTAATAATTATTGGTGCAACAGATCCATCATCAGGTATAGAAACAGGAAAAAAACATTTAGAAAAAATAGTTGGAGATTCAAAGCAGTTAGCAGATTGGTTAGCAAAAAATTATTCAACACACTATATATGTAAATCTGAAGATATGACAGTAAATTCTGCAAATAGAGTTAATAAAATTGTCTTTAGAAAAGTAAATGATTAATAAAAAATATATAAAATATTGAAAAAAAATTATATAAATGATAAAATGAGGAAGATATGAAAAAAATATTTATATTTTTAGCAATAATTGTAGTAATTTTATGTGTTATATTATACCAATATAATTCATATCAAAGAGTGCAAAATGCTATTAATAGTGAAAATAGTGAATATGAACAATATCTTGATAAAGAAATATATGGAATAGATATTGCTTCATTAATAAATAAATCAACAGACAAAAATGAAAAAAATTCTGTTTCAAAAGATGACAAAGGTTACTTTATACAAAATGATGAAAATTCTATTGAAATAGAAATATATATAAAAGATAGTGATACAACATATAAAATGGAACAAATTTATAAACAAGGAGTAGAACAATTTGTACAATTCTTCTTAAATGATAAATTTAAAAGTTCTAAAGTTGAATATCATGAAAAAACAAAAAGAATAAAATATATTCTTTTTGAACAAATATAAATTAGTTATTAACATTTTTTATAAAAAAATTTTAACGAAAGAAGGTGAAATTACATATGGAGAACGCAACAAAAGCTTTATTAATTGCAGCAGCAGTTTTAGTAGCAATTATAATCATTTCTCTAGGTGTATATGTAGTATCTTTGGCTCAAAACCAAATGAAAGGAGCAGAAAGTGGATTAAATGACGTCGAAATTCAATCATTCAATTCCACATATAAATCATATGAGGGAACATCTGTATCTGGAACTAAAGTAAAAGCATTAGTAGATGCTGTTTATAATCATAATTTAACAGAATCTGATGAATCAAGAAAAATTGAATTAGTTGATGGAGCTAATGCTACTATATTAGCAAAGGAACAAGATGATCCAACACAAAAACCAACAATAAAAACAGGAAAAAGATATTCAGTAACATGTGTACCTGAAAAAAAATCAGGATTAATTACAAAAATTCAAATACAAGAATTATCAAATGATTAATTTTATATAATAGGGGGGATATATTATGGAAAACGCAGTAGATTCGCTAAAAATTGCTTTTGGAGTATTAATTTTTACTGTTGCGATTTCTATTAGTATATCCACTTTTTCAAATGCAAGAAGGGCAATTGATAGTATAACAACAACAAGAGACAAGACACAAGAATATGTTTATTTACAACCATCTACAACTAGTAATAGAGATGTTGGAATTGAAACTATAATTCCAGCATTATACAAAGCTTATTCAGAAAACTATAGAGTGGAATTTTTGGTAAAAGATTCAGCTGGAACTGAAAAAAAGCTTATTTTATATTCCAGAAGAAATGTAGAGGCAAGGGAAAATTGGGAAGAAGTTAATTATATAGATCTTATAGATGAAAATTTTGGTAGTGAATCATTAGCAATAGATCATTTGAATGCATTATTAACAAATGGACATACTAAATTTTATATAAATGCATCAAAAGCATATGGAATTAAAGATATATCGGCTTATAAAAGATATAATAGTACTAATACAATACTTTTATATGATGAAGAAATTGGTTCTAAATCAGGAGATATTGCTATTGGCAGTGAAGGTTTATATGAATTTCTAAAAGACAAAAAATTTGAAGAAAGACTTGGAGAATATTATCAAGAAGACAAGAGTGAAGGAAAAGTGTCAGACACTCTTGAAATAAATAAAACTAAAAAAAGAATTATAACTTATGTTTGGAAAAATTATTAAAAAGAAAGGATAATACTTTATGGAAGAATCAACGACAGATATAATAGGTATTTTTGCAGCAGTTGCACTAATGTTTTTAGTTCCGCTAGTTCTTTTAGCAGATAGAAATGATGATATATCACAACTTATTGCAAATAGTGCTACATCATCTTTTGTAGAAAACATTATAAAAACAGGAACAATAACATCAGAAGATTATGCTAATTATATAAATCAATTAAATAGTTCTGGAAATACTTATGATGTAAGTATCGAAATTAAAGTATTAGATCCAAACTATGCACAAGAATATACAAATAGAAGAAATGAATTAGGTTCAAATCAATATTATTCAATTTATACAACACAGATAGAAGAAAAATTATCAAACAATGGTGGTAATGAATCAAATAAAAAGATTGTTTTAAAAGATGGTGATGTTATTTCAGTCATTGCCAAAAATAACAATTTGACATTATCACAATCATTAAAAAATATTTATTATACAATTTCAGGAGAAGAATTACATATTGTTGCAGCAACAGGTTCTGGAATAATTGCAATAAATGGAGCAACATAAAAGTAACAGGATTTTTAATCGTGTTATTTTTGTTTAATAAGATAAGAAAGGAAATTATAATGAACATTATATATATTTTAACTTCATTAGCACTAATAATATCATATTTATTATTAAATAAAAGTGAAAAAAAAGAAAACTTAATACATAGTGTAATTATAAGTGTTATTCTATTTTTAACATATAATATTTTTATTACACAGCTAATGTTTTTTGTACATTTAAAATCAACATTATTAAATTTAGCAATTGTTAATATTGCTTTTTCTGCTGTTTTTATAACAAAAGAAATAAAAACAAAAACCATACAAAAATATTATATAAATAAATTAGATATAATAGCAGTTATAATTATATTAGGATTAGCTATAACGATTGTTATTATGAATTATGGAACAAATATTGCAGTAAAACATGCAGTAACAGATGCTGCAACACACTATTTTGCATCAGATGATTTTTATAGATATTCAACATTATTCTCAAGAGAAAGTTCAGACACGATAAAATGGTTGAATACTCCATATCTAATGACAGGAGCATATGTAAATACTGGTATATTCTTAAAACTTTTTAAAGGTATTATTGATGAAACATTTTTGGTAAAATTATATTTTATATTTGATATGTTTATATGGATGTTATCAGGTTTACTTATGTACACAGCACTTTCAACTAATTTTAAAAATAAAAAACATCAAATATTAGCATTAGTACTTACAATTTTTTATATGTTAGCATATCAATTAAACAGTCTATTTGCAGGTTTTTCTTATTTAGGTGTAGGACTAGATATAATAATTGGTATAATAATTATTATGAAAAGTGAAATTAAAACAAACTATAAGATTAGCTCTTTATTTTTATTAAACTTAGGAATAATGTTTTCATATTATTATTTTGCTCCAGTTTTATTTTTAGCAGAGCTTTGGTATATTTTAGCAACAAATAAAAAGCAAAATATAAAAATATTTAGTAAACAGAATATTTTTGAAATATTAATTGCACTTGTAATTCCAGGAATGATAGGAGTAATATATTTCATAGGATATCCATTGATGCAAGCAAATAATAAAGCATTTGATTATGTAGGAGCGATAGCAACAGATGGATTTATATATGAAGACTTAATTATGAATATATTTCCATATTTATTATTAAGTGAAGTTTATATAATATATATAGCATTTAAAAAGAAAAATACATTTATTGATAAATTATTATATTTAACGGTAATATTTACATTGTTAATATATATGCTTATGAGACTTGAATTTGTATCTAGTTACTATTACTATAAAATATATTATATGTTATTTTTAGTATTAACTGTAAGTAGTTATGAAATCTTAAAAATATTTGTAGATAAAGGAAAAAATGTTACAATTATAGTTTCAGGAGTATTGATAATTTATTCTTTTGGAATTTTTTCAGCAATGATATTAGATAAAAATTGGTTTGTATTTGATATTTATCTAACAAATGGCGAAGAAATAAAAGATGATTATGCATTAATAAAAGATAAAGAATTTTATTTGTTTGAATATTATAATAACAATATTAATACAATGCAAAATGATGATACACTATTTTGCAAGACAAAAGGTAATACTGGAAGAGATAGATGGGTTTATAGTATAACCAAAAATGGAAATAATTTAACAAATGCATTAACAAACGATAAGATAACAACAGTCGAAAAATTTATGGAAAATTCAAAATATCATTATTTTGTTTTATTAAAAAATGATTATGGTGGAGAATATGATAAAGTTCAAGATGAAGTAAAAAGATATAATTTAAAAATTTTAATTCAAAATTCTGCTGGAATGATTTTGGAAAAGCAAGATTTGGCTGAATAAAAAAATATATAATACAAATAATAAAAAAAACTTTTTAAGAATGTGAGGAAGAAAATGAAACATTTAAAAAGAGTATTTCTATTATTTGTATTATTTTTTATATTTATATATGTAGTTTCTATTGATAATATTCCACAAACAATAGAAATTTTTCAAGGAGAAGAAATAAATATTCCAACATTATGGGGAATTAAAATATCAAATGAAGACGAATCAATAGAAACATCATCAACATTATATTCAAGTACATTTAATGAAATAGGAGAAGAAAAACTAGAAGTAAGTTTATTTGATAAAATAAGATTAAAAACGATAAATGTCAATGTTATAGAAGATGTTGATGTAATACCAGTTGGAGAAATTGTTGGAATTAAATTATATACAAATGGTGTTATGGTAGTAGGAATGGCCTCAATTGAAGGTGAAGATGGTAATATATATAAACCATATCAAGATACAGGAATACAAGAAGGAGATTGTATAAAATATGTTAATGGTACAGAAATTGCTTCAACAGAGGATTTAACAGAAGAAATAAATAAATCATTAGGAAATGAAATTGAATTAACATTTAATCATAAAGAAGAAACAAAAACAGGTAAAATAAAGTCTGTAAAAAATAAAGATGGTAAATATAAACTAGGATTATGGGTTAGAGATAGTGCTGCAGGGGTTGGAACAGTAACATTTTATAATGAAGACACTAAATGTTTTTCAGCATTAGGCCATGCAATAACAGATATAGATACTGGAGAAGTTTTGACTACATCATCAGGTGAAATTGATACAGCAAGAATATTATCAATAGTAAAAGGACAAAAAGATGAACCAGGAAGAGTAGAAGGAGCAATAAATAGTAAAACATTAATTGGAAGTATTTATAATAATACAAAGTTTGGAATATTTGGAGTAATAAAAAATACTGAAAACATACAATTAGACTTTAATAAAAAGATGAAAGTAGCATCAAGAAACGAAATAAAACTAGGAGAAGCGACTTGTTTAAGTAGTATTGATGGAGAGATAAAAGAATATAAATTAGAAATAACCAAAATATATCAAAACAATAATTATGATAATAAAAGTATGCTTATAAATATAACAGATGAAAATTTATTAGAAAAAACAGGTGGAATTATACAAGGAATGAGTGGAACTCCGATAATACAAAATGGAAAATTTGTTGGAGCAATAACACATGTATTGGTAAATAATCCTACTGTAGGGTATGCTGTTTTTGGCGATTTAATGCTTAAATATTGACATTAAGCAGGTTTTGTAATAAAATTATGTGGTAAAAGTTGAAAAATAATTGATATAAGTTACTAGTTAAATTTATATACTAGGAAAGTTATTAAAGATTCCTAGTATATAAAAATGTATTAAGGCTAGTAACTTTAATGAAAGGAATGATAATAGATGGATAAAAAAAGAATTGTAACAGGAGACAGACCAACAGGAAGATTACATATAGGACATTATTTTGGATCATTAAAAAATAGAGTAAAATTACAAGAAAGTGGAGAATATGATCAATACATATTAATTGCTGATGTTCAAGCATTAACAGATAATTTTAACAATCCAGAAAAAGTAAGAAAAAATGTAAGAGAAGTCTTAATGGATTATTTATCAGTAGGAATAGACCCTAAAAAAACAACAATATATATACAATCAATGATACCTGAAACAGCAGAACTAACAGTTTTTTATTCAAACTTAGTTACAATTGCAAGACTTGAAAGAAATCCAACAGTAAAAACAGAAATTGCGCAAAAAAGAGATTTGTTTGGTGAAAGCGTAACATATGGATTTTTAGGATATCCAGTAAGTCAAGCAGCAGATATAACTGTAATGGACGGAACTATCATTCCGGTAGGAGAAGATCAATTACCATTAATAGAGCAATGTAGAGAAATTGTAAGAAAATTCAATAGTATATATGGAGATGTATTAAAAGAACCAGAAGCAGTATTATCAAAAGAAAAAAGAATAAAAGGTCTTGATGGAAACGAAAAAATGGGAAAATCATTAGGAAATGCCATTTATTTATCAGATACAGTTGAAGAAGTAAATAGAAAAGTAATGAGTGCAGTAACAGATCCAAATAGAATCAAAAAAGATGATAAAGGAAATCCAGATATATGTATGGTTTCATATTATCACAAATTATTCAGTTCAGAAGAAGAATGTAAAGCTATTTGTGAAGAATGTAGAGCTGGAAAAAGAGGTTGTGTAGCTTGTAAAAAGCAATTAGCACAAAATATAAATAATACATTAGAACCAATGAGAGAAAAAAGAAAATATTATGAACAACACCCTGAAATAGTTGATGAAATATTAATAAATGGAACAGAAAAAGCAAGAGAAACAGCAAAAGAAACAATGAAAAAAGTAAAAAAAGCAATGAAACTTGATTATTTTCAAGATTAGATAGGAGATGAAAAAATTGTTTACAGATTATACAAAAATAATAATAAAATCAGGTAATGGTGGAGATGGAGCCATTACATTTAGAAGAGAAAAATATGTAGCAGCAGGAGGACCTGATGGAGGAGATGGTGGAAGAGGTGGAAACATCTATTTCAGAGTAGATCCTAATGCAAATACATTAATAGATTTTAGATTTACTAAAAAATTCAAAGCACAAGATGGTGAAAATGGAAGTGGATCAAATAGATATGGAAAAGCAGGAGAAGACTTATATATAGATGTTCCAATAGGAACAATTATAAAAGATGTAGAAACAGGAAAGGTTGTTGCAGACCTTTCAAAAGAAGGACAAGAAGAACTTGTGCTAAAAGGTGGAAGAGGAGGAAAAGGAAACTCACATTTTGCAACAGCAACAAGACAAGTTCCAAGATTTGCACAAGCTGGTGAAGAAGGAGAAGAAAAAGAAGTAATATTAGAATTAAAACTTCTTGCAGATGTTGGATTATTAGGATTTCCAAATGTAGGAAAATCAACATTTTTATCAAGAGTAACAGATGCAAAACCTAAGATTGCAAATTATCATTTTACAACAATAGAACCAAATTTAGGAGTTGTAAAAACAGCAAGTGGAGACAGTTTTGTAATTGCAGATATACCTGGAATTATAGAAGGTGCAAGTGAAGGTGTAGGACTAGGAATACAATTCTTACGTCATGTAGAAAGAACAAGATTATTATTACATGTAATAGATGTATCTGGAAGTGAAGGAAGAGATCCGGTAGAAGACTATCATACAATAAATGAAGAACTAAAAAAATACAGTGAAAAACTAGCAACAAGAAAACAAATACTTGTAGCAAATAAAATTGATGTAATGCAAGATGATGAAAGATTAAAAGAACTTGAAGAATTAGCAAAAAAAGAAAATTTAGAATTATTCAAAATTTCTGGTGTAACAGGCGAAGGTGTATCTGAATTATTAAACAGAGTATCTGAAGTATTAAAAACATTACCAAAAGAAGAAATAGTTGAAGAAGAAGATAAAGTTATATATACTTTAGAAGATGACAAAGAAGACTTTACAGTAAGAAAAGATGGAGACACATTTGTTGTTGAAGGAAAAGCTGTAAATAGATTAATGGGAAGAATAAATATAGATGATAATGAATCTATGTATTATTTCCAAAAGAAACTAAAAGAATTAGGAATTGAAGATGAACTAAAAAGACAAGGCATTTGTGAAGGTGATTATGTTAAAATGCTTAATTGGACTTTTGAGTGGTATCAATAAATAATATAAAATAGCAAGATTTTCTTGCTATTTTTCTTAATTTAATGTAAAATATATAAGTATGATTTTTAATAAAGAGAGGAAAGAACCATGCAAGAAATATTAGAAGTATTAAAAGAAACAGCAATAGATAGTATAAAATTATTACCATTTTTATTTATAACATATCTAATAATGGAATATATAGAACATAAAACAAGTAATAAAGTAAAACAAGTTATTGAAAAATCAGGAAAATTTGGACCATTATTAGGAGGAATTGTAGGAATAGTACCACAATGTGGATTTTCTGTATCTGCAACAAATTTATATTCAGCAAGAGTAATAACACTTGGAACACTTATTTCAGTATATTTAACAACATCTGATGAAATGTTGCCAATATTAATTTCAGAAACAATACCAGTATCAACAATATTAACAATCTTAGGAATAAAATTAGTAATAGGAGTATTAGCAGGATTTATAATAGACTTTGTAGCAAGAAAATTGCACAAAGAAAAAGAAGAAACAAAAATAGAAGAAATATGTGAACACGAACATTGTCATTGTGAAAAAAATATAGCATTATCAGCATTAAAACATACATTAAATATATTCTTATTTATATTTATTATAACACTTGTAATAAATGGAATAATAGAAATAATTGGCCAAGAAAACCTTGCAAATATAGTTAGCAAAAATGTAATATTAGGACCTATTGTAGCAGGAATTATAGGGTTAATTCCAAATTGTGCATCATCAGTAGTATTAACAGAATTATTTGTAGAAAATGTTATATCAATGCCAATATTAATTTCAGGATTATGTGTAAATGCAGGTGTAGGATTATTAGTATTATTCAAAACAAATGAGAATAAAAAAGAAAATCTAAAAATTATAGGACTATTATATGCAATAGGTGTAATATCAGGACTTATTTTAGAAATTATCATTTAAATTGGAAAAATTACTTGAAATTTTAAGCTTTTTGTAGGATAATATAAGTGTGTGAGAATAAAATTGAAAATGAAAGGAAACAAACATGAAATTAATAGATAAATTTTTGAAAAAGTTAAATACAAGTAGAAATACATTTGTTACATATGTATTAACATTAATTTCATTTTATTTAGCAATAGATAGAATAGTAGAAATGCTACTTATGATATTTACTGGAGTATCTGTATCATATTGGGGACCATTTATGTATACATTTGCTTTAGCATGTCCTGTATTTGCATTTCTATTTTCTGGTTCTTCTGAATTTGCATCATCTAAGAACACAAAAGTAACATTATTTTACACATATGTTGTAGGACTATATGTTATAGCATTATCAATGTTTGTACAATGGATTAACAGAGGCGCATGGTTACTTTTAATATCATTACCAGGATATACAGAATTAGTAACAGACTATTCAGAATTAATAAAACCAGCATTAACATCATTAGCAATATATTTACCATTAGTAACATTTTATAGTGTATTTAAATTTATTCGTTTAGGAGTAGGAGACAGTAAAGATTGGACTAGATCTATTTGGGATTATAAAGGAATAAGTTTAAAAGATACAAAACAAGGACATGGACCATTTACATGTGATTTATGTGTTTGCAATGATTTTGAAACAGGAAAAAAAGTACAATTTGTTGAAAAAGCAAGGTATCAATCATTATTAGTAGTTGGAGGCTCAGGAACAGGAAAAACATCTTTAATAATTGAACCATTTGTTGCAAAAGACATAGAGAAGAAAGCATTTTATATAGCTACAGCAAAAGAAATGGGATATACAGCATTAAAAACAGGAATTGCAGTATTAAATAAACCATATGATAATGAATATTTAAATCAAAACTTTTCATTAAATATGATAACACCAGTAGATGGAAAAGAATCAATATATAAGTCATATATGAATAAAATGATCTTAGCATCATTAGGAAGCAGTTATTCATATAGAAATTTAGGAATTACAACATTATCACCAGATTATGAATCAACAGAAAAAATGATAAATGTATGTAAAAATTTCCATATAAAATATAATATTATTGATCCAGCTAACAGAGGCTCTATAGGATTAAACCCATTTATATATGATGACCCAAATAAAATAGCAATAACAATTTCTGCAGCGTTAAAAGCAATGTATGTAAATGCACATCCAGAAATTGAAGATACATATAGAGAAGAATATATAATACAAGCAGTTGAAAATTTAGCAATTATGTTAAAAGAAATGTATCCTCGTTTAAATGGTGGAAATTTACCAAATCTAGAAGACATGTTAAAAATGCTTACAAATTATAGTATAGTAGAAAAAATGTGTGAAATAATGTGCCAAGATCCAGAATTAGCTGAAAAGTATTCAAATCAAATAACATACTTTAAAAGAAACTTTTATGAGAATGCACCAGGCAAAGCAATTACAGAACAATATCTATATTTAGCTGTATCACAACTTGATAATTTATTGAGATTACCAGGTGTAAAAACAATATTATGCAATAGACATAATAATATAGATTTTGACAAAGCATTAGCAAATGGAGAAGTAACATTTGTATGTACTCGTAGAGGAGATTTAGGAAGAGTAAGTCATAAAGCATTTGGATTGTTTTTCTTGTTATCAATGCAAAATGCAGTGTTAAGAAGACCTGGAAATGAAAACAGTAGAATACCACATTTCTTATATATAGATGAATTTCCAGACTTTATATGTAAAGATACAGAAGCAATATTTACATTATATAGAAAATATAAAGTAGCAACAACAATAACAGCCCAAAACTTATCTCAATTAGAAGCAAATGCACCAGATATGAAATATAGAGAAACAATTATTTCAAATTGTGCAAATAAAATTTTCTTAGGAAATGCAGATAATACAGAACTAGTATGGTGGGAAAATGAATTTGGAAAGAGAAGAACTTGGAAGTTAGACGCTCAAATCGATATGAACAAGTTACAATATGAGCCAAAGAAAAAAGCAGAATATGGTTGGGAAACATATTGGCCATCTAATAAGTTAGGAACTATGGGATTTAAAGTTGCTGCTATAAAATTAAAAAATGATGGTGGAGGATTTAATATAAATGATGGTAGATTAAATTTTATAGGTGCTAAATATAAAGAAGAGCAACCAATAAAAACATATAATTTTGCTAGATTTACAGCAGGAGTTGTAGAAGATTCAGATGATAGCAAACATAAAGAAAAATTTGATCCAAAACATATTAATTTTATAGATGACAGAAACGAAATAGATCCAATTCAAACTGATACAACAGATTCAGGTTTTCAATTTGATAATGAAAATGCAGTTGTAGTAAATTTGAAAAAAGGAAAGAAATAATAAGAAGAGCAGTGCATTTGCACTGCTCTTTGCGCTGAGAATTAATCGAGAGAAATAGGTTCGCCAGAATCAGCATCATATGCTTCTGTCGTTCCTTCTTCAACATTGTAGTGAGAGATGGTGTTTTGATCAGGATCATAATCATAATAGTCACGATCATACTCCCATTTAGTAGGGTTAGCCATAATGATTGTATCTCCTTTCCAACCAACGCTTATTATTCGAACAAGTAAAGTATATATTAATTGTAAAATATTGTCAATAGGAAAATTAAAATAAGAAATATAAAAAATAAGCAATAAAATATAAAGATTATCAAAAATATTGAAATCAATTGCAGATAATACTTGAAAAAAAAATCAAAAAATAGTACAATATAAAAGAATGAAAGGAAGAGGAAAAAGTGAAATTAACAGACTTTAATTATGAATTACCAGAAAGATTAATAGCACAAGTACCAATAGAAAAAAGAGACGAATCAAGATTAATGGTATTAGATAGAAATAAACAAACAATAGAACACAAAGTATTTAAAGATATTATAGATTATTTACAACCAGGAGATTGTCTTGTAAGAAATAATACAAAAGTTTTACCAGCACGTTTATATGGAAAAAAAGAAACAGGAGCACATGTTGAATTTCTATTATTAAACAGAATAGAAGGAGACATTTGGGAGTGTATAGTAAGACCAGGAAATAAATTACATGTAGGAGCAAAAGTTAGCTTTGGAGATGGATTATTAAATGCAGAAGTATTAGACACAATGCCAGGAGGAACAAGAAAAGTTAAATTTACATATCAAGGAATATTTAACGAAATATTAGACAAAATTGGTTTAATGCCATTACCTCCATATATTCATGAAGAACTAAAAGAAAATGACAGATATCAAACAGTATATGCAAAATATGAAGGATCAGCTGCAGCACCAACAGCAGGATTACACTTTACAGATGAACTATTAAAAAAAATAGAAGAAAAAGGTGTAAAAATTGCAAATGTAACATTACATGTTGGAATAGGAACATTTAGACCAGTAAAAGAAGAAAATATAGAAGACCATGATATGCATACAGAACATTATTATATAAAACAAGAAGATGTAGATAAAATAAACGAAACAAAGAAAAATGGCGGAAGAGTTATAGCAGTTGGAACAACATCATGTAGAGTATTAGAAACAATTGCAGATGAAGAAACAGGAATGGTACATGTAACAGAAGGAAATACAAATATTTTCATATATCCAGGATATAAATTCAAATGTATAGATGGATTAATAACAAATTTCCATTTACCAGAATCAACATTAGTAATGTTGGTATCAGCATTAGCTGGAAGAGAATATATATTAAAAGCATATAATGAAGCAGTAAAAGAAGAATATAAATTCTTTAGCTTTGGAGATGCAATGTTTATAAAATAGAAAGGGAAAAGACGAATGAGTAAAGAAGAGTTACCAATGATAATACCTGAAAAGAAAATGGCTATAAAAAGACAAAAACAAAGAAATATAGAAGGAATAAAAAGAGTAGGAAAGGTTGTAGGAAGCTTTGGACTTGCTGCACTTGGAGTTGGGGCACTTGGATTAGGTGGACCAATAGCTGTTGTTGGAGCTGGAGCCTATGTAATAGCAGGAACAAATGCAATAAAAAATATAATATTTAAAAGTGCAGGAAAAAATTCAATGTTTGTTACAAAAAGAAAACTTAACGGAGAATTAGAAATAGATCAAGATTCAACCAAACTAAAACAAGCACAAAAAATAAAAGCATTACAACCTCAAGAAAAAGCTGCAATGATGGGATTAGGAATGTTGGTATCTCTTAGAAATATTCAACAAATGTATGAAGATAAAGATATACAAACAGAACCTGCTCAAAATGGTGAAAATAATGTATATCCACAAGTTTTCAGTACTGTAACACATGGTGATAATATAAAAACATTAGAAGCACTAGAAAAACTAGGATATATACAAATAAATAGAAAAGAATTTAAAAAGAAAAGTACATTTGCTTGGGAAAGATTAGGGTTTGGAGAATATAAATCAGCTCAAAAAGCTTTCTTGGCACAATTTAATCCTGAAGAAAGAAAAGGATATGAACATGATTTCTATGACATGGCAATACAAATAACTGATAAAAAACTTAATGTAGATGAATTGGCACAAAGATATGTAAATGTAGACCAAATAGATAAGAGTGATAGACAAGAAAGAAAAGCCTTAAAAACAATAGGACTTATTTTTAAAGCATTAAAGAATTCAAAAATTGATATAAGTATGAATGAATTAGGAGAAGCACAAATAAAATATGACTCAGAAGAACCACTTTTAAAAAGAGTTCAAAGAGAAAATTTAGACAAATGTGAAGAATATAGAAAAACAATGTATGTTGGAAATGAAATAGAACAAACTCAAGTTCAAGAAAAATGTCAAAATGAAATAACTCAAGAAAATGTAACTGAAAATCGACAAAATAAAGATGAAGAAATAGAACATTAAAAGAAAGGATGAAAAAATGAAGCCAGCGGTAACTTATGAATTATTACACGAATGTAAACAAACAGGTGCAAGAAGAGGTGTTATTCATACACCACATGGAGATATACAAACACCAATTTTTATGCCAGTAGGAACACAAGCTACAGTCAAATCAATGACTCCAGAAGAATTAAAAGAAGAAGTAAAAGCACAAATAATATTATCAAATACATATCATTTATATTTAAGACCAGGTCAAGAAATTGTAAAAGAAGCAGGTGGACTTCATAACTTTATGAAATGGGATAGACCAATATTAACAGATAGTGGAGGGTTCCAAGTATTTAGTTTAAGTTCATTAAGAAAAATAACAGAAGAAGGTGTAGCATTCCATTCACATTTAGATGGTAGTAAACATTTATTTACACCAGAAAGTGTAATGAAAACAGAAGAAGATTTAGGAGCAGATATAATAATGGCATTTGATGAATGTTGTCCATATCCATCAACATATGAGTATACAAAAAGTTCAATGGAAAGAACAACAAGATGGGCTAAAAGATGTAAAGAAGCACATACAACAGAAAATCAAGCATTATTTGGAATCATACAAGGTGGATTTTTCGAAGATTTAAGAAAAAAATCAGCAGAAGATTTAATTGCATTAGACTTACCAGGATATGCAATAGGAGGAATAAGTGTAGGAGAGCCAAAAGAAGAATTTTTAAAAATGCTTTATTATACAACACCATTAATGCCAAAAGATAAACCAAGATATTTAATGGGTGTTGGAACACCAGATTATTTAATAGAAGCGGCACTAGCTGGAATAGATATGTGTGATTGTGTATTACCAACAAGAATTGCAAGAAATGGAACAGCATTAACATCACATGGAAAAGTAGTTGTAAGAAATGCAACATATGAAAGAGATTGGACACCGTTAGATCCAGAATGTGATTGTTATACATGTAAAAATTATACAAGAGCATATATAAGACATCTAGTAAAAGCGAATGAAATATTAGGGGTAAGATTACTTTCAATACATAATTTAAGATTTTTAACTAGATTAATGGAAAATATTAGAACAGCCATAGAAAATGATTGTTTAGGAGATTTTAGAACAGAATTTTATAAAAAATATGGATATGAAGACTAAAGAAAAGAAAGGGGCGTAAATACAATGGAATTATATTATGAAGAAGAAAAACAAACAAAGAAAAAGTCAAAAGCTCCTATATTTATAGGAATATTTATAATTTTACTTGTTTTACTAACAACAATAATATTTTATGCAATTATGTATATAAAAACATCTATATTAAAAGTAAAAATAAATGGAGTTTCACAAAATGATTTCGGAAAATTAGTTCAAATGACAACTACAAGTGATAATAAAACAGAAATGTATTTTCCAATAAGAAAAATTGCAAAATATTTTGGATATTCAGATTATGCAGGTGATTATTCAACAAAGTCTGAAGACAGCACAAAATGTTATGTGGATAATGGAGAAGAAATAGCATTATTTACAGTAAGTTCAAATACAATAATTATTTCAAGAGATGGATTCCCAATAGAACAAGTAGAAATCGACAAGAAGGTTGTTGAAAAAGACGGAGAATTATATACAACTGAAGATGGAATTGAAAAAGCATTTAATATAATTTTTGAATATGCAGAAGACACAAAAACAATTAATATATATACACTAGATTATTTAGTTACAGCATATCTTCAACAATATAAATTAGATGAAAAAAATGGTCCTGAAACAATTAGTGATAAAAAAGCAATATTAGAAGGATTATTGATATATCAAACAGATGACTCTAACAAAAAATATGGAGTAATGAATGTATCAACAGGTAAAAATGTTTTAGAGGCTAAATATGATCTAATTTCATATTTTCCATATTCATCACAATTTTTAGTAGAAAGTAATGGTAAATATGGAATGACAGATGCAAGTGGAAAGATTAAATTAAAAGTAGCATATGATGAAATAAAAATATGTGATAATGAATTAGGATTATATTTAGTAAAAGAAAATAATTTATATGGAATAGTAAAAACAACAGGAGATGTTTTATTATCCTCAAGTTTCCAACAAATCGGTGTTGACTCAAATTCATTTAAAGAAAATAGACTTGAAAATCAATATATACTTGTAAATGAATTAATACCAGTTAAATATAATAATATGTGGGGATTCTATAACACAAAAGGAGAGAGAATAACAGATTTTTCATTTGTTGATGTTGGATGTAAAGAATCAAAAGTAACAAATACATATCCAGTTGTAGAAATACCAAGTTTAAATTTAATTGTAGTAAAAACAGATAAAACAAGTTATAACCTTATTAATAGAAAAGGAACAATAAGAATTGGAGCACCTCTTAATACAGTATATCTAAAAACAGATGCCTCAACTGGAAAAAATACATATTATATGACATATGGTGGAACAAGTGATATAACAAAAGATATAGAAGAATTTTTTGCATCAATGGGTGTTAGTGAGTAATAAGTAGCAAAAGAAGAAAGGAGAAAATGTTAAAGATAACATTTAAAAAGAAAAATGGCAGTAAAAAGTAAAAATACATGGATTTTAATAATATTTATTTGTGCAGGACTTGTAATTGGAGGCTTAATAGGAAAGCTTTCAGCACAAGTTGATTGGCTAAGCTGGCTTGCTTTTGGACAAGAATTTGGATTATCACAACCATTAGTATTAGATTTGAGTGTGTTAAAAATAACATTTGGATTTACAATTAATATAAATATGGCAAGTATTATTGGTATGGCAATAGCATTATTTATATATAGATGGATTTAAAAGGGGATTGAAAATGAAAGTAAAAGAATCATTGAAACAAGGTAAACATACTTCAAAGAAGTTTTTTATAATAGAATTTATATGTATTGTAGTAACTATATTATCAGTATTTATAATGAGTGATAGAATTGAGAAAGAAAAGCCTAATGCAACAGATTTATCTCAAAATGGTGCAATAGGAACTGAAGCAGGAAAATATGTATATTTACAAATTGATAGATTGAGTGATGAAATTGCTATAGGACCAGATGATGAAAAATATTATGTTGCAATAAATGATGGGGTTGGATATATTGTTAGTTTAAGTAGTGTTGAATTAGCGGAATTGAATAATATACATGAATACACATATGGTAATATAGAAAATAGACCAGCTTCAGTAAATGTTTATGGAATTACTAAGGAAGTACCAGATGATTTAAGGCAAATTGCAATTGATTTTTTTAATGAAGGTCTTGATGATGAACAAAAAATTACTGTAGATCAATTTGAAGATTATTTTGGAAGTGTACTATTAGATACATCAGAAAATCCAGTAGATGTATCATTAGAACTAATATTAGTTTTAATATCAGTAATAACATTATTTGTTACAATAATTATTCAAATATGTAATAAAGTAATAAGAATAAAAACGTTCAAATATTTAGAAAAAAATAGTTATGAAAAAGAATTAGAAAAACAATTGGAAGATAATGTTGAAGAAACATTTTTTAATGATAAATTAATTGTAACAAAAGACTTCCTTGTAGATACAACAGGAGAGACATTTGTAGCAGTTAAATTTTCAGATATAAAATGGGTGTATACTCATAGATTAAAGTATTATGGAGTAGTTTCTATTTCAAACAATATTATAATTTTATTAAATGATGGTAAAACACAATTTCAATGTTTAGATACAAAAGGAAAAATTTCAGATGAATTTGAAAAAGCCTTTGATAAAATTTGTGATAAATTACCAAATGATTCTTTGAAAGGATATACACAAGAAAATATTATAGAATTTAAAGAGTTTAAGAAAAATTTGAAAAGTAATATATAAATTAAAAAGAATAATCATTAAATTGATTATTCTTTTTAATTTTTTAATCTAATTAAAATTGCTATTGCTAATAAAATAAGTAAAACTCCAACAACTATAAGACAAATACTTAAAATATTTGTTAATTGTAAATCAAAATTTGAAGCACTAACAGTTGTAGAATATTGAGTTGACTTTGTAGGTGTTGTATTTGTGGCTTTTGTAGATGAACTTGATGTACTTGTAGACTGTGAAGATGTTGAACTAGATAAATTCATATCTGCTGTAGCTGCAAAAGAAATAGAACTACTATATAATAAACTAATAATTAAAATTCCTATAATAAAAAATATTTTTGATAATTTTGACATTTGTAAAAACCTCCTAAAAATTTCATTTTTAATACCAAATAATGATAACAAAATTTTTGTAAAAAGTCAATTAAATTATGTGATAATTGCGTAAAAAAATTTGATTAAAAAGTAGATTTTTATCAAAAATTGTGATATAGTAAAGCAAGATTAAATCAGTTGAAAGGATGTATAAAGATGGAAATAAATGAAGAAAAAAGAAACAAATTTATGGAATATGCAGGAAAGAGAGTAAATAACGTATTACATGATATGCAAATATTAGAGCCAATGGCAAGAAGTAACAGTTACGATTTTACAAAAGAAGATGTTGAAGAAATGTTTGGAGCAATGCAATCAACATTAAATGATGTAAGAGCAGAATTTAATAAAAAATTCGAAGAAAAAGCAAGAAATGAGAAAAAAGTATTTTCTTTTGGAAATACAAAAGTAGTTGCAGAAAAAGTAGAAGATGAAGTAATTGATTTAGATAATAATGAAACAACATCAAGTGAAGATGTAGAGATATTTTAATACAAAAGAAACCCTAAAGTAATATTTATTACATTAGGGTTTCTTTTTAGATTATGCATCTTTATCAAGTGTTAAGAATCCAATCAAAAAGTCTTTTAAATAAGGAACAGAAAGATACAAAATATTACGAATAATAGCATTTGTATCAATTCCTTCAATAAAAGTACGAAGTTTTTCTTCAATAATACTTTCAGTATACTCTTTATCAGCTTTAACTTGAGAATAATATCTTTCGATACTCAGAACACTTGGAGACAGTGCTGTTTGAAGTTCTTCCCGAGACATATGACCATTTACAACAGCTTTAAAACAGGAGTCTACATAATCAAAATCTTGAATAAAAAATTCATGACTATGAGGATAATAATTATCCCAATTATATAGAGGACCCCAATTGATTTTTAAACTTGTTTCCAAATCTTCTGTTGCACATGAATCAAATACATCAAAGGCATTGTGTTTAATTTGAGCTAATTCAATTTCTTCTTCATATAATTCCCGATATTGCTTCAAAAATTCAAAACCAGTCATAATTGAATCCCCTTTCAAAAGTATTAAGTTAATTGACTTGATAGCTCGATTATAGCATCTAGAATATATTTAGTCAATAATTAATAAAAATGTTTGAAAACAAATCTAATTATGGTATAATTCAAATTGAAAAAAGGAGATTAATTATGAAAATTTTACATTTAGCAGATTTACATTTAGGAAAAATATTACAAGAACAATCATTTTTAGAAGATCAAAAATATATGTTAAATAAAATTATAGAAAAAATAAAAGAAGAAAATATAGAAACAATCTTAATATCAGGAGATATCTATGATAGGAGTATTCCACCAACAGAGGCTGTTGATTTATTAGATGAATTTTTAAATGTTTTAATAAGAGAATTAAAAAGAAAAGTATTTATAATTGCAGGAAATCATGATTCTAAAGAAAGATTAGGTTTTGGAAATAAAATATTTGAAGAAGAAGGTTTATATATTTCAAGTAAATATGATGGAAAAATAAAAAAGGTAGAATTAGAAGATGAATATGGTAAATTAAATATTTATATGTTACCATTTGTAAAACCTGTTGAAGTAAAGCAATATTTTGATGATGAACAATTTGGATATGATGAGATGATACATAAGATAATTGAAAAAGAAGAGATTAATACAAATGAAAGAAACATTATATTAACACACCAATTTGTAACAGCAAGAGGTGAAGAGGTTGAGAGAACAGATTCAGAAGTATTATCACTTGGTGGAACAGACAATGTTGACGTATCAAATTATGATAAATTTGATTATGTTGCAATAGGACATGTACATAGACCACAAAGAATTGGAAGAGATACTGCAAGATATGCTGGAACAATGTTAAAATATTCTTTTTCAGAAGTAAAACATAAAAAAACAATGCCAATATTAGAATTTAAAGAAAAAGGAAATATTGATATAAAACTTGAAGAATTAGTTCCATTAAGAGATATGAGGGAGATTAAAGATACAATTGAAGAATTGCTAAAAAAAGAAAATTATGAGGGAACAAATACAGATGATTATATTAGAGCAATTATAACGAATGAAGAACCTTTATATGATGCAATTGGGCAAATAAGAAGCATATATCCAAATGTGTTAAAATTAGAGATTCAAAATTCAAGAACAACATTAGAAATTCAACAAGAAAATTTAAAAGAAGTAAAAAATAAAAGTGAAATAGAATTATTTAATGAATTTTATAAATTTCAAAATAATGTAGAATTAAATGATGAGCAAAAAGAGTATATTGAAAAAATCATCAAAGAAGTAAAGGAGAATTAATGAAACCATTAAAGATAAAAATAAGTGCATTTGGTCCATATAAAAATTGTATAGATATAGATTTTGAAAAGCTTGGGGAAAGTGGAATATTTTTAATTACAGGTGATACAGGGGCAGGAAAAACAACAATATTTGATTCAATATCTTTTGCATTATTTGGAGAAGTAAGTGGTTCAAATAGACCAGTACCATCTGTTAGAAGTGATTTTGCAGATAATGATACAGAAACATTTGTAGAATTGGAATTTACACATAAAAACAAAAAATATAAAATAAGAAGAAATCCAGCTTATGAAAGGACTAAGAAAAGAGGAGAAGGAACAACAAAAACAAGTGCAGATGCATCATTAGAATATGATGATAAAGTTATATCAGGAACAAAAAATGTAGATATAAAAATAGAAGAAATATTAGGAATAAATTCAAAGCAATTTAAACAAATATCAATGCTTGCACAAGGTGAATTTTTAAAAATACTTTTTGCAGAAAGTAAAGATAGAACAGAAATCTTTAGAAGAATATTTGATACAGATATATATAATCAAATTGCCAAAAGATTAGCAGATAAAACAAGAATTGCAAAAGCAGAATTGGAGCAATTAAAAGATTATTTTGCAATTAATAGTTCAAATATTGTTTGGAAAGATGGAATACAATCAGTACAACCAAAAGATGTAAATGAGTTATTTATTCAAGAGATTTTAGAAAAATTGCAACAAGAAATAAAAATAAATTCAGAACAATTTGAAAAATGTCAAGAACAAATAAGTAAACAAAGTGATGAAAATTCAAAGATGGAAAAAGAAATAACGGCTCAAAAAGATAAAAATGATAAAATAGATAGATGTCAAAAATTACAAGAGGAACAAAAAGTATTACAGGAAAAACAAGAAGATATAAAACAAAAAGAAATATTAATTCAAAAAAGCCAAGAAATAATAAATAAGATTTTACCTAAAGAAGATAAGAAAAAAGAGTTAGAAAAAGAGATTTCACAAAAGCAAAAAGTTTTACAAGATATTTCTGAAAAGATTGAACTTGGAAAGAAAAAAGAAGAAAAATTTAAGCAAATTTTAGAATTAATAGAAATTATAAAAGTTCAATTTCAAAAATATAGTGAATTAAAAGATGTAAAAACAGAATTAGAAGATAAAATAAAAAAATTACAAGTAATTATAAAAGAACAAGAAAATAAAAAAATAGCAAGTGAAAATGCACAAAAACTTGAAGCAGAATGGGAAAAATTGAGTACAGAAGTGCTTGAAAAAGAAAAAGAATTTTTCAGAGAACAAGCAGGAATATTAGCAGAAAAACTTAAAGAAAATGAGCCTTGTCCTGTATGTGGAAGTTTACATCATCCAAATCTTGCTATAAAATCAAAAAGTGTATTAACAAAAGAAGAATTGGATAATTTGAAGGAAAAAGAAGAAAAAAGTCGAAAAATTCTTACAGATGCTACAAATAAAGTTACTGAAATAAATAGTAAAATAGAAACATTAATAAAAGAATTTGGAGAAAAGCCAGATGTAGAATTATATAATAAAAAATATGCAGAAATATCAGAAAAATTAGAGAAAGCATATAATCAATTAAATGATAATTATAAGCAAATAATGTTAAAAGACATTGTAATAGAGAGTTTTGAATATGACATATTTAAAGAAAAAATAACAAATAAAATTTCAAAAGAAAGAGAAGAATTTTTAAAACTTCAAACACAACAAGAAGAAAATAAAAAACAAATAGAGGAACTATTACAAAAAAAAGAAAAGGCTCAAAATGATTATCAAAATACATTAAAAGAGCTTGGCTTTGAAAATGAAGAACAATATAAAAAATCAGTATTAAACAATTCGCAAATAGAAATATTTAGCAAAGAAATAGAAAAATATAAAACAGATGTAACTATAAATGCAACTAAATTAGAAGAAATTCAAAAAGAAATTAAAGGATTTGAAAAAGTAGATTTAACAGCAAAAATTCAAGAATTTAATAATAAAAAACAAGAACTTGAAAATATGAGAAAACAACAAATGGAATATCACAGAATATTTGAAAATAATAATAGAATTTTAGTAGATTTACAAACAAATTCAAAAAAATTAGACTCAAAAATAAAAGAATTTACAATGGTAGAAGATTTATCTAAAATAGCAAATGGAACAGTTTATGGAAAAAGAAGAATTGAATTTGAGCAATTTGTACAAGCATCATATTTTGATATGGTAATTATTGAAGCAAATAAAAGATTATTAAAAATGACAGATAATAGATTTTTATTAGTAAGAAAAGAAAGTTCTGAAAGAGTATCTGACAAAATAGGACTTGAACTTGAAGTAATAGATAATTATAATGGAAAAAGAAGAGATGTAAAATCTTTATCAGGTGGAGAGGCATTTAAGGCAGCATTATCACTTGCACTTGGTTTATCAGATGTTATACAAAGTTATTCTGGTGGAATTGTTGTTGATACAATGTTTATTGATGAGGGTTTTGGATCATTAGATACAGAGTCAAGAGAACAGGCAATAAATACATTAAATCAGTTAACAGATAATCATAAGTTGATTGGAATAATTAGCCATGTTACAGAATTGAAAGAGAGAATTGATAAGAAGGTTATTGTTACCAAGTCGACAGAGGGAAGCAAGATAACTATAGAGTGTTGAAAAATTTAATTCTTTTCCAACATCAAACATGGATAATAAGAAAGGAATGAAAAAATGGCAGAAGAAGTAAAATGGACAGATGAACAGAAACAAGCAATATATGAAAAAGATAGTAATATATTAGTAGCTGCTGCAGCAGGAAGCGGAAAAACAGCAGTACTAGTTGAAAGAATTATCAACAAAATAATTAATGAAAAAATAGATATAGATAGATTACTTGTAGTAACATTCACAAATGCAGCAGCATCAGAGATGAGAGAAAGAGTATTAAAAGCAATATATAAGAAAATTGATGAAAATCCAGAAGATGAAAGATTACAAAGACAAGTAACGTTATTAAACAAAGCAAGTATATGTACAATAGACTCATTCTGCCTTGATGTTGTAAGAAATAATTTCTTTGAAATTGATATATCACAAAACTTTAGAATTGCAGATACAACAGAAATAGAAATTTTACAACAAGATGTTTTAGAAGAACTATTTGAAGAAAAGTATGAAAGTAAAGATGAAAATTTTGCAAAATTAATAAATACATATACAGGCTATAGAGATGATACACCATTAAAAGAATTGATATTAACAATTTACAAATACATTCAAAGTAATCCATATCCAGAAAAATGGTTAGATGAAAAAATAGAAATGTTTAACTTTAATTTAGAAGAATGTAAAGACTTTTCACAAACAAGCTGGGGAAAAATTCTATTAAAACAAATAAAAGAAGTTGTTGATGATGGAATAATCCAATTAAAACCAGAAATACAAAGATTATCAGAATGTGATGATTTAAAGAAAAGTTATGAATTTCTAAGAGGAAATCTAAATCAATTAGAATTACTACAAGCAAATTTAGACACATGGGATAAAGCATATACAATTTATGCAACAATGGATTTTGGAAAATGGACAATGGACAGAAATGTTAAATTAGATGAAAAAGTAAATGCACAAAAAGTAAGAGAAAAAGTATTATCAACATTAAAATCATCAGCAGAAAAAGTATTAATAATGGATTCAAATGAAGCATATCAAGACATTATAAATATGTATGATATTTTGAAGAAATTAGAAGGATTAATATTAGACTTTTCACAAATATTTGCAAAAAGAAAAAAAGAGAAAAATATGGTAGATTTTAGTGATGTAGAACATTTTGCATTAAAAATATTATTAGATGAAAATGGAAATCCAACAGAAATAGCCAAAAAATATCAATCTAAATTTGATGAAATAGCAATAGATGAATATCAAGATAGTAATTTAGTACAAGAATATATATTAACATCAATATCTAAAGGAAACAATATTTTTATGGTTGGAGATGTTAAGCAAAGCATTTATAAATTCAGACAAGCAAGACCAGATTTATTTTTAAGCAAATATAAAACATATAAATTAAAACAAGATAAAACGGAAAATGATGATTTAAAAATACAATTATTCAAGAACTTTAGAAGTAGAAAAGAAGTATTGGATTTTTCAAATTTGATATTTTCAAAAATAATGACAGAAGAATTAGGAGAATTAAATTATACAGAAGAAGAATACTTGAATTTAGGTGCTGATTATAAAGATACTGGTGAAGATTTAAAAACAGAAATTGATATAATAACAATAGATAATAAAGAAGATGAAGAAGAGCCAGAAGAATTAGAAGTTGAAGTAGATGAAAATGAAGATACACAAGATGAGGAGTTTAAAACAGAAGTAGAAAGAAAAGAAGATATAGAAGTTGAAGCAATGTTTGTTGCAAATAAAATAAAACAATTAATAGATAATAAATTCCAAGTATATGATGCAAAAGCCAAAGAGAAAAGAGACATAAAATATAAAGATATAGTTGTTTTATTAAGATCAACAAAAATATCTGCACCTATTTTTGAAAAAGAAATAATCAAATTAGGAATCCCAGTATTTAGTGATTCTTCATCAGAATATCTAGAAAGCTTAGAAATTCAAACAATAATGAATTTATTAAAAATAATAGATAATCCATTACAAGAAATACCATTAGTAGCAACAATGAGATCAACAATAGGTGGATTTACAGATAATGAGCTTGTAGAAATTAGATTAAGTGATAAATATGATAATTTTTATAATACATTATTAAAATCAAAAAAAGATGTAAGTGAACAACTAAGAAACAAAATAAATAAATTTTTAGAACAAATAGAAATGTGGCGTAAAGAACAAGAATATTTGAGTTTAGATGAATTAATCTGGAAAATATATAATGATACAGGATATTTCAATTATGTAGGTCTTATGAGAAATGGAGAATTAAGGCAAGCAAATCTAAAAATGTTATTTGAGAGAGCAAAACAATGTGAAAGCATAAGTTTTAAAGGATTATATAATTTCATAAATTATATAGAAAAAATAAAAACAAGTAGCAAAGATATGGATTCAGCAAAAATAATTGGCGAAAATGATGATGTTGTAAGAATAATGAGTATTCACAAAAGTAAAGGACTAGAATTTCCTGTTGTTATTTTAGCTAATTCAGGAAAACAATTTAATTTACAAGATTTGAATTCAAAAATATTGTTACATCCTGAACTTGGAATTGGTGTAAAATATATAGATTATGATATGCAAATAACATATGATACTTTATCAAAAAGAGCCATAAAAAACAAAATGAAAATAGAAACATTGTCAGAAGAGATGAGAGTTTTATATGTTGCATTAACAAGAGCTAAAGAGAAAATTATAATAACAGGATTAGCCAAAAAAGAGAAACAAGATAAAATGTTGGAAAATGTCGAAAAATATGATGAGTTAAATATAATGTTATTATCAAAATCAAAATCATATTTAGATTGGATTACATTAGTACATTTATATTATGAACAAACAATGGAAAGTCTTGCTATATGGAATGTATTACAAAAAGAAGATATTATAAAAATGTGTGCTAATCAAGAGCCAGAAAGAGAAGAAAATAAAACTGATGAAATTTTAAAAAAGTTAAATGAATTTAAAATAGAAGATATTAAAGCAAATGAAATACAAAAATTATTAGAATATCAATATAAATATAGTGATGCTACAATTATTCCAACTAAAACATCTGTAACAGAAATTAAAGAAATGAAAAAATCTGCTTTAGGAGAAAAAAGTAAAAAAGAAGCGGAAAATACAAAAATGAAACAATGTGTTTTTAGAGAAGAAAATGAAAGAGAAAAGGAAAATATAGTTTCAAAAGTAGAATTTCCAAAACCAAAATTCTTACAAAGTGATGAAAAAACAGAAATATCAAATGCAGAAAAAGGTACATTAATACATTTGTGTATGCAAAAATTAGATATAAATAAAAAAGAATATACAATACAAGATGTAAAAGAATTAGTAGATAAATTAGTTGCAAAGAAAACTATAACAGAACAAGAAGCAAATTCAATAAATATAAAGAAAATATATCAATTTACAAAATCAAATATATGGCAAGAAATGACAGAGGCACAAGTTGTTGAAAGAGAAAAGCCTTTTTACATTAACATTTCAGCACAAGAAATATATGAAAAAGATTTAGAGGAAAAAGTATTAGTACAAGGTGTTATTGATTTATATTATATAAGTTCTAATGGAGAATTAGTATTAGTAGATTTTAAAACAGATTATGTTCCAGATAAAAATGAACAAATTTTAATAGAAAGATATAGTTCACAATTACAATTGTATAAGAGAGCTTTAGAAAGTGCAACTGGTAAAAGAGTTGATAAAACATATATATATTCTACATATTTAGAAAAAGAAATTAAAATTTGACAATTTACATAAATAGTGCTATATTATAAAAGTATGTAATATATTTGAAGTTACACTAAACATCTATAAGAGAAATCTATATAGATTGATGGTGTTCACATATAGTTCGACTATACATCTTTGATTTTATGAGGTAAACAGGAATGGCAAGGGCAGTAAAAACGATTATTTTCACATTTGGCGTGTTGACAGCATGTATCGGAGTTCTTCTCTTCGAAGTATTTTACAACATGATTCAGGAGGTAGAAAATATAGCATACTACCATTTTAACTAAGGCTATATGTAACTGGCAGGGATTCAAAAGAATCCCTGCTTCTATTTTAATGAAAACATTATAAAAACACTTGATAAATCTAAAAAAAAATGGTAAAATGGCATATATACAAATAAGAAAGAGGAAAGAAAGTTGGAAAACGATTCAAAAGAAAAAAATAATATAGTAAAAAAAATAAATGATTTAGTAACAGGAAATGTATTAAACAATTTAGTATATGCATCAATGATAACAATATATTTTATATTTTTTAATATGTATGCAGTATTTACAGAAACAGAAATATTTATACAATATATAAAAATAGCGAGTTTTATATTTTTATTATTTTCTATTTTTATATTTGAAATAGCATATAAAAAAGATAATGATGAAATATCATTAAACGGAATTGAATTTTTAGTGTTATCAATATTTTCATTATTAATACAATATATCCCAAAATTATTAAAGATAGATGAAAATACTTACATGCTTGCAGGAACATATATTTTTTTGATATATTATGGAATAAAAAATATAATAATATACACATGTGAAAGAAAAAAGGAGTTAGACAATTTAAGTGACATAAAAGAAATAGTAAAAGACGAACCAATCAAAAAAGAAACAAAAAGAAAAAATAAGACTGAAGAATAATTGGAAAGGAAGAGAAATATGCAATTAGTAAATATAGGTTTTGGAAATATAATTGCAGCAAACAAAATCGTAGCAATAGTAAGTCCAGATTCGGCACCAATAAAAAGAATGGTGCAAGATGCTAAAGATGCAGGAACAGCAATTGATGCAACATGTGGAAGAAAAACAAGAGCTGTTTTAATAATGGATTCAGGACACATAATTTTAGCAGCAGTACAGCCAGAAACTGTAGCAGGAAGAGTAGACAAAGATATAACTCAACCTGTTCAGATAGATGAATAATAAAAATAAATATTTAGGAGGTAGATTTAAAATGATGGTAAAACCAACAGTTGCAGAATTACTAAAAAAAGCAAAAAACAGATATGAATTAGTAATAGCAACATCAAAAAGAGCAAGACAAATAGCAGAAGGAGCAGAAGTAAAAACAAGGGTAAAGGAAGAATCACCAGTAACTTTAGCTGCAAATGAAATTGCAGAAGGAAAAGTAGAAATAGTTGAACCAGCTGAAGCAAAAGAAGATAGAATAGAAAGAGGAGAAGAGTAAGTGTTAGTAATATTATCAGGAGTATCAGGAGCAGGAAAAGATACAATAAAAAAAGAATTATTAAAAAGAATTTCTAATGCAGTAACACTTCCATCATTCACATCAAGAGATATGAGACCTGGAGAAGTAGAAGGTGATCATTATCATTTTATTAGTAAAGAAGAATTTGAAGAAAAAATCCGTAAAGGAGATTTTTATGAATATGATTTACATCATGGAAACTATTATGGAACATCAAGAGAACTTATGAATAACAAAATAAAAGAGGGAAAAATAATAGTAAAAGACATAGAAGTAAATGGAACAGAAAATCTTTTGAAAATTTTAGGAAATGATACAAGAATTGTTACAATATTTTTAAAAGTTGGAAAAGAAGAATTAAAAAGACGTCTAATTGAAAGAGGAGATAATATTCAAGATATTGAAGTAAGACTTGGTAGATTAGAATATGAAGAAGATAAAATTAAACTTTATGATTATGTAATAAAAAATGATGATTTTGAAAAAACAGTACAAGTTATAATGACAATAATTGAGAATGAAAAAAGAATAGAAGATGAATGTGTATAAAATATGATAAAAAAACTTGACGATTTACATAATTCATGATATACTAAAAAAGTACGTAATTAGTAAAGGCACTAATATTCATATTAGCATTAAGTGAATTTAAAGTGTCGCACATTAAGTGATCACCAGAAAGGATGGCTTCCCTTGAAAAAGAAAGAAAACAATTTTAAGACTAGAGTCGAGATTTGTTCAATTGCATTGCTGTTTGGAATTTTCATCATTGGGCTTGGCATGATGCTCTATTCAGTTAGCCTGAGTAACATGGAGGGGGCAGAATTTATGAAGAATGGATGTGTTATTTCTTGTATGGCATTGAGTATGGCTACTAGTGTAACTCTTAATTTTGCAGAATATAATGATGGTGCTTATGGCTTTGGATTTATCTTTTTGGCATTGGCTTTTGGGTATTTGACAACGATGAAGATTATGGCAGGTGCTTATAGCTTGCTGAATATTGCTTCAGGTGCATCATTGATTTTGGGAGTTGTGCTTGTGCTGAAGGAACTTGCTAATGAGGCATTTAGCTCGCGTATTAATGGTGACAAATAACTTTATGTGGAAAGGAGGCAGACTTATAAAGTCTGCCTCCTTTTATATTAATAAAAAATGTAGAAATTTAAGAAAAATATGTTATAATAGAAACATCTAAAAAAGGAGAAAACATATGATAGCAGAAATAATAATAAACAGATCAGCCAAAAGACTAAATAGAACATTTGATTATAACATACCCAAAGATTTAGAAGAACTAATAATGATAGGAAGTACAGTAATAGTACCATTCGGAAAAAGTGCAGAAGGAAAAGAAACAAACTTAGCAGAAGGATATGTTGTAGGAATAAAAGAAAATACAACATATGAAGTAAAAGACATAGTAAAAATAAAACACAATCTAACAGAAAAGCAAATTGAATTAGCACAATGGATGGCAAAAAGATATTTTTGCAATGTATCTGATTGCATAAAACAAATGTTAACACCAGGAACAAAAGCAAAAGACGAAAACAAAAATGTTCAAGATAAAACAATAAATGCAGTATATCTAAAAAAAGACATAGAAGAAATTGAATTTGATATAGAAATGCAAAAAATAAAATCAGAAAAGCAGAAAAAAGTTCTACAATTTTTAAAAGATAATGAAGGAGTAACAATACCTGAAATTGAAACATATGCAGGAGGAACAAGAGCAATTGTAAAAACATTAGAAAAAAATGGATATGTAGAAATAATCGAAAAGAAAATAGAAAGAGATCCACTTGCAAGCAAAAAGATAGAAAAAACAAAAAATTTAAAACTTACACTTGAACAACAAATGGCATTTGACGAAATATCAGAAAAAATGGATCAAGAACAATATGAAAGATTTTTAATATATGGAGTAACAGGCTCTGGAAAAACAGAAATATATTTACAACTAATAGGAAAAGCAATGAAACAAAATAAAACTTCAATAGTATTAGTACCAGAAATATCATTAACACCACAAATGATAGACAGATTTATAAGCCGTTTTGGAAAAGATGAGATAGCAGTATTACATAGCAAATTATCACTTGGAGAAAGATATGATGAATGGAATAGAATAAAAGAAGGAAAAGCTAAAATTGTAATAGGAGCAAGGTCTGCAATATTTGCACCATTAAATAATATTGGAATAATTATTATAGATGAAGAACATGATAGTTCATATAAATCAGAATCAGTTCCAAAATATGATGCAAAAGAAATAGCAAAAAAAATAGCGAAAGAAAACGATTGTCCATTAGTATTAGGAAGTGCAACACCAGACTTAACTACATATTATAAAGCACAACAAGGTGAAATAACATTATTAGCATTAACAAAAAGAGCAAATAATTCAAAACTACCAAGTGTAGATGTTGTTGATTTAAAGATGGAATTAGCAAATGGAAATAGATCAATGTTAAGTTATAAATTACATGATGCAATCCAAAAAAATCTTGAAGAAAAAAGACAAACAATACTTTTCTTAAACAGAAGAGGATATTCAACATTTATAATGTGCAGAGAATGTGGTTATACAGTAAAATGCAAAAATTGTGATATAAGTTTAACATATCATAGATTTGAAAATAAGCTAAAATGTCATTATTGTGGATATGAAGAAGATGTTGTAACAGTTTGCCCAGAATGTCACAGTACAAAAATAAGATATTTTGGAACAGGAACACAAAAATTAGAACAAGAAATCAATAAAGTATTTCCACAAGCCACAACAATAAGAATGGATGTGGACACAGTTAGTAAGAAGAATTCACATGAAGAAATATTAAATAAATTTAGAAATGAAAATATAGACATTTTAATAGGAACACAAATGGTAGTAAAAGGACATCATTTTCCTAATGTTACATTAGTAGGAGTAATTGCAGCAGACAGTAGTTTAAATATAGATGATTATAGAGCAAATGAAAGAACATTTCAGATTTTAACACAAGTTGCAGGAAGAGCTGGAAGAGAACAATTAGAAGGAAATGTAATAATACAAACATATAATCCAGAAAATTTCGCAATACAATGTGCCAAAGAACAAAATTATGACAAATTTTACAATACAGAAATAGCATTAAGGGAGCAATTAAAATATCCACCATTTAGTGACATAATTTTAATTGGATTTAGCAGTTTAAATGAAAATGAAGTAAAACAAATTGCAGAAAAAACATATCAATATTTTAGGAAAATGTTTAATACAGAAGAATTTAATGTTTTAAAACCAATGCCATCACCAATAGACAAAATTCAAAATAGATTTAGATGGAGAATAATAATAAAAGGAATTATGACAGAAAACGCAAATGGAATTTTAAATGAATATTTACAAAAATTCTATAATTGCACTTATAAAAATACTAAAGTTACAATAGAAATAAACCCCAATAACATGATGTAATTACCAACAGATTTTTAGTCGAAAATAATTGACAAATAAACTTATTTGGGATATGATATTTAAGGTAATAGTGTATAGAAGGGAGAATATAAACGTGGCAATAAGAACAATGAGACTTGAAAAAGACGAAATACTAAGAAAAAAATCAAGAGAAGTAGATATAATAGATGACAAAATACAAACATTAATAGATGACATGATAGAAACAATGTATAAATACAATGGAGTTGGACTATCAGCTGTACAAGTAGGTGTTTTAAAAAGAGTAGTTGTAATAGACATAGAAGATGGAGAAGGGGCAAGAGTATTTATAAATCCTAAAATAACAAGTACAAAAGGAGAACATGAAGTAGAAGAAGGTTGCTTAAGTTTTCCAAACGAATATGCAAAAGTTGTAAGACCAAAGGAACTTACAGTAGAAGCATTAGATAGAGAAGGAAAGAAGTTTAAATTAAAAGCAAAAGACTTATTAGCACAAGCAGTTGCACATGAAATTGACCATTTAGATGGAATTGTTTTTATAGATAGAATGATACCAGGAACATTAGAATATGTTGATAATAGTCAAAACTAAATACACAGAAATACTAAATATTCAATAAATAAAAAAGGAATGTGAAGTAAAATGAAAAAAAAGATAAGAATACCAATAATACCAATTATATTAGTAATAATTGCAATTATAATAGTTGTAGTAGTAATTAATAAAAATAGTAAAACAAGTGAAGAACAATTATTGCAAGGAGAATATGATAAACTAAGTTCAATGCAATCATATCAATTCACTAAAGAGAAAGATTCAAAAAATAAAACAATAGTTGCAAAGGATGGAGACAAAACAGCAATAGATAGTTATGCTGATGGTCAACATACAACAACAGTAATAAAAGATAATAAAACATATTATATTTTACATGATAAAGAAGAATATTATATATATAATAGTACAAATATAGAAAATAGTATTGTAATAGATTGGATAAAAGATGTTATTGGAAAAGAACATACTAATGGTGAAGAAAAAGTAAGAGGTAGAAAGTTGAAATATGAAGAATATACAGGTTCAACAATGTTTTCAGAAACAACATCATTAGATATTGATGAAAGTAAAACAAAAACAAGATTTTATTTTGACAAAAACAAAGATTTAGTATATATAAAAACAATATATGAAAATGGAACAGAAGAATTGCAAAAAATAGAAATAACTCAAGAAACAAATAGTAAACTATTTGAAATACCAGCAACATATGCAGAAAATTAAATATACAGTAGTATATAATTGCGCCAATAGGCGATTATATAAATAAAAAACCTCTTATAAAAGAGGAATAAGATTCAAAAGAAGGAGTGTAAAAAAATATGTCAGTTAGATTTATGTTAAATGAAACATCATATTTTGGAAAAGGTGCAAGAGAAGAATTAGCACCAGAAATAAAAAACAGAGGATTTAAAAAAGCATTTGTAGTTACAGATAAATCATTAGCAGAATGTGGAGTTATCAATAAAGTTACAGATGTTTTAGAAAAAGCAGGAATACCTTTTGAAGTATATTCAGAAGTAAAACCAAACCCAACAATAAAAAATGTAACAGATGGAATTGAAGCTTGTAAAAAATCAGGTGCAGATGTAATTGTTGCAGTTGGTGGAGGATCAAGCATAGATACAGCAAAAGGAATATCTATAGTTATGACAAACCCAGATAGAGCTGATATTGTATCATTAAATGGTGCATCAAACACAGTAAATAGAGGTATGCCAGTAATAGCATTACCAACAACATCAGGAACAGCTGCTGAAGTAACAATAAATTATGTTATAACAGATGAAGAAAGAGAAGTAAAAATGGTATGTGTAGATCCACATGACATTCCAATTATGGCAATTGTTGATTCAGACTTAATGGCAACAATGCCAAAATCATTAGCATCAGCTACAGGAATGGATGCATTAACACATGCAGTTGAAGGATATATCACAAAAGCACATAATACAATGTCAGATATGTTCCATATGAAAGCAATAAAATTAATATTCAAATATTTACCATCAGCAGTAAATGAAAAAGATGAAGAAGCAATAGAAATGATGGGATTAGCTCAATATATTGCTGGTATGGGATTCTCAAATGTAGGATTAGGAATTGTACATTCAATGGCACATCAATTAGGAGCTGTTTATGATACTCCACATGGTCTAGCAAATGCTATTTTATTACCAACAGTTATGAGATTTAATGGTGAAGATCCAGCAACAGCACAAAGATTTAGAGAAATCTTATGTGAAATTGGTAGACCAGATGCTGCAAACTTAAATGACCAAGATGTTATAAATACATTTGTATGGATGATATCTGAATTATCAAAATCAGTAGGAATTACACAAAGAGTTAGAGATGTTGGAGCCAAAGAAGAAGATTTTGAAATGTTAGCAGATAAAGCAATGCAAGATCCTTGCAAACCAGGAAATCCAAGAGAAGTATCAAAAGAAGACTTTATTGAATTATTTAGAAGAGCATTCTAATTAATAAAAAATAATGGACAAAATTAATAATATGTGTTATAATAAAATGCGATATGTGCTAAAGCACGTGTTGCATTTTTTTATTGGGTTCGTTTTATTCATTTTCAAATAGACATCAAGGAGGAACACAAGGATGGCTAGGATTAGTGCAATAACAAATGACGGTAAGGAACAATCTAAAGCAGAAGGCAATTTGAAGAGTGTTCTCAAAATGGCTTCTCTTATTGCAGGCAACAATCATCAAATCATTATTAATAAAAATGAATTAGATGGATTTGTAACTGAAAGTAAGTTAGAGATTTGTACTTTATTGCCCCAAGAAATTATTGAAGATATGAGTTTTCACGGTACTATAAATTGTGCTTGTGGAACTTATGGAAATATTCATATGCAACTTTATTATACTGATTTTCCTGAAAAGGATTATTATGTTATTTTTAGAGTTGTAATGGATGGAAAGGATGTGTATAATAATCCGAAATCAGTAAGAAGTTTCACTGGAATGATCGAATTAACACTTTGAAACAAAAGGAGAAAAACTATGGCCATGAATGCTAGTAGCTGGATTCCTAATTGGTTTGACCTGGAAGTTGACGAATTGGAACGCCAAATCTCCAATTGGTGCAATTTGAATGCAAGAGAAAAATGGGTTGTTGTGTTTAACCTCAATGACCTTAAGAAATTCTTGCACAAAAACAAATTGAACAGAAACACTGATGGAAGACATCATTTTTGTTCTACGCACAATTTGGTTATTTCTTGGAATGAAATGGAAGAAAATTGGGGAATTCTGTATCAGGTAAAGAGTAACAAAGACTTTAATGAAATTCTGTATCAGTTCCCTGAATTTCCTGAAGAATCTAAAGGAACGGCTTATGTGAATCCTAATATCTAATCGCAAAAAGGTTAAAAGTATTGAAAAATTTCATACTTTTAGCCTTTTTTGTAATAAAAAATTATTAATAGTTCTATAAAAGTATAGATTTTTTGAAAAAAAGGTGTTATAATTTACGTGACTGGTACAAAAGTATTGGTTTAATCGCATTACATTACAGTGAAATGTAAGGAGGTATATCCATGAAAATGCAATTAAAAGAAAATGTTGAATTCCGGAATTTGACAGTGAATTGTAACACATTCAAAGAAAAAGTTTCGGAATTGGTTGAACAATTTGGTGGTAAAGTCGCATTTGTTTTCAAATCTGAAGTTATGCACCAAATCTCCAAAAAAGGTCTTTGCAAATACTATACTGAAGGCTATACTGCCGATGATGGAATTTGCATGATGATTACGCATGGCTCTATGTTGCTGGACAAGGTTGCATATACAATTTATCCTTTCGACTTGTTTAATGCTGAAAAATGCGCAGGAGTTGAAAGTATTATCACAGCAATTTATGACAATCGTGGCATTGTAAAATACAATTTGCCACTGCGTAATGAAAAACTTCAGTATATTTATATTCTGGAGTATGAGGAACAGCCCAACTAATTCTATAATTGTATAATTGGTAAATACAATAAAGCTGAGAGGAGAAAGAAGTAATATCTTACTCCTCTTGGCTTTATTATGATTTATATTGACATTTTATCTAATAAAGTGATATAATTTCACAATAGAAAAGCAAAAATATAAAGGAGAAATAAGATGACATTAGTAGAAGATTTAAAATGGAGAGGACTAATAAAAGATATATCAAGCCCAGAATTAGAAGAAAAATTAAACCAAGGTGGTTTAACATTTTATATAGGAACAGACCCAACAGCAGATAGCTTACATGTAGGACATTTATCAAGTTTTTTAATTTCAAAAAGACTAAAAGAAGCAGGACATCATCCAATATTATTAGTTGGTGGAGGAACAGGAATGATAGGAGATCCGAGACCAACAACAGAAAGAGCAATGATTAGTAAAGAACAAGTAAGACATAATTTTGAATGTCTAAAAAAACAAGTTGAAGATATATTTGGATTTGAAGTTGTAAATAATAATGACTGGTATCAAGATATCAATGTTATAGACTTCTTAAGAGATTATGGAAAATATTTTAATGTTAATTATATGTTAGACAAAGACATTATAAGAAGAAGACTAGATTCAGGAATTACATATACAGAATTTTCATATATGATATTGCAAGCATTAGACTTCAAACATTTACATGAATGTAATGGAGTAGATTTACAATGTGCTGGATCTGACCAATGGGGAAATATTACAGCAGGAATTGATTTAATAAGAAAATCAACAGGTGATGAAGTATATGGATTTACAATGCCATTAGTTACAGATTCACAAGGAAAGAAATTTGGAAAAAGTGAAGGAAATGCTTTATGGTTAGATAAAACAAAAACATCAAGCTATAAATTATATCAATTCTTTGTAAATGTTGAAGATTCAATGGTAATAAATTATTTAAAAATATATACATTTCTTTCAAGAGAAGAAATTGAAGAATATGAAAGAAAAAATAATGAACATCCAGAATTAAGAGAAGCACATAAAGCATTAGCACGTGAAATAATAACATTTTTACATGGAAAAGAAGAATATGAAAGAGCTGAAAAATTAGCACAAAGCTTATTTAATAATAAATTTGAAGATTTAACAAAACAAGATATTGCAGATTTATTTGATGAACAAGATATGAAAGAAGTTAATGTAGATATAAGCATAGTTGATATTGTAATATCAGTAGGAGCTGCGTCAAGTAAAAGAGAAGCAAGAGAGTTTATAACAAGTGGAGCAGTATCTTTAAACGGAAACAAAATAACAGATATTAATCAAATAATATCAGCAGACATGTTTATAGACAATACATATGTTATTATAAAAAGAGGAAAGAAAAATTATTATGTAGGAAAGAAAATATAAAAATTAGTGAAAATAGCAATTGGATTTCGATTGCTATTTTTACATTTTATTCCAAAAAAATACTTGAAAGCAATAGTAAAAAGTAGTATAATATAAGTGTGACAAACTATTTTTTTAGGAGTGTAGATATGTTGAAAGAACAAAAGAAACGAAAACGGTACAAACATAGTGGATTTGATGGTACAACATTAATTTGTTGTGCTATCGGCGTTGTGGTTTCAGTTAACTCTTGTAATTTTGTGAATGAAAAAATTGCAAGTGCAAGAGAAGCTGCCAAACGAGCTCAAGTTAGAATTCAAAGTCAGTCAATTCAAACAGAAGAACTGGTGATTCCAGATTCTCTCGATGAAATTCAACAAAAACTTCTTGGAAACAAGCAAGAGATTGCTCTTCAAGAAAATAAAGAATCAGAGGATTCTTATAATGCTGAATATGAAGCAGAATTAGCAACTGAACCTGCAGAAAGCGAAGATTCCTACAATGAAGAAGTAGGAAATGAAATCTTAGAAGAAACTGCAGAGAGTCAAACTAAAGCTGATACAATGACTGAATCAGAAATTGAGAAGGAAAATTCTATTTTTGTATCTAGTTCGTATTCCGAAAGTGATTATGAACTACTTTGTGAGATTACTTATGCAGAGGCAGGCAATCAAACAGAGGAACAGCAAGTTGCAGCAGCAGCTACAATTCTTAACAGAGTTGGAAGCTCAATCTTCCCCAATACAATAAAGGAAGTGATTATGCAACGAGGTCAATTTGCATCCACTAAAAATGGTCACATCTATGCATGTGGAAAAACAGTTGATTTTTCCAAATTGCCTGATATGACAAAAGAAGCTGCTCGGAGAGCTCTAAATGGAGAAGATCCTACAGAAAATTGGCTCAGAAAAGAAGCCAAAAGATTAGGACTTAATTCTGAGAAGTATGCTTCTGGCGGAGCATTGTACTTCTATAGTCCTGAATTTACAAGTTCTTCTGAACTCGTAGCACGGAGTAATATCAAGTGCAAAGTTCAAAAAGGTGGCCATGTATTTTATAAAGTATGGGGCTAATACAACACTCACCATAGTTCTAAAATAAGAGCTATGTACAAGAAAGGCGAGGATTGTGTAAAAACAATTTAAGCCTTTTTATTTAATAAAAAATTAATATAAATGTCATTGTTTTGTCACATTAAATGTAGTAAAATAAAAATAGATAAATTTGTGTCGAAAGATATTATTTTTCGAATACAACAAAAGGGTGATGAAATGAAAGTAATAAAAAGAATATTAATAATTATACTATTAATCATAATATTTATAGTAGCAGGATTTGTATATAAAGGACATGAATTATATAAACAAGCACTTGAAAAAATAAGTATATCAGATAAGGTTGCAGAAATAAAATCAGATGAAAACTATACAAAACTTGAAGATATGTCTGAGTTTTATAAAGATGCAGTAATTGCAGTAGAAGATAGGAGATTTTATGAACATGGTGCAATAGATCCAATTGCATTAGCAAGAGCTATATATTCAAATATAAAAGCAAAAGAATTAAGAGAAGGTGGAAGTACAATAACACAACAACTTGCCAAAAATATATATTTCACACAAGAAAAATCAGCATTAAGAAAAATAGCTGAAATATTTATGGCATATGATTTAGAAAAAAATTTAAATAAAGATACAATATTAGAATTATATTTAAATACAAGTTATTTTGGAGATGGATATTATTGTGTAGCAGAAGCATCAAGAGGATATTATAAAAAAGAACCAAAAGATATGAACAGAAATGAAGCAAGTATGTTGGCTGGAATTCCAAATGCTCCATCAGCATATTGTCCAACAAAACATTTAGATTTAGCCAAAAAAAGACAAAATCAAGTATTAGATAAAATGGTAAGATATGAATTCATTACAGCAAAAGAAAAAGAAGAAATACTAAACGAAAGTAATGCAGTAGAAGATAATAAAGATTAATGTATTGCAAGAAACGACAAATTGTGGTAAAATATTTGGGAATTAATACTTATTATACAATAAAGAAGGTAATAACATGTTAGAACAAATCAATTCACCACAAGATTTAAAAAAATTAAATGAAAAAGAAAAGAAACAATTAGCAGAAGAAATAAGAAAATATATATTAGATGTAGTTTCAGAAAATGGAGGACATCTAGCCTCAAATTTAGGAGTGGTAGAACTAACAATAGCACTACACTCCGTATTTAATGTTCCAGAAGATAAAATAGTATGGGATGTAGGACATCAAAGTTATGTGCATAAAATTATAACTGGAAGAAGAGAAGAATTAAAAAATATAAGAAAACTAAATGGAATTGCAGGTTTTCCAAAAAGCAATGAATCAGATGCAGACTGCTTTAATACAGGACATAGTAGTACATCAATTTCAGCAGTATTAGGAATGGCAAGAGCAAGAGATTTACAGGGAAAAAAGAATTCATGTATAGCAGTAATTGGTGATGGTGCCTTAACAGGTGGAATGGCACTAGAAGCCTTAAATGATGCAGGATGTAGTAATTGTAATTTAACAGTTATATTAAATGATAATGAAATGAGTATTGCCAAAAATATAGGTGGGATAAATCAATTTTTAAGTACACTAAGAACAAAAAAATTATATACTCGAACAAATAAATTAATAAAAAACAAATTAAATAAATTGCCAGTTGTAGGAAATAAATTAGTAAGAATTATTCAGAGATTTAAAAGAGCATGTAAACAATTAGTAATAAGAGGAATGTATTTTGAAGATATAGGTTTTACATATTTAGGACCTGTTGATGGACATAATATTGAAAAATTAGAAAGTATATTAAAGCTAAGTAAAGAAATAGAAGGACCAGTTTTAATACATGTATTAACTAAAAAAGGAAAAGGATATAAAATAGCAGAAAAAAGTCCAGATAGATTTCATGCAACATCTCCATTTAACATAGAAACAGGAGAATTAAAAAAAGAGAAAAAAGCAGACTATTCTAAAATATTTGGAGAAAAATTGGTAAAACTAGCAAGAGAAAATGAAAAAATAGTTGCTATTACAGCATCAATGAAAGATGGAACAGGACTTAGAGAATTCCAAAAAGAATTTCCAAAAAGATTTTTTGATGTAGGAATTGCAGAACAACATGCTATAACAATGGCTGCAGGAATGGCAAAAGAAGGAATGATACCGGTAATACCAATATATTCATCATTTTATCAAAGAGCATATGATCAAGTTATACATGATGTTGCAATGCAAAATTTGCCAGTAATTATGTGTGTAGATAGAGCAGGATGTGTTGGAGCAGATGGAGAAACACATCAAGGAACATTAGATATGGCATTTTTTAGGCTTGTTCCTAATTTAACAATAATGGCACCAAAAGATTTTAAAGAATTAGAAGATATGTTAGAATTTGCAGTAAAATTAAATAAGCCAGTAATTATTAGATATCCTCGTGGAGGAGAAGATTCAAAAGTAAAATTTGAAAGACATGAAAATATTGAATTAGGAAAAGCAGAAGTTCTAAAGAAAATTATAGATGAAGAAAAATCAAATAAAACCAAGATATTACAAAAGATTGGAGATAAAGTATTTAATAACAAGACACAAAGAGAAAGAGTAACTATAATAGCAATTGGAAAAATGGTTGCAAGAGCGATGGATATAGGACAAAGACTACAAGAAAAAATGGATGTTGAAGTTATAAATGCAAGATTTTTGAAACCATTAGATGATAATACAATAATTGAAAGTATTAAGAAAACAAAAAATGTAATAACAATAGAAGACGGAACTATTTTAAATGGATTAGCCACAGCAGTAAAAGAAGTAATTGTAAATAATAATTTACAAGGAGTAAAAGTAAAAAGTTATGCATATCCTGATGAATTCATAAAACATGGAAGTGTTGACGAACTTGAAAAAATATATGGGTTAGATGAAGAAAATATAATAAATGGGGTGAATAAATCATGATTGAAGGAAATGAAAATAATGATTTAGAGAACTTAGAAGAGCTAGACGACATTACTGCTGTTGATCTAGCTTTAAAGCTATCTGAATATGATGATGACGAATTAGAAGAATTTTTAAAGAAACCAACAGAGGAAGAATTAGCTGGAATATTAGAAGAAGCTGAAGTAGATACACAGCTTAGAATATTAAAGTTTTTAGATAACAAGAAAATCTTAAAAGTATTTAGTTATATGTCAAAAGATGATATTGTAGATATTTTAGGAGAAATGAATGTTGGAAAATCTAAAGAATTAATTAACTTAATGAAAAGTGGAGATAGAGCTGTTATTAAAGAACTATTAGGGTATAAAGATGATTGTGCTGGTGGTATTATGACAACAGAATATATAGCTCTTAATGCTAATCTTCCAATAGAGGATGCAATAAAAAAGATAAAAGAAATAGCACCAAAAACAGAGTTAATTGATACAATTTTTGTTGTAAATAGAAAAAAAGAATTAATAGGAACAGCACAATTAAGAGATATATTAGTTGCCCCAGAAAATGAAAAATTAGAAGAAATAACAAATGAGCATTTTGTATATGTTGATCCAGAAACAGACCAAGAGGAAGTTGCTTTAATAGTTTCAAAATATGACTTGACTGCAATACCAGTTTTAAGTAAGAAAAAAGCGATGCTTGGAATTATAACAATTGATGATATAGTTGATGTAATAGTTGAAGAACATACAGAAGATTTGTTAAAAATGGGTGGTGTCGCAAAAGAAGAGACATTAGATAGTACATTATGGGAATCTATAAAATTAAGACTTCCATGGTTACTTGTAAATTTGTTAACAGCATTTTTAGCATCTGCAACAATAAAAGTTTTTGAATCTACGATTGCACAAGTTGTAGCATTATCATCAATAATGTCAATTATTACAGGTATGGGTGGAAATGCAGGAACACAAACTATTTCTATTATAATTAGAAATATTGCAATGGGAAAGGTTAGTTTAAAAGATTCTTGGCATTTACTTGGAAAGGAAATATTACTTGGAGTTATAGATGGGGCAGTTATAGGAATTGTAACAGGTGTTATTGTTTCAATAATGTATGGAAATTATTATTTAGGAATTATTGCATTTTTAGCAATGGTTGCAAATCTGATAATTTCAGGTGTGTCTGGAATATTGATTCCATTAATTTTGCAAAAATTAAAAATTGATCCAGCATTGTCTTCTTCAATATTTTTGACAACTGCTACTGATGTATTGGGATTTTTTATTTTTTTGAGTTTGGCAAAAGTGTTTTTAGTACATTTGATGTAAAAAAATTTCATAAAATTAGCACTCTACTATTGACATTGCTAAAATGATGATGTATAATAAAAAATGTAAATAAAAAGAAAGTAACAGCACTATCTAAAAGAGGTGCTGTTAAAACATATATTCATATTATATGAAAGTTCTTTGAACTTACCTATAATATAAAAGGAGAGTGATATTTATGAATATACAAAAATTTACGCAAAAATCAATAGAAGCATTACAAAATGCACAAACATTAGCAAGCACAAATCAGAATGTACAAGTAGAACAAGAACACATATTACTTGCATTACTAGAGCAAGATAATAGCTTAATAAAAGAGCTAATAAAGAAAATTACATCAAATGAAGAAAATTTCGAAAATGAAGTAAAAAGACTAGTTGATAACAAGCCAAGAATGACAGGAGGATCAAGACCAAATGATGGAATATATGTATCACAAGATACAGATTTAGTATTAGCAGATAGTGAAAATATAGCTAAAAAAATGAAAGACGAATATGTATCTGTTGAACATATAATGATTTCAATATTTGATCATGCAAATAGTCAATTAAAAGAATTATTTAGAACATTTAATATAACAAAAAATGCATTTTTAAAAGCATTATCAGAAGTTAGAGGAAATACAAGAGTGACAACAGATAACCCAGAAGAAACCTATGATGTTTTAAAGAAATATGGTCAAGACCTAGTACAAATGGCAAGAGACCAAAAACTTGATCCAGTAATAGGAAGAGATAATGAAATAAGAAATGTAATAAGAATTTTATCAAGAAAAACCAAAAACAATCCATGTTTAATTGGTGAACCAGGTGTTGGTAAAACAGCAATAGCAGAAGGATTAGCATTAAGAATTGTTAGAGGAGATGTGCCAGAAGGATTAAAAGACTGTACAATATTCTCACTTGATATGGGACTACTTGTAGCTGGTGCAAAATATAGAGGAGAATTTGAGGAAAGATTAAAAGCAGTATTACAAGAAGTAAAGAAAAGTGAAGGAAAAATTATCTTATTCATTGATGAAATTCATACAATTGTTGGAGCAGGAAAAACAGATGGTGCAATGGATGCTGGAAACTTATTAAAACCAATGTTAGCAAGAGGAGAATTACATTGTATTGGTGCAACAACATTAAATGAATATAGACAATATATAGAAAAAGACCAAGCACTAGAAAGACGTTTCCAACCAGTAATGGTAGATGAGCCAACAGTAGAAGATACAATATCAATATTAAGAGGATTAAAAGAAAGATATGAAGTATATCATGGAGTTAAAATATCAGACAATGCATTAATTACTGCAGCAACATTATCACACAGATATATTTCAGATAGATTTTTACCAGATAAAGCAATAGACTTAATAGATGAAGCTTGTGCAATGATAAAAACAGAAATGCAATCAATGCCAACAGAACTTGATGAAGTATCAAGAAAAATAATGCAATTAGAAATTGAAGAAACAGCTCTTTCAAAAGAAACAGATGAAATTTCTAAAAAGAGATTAGAAGACATCAAAAAAGAAAAAGCAGAATTAAAAACAAAATTTGATGGAATGAAAGCAAAATGGGAAAATGAAAAACAAGCAATTTCTAAAGTGCAAAAATTACGTGAAGAAATAGAACAAGTAAATGCACAAATAGAACAAGCAGAAAGAGTATATGATTTAGGAAAAGTAGCAGAACTAAGATATGGTAAACTTCCAGAATTACAAAAAGAATTAAAAGCAGAAGAAGAATTATCTGAAAAAGGAAAAGAAGATGGTCTATTAAGAAATAAAGTAACAGAAGATGAAATAACAAAAATTATTTCAAGATGGACAGGAATACCAGTTACAAAATTAATGGAAAGTGAAAGAGAAAAAATCTTACATTTACCAGAATTATTGCATAAGAGAGTAATTGGACAATATGATGCAGTAGAAAAAGTATCTGAAGCAATAATGCGTTCAAGAGCAGGAATTGGAGATCCACGTAAACCAATAGGATCATTCATGTTCTTAGGTCCAACAGGTGTTGGTAAAACAGAACTTGCAAAAGCATTAGCAGAATGCTTATTTGACGATGAACATAATATGATAAGAATAGATATGAGTGAATATATGGAAAAATACTCTGTATCTAGATTAATTGGTGCGCCTCCAGGATATGTTGGATATGAAGAAGGTGGACAATTAACAGAAGCAGTAAGAAGAAAACCATATTCAGTAGTTTTATTTGATGAAATAGAAAAAGCTCATCCAGATGTATTTAATATTTTGTTACAACTACTTGATGATGGTAGAATTACAGACTCACAAGGAAGAACAGTAGACTTTAAAAATACAATTATAATATTAACTTCAAACTTAGGCTCAAGTTATATATTAGACGGAATTCAAGAAAATGGAGAAATATCTGAAGAAGCAAAAGAAAATGTAAGAAAATTATTAAAACAAAGCTTTAGACCAGAATTCTTGAACAGATTAGATGAAATAGTATTTTATAAACCATTACAGAAAACAGAAATAGGAAGAATATTAGATTTATTAATTAAAGATTTGGAAAGAAGACTTGATGATAAACATATTAGTTTAAATGTTACACAATCAGCAAAAGATTATTTAATTAATAATGGATATGATGAAGTTTATGGTGCAAGACCATTAAAGAGATTTGTCCAAAAGAAACTTGAAACATTAATTGCAAAAAATATTTTAGCAAATAAAATTTTACCAAATACAACAATTACAGTAGATTGCAAAGATGATGAACTATTTATTAAATAATTTTTGTTTCTATGTCAATAGTTGAGGTGGAAAACTTTAAAAGTTTTCTACTTCAGCTGTTTTTGTATATGCAAATATTTAATGAGTTTATAATTAATTCATAAAGCTATGATATATAATAATCAAATAAATTTAGGAGGTATTATATATGGAAAAAGAAGAAAGAAAACAAAAAATTGAAGAATTGAGCAAAAAAATGAAAGAAGTTAATTCAAAAATAAAAGAAGGAACAGATACAGCTATAGTTGCTGGAATGGAAGCAAAAGATGTATTAGATGAAAAGATGAAAGATGGACAAAGTGGACTTGAAGCTGCAAAAGAACAATGTAGAATAGCAACAGAAAAAGGAAAAAGTAAAATATAAAGTGAATTATTAAAAGCTCAAATGAATTTTAAAGTTACAAAATAGAATATGCAAGAAAGAAAAGAAGCACGTGATAAAGAAAAATTATCAAAATATATTGATGATGAATTAGAATATGCAGATCAATCAATTGCATTAGCATTTCTTGCAGTAGAAGAGGCTAAAGTTGCATTTTTAAATGCAGTTGAAGCTCAACAAGAATATGATGAGAAATATGGTGATGATGAATAATATTGAAAAGAGAAAGTACATGCTTCCTCTTTTTGGTACATTAAGTGAGTTACTTAATGATAAAAAATAGGCTGTATAAGAGCTAAAAATAAATAAAATAACCCCAATAAACGTTATTATTTTCCAATCTAGAATTTTATATATTTTATTGACTTTACTATATTTTGGTGATAAAATTTAACCATAATTAAATCCTTAAGTAAGGTACTTAATATTTAGAAAGGGGAAATAAATGAGAACAAAAGAAAACAAAGGAGTAACATTAATAGCATTAGCAGTAACTGTAATAGTATTATTAATAATTTCAGGAGTAACAATATCTTATATGACTGGTGAAAATGGAATAATAAATCAGTCAAAAGAATCCAAAAAGTTTGCAGGAACAGTAGAAGAAAAAGAAGTATTAAACACATCTGTAGCTGCAGCAGTAGGGAAAAGTTCAAAATCAAAAGTTGAAGAAAATAATCTAAAAAAATACTTGAATCAAAATGTAGGAGATGAAGTAAAAGATTATACCTTAGAAAAGAGAGATGGATATTATAGCGTTACATTTACAGCAACTGGAAATGAGTATGCAGTATGGGAAAATGGAACAGTACAAGATATGGACGAATACCAGAAAACTCCATATTTAAAATTAGACCCAAATGAATTAAATGCATTGGAAACAGGAAGTAACCAAGTAATAAAAGCAATAACAAATGTAAATAATCCAAGCATAAAATGGGAGACAAGCAATTCAAATAT